>Ga0126373_10004361_pt1 | contig 10806 bp, 7 predicted proteins | sample PanSoiMetPlot_11_FD_92545 | JGI IMG/M metagenome (GOLD analysis project Ga0126373, IMG submission 92545) | Tropical forest soil microbial communities from Panama - MetaG Plot_11 | ecosystem: Environmental > Terrestrial > Soil > Tropical forest > Bulk soil | place: Panama | collected 2016-02-17
GAGGCAGCAGATTGCCGCCGAAGTCGATGTCGTCATCGAAGGGTTGTCCGACTGAGGGTCCTGCATTTCGTGCTGTACGCATGACATGGCGGATCTCGAAGGACGCGGCATCCCAACGGTAGGAGTGGCGACGACGGAGTTCATCGAAGGGGCGGCCGCCGGCGCCAAGTCGCTCGGCACCGACCCTGCGCTGGTTTTCATCCCGCATCCGATCCAGGACCGCACCGACGACGAATTGAAGAAACTCGCCGATGACCACTTCGACGCAATCGTGGCGCTACTTGTCAAGTCCTGACTAATCTGTCTGCCGGGAAAATTGAGATTATCGCTCTCGCACGCGGCAAATATAAGCTGGAGTCAGCCCCGCGTGCGAGAGCAGTTCAAATCTGGGCCTTTGTCAATACTTACTAAATGCCAATACAATACAGGAGGCCCTGTCAAAAATTCGACTAGCGGGCCGTCATCATGCAGTCAAATCATCGGCCGGGTCATGCGACATGCAGGACGGCCTTGCCGGTGAAGTCGCGCTCGATAAGTCGGTGCGCGACGGCAGCGACCTGACCCCATGGGGCTTCGACCGCGACCTGCGGCCGTAATTTTTTAGCCGCGATCAGGTCCGCAAGCAGTCCGAGGCCAATGCCGGCTCGCTCGACGCTCATCAACTCGTGGAACAGGGTGAGCCCGTAAAGCCGCACGCCGCCGGTTCCAAAGAAATCCCGGCTCTCAAAACTCGTTTGCGCGGCCGCGGACACTCCGAAGGTCACGCAGGTGCCGCTCGGCTGTAGCATCCCGAGCGCTGCACCGAGGGCGGAGCCTCCAAGCGAGTCGAGGATCAGCCAAAAGGGGCCGTGCGGCTTGGCGGCGCCAAGCTCGCGGCCGAGCACAACCCGCTCGCCGCACCACTCGGCGACGGCGCGCCGATGTTCCTCGCGGCGCACATGGGCCCACACCTGCGCGCCGGCCGCCGCGGCCAGCTGGCAGGCGAGGTGCCCGACCCCGCCCGACGCGCCGTCGACCAGCACCTTGCGCCCAAGCAACAGCCCTCCTTGCCGCAGCGCGTGCAACGCGGTGAGCCCCGCAACCGGCAACGTCGCCGCTGCAGCGTCCCCGACGGCATCGGGCAGCACCGCTATCGCATGGGTGCGGCAATTGACCCGCTCGGCCCAGGCGCCGGACGGCAGGATCCCGACCACGCGCGCGCCCACTCCGGGACCGCTGCCGTCTGTCGCCGCGGTTTCGACCACACCGACAAAATCCCAGCCCGGCCGCCACCCCGGCTCGGCCTGTTGCAACGCGCGCCGCGTCTCACCGCGGTTGAGCGACACCGCGGTAACCCGCACGGCGACTTCGTCACGGTCGGGGTCGCGCAATTCAACCGGCTTGATCGCGAGCCTCTCTGGAACATTCGGGTCGACAACAACGGCACGAATTTGTCGCGGCATCGACAGTCTCCTTGCTGGTCTCGCGACGTTCTACCGCGGGCATCGAACGCCCTCTATCACGGCATCTAGCGATGGACCTCGGTTAGGTGCGAGATGAAGCTGGCGGTGGGTTATCTACCCGTAACAAATCAGAGGCGCCCGGCCGGGTCTGGCCCCCGTGTGCTCACAACGTCTTTTTGAACGCGGCCTCGTAAGGTTGGCCATTGGGCGTCGTCATTCGACCGATCAGATCGGCAATTCCTGGGCGAAAGGCAAACTGCGTGCCGTCGGAGTTTTGGAATCTGAGCTCGCCGTCTCGGATGATCCCGGCTCCGTGCAAGGTTCCACCGCCGATCCGCGCGCTCGATTCGAGCGGACCGTAGACATAGATCACGGAAGCGGTGCCGTCCGTATCGACATTTTCGACAATCAGCGCCGCGCAAATGTTGGCATTCCACGCGGCATCGCTCCAAGCTCCCAGAAAGCCACGGTAGCGTTCTGGAACGGTCGCCGGATCGCTGATCCGGTAGGCGACGCTCTGCTCACAAAAGACCCGGCTCGGCTGCGGCTGGGCGGGCGGTTGCGGCGGTTGTGCGACCGCGACCGTGGTCAGCACGATAAGGCAGGCGAGGGCGAGAGCGGGATGCATAAGGCGGGCCGGAACGCCAGCTGTCGATGCCGAAAAGCCGTCGGGGGTCACGGGTTTGACTTGGCGTAACCCAAAGGATTGTCGGCCTCGGCGATCCTCGCCGTGCCGAGGGTCGGCTGGGGAATAGGCAGGCGCCTGGGTCCTGCAGCCGGCAAGGCCCGGACGGCGGTGACTTCTCTGGCGGTCAACCTGCGGGCCGCATCGAGGATGAAGATGATGCACCAATATTCATCCAGATACGCCTGCGAAACGAAGGTGCCCGCTGTCGCGTAGCCGACGAGCACCGCCTGCCCCATTCGCCCGAGATGATTTGCCCAGGCGAGATCGGGCCTGGCTCGCGTTCGACGTACCAACCATACGCAGTTCATCCACGAATAGCCGAAAATCCCCAAGAACAGGAACAGCCCAATCCAGCCGTGCTCCGACAGCGCATCGAAGTAAATGCTGTGTGTTGCCCGAGGTTTCACCAGTCTCGGCAGATCGGTGCCGCGCAACTGGTTGTTGGTGATGATAGGCCAGAAGGTCACCCGGAAACCGCCGCCGGTAATCGGGTGAAGCTCGGCAATCCGAAGCGAAACCCGCCAGAGAGCGATCCGGCCCGTCGCGGAACCGTCGTCCTGGTAGTTCTCGATTGTCCCCATGCGTTTAAACCATGCTTCGGGCGCAAAGGTGTAGACCGAAATTGCGAGCGCAGCGATCAGAAACGCCGTCGCGAATTTGGCGCGCGACCTGAGCCAGAACATGGTTCCCATCGCGCAGACGCCGACCAGCGCGCCGCGCGAATAGGTAAAGAATACCGCCAGCGCGACCAGAAACCCCATCGCCATCAGGCCGCGGCGGACGAGCAAATTGGTGGCCAGGTGATACTGATAAAAGATCAATGGCAGGATCAATATCAGGCCGAGCCCGAAATCGTTGTTGTCGGCAAGCGGCCCCCCATCGGGGCCGTGGATTTCGCCGCCCCCGTGCAGGAGGCTCATCAAGGCGCCTTTTACGCCCCAAATCCCGATCGTCAGCACGACCACCCAAATGAGCTGGCTCAATCGTTCGCGTGTCGTGGTCAGCGAGTAACCGACCAGGCACATGAACAGAATCTTTTGGATGGTGGTCCACTTGTTCCAGACATCCTCGCTGGGTGCCAAGGCGAAGAACGATGTAAAGGTGATCCAGACAGAAAACAGCAACGTCAAGACGACAAGGGGCGTAATCGGCAGCTGTTTTCTTTCGGCGCGTGAGAGAAACCAGGACAGACAGGTAAGGAGCGCGATGACATAAGCATAATTGAGAGCAGAGAACGGGCCACCCCAGATCAGCGTGTGAAAGTTGCCGAGCGAGAAAACGTACCAAGTAAGTACGCCGTAAAATGGCGAAACGAAGATGAGCGGCAGGCTAGCAACAAACGCCATAAAGAAGACCAGACCGCGCATTCAGGACCGTCCCTCGCGGCCGAGCGAACGCGCAAACCGGTTATGACCGATCTCCAATCCCCGCATGACATTCAGCCGGCGCCGCAACCAACGCACGATCTCCATAAATCCAGTCATTTCGGCGGCGAATTCGATGTCAGAAACGCGTCCGCCGTCCACGAGCCGCCGCAGCGCAAAACGCGGCGTATCGCGGTAGTTCAATCCGGGCTCGATCGTCGTGGCGCTCTTTACCCCCAAATCTGCCAGCCATTCTGCCTGGTGCAGTCCATAGACGCCGCTCGGATAGCAGAAGTGCTCCAGTGGAGAGGACGCGACGCGCTGAAGAAATCGACGGTTTTCGTTGATTTCGGAGGCTACCCCTTGTCGGTCGTCAAGCGGCCAATGATGACGGTGCGAGTGGAGCTGGATATCGACGCCGGCGGCGGCGAGAGCGCGCAGCTCCGCTTCATCCATGACCCGGAACAAGCTTTTTTTGTCGATCTCGTCGAACGAGACGTCGAGGGCCTGCGCCAGCTCCTTTAGGAACGCGAGCCGTTCCTCCGGCGGCAATGCCGCGCCGTACTGCAGCGCCGCCTCTTCGGCCAACTCGCCGCCGCTTTCGAGATCGTAATTTCCGATCCCGCGCGGCAATTCGACCCGCTGCGTCGTGCTTCGCCAAAACAAATAGGAGGCAGTGACGGTAAATACCGGAATTGGGGTTTCGACATATTCGGTCGCCACATATACAGTGACTGGGATCTGCATCTCCCGGATCATAGGCAACCCGATCGTGTAGACCCCGCGCCAGCCGTCATCCATTGTGATGACCGTGCCGAAGGATGGAAGCCGGTCCGCGGCGAGCCCGTCCAGCGCATCCTGCAGCGGCAATATCGGATAACCGTTGCGCTTTAAATAGTCTATGCGTCTGCGAAAAAGCTCATCTCGGATGAAGAGAGTGCTTCTGTACTTGTACTCGTCGGCAACCGCGAACCCATGATAGCAGATAATGCGCAAGCCATGACTCGTCAGGTATCGGGCAAGCCGGAAGAGCCCAAAAAACTGCATGAAATGTAGCGCAATCCTGATGACGGAGCGAGGGACCGGCGTCGCCGCGGCAAATAGCCCAAGTGATGCTGCAAGCGGCAGCCCGATTTGCGCGGCGTTTTGCTTCATGCGCGTCTCGGCTTTATTCCTTCACGATCCTGTCGTCGGCCGGCGCGCCGAATCCACTCGCAATGCGGCTGCGAACGGGGAAGACAAGATCGAACTGATACACGATCCTGGTCCGGCATCCAAGATGATCCGCAGTTAGTTAAGCATTCTGTAATGCAACGTCACCTGGTTGCCGGCGTCGGCTCGACCTGCGGCGGGCACGACGCTTTGCCGAGTTGGCAGCGAATTCGTCTCCCATCAACTCGACAAAACTGCCGCCGCTTTCGCCGAAGGAAATCGACACCTCACCTGGCGAAGGCGGCTCTATTTGTAAGGACTTCCCCGAACAGGCGCTCGAGCTTGGCATATTGATCGTCCCGGCCGAGACCCGCGCTGACCGAGGCGTCCAGCCTTCCAAGGCGGCCATCTTGCTTCGCCTCGAGCCACTGCACGAGCTGATCACGAATCTTCGCAGAATCGTTGGACACCACCCCCGCATTCCGTTCTCTGATGAGCTGCGCCGCAATGCCGGATTCATACCCGATCAGCAAAATCGGTCGCCGCGCATACAGGTATTCGAAGAGCTTCGCGGGGAGGTTACCCGCGTCCCTCCGGTCGCTTGATTGCAGCAACAGCAGGACGTCCGCCGCCATTTGCCGTTCGAGAGCCTGCCGGTAGGGGACCCGCGGCATGATCGCGACCGTGCTCTCGATTCCAAGAGCCGCCGCTGCGTCGAGGATCAGTTCGCCTTCGTCGCTGAAGAATTCGATTTTGACGCGGGCTCGCAGCCGCTCGGGCAGCAATGCGACGGCCGAAAAGAGCGGCGAAGGGTCGCGAAACCCAACATAGATCGAGCCCAAATAACGGATCGTAAGAAATTCGCCGGCCTCGGTGACCGGATAAGACGGAAAATCATCCGCCGCATACCCGTTGTACACGACTGCCGCGGCCTTGCCATGGCGCTTGCGCAGCTGTTCTGCCCAAATCGGTGATACCGTTACCAACCTTGCAGCATGCCGCAAGGTTCGCTTCTCCAGCATTGCATCGACGGGTCTGCGCCAGCCGGGTTCGCGGTAGTACGGATTGTCGGACCAGAGGTCGCGGAGATCTGCGACCCAAGGGATCCGATAGGTGCGCGCCAGCCGGCTGGCGACGACCAGGCCGGTATGCGGCGGCGCGCTCGCAAAAATGATTTCGGGCTTCCAGGTTTCGATCAGTTCGCATCCCGCGCGTATGGCAATCCGGCGCCAGTCGGTGCGCAGGTCGGGAAAGTGGATCAGCCCGAAATAATGCCGGCGGAGCGAATGACGGATCGACTGTGCCGGGGTGCGAGGTTGAGCAGTTGCGGCTGGGCGGCGGTTTTGGCCGAGCTCGGTGCGGCTACGCCGCAATAGGTGAGCCAGGCGATCGGGCCAATGCACGCGCTCGCGATATTCGGTATAGACGACGCGCTCCGGGGGGATCTCCAGCGGCAATGTCAGGTCGTCGCCGATTGCCGCGGTCAGCACGCGTACGTCGTGGCCACGCCGATCGAGGTACCGCGCGAGCTTGCCGACGCGGACCGCTCCAATCACATTAGAGGGCGGGAACGCAAAGCTAACGATTAAGATTCTCATACCCGGCAGCAGTCGTCCGTTCGCGTGTTGGGCTCGAGGGACGAGCCGCACCGCGAATTTTCGTTGTCCACGCGGGCACGTCGACGGGTCACTGCATAGACTTGGGCCGGCGCAACCTGCCGAAGCGAATAGGCGGCTGTCGGAGCCGCAGCCGCACACGGTGGAGGCAACACGGGAAAGATAATACTGCGATGCGATTCGTATTCTAACATAGCGTCAACTTGGACCTGAGGAGCTTAATAAATTAGATATGCCACCTGCCTAGTGGCCACGAGGGCCTCGGAACCGCCGAATTAGGATGTCGGTGGATCTCAATCCGGGTGGTTGGGCCCAAATCCCGCCTCGGGGAGTCAGTTCTGATTCAAGGGCACATTTTTATTTTCTCTGATTCAAGGGCACATTTTTATTTTCTCTGATTCAAGGGCACATTTTTATTTTCTCTGTATTGACTTTTTCACAATTAACTGATAGGATCATATCCAAGCGACACCGATAGCCTCTGACATCTCGGCGCTCTCCGGATGCTTCGCGCTGCAATTCATTTGAGTCGATATTCCGGTCACCAGCAGAAACTCCAACAATTTCATATTAATGATTTAGGCAACTCATGACGATTTGGACAAGGCACTTGGCCGCGCCGATAAGTGCCGGCCGGAAGGCTACCCCATGAGTGGGAAATCCCTCTTTTGTCTCACCGCGTTCATCGGATCAGTTCTAGGCCTCTCCGCGGCCGCCGTCACGACGTCAAAGAATATTGACATTGTTATTACTCATGGCGCCGCTCTAACGACAAGCACTTACGTCAATACCAGCGGCGCCACCGTGCCGGCCGGCACGCCATTGCTGATGGGGCAAGCCTTCCGGCGCGGCGACGTATTCCTCAGCAGCAACTGCGCGATCCCGAGAAACGCGGTGACACACAACCCGCTCATTTGGCAGCACGACAATACCGCGACGCGCCTCGAGAACGGGGATGACGGGTCGGTGCGGCATTGGAGTTTCGGAGTCCTCACGGACGCCGCGGTGCCTGCGGGCGGCAAGTACAGCATCGAGTGGGTATCGACGGACGCCGCGTGCCCGCTACAGACCGCTCACCAGAGTTTAGCGGCGCTCGCCACTGCCCACGACTTGAAGCTTCACTTCACGAATGTCGTCAACCAGGATCTGACGATGCGCGGATCCGGCTCACTGACATTCGATATCAATGCCGCGGCCGCGAACACCGGTCGTGACGCGCCGACAAAGTACGCCACGGGTGGCGTGTATGACGGCTGGCGAATTGTCGGGCCGCCGACCTGGGACACGGCCTCCTCAGGTGGATTGATCGGCGCAATGTTGAGCCCGGCGCAGATGACGCTCTCCAGCTGGACCGGCATTACGAATGGCTCGTTCCACGTTTCGGTGGACGGAGCAGGATACGACGTGACAGGCATCAATCTGTCATCAGCGACCGGCATGAACGCCGTTGCCTTGGGGATTAACGCAAGGCTAGCGGCTGCTGGGATAGCGGCCACCATGTCGTTCGATCCGAACGACCAGGTGCAGCGCTTTCAGCTGTTTTCGAACTCTACGGGAACGAGTTCGAGCGTCTCATTCCTGACTGCCGCTGCAAGCGGCACCGACATCTCTGCGCACCTCCTGATGACCGCTGGTGCGACGAGCTACAACAGCCAAGTCAATTCCTATACGCAAACCGGCCTCGCGGCAGGCAGTAAAGATCCTCTGCTGTACGTGGTCTGCTACGTCGATGTGACAACGCAGAGTAGCGGCGTAACGATGGGCAAGGTCAGGCCCACCTGCGGGGTTCACAATGGCTGGATGAATGTCGCAGCTGGATCGACGGGCAATACCGGCAACCCCGGCCCTGCCGGTTACGCCAATGATCCACAAATGGTCATCTACCGCCCGGCCTTGCTGGATGGCACCCATGCGCTGATTGATTGGGGCGCGATGTTCGACGGAACCGGGACCGTTTATCCAAGCCAATGCGAACGCGGCGGGGTCACAAGCTGTTGGCAGATTGCGAACAGCGCGGGCGATACGCCGTGGATCGTCGGTTCAACTTACGTCTACTCGACGACCGGCACGCCGCCGACGTGTACTGTGTTTGCGGCCTCGTATATTCCGGCCGGCTCCTGCACTTACGTCCCGGGCCATTACTACGGGGCGATGCCGTCCGGCACCGCTGGCGGAATGGGTCTCGATCCGACTTACATATCGTTCCTGGACCGATTGACGGGTTCAGATGTCGCTCCAGTCGGCCTGCAGTCCGGGGCCTTCATGGCGCCGACATCACCAGGGACCGGAACGCAATCCTTCTCGTATCGTCTCTCCCATCCCAAATGGCAGAGTTGGTACACCTTCACCCCGGAAGGCTTTGCGCCGTGGAGTGACGGAACAACGATGTCGGTTTCCCCATTCGACATCGCCTTAGATCAGGGATCGTTCAGCGGGGAGCGGCGATATTGGGAAGAGACCGGCGTTGTGCCGCCGATTCGGCTAACCGGGCAATCACCGAACGTTCCTCCGGGCGGGCTTGCCGTTTATGGCAACGAATTTTACATGCCGATGGCGCGCGGCATCCTGATCGGCGGCGGCGGCGCTGGGGAGCGCCCCGAGTTGGATATCCTAAACGAATATGCCGGGGCATGTTGGTACACGATGACAACAAGCGATTGCCTGCACATGCGCACGTTGTCGTTCAGTCAGTATCCCTTCGAGACCTTGCTGAATGAGTCAACAGGCTATCTCCCCAGCCTCATCAATGGTCCGCCACTCGGCCCGGGCGGCAGCGGCAACAGCGGCTCGTATCCGACGATCGGCGGTCCATATCCGGAGACGACGCTTGATCGTCTCGCAGAGGCCGTGTGCGGGGCTTCGAGTTACGCCAATCTCACCGCAGAGCTTGAAGGTACTCCGACAAACCTCGGCTGGGGAAATTCGGCAACGCCGAACTCAACGCAATATCTGTACGGAGCAGGATTTTGGGGCTGTGGAGCGGCACAGGAGGCCGATCATGAACCGGAATTTGCCGGCCTTTCCTATCGCCTTTATGGAAATCCGCAGTTCCTGGAGATGATCTATCACAAGGCAGAGCGCGCTAATCAATCCGCCAATAAATTCTACACCAATCCGGGGACCGGGATCGCGTACTACGGAGATACGGTCGGACAGAATCAAACGCGCGGCGGGCATTGGCGGTTCCGCGACCTAACGCTTGGAGCGGCCTTTGGCGACGACACGCGGCCCGAGCGAACCTACTTCGACGACAGCTTGACGACTGCCTACAATAGCTACCTGTCCCGGCTGAGCTCTATCAATGGGTCGGCAACGAATGCCATGCAATCGTCGATCGTCCCGCCGGGGTTCGTATCGTGGGGCGAGACCTTCATGGATGCTTATGGAGCGTCGACCGGTGCGCAGGCCTGGGCGATGCTGCGAGCACCGCTCGGCAAGCTTTATTCCGACAAGTTCTCAGTCCTGCTGAACGATATCTGCGGCCATTCAGCTGCCGATTTTCCAGCCTTCCTGTCGGCGCGAAATTGTACGCTCTATTCGAGAGCCTACGCGATCAGGGATGGGTCTGTGACGCTTCAGCAAAGTTTGACCGGGATCGGCAATCCAAACACCGGGTTTGCGCTCAACACGACGGACGCGTCGGACTATGGCGACACCAGTTCCTATTATACCTTCACGGGGGGGTCGGGCCAAGTTCGCATGAACTCGCCGACTATAGGGCAACTCACCGTCGGCGACGAGGTGAAGAATTTCAGCGGGGTTGACGGATCAAAGATTGACCAACTGGACCCGACCCGCAAATACAAGGTCACGGGTCCGATCGATAACACGAATTTCACGTTTTACATACAATGCCAGGCGGCGGATCATATCGCCTATCCGGCGCAGTGCCCGACGGCAGGGGCTGCCTTTACCGGGTTTACGGCCACCGGATCATCGTTGAGCACGTCTCAGGGTAATTTGATTTACCGGGCACAATACGACGACGGCGGCACCGTCGATGGCAATTACGTGCCCTACAATTGGCAGTCGATCAGCGCGCTTAATGCGATCGGATATGATCTGGGTGCCTCGATCACTCAGTTCAACATGCGATTTGGCACGATCACCAAAGACGGCGGTCCGAGTTATGTCTTGGATCCGACAGTAGTGGTACCATAAGCGGCTGGTGGCGGGTAGCAAACGGCGCCCCGCCACCTCGGTCCGCTTGAACACGCAACTTGCCACGCTCACCAAAGCAGCGGTTCGAGCTTTACTTTGGACCCTACAGACAGTGTACTGGCGGCGGGATGTCTGGCAGTCGTCAAGCGACATTCGGTGCCAGACTGACTTACTACCGGGCGCTGACGATCACTCCGGCAACCCCACACTCTTCCCTTCCAGCGTGTGGGGCCACTATCACAGGCATGCAACCGGTGCCACTCCGACGTATCGTTGGCCCGTCAGCGGGTGATGTATCGCCGCTCTCCGGTTGAGGGTTGATAAAAGACGGTCACCACCTTGCCGCTTTCCGGATCGATAAAGCGCTCGTTCGTCGCCACCCA
>Ga0126373_10004362_pt1 | contig 10805 bp, 7 predicted proteins | sample PanSoiMetPlot_11_FD_92545 | JGI IMG/M metagenome (GOLD analysis project Ga0126373, IMG submission 92545) | Tropical forest soil microbial communities from Panama - MetaG Plot_11 | ecosystem: Environmental > Terrestrial > Soil > Tropical forest > Bulk soil | place: Panama | collected 2016-02-17
GGTCCTTGGTGAGCGGCTGACACCGAGACGAACACCGCCGGGTCGCCGGTCACCGCTGCGGCGACGCCGCCGACGCAGGCCTTGATCTGACGATGCCAGTGCACATCGGAGTCGTCGAGCATGGCGTTGCGCCACCCGCGGACCTGGCCGTCCTGGCTCGCCTCGCACTTGAGGAACACGTTGACCAGCCGACCGTCCAGGTCGCTCGGATGCGGTCGGTCCGGCAGGCTAAGACCGGCGTTCTTGATCGCGGCCCAGATGCCGTCAGCGTCGAGGGCGTCGGCCATCACGCTGTGGCCAATGCAGTACCGGCCGCCGATGCCACGCACGTTGCCCGCTACCACCACCTGCGCCCGGTCCAGTTCGACGCCGGACGAACAGGACGCGACTGATGAGTACAACGAGCGGTCGTGCAGCACGTCGCCGTCGGAAGGCATCTCGATCTCCCCGAGCGCCACCGCGATCCCCAGCGCTGTCGTTCCGTTCGAGACGTCCATCGACTCGCCGGTGTTCTCGGTAAACACGCTATGGCCGCGGCTTTTGGCATCCCGGATCGTGTGAATCGTGAGGAGCGGCGTCTTGGTCTGCACGTAGTGCACATCGGCCGGGTCATCGATTCCGGCCCGGGCCATCGCTTCCCGCACCGCGGCCGCGACCTTAATGATCATCGCACTGCGGCCGATGTCCTCCGGCAGCAGCCGCTCACTCATTGCAAAGCCGACCGACAAGCGCGGCTCGTCGGTGGCCGGGGCGGCGCCCGGCGGCACGGTCGCGAAAATCGTGGCGTGCGGGCTGATCACGCCGTCGGTGCCACCGGACCACACAATCGGCACCTGGGCCACGGCATCCGCGTCGCGGCTGCCTTTGGCGACGAGGACCTCGCGGAACGCCCGGTCGGCCAGAATGCGCGTGTAGTCATTGACGCCACCGTTGCCCTCGGTCTTGCCGATGACCGCCACGACCCGGTCGGCGTCCAGCACGCCGGCGTCGATCAGCTTCGCCAGCTCGGCGGCGTCGGACACATTGCGCAGCGGGACCTTGCGCACTTCGATCGGCTCAGGCACTGACAGAACCTCCTTGGCTGCTTCGCCCAGTCTCCCTGGTTATTCAGGTCATGGTTGCCGCGGGCTTACGGGATCACTTCGGTGCCCGCCCGGCCGGCCAGAGCGTCACCAATGTGATGCAGCGACGTGATGATCGCCCGGCCGCCGCTTTCGGCGAACCGGCAGGCAGCCTCGACCTTGGGTCCCATGCTCCCGGCCGGGAACATGCCCGGTCGGGCGAGTTCCCTCATGCGGGCTACCGGAATCTGGCCGATCGGGCGGGCGGCAGCTGTGCCCCAGCCCTCGACGACCGCCTCCACGTCTGTCGCGATGATCAGCGCGGTCGCCCCGAGCTGCCGCGCGAGCACGGCGGCGGTCAGGTCCTTGTCGATCACCGCCTCCACCCCGCGCAGCCGACCGTCGGCGTCCCTGACGGTCGGAACGCCGCCGCCACCCGCGCAGACCACGACAAAGCCGGCCGCGAGCAGGGCCGACGCGGCGGCAGTGTCCAGGCACTCGAGCGGCTCGGGCGAGGCAACGACCCGGCGCCAGCCTTGCGTCCCGAAGTCGCGCCACGTCTGGCCGTGCGAGATCAGCTCGGCGGCCTCAGCGGCCGGCAGATACCGCCCGATCGGCTTCGTCGGGTCAGCGAACCCGCGGTCACCCGAGTCGACGAGCGTTCTCGAGACCACAACGGCCGTATGCGTGCCATCGCCACGCCTGGCCAGCGCGGCGTGGAGCGCGTTGAGTATGAGCACGCCGATCGTGCCCTGCGTCTGCGCTCCGCACCAGTCGAGTGGTACTGGCGGCACGACAGAAGCCGCAATCTCGTTCTTCACGAGCAAGTTGCCGACCTGCGGGCCGTTGCCGTGCGTGAGCACGACGGGGGTGCCGTCGGCAACGATGTCGGCGATTGACTCGGCAGCGATCGCCACGGCCGCGCGCTGATCTTCTGGCCGGGCCCGGCCATCTGCTGCTGTCATGGCGTTGCCGCCGAGCGCGATGACGACGGTCATAGCCAGTCCACTTCCGCTGCTGTCTGCCCGCCTGCGAGCCTGGCGTACCCGGGGCCGCGGTCGAAGAACGGCCTGGTCGGCGGTCGCGCCGCCCGGAGGCGGTCGCGCGATGCCCGTGTCGCGTCGTCGTCGGGCGCCGGGTCATCGGCCGGACCGGTCAATACGACGCCGTAGTCGGCGGCGGCGGCCGCGGGCGACACCTTGCCCCAGCGCACGTCCCGAGCCACCAGCGCCGGATCACGATCCAGCGGATCGCCCCAGCCACCACCTCCGGTCGTGCGGATCCGTATCAATGTCCCGGCGGGTACGAACTCGCCGTCGGCGAGTGCATCCACCTCGCGCTCGGCGGGGCCGCCGGGATCGATGGTCACCTGGAACGGCCGCCCGGCCCGGCCGCCGTTCACTCCCCAGCAAGACAAGATCGACCGGTCGGCGATCGACATGAAGTAGCCATCGGCGCGCATGCGCAGGACCTTTTCGTACCCGAGCCCGCCGCGGAACTGGCCAGGGCCGCCGGAGTCGACAGCGAGCCCGAGGCGCTCGACCAGCAGCGGGAACCGGGCTTCAGTGAACTCGGCTGGCAGGTTGCGCGAGTCGGGCACCACATGAATAGTGTCCTCGCCGTCGGATCCGTAGCGGCCGCCAGATCCGCCCCCGAGGACCTCGCGCATGAGGTACGGCTCGCCGCTGGCGGTGCTCCCATAGACGCCCGTGTAGCGGATTGTCTCCTGGTCCGCGGGCATCCGGCCGCCAACAGCCTTAGCCAGCACGCCGGCGAACACCCCAAGCAGCCGGAGGATCACGAACGTGCGCGCGTTGGTGGGTGCCGGGAACACCGGCGTGAGCAGCGTGCCCGGCGGCGGGAATCGCATCTCGATGAGGTCGACGATGCCCTCGTTGACGTCAAGTTCGGCCGCGCGTTCCGGCGTGTCGGCGAGGTTGCGCAAGATTGGCGCCAGCCACTTGGCCAGGAAGTTGCCGTCGGCGTAGTTCGCGGCGTGATTGATAGGCCCCTTGGCCTGCGGACCAGTTCCGGTGAAGTCGAGGATCAGGCGTGGCTGCGGCTCGTCGGTCCGGGTGAGCGTGATTCGCTGGGTGTGCAGGCGCGGCTCGTCGACCCCGTCATGCTCGGCGTAGTCCTCCCACGTCCAGGTGCCGACCGGGATCTTCGCCAGGATCTCCTGCCGGTACGTGCGCGTCGTGCTGGCGACGATCTCGTCGAAGCACGACTCGATAGCAGCGCGGCCGTAGCGGTCGAATAGCTCGGAGAGACGCCGCGCGCCGGCCAAGCACGCAGAGCACTCGGCATCCAGGTCCGCGGCCAACGACTCGGGCATGCGCGAGTTGCGAGTCATGATCGTGAGCGCGGCCAGGTTCGGCACGCCGGCGTCCCAGAGCCGGATAGGGGGCACCATCAGGCCCTCGGAATACACGCTGGTGGCGTGGCTCGGCATCGAGCCGGGGACCGCCCCGCCGATGTCGTCGTGGTGCCCGAACGCCTGCACGAACGCCACCACGTCGGCGTTGTCTGGCCCGCCTGCGAACACCGGGACAGTGACGCACAAGTCGGGCAGATGGCCGATGCCCCCTTCGGACAGGTACACGTCGTTGTGGAAGTAGACGTCGCCAGGCCGCATCGTCGCCAGCGGGAAGTCGCGGACAACGGGGTGGACGAGCGCGCTGTATGAGCGCCCGGTGAGCTTGCGTAGCCGCCGGTCGTGAATCCCAGCCCGGAAGTCGTGCGCGTCCCGGATCATAGGCGAGCGGGACGTCCGGGCGATCGCGGTCTCGACCTCCTTCTCGATGGCGGCCAGGCTGCCGGCGATGATCTCCAGCAGCACCGGGTCCGGAGGCGCACTCACGCGGTACCGATCCGCAGGTTGCCGAGCTGGTCCACGCGAGCGACGAACCCTGGGTGCACCGGGACGGTCGCGCCGAACTCCTCGATGATCGCCGGGCCCGTTACCCCGTCACCAGCCAGCAGGGACGGCCGCCAGTAGATGGCTGTGTCGTGCGCTCCGCCGCCGCGCTCGAACACCACGGGCCGCCGACCCGTGAGCGCGCGGGCTGGGTCGCCGTCCCCGGCGGACACGGTCGATTTACGCACGGGCTTCAGGCCCGGCCGCTTAATCGGCCCGATACCGGTGACGCGCAGGTTGACCCACTCCACGGGCTGGCGGGCGTTGCCGCGAAAGTCATACCCATACAGCGCCCGGTGGGCCGCGTGGAACGCCTCGACGGCATCCGCAGCCGAGGCCGGACCCAGCGGATGGGCCGCCACCGGCACGCGCACCTCGAAGGCCTGCCCGAAGTAACGCAGGTCGGCGGTGCGGAACAGCCGATGGTCGGCCGGCGCGAAGCCTTGCGATGTCAGCGCGGCTCTCGCCGCCGCCGCGAGCCCGGCGTAGATCTCCTCCATCGCGGCATGGTCGATCGCTGGCTCCCGCGCCACGAAAGTACGGACGTAGTCGGTGCGGACGTCGACGGTCAGCAGCCCGAAGGCGGAGACGTTGCCCGGGTTGACCGGGACCAGCGCACCTCGCACGCCGAGAATCTCGATCAGCGCGCACACCAGGAGCGAGCCGGATCCGCCAAACGTGACAAGCGTGAAGTCACGCACGTCGAGACCGCGCCGCACAGTGATCTGACGGACGGCATTGGCCTGGTTCCACGCCGAGACTTCCAGGATGCCGGCGGCGCAGTCCGGCACGGGCAGACCGAGCTTGGCGGCCAGATCGGCGAGCCCGGACCTCGCGGCCGGGACATCCAGCGGTATCTCGCCGCCGAGCAGGTGGGGCGGGATGCGGCCGAGAACCAGGTGGGCGTCGGTGACCGTGACCTCCCGCCCGCCCTTGCCGTAACACAGCGGTCCTGGATCCGCGCCCGCAGACCGCGGTCCGACCTTCAGCAGGCCCTCAGGAGAAATCCACGCCACGGACCCGCCGCCAGCGCCCACGGTGGCGACGTCCACCATCGGGATCTTGGCTGGATAGGCGCCGACCGTGCCCTCGGTCGTCAGCGCTGGCTCACCGCCCACGACGACCGCGACATCCGTGGACGTGCCGCCGCCATCGCACGTGAGAACGGAGGTGATGCCTGAATGCTGGGCGATCAACGCTGCGCCGACCGCTCCGGCGGCCGGGCCGCTGAGCACTGTCGCGATCGGTCGGCCGATGACCTCGTCGGCCGTCGCGACTCCGCCGCTGGACGTCATCACGTGCAGCGGGACGCCGCCATCGCGCAGATCACCGAGACCCGCCGCGATTGACGCCAGGTACCGGGACACGCGCGGCTTGACGGCGGCGTCGACGAGCGTGGTCATCGACCGCTCGTACTCGCGATACTCCGGCAGCACGCGCGACGACAGCGAGACGACGGCGGCCGGGTGCTCGCGCGCCAGCACGCGCGCCATCGCCTCCTCGTGGGCGGGGTTGGCGTAGGAGTGCAGGAAGCACACGCCGATGGTCGCGATGCCCCGGTCGGCGAACCACCGGGCGACAGCCACCGCCTGCGCCTCATCGAACGGCCGCAGCTCCGCGCCGGTGTGGTCCATCCGGCCCGCTACGGTCTGCACCCGATCGGCGGGCACGATCCGGTCCGGCTTGATCCAGAAGTAGGAATTGCCATACCCGTCGGGCACCGATTGGCGGGCGATTTCCAGCATGAACTCGAATCCAGCGCTGGTGATGAAGCCGAGATCACCGACGTTGCCTTCTAGCAGCTGGTTCGTCGCGATCGTCGTGCCGTGGCTGATCGTCGCGATCTCGTCGGCGCCAGCCCTAACTAGGCCGAGCACCTTGGCCAGCCCGGTCATGAAACCAACCGCCGGATCGGCCGGCGTGGACGGCGTCTTGGTCACCGTCAGCGCGCCGGTGGTCTCGTCGAGCGCGACCACGTCCGTGAACGTGCCGCCGGTGTCGATGCCGATCCGCAGCATTAACGGCCCCTGCGCGCGATCAGCCAGGCCGCCACGAAACCGGCCACCGCTCCGGCCGCACCGCCAGCCAGGACGCCGGGCAGGAAGCTCAGCGTAGGGGCGTTCGCGGGGGACTGCGCGGGAGCCGGCCGCGCAGTCGGCGCGGGATTGAGAGAATCGGCCCCGTTCCTGGTCAAAACCTGGCTCAGGGCGGTGAGGAACTGGCTGGCCAGCCGCATCCCGGCGCTCGCTAGCATGCGCCGGCCGATACCCGCGAGCTGGCCGTCGATCGTCGTATCGGCGTCGTAGCTTAGCTCGGTCGTGTCGTCGGCGCCCGGGGCCAGCGTGACGCGGACGGTGGCGGTAACGCCGCCTAGGCCACCGGCGCCGCGGGCGGTCACGGTCACATACTCACGCGGGCGCCGCTCCGTCACCGTCGCGTCGCCGGTGAACGTGCCGTGCATCGACGCGACGTCTGCGGCCAGCGTGAACCGCCACGTGCCGGGACTTGCCGGCTCCAGCCGCTGGCAGCCGGGGATGGCCGCAGCGAGCACGACGGGGTCGGTGAGCGCGGCCCAGACCTCGTGGACCGGCGCATGCAGCGTCGCGGTATCGCCGATCTTCATCGTCGGCCGGCCTGGGATTCGCAGGCTGCGCGGAGCTCGAACAAGTCAGAAGGTGACATGGGCATGGACCTGATCGGGATGCCCTCGGCGTCCTCGATGGCGGCCGCGAGCACGGCGGCCCCGGGGATGACGCCCGCCTCGCCGACGCCCTTGATGCCCAGGGGGTTCAGCGGCGAAGGCGTCTCCAGGTGATCGATCTCGATCTGCTTCGGGACCTCGCTGGCGTACGGCATCAGGAAGTCCATGAACGAAGCATTGACTAGCTGGCCGGTCTCGTCGTAGGCCATGCGCTCGTACAGCGCACCCCCGACGCCCTGCGCTACGCCGCCGTGGATCTGCCCTTCGACAATCCGGGGGTTGATGAGGGGGCCGCAGTCGTGCACGACGCAATAGCGGAGAATCGTGACCTCGGCGGTCTGCGGATCCGTTTCGACAATGACGGCGTGCATGCCGCTGGCGAACGTCGACCGCACTGGCGAGAAATAAGCCCGGCCCTCGATGCCTGGTTCGTCGTCGTCGGCGATCGGCGGCCTGGACATGTCAGTTCCGCCCGCAAACTGCGTGGCGGCCGTGGCGGCCTCGTCGAAGGCGTACCGCAGCGGGTTGGACAGGACCGCCACAGTGCCGAGGCTGATCCCGCTCTCAGGGTCGCCCTTCACCTGCACCACGCCGTCGGTGATTTCCAGGTCGGCGGGCGCCACCTCAAGGGCATCGGCGGCGACGCGTAGCGCCTTCTCTTTTGCCTTTCGGGCGGCTAGCGCGACGGCCGATCCGCTCATCACGGCAGTCCTCGACGCGAACGTGCCGACCGCGTAGCTGAATCGCCGGGTGTCGCCGGTCACCACCTCGACGTCGCGAAGCGGTACGCCCAGCTCGTCGGCAACGACCTGGGCCAGCATCGTTTGGTGGCCCTGGCCCTGGGTGGTCAGTCCGGTCGCGACCTTCACCTTGCCCGAGGTCTCGACAACGACATGCGCGCCTTCGTACGGTCCGACGCCGGTGCCCTCGACGTAGCAGGCCAGGCCGATGCCGATCCGCCGGCCCTCGGCCGCAGCCGCAGCCTTCGCAGCCGGAAACTCGTCCCAGCCGACCAGGTCCTTAAGCTTGCGCAGCCCGGCCGGGTAGTCACCGGAGTCGTAGATCAGCGGCCGCCCGTCCTGGAAAATCAGCCCGTGGTCGTAGGGCATCTCGTCGGGCTGAATGAAGTTGCGCTCGCGGACCAATGCCCGGTCGAGTCCGCGCTCGGCCGCGATCGCGTCGATCGTCCGCTCCATGACGAAGCAGCCGTGCGGCCGCCCGGCGCCCCGGTACGGCGTCACGAGAACGGTGTTCGTATATAGCGAGTCGAACTCGACGCGATAAGCCGGCGGCTTGTAGGGGCCCAGCAGCTGCGTCGACGTGACGATCGGCACGATGATCCCGTACGGCACGTAAGCGCCGTTGTCATGCCAGAACCGGACGTCGAGGCCGAGCATCCGGCCGTCGTCGTCGTACCCGACGGTGACGTGGTGGACCTGCGCGCGTTCGTGCGCGCTGGAGATAAAGTGCTCGCGCCGGTCCTCGGTGAACTTAACCGGCTGGCCGAGCAAGCGCGCGGCCCAGGGGACCAGCACCTCCTCGGGCCACGGGTGCACGATCTTGACACCGAAGCCGCCGCCGACGTCCGGCGTGATGACGTCCACCTGGCTGAGGTCGAGCCCGAGTTTGGCCGCGACGGCGGCCCGCACGCCCGTCGACGTCTGGGTCGAGGTCCACAGGCGCAGCCTGGCTGCCTTCTCGTCCCACTCCGCGAGCACGCCGCGGCCCTCGAGCGGCGTGGATGCCGATCGCTCAATCTCGAGGTCGAGTTCCAGTACGTGCGGCGCTGCCGCGATCGCGGCCGCCGTATCGCCGTGCTCCTGGGTCGAGTTGGCGGCCAGGTTGCCAGGAACGTCGTCATGAACGAGCTGGTCTGCGGCGCGTGCCGCCTCGATGCCGACGACGGCTGGCAGCGGCTCATAGCTGACATCGATCAGGTCGGCCGCGTCCTCAGCCGCGTAGCGGTCGGTCGCGACCACCATCGCGATAGCCTCGCCGACGTGGTTAACCTCGGTCTGCGCCAGCGGGTACGGCGTGCGGCCGTGCGTGAGCGTCGGATGGGGGATCAGCAGCGGGAGTGGCTCGGCTAGTCGGCCCGTCAGATCTTCGTACGAATAAATGGCTACCAGTCCAGGCACGTCGAGCGCGCCGCTGACATCGATATCAGTGATGCGAGCATGCGCGTACGGGCTGCGCACAAATGCGGCCGCGAGGGCGCCATTGCCGAGATCGTCCAGGTAGGCCCCGTGGCCACGGATCAGCCTGTCGTCTTCGACCCGCTGCACGCGGGCGCCGAACAGCGAGCTCATGAGCGTCCCCCCGGTTCGGCTGCGCGCTCACGCGTGATCTCGGCGGCCCGGTGCACGGCGGCCAGGATGTTCTGGTAGCCGGTGCACCGGCACAGGTTGCCGCCGATCATGTCGCGCGCCTGCTCGTCGTCGGGGTTAGGCGTGGCAGCTAGCCCGGCCGTGATCGTGGTCAGGAAGCCAGGCGTGCAGAAGCCGCACTGGAGCCCGTGGCACTCGGCAAAGGCCTGCTGCACAGGCGACAGCGTCCCGTCTGGGTCGGCGAGGCCTTCGACCGTCGTGATGTCCGCGCCGTCCGCGCTGACCGCGAGCAGCAGGCAAGACCGGACCGGCGCACCGTTGAGCAAGATCGTGCACGCGCCGCAGACCCCGTGCTCGCAGCCAACATGGGTACCGGTTAGCCGCAGGTCGTGGCGGAGGCAGTCGGACAGCAGGCGCCGCGCGGGCACGTTCGCCGTCCGGGCCGCGCCGTTAACGGTCAGGCGAACCTCGTGTACTTCCGCCCCGTTCGCTCCCTGGTTGGCGCTCATGCGGCAACAGTCTCCCGCGCGTCCGCTAGCGCTGCCAGCAGCGCCCGCTCGGTGAGGACACCCGCGAGGTGACGGCGGTAGCTGGCCGTGGCGTGAATATCCGGCTGCGGGTCGAGCCGGTCCCGGGCGAGGCCAGCCGCAGCCGGGAACGTGGCCGCGTCGGCCGCAGCGCCAGCAACGGCCTCGGTCAGGTCGAGCACGACCGGGACCGGCCCCATGGACAGGTATGCAGCGGAAGCACCGCCGACGCGACCATCGGGGCCCAGCCACGCCAGCGCCGCGACGCCGCAGACCGCGTAGTCGCCGCGGCGCCTGCTGATCTCCGCGAACCCGGTGCCACTCCCGCTTCGCGCGAGCGCCGGGAACTCCGCATCGATCGCCAGCTCACCCGGTTCGAGCGCCGTCTCTAGCGGTCCCAGGAAGAAGTCGCTGGCCGGGATCGCCCGCTCGCCCGCAATGCTGGCGACCCGAACCGTTCCGCCTAGCAGCGCCAGCACAGCGGGCATCTCCCCGGCTGGGTCGCCGTGGACGAGGCTGCCCACGGTGGTGCCGCGGTTCCTGACGGCCGGATGCGCTACCCAGCGCAGCGCCTGGCGCAGCAGCGGTTGCGCGGCCGCGGCTGATTCGCACGCGAGCACCTCGGCGTGCCGGGCGAGGGCGCCGATGCGGACAGCCCCGTTCGCGGTCTCGACGTAGCTGAGTTCGGTCAGCCGGTTGATATCGACCAGGTGTTCGGGCGCGGCCAGGCGCATGTTCAGCAGCGGGATCAGGGACTGGCCGCCCGCGAGCACCTTGGCCTCATCGTCAAGCAGCACGAGCGCCTCGGTGACGGACTCCGGGCGCGAGTAGCGAAACGGCGACGGCTTCACGACACCCCCCGCCCCGTGATCCGGTCGACCGCCGATACGTTCATAGCAGGACGTTACACGCAATGGCGTGAGGCAAATCATCTCCGGCGTCAGGATGGCAAGGTGTGAGACTCGACGCGGCTACCAGCAGTTCGCTGCGGTCTGTTCTGGCCGGCCCGGCCCGGCCGGCGGCCTGGTTGGGCGTGACCCGCGCGGCGCTTTACTTGGGTGTTCCGGCCATGCCTGGCGTGATGGCTGTGCTCGCGCATGGGGCGGTGCGGTTGCCATGCGCGATGCTGCTGCCTAGCACCGCCGAGGAGCTGCCGCTGACAGCAATCGGCGCCCAGGCCGGCGACGCTCTGCTCGGTGATGGCTGCCTGGGCTGGACCGGTCCCTTGGGGCCAGTGGTCGTGCGCACGGTCCGGGAATGGGCGCCGGCGCA
>Ga0126373_10004363_pt1 | contig 10803 bp, 12 predicted proteins | sample PanSoiMetPlot_11_FD_92545 | JGI IMG/M metagenome (GOLD analysis project Ga0126373, IMG submission 92545) | Tropical forest soil microbial communities from Panama - MetaG Plot_11 | ecosystem: Environmental > Terrestrial > Soil > Tropical forest > Bulk soil | place: Panama | collected 2016-02-17
ACATGCCAGCCTACGGATCCGCTCAACGCGTCCTAGCGTCGCCACATCGTGCCAAGGAAAAATCCAACAATGGCGAAAAGTGCGAGTGTGGTGTAGGGCCGTTCCTTAATGGATTCGTCGATCGCGTCGACGAAATTGTCAGTGACATCGCGCACCGCATCGACCGCCTCGCGGCCCTTTTCCTGGGCATCGGAAGCGACGCCTTCAACGCTCGGACGTGCACGCTGCCAAGCCTCGGTGCCTTTATCGGCGACCATGTTGCCGACCTGCGCGGCGAGGCGTCTGAACTCATCTCGCAGCGTCTGCAAGTCGCTTTGGATGTCACCGGAGGTCTTGCGGGCTTCCTTGCCTACTTCCCGAACATTATCCGAAACAGATGACGTCGTTGTCATACCTAACCTCCATGCAGGTTAGAACTTCGCGGTTATTCCGGAAAAAGATTTCGTGCCAATCGCACCATCCGGACCAACCGCTTCCGCATATTTAGTGCGACGGCAAACTCCTTGAGATCCGCGACGAACGACGCCGCACGCTACGAGAAAGCAGGGAAGGACAGAAATTGGACCTTGGCCCAATGCAACTATCTGCAGTGGAACCGACTGCGCGCTCGAGTTTGCTCGTTTGATTTTTACCGCTGGATTGCCAGGGTCGACCCACCTGATTTTATAGGCGGGTCCGGTTACATGTCAGCTTTGGGTCAAAAGCAGGCATGCTCGCTTTGCGCCCGAACGCGAACATTTACGGTGACTACTCTGCGTCCGCTATGGGCTGATGGGGACATTAATTAACAGGTTGTGTCTGCGTCTGGTCCGCAGGTTGCCGAGACAACCCAGCGAGCGCATGCTGACGCTGCATGGCTGGCGATTCGGACCACCAAGAAGACGTCAACGTCGTCATATCCTTACTCGAAGCGGTCTATTGCCGCGATGGCGCAGACGTGGCGGTGCAGACAGCGAAACACATGATCGCGGCAGCTGCCGCTCTCCTCACCTGTGAACAGGGGCCGAATGAAACGCGTCGCATCCTGCGAATTGTAGGTGAGGCGCAGGGGAAGGCGTCGTAAGGTGTGCTACCGTCCCTGTGTACTCGTATCAGGCGAATGTCCGCCTTCGAAATGAAAGCGGACATCGCGTGTGAAAAGCAAGTCAGACGAACCTCGCGGCTTCCTGCTCAGTCGGCAATCGTCCCTGGGGTGTTAGCTGGTCAACGACATCTGGCAGTTGCCGGCTGAGTCCGCTCAGCATCTCCTCCCGCGACATCCCGGAAAGCCCTGCCAGTGTGTTGACCCGGTCCGCGCCAAGTGCACTCGCCAAGTCATTCGGGGAGATCGCCTTATTAGGCCCGGAACCGATCCACGATTTTGCGACATCGCCCTGGCCATTCTGTTGAAATTGTTTGAGCAGATCGTTCAAGCCTCCGCTTACTACACTTCCAGCAGCGCCGCTTCCGAGTAATCCACCCAATCCACCCTTAAGCAAGTCATCAAGTCCACCACCAGTAGCGCCAGGACTTTGTTTGTCGGTATTAGTGCCAGCGCTTGCCTGATTGGCTGTGAAGGCCTTGATGGCCTGGAAAGCCAGCACACCAATTATTGCCTTTGTGATCGGAGACATGCCGCCGCCACTGCTCGCCGATGTCTGTTGCCCAGATTCGGCCGACATGCCACTAAGTACGTCAAGCAATCCCATCTCTGCCTCCTATCAAACCGAAAATCGAACTGATTTGTGTTCGCTCCTCAGATTTGCGCAACGCACGTGCGTGCGCTTTCTGCCGAGGTGCTTTTTGTGGTCTCGCAGTTTGATTAAGTCGTCGCTTTAGCGCCATTGGACCGTAGTCCAATCGGGTCGCGTGATAACGCGGTTGGAATTTCCGCGCCCCAAATGTCCGCTTTGGGGTGCAGCGCAAAAAAGCCATGTCCGCTTTGCCCGGAAAGCGGACATTCTCGTAAAGAGGAGGACTGTGCGTGAGCAGAGCGACGAATAGCCGTCGCTCTGCCCGGTTGCAGATCAGTCGAAGTCGAACATGTCGAACAGGTCGCCGACGGCCGGCATGTTTTTTGGCACGTATGGGTGGTGCGGATCCATTTGCGGATTGGGAAGATTGTCACGACTGCGTGTCGTCAATCTCCCCAAGTGCCAATTGCGCTCGATAAACTTTACGACCGAGGCATGGTCATTGTAGCTGTGCACGATCCGGCCGCCGCGTGAGTACGGCGAAACCACGAGCATCGGTATGCGTGGCCCGTCACCGAAGAAATCGAGGGGTTGCATGAACCCCGAGTCCCAATAGCCGCCGCCCTCGTCGAAGGTAACGAACAGCGCAGTCTCCTTGAATAACTCGGGATGGGCCTTGAGTTTGTCGACGATGTTCTCGAGCATCGCCTCAAACAGATCGAGTGTGGAACTCGCTGGATGACCGTCGACTATGCTGTCCGGCTTCACGTAGGCAACCGAGGGGAGCTTGCCCTTGTCGAGTGCCGAGAAGAAGTCGATCGCATCCTTGATGTGCGCTGATCGCTGGACGGGATCGCCCATGATTGAGGTGGTGTACGAAAATGGGTTGCAGATGTCGCAATAGTTGATTGCGATCAATCGATCGACGGGATCCGTCGAGCCATTGGCTACGCGAACGGCCGCGTTAAAGCCGCCGCCATAGTAGGCCCAGGAGATTCGCTTCTGATTGAGAGCGTCGCCGATGGTGCGCAGGCTCGACGGGGGAACCTTATTGCCGGTTTCGATGCTGGCCGCATCGATCTTGCCGTTGGGCAGAAAACCAGGGCTGAGGTTGTTGATCATGTAGTAGCGGCCCTGTGCACAATTCGGCGCAGGGTGCCACGGCAAGCTTGCCAGATAATTCACAATTGGTGCGATTCCGGGTTGCATCGGATCGGAGCAATTCGTCCACTGCCCATCCGCTACAAAAGCGATGTTGTTCACCGATTGCGGATTGGGGTTTGCGATATGCCCGGGCGGTATCGGGAACTGCATCTTGGTGCTCGGGTCCGTGAATGTATCCCACGGAATCGCATCAGCTGCGCCGATCATGGTGTGCTGGACAGCTGTCCCGCCCATGACTGGCTGATGATAATTGTCATTGAGCGTGAACTCGTCGGCAAGACGCTTGAACACGGGGGCATCGCCGCGTTGCACGTTGTAGAAAGCCATTGAGTTGCTGCCGGACCCATCATCTCGCGCTACCGCCACGACCGGATAAAGGTCATTAAGGCAGCCTGACGGATTGTCGGGCGTGGCGTTGAGAGCGCTGCAGTCGGATTGCTGCCACATGTGGAACAGGCGATGAACTGTATCGCCTGTAAAACTGTTGTAGGGCAGAGTCGGTCCGGTTTGCTGGAATGCTCCGTTCGGCAGCTTGTTAAAATTCGTTACCCGCGTGTCGCTGGTAAACATGGGGAGTCCGGTTGCCCCAAGACGCAGCAATCCGAGATCCTCAAATTCGAAAGATGGTTCGATTTTTGGCAAAGTGGAGTCCGGCACCGTTGCTTTGTCGAAGGGAGCCTGAGCGACGACGAGATCTGGATTTGGGTTGGTCCAATCGGCTGGCGTCGTGGGCTTCTGCGGTGCATAGGCTGTATTCGGTTCTGGCAGGAATTGGTAAGCCGTTTTTCCCGGCGTCGCATGGAAATCGATGAAATAACTGGCCGAGGCCAAAGGCAAGTTGATTTGAAACTGCTTTGCCTGGGTGTTGAGCAGCGTACCACCCGAAGAGTTTACGATCCCTCGCGATAAGAGGTTCCCTACGGATTGCCCATTCCGCGCACGATACATGCCGTAGACGTTGTCGAAGGTGCGGTTTTCAGCAATCAAAATGATGACGTGCTTGATTGGGGTCGCTGTTTTTCCGTCACCAGAATGATCATCGTCAGCCGTGCTTGGGCCGCCCGATACCAGTAACATGAGCGCGCCGCACAAAGCGGTCGTTAGCATCCAGTGGTTTCTATTGAGGGTAGCTTGCATCAGTCGCCTCCTTTGCGCAGATAGCGCGCGAAGGCTAACGATTGCGTGTGACACACACGTCGCAGATTTATTTTTGTTTCGTTTTTCGTGCCGATATTTTTAGTCGATCAATGTTCTGATCTCCGTTTGCCACCTTGGCAATGTGCTGAGCTCTGCGCGTAAAAATGTCATCAAGACTGGTCAACCTCAACGCGATGCTGATTTCAATCGTAGTGATCTGAAATTTGCGGAAGCAGATTTCTCGATGACGCTAGTAACAAGTAACTAGCGAACTAGTCTCTCTGATGTACGCACAGATTCATTTCTGCTAGATGCCAGCCGGTCCACCGCTAATGAACGCGATAACTGATAACGACGATTGCTGCGCGCCCGGTGAGCGTCGATGCGGTGGCCGTGCCGCCCAGTAGCGTGACGAACTCGCGCCGATTCACGTTAGGCAGCGCTTTCAAAATGACCATAGCGCTGTCTAGCCGTTGTGCGCAGCATCCCGCGGCACAAGCCTGTTCAGTTCGCATTGCCGATTTTAAAAATCCTGGAGTGCCCTTTGACGGCGTCGCGGCGTCTTATGCAACTCTGCCTCTGTCGAGCAGGCGTGGCTGAGGCCAATTGGATGGTCGGTCCGTGGCATCCGCGACAGCATTCCAGATTTTATAGCCTGCGAGATCGCCGCCATTTTGGAGAGTCTTAGCTTTTTTTCGAGCCATTTTGCTGGCTGCAGGCCCATGACGAGCCTTTAGGAACCGGGCGTACATCAAGACCGCTTCGTCCTGCGTTGGTACCCACACGACATCATCTCCATTGGTGGAGGCCCGAATTTTAGTGTGACAGTAGTGTGACCATACGACGCTCAGATTGCAATCGCACTTTGGTACCACCCGCGTTGGGCAGGGTGGGATGGACATTACGAAAGCCGCGACCGTCTCGCGTCCAATTTTTCACAGAGTTGGATCTCCGAAAAAAATATCGAACACTTCATCCAAATTGGCAAACGGTTGCCAAAGACGTTCAACTACCTCGTCGGGGCGGGCGATCAGCGCCGGCGGCGCCGTAATGCCGAGTGACCACAGCCTTTAGCCATCGAGCACCGCAATCCGGACGTGAACGAATTTTGCTCGTCGCCGAAATATTCCGCCGACTTTGACTTTCTCTACGATTGCAATAAGCCGGCGCCCGTCGTCGATAGCGTGAGCCACCCAACGATGCCGTCTGGGCACATAGCCGATGTGGACGCCGCGATGTCGAAAGGCAACGGCATGCCTATCGTCGTGATCGACAACTTCGCGAGCGAGTTCGATCGAGTCGCCCGCTCTGATCTCCTTGTATATAAAGCGGCGGCGATCAACTCCTTCAGGCGATTTGTGTCTGAGTTCTTCTATCCAACATGGATAGGACTGCACGCTGTTTTCCGCAATCAGGGCGAGGGCGTCCGCCCGCCGCTGTCGCTGTCGGGACTTCGGTGAAGCAATGCGCGGCCGAAGAAACAATGCATGAATTGTCGGAAGCGTGATTAAGGGCCACGCTACAAGAGTGCTGGCAAATCCGTAAAGATACCACCCCAACACTGAACGGCGTTTGACGTCGGCTATCTTGGCGGGCACCAACCCTGCCAACAACGCCATCCATATTGCTGAGCGTTGCAGAAGCCAAGGGATGATGACGTCTTCGTTCATGTGCTAGTGACGCTATTCATCGAAATGAACACCCCGGCAAAACTATAGTTCCACCAGCTTGGTGGTACGCGCCGAGGGCCAAAACGCCGTCGACGTGCAAGCGAACCTTCAAAAATACGCATCCAATGTCGCTATTGGAGTAAAAAAGAGATTTGATTTATTGCATTGCAAAGGTCCGCTTTTGGTCCAAAGCGGACATGACAAAGATCAAAATCGGCAGTTCAGCGACCTCCAGCGGGCATGTGTGCTAATGGTTTCGTCGGGGCACACCGCAAGTGCCGGCGAGGAGCCAATCATGAGAGCTTTAACATCCGTCATACTTACCGCGGCCTTGTTTTGGCCAGTCGCGGCATCGGCGCAACTGAACGTTTTGATATCCGGCGGATTTAGTGGCGCGTACGAGAAGCTCTTGCCTGAATTCGAGCGGACAAGCGGCATCAAGGTTACGACAGGGTCGGGTGCGTCGCAGGGAACGGGGCCGCAAACGATTTCCGCGCAGCTCGCCCGCGGCGTGCCTGCAAACGTGGTTATCCTTTCTAGGGAGGGGCTCAGTGAACTGATCGCCGCAAAGAGAATCGCCGCAGGAACAGATGTTGATCTTGCGCGCGTACCCCTCGGCGTGGCCGTGCGGGCGGGCGCTCCGAAACCCGACGTGAGCACGGTCGAGGCATTCAAACAGCTCCTGCTCAAGGCCAAAAGCGTCGCCGTCCCCGGAAGCACGAGTGGCATCTGGCTAAAAACCGATCTTTTCCCGCGGCTCGGTATCGCGGATAAGGTCAACATCAAGGTCTCGCCGCGCGGCACTGGCGCAACCGGTATGGTCGCCGCGGGAGACGCCGAACTTGCAGTCATGCCGATCAGTGAAATTGTGCACGCGCCGGGTGTCGATTTGGCAGGCAGCATCGCACCGGAGATCCAGTTCGTTCAGACGTTTTCAGCCGCCGTCGTCGCGGGCTCAGGAGACATTGAAAGTTCCAAACGACTGATCGAATTTCTTGCCTCTGCGCGGGCTTCCGAAACGATTAGGAATAGCGGAATGGAGCCACTCGCGACCTCGAGATAGGGGCACAGCTTGTATTCAAGCCTGCTCTAAGAGCCGGGTTTCTTCTCCGCTTTTGGTCTTTCTTAGTTGCCCACACGTGTCGACTTTCACGGGTGGACACGACGCGATTGGAATCAATTGCCGCCCCAATTTTGGTCCCGCATCAACTGGAAACGAATATTTGGATCGGGATCGGTACCGAGATCTCGCCCATCCCAACTATAGATTTCATTCGGTCGTTGGATTTGAGAGGCATAAGCGCCGGCACCCGATGCTGCGTAGTGGTGCGATGGTTTTGCTTTGTGGACTGTAGCGGCAAGTGCTGGTGTGGCTATCAGGACCACTAGACAAACGGCCGCTGAAATGACTTTGGCTGTGATCGAGATCATGGTGCGCCTCTTGCTTGAATCAGTACGTCGCCCTGCGCTGCACTTAACAGGGCGTTGCGGGCACACTAGGACCCACCAATCAATTTGATTTGTCACCCTTCGCAATGAGTTGATGGAATAATCGGCTGCCCAAATTTGGTTCAATAGAGCTCTGATCGGCGGCGTTCTGATACCGTTCCGAATAGTTTGCGCGTAGAAGAAGACCCTCGTCGAACCCTTGTTGCAAAAGACCGGAGCTCTTCAGCGCCAAGCTCCGCACAGCCGTTCGCATCCGCGCTATTGGATTGCCTCTTCTGGCGGACTGCCGAGAGGTGTTTTTCTGCCGGATGGCCACCATTGGCACTGAGCGGACACCCACGCGGCCGATCAATGTCCGCTTTCGGGCCAAGCGCACACCGAAGTGAATTGTTTTTACTTCGCTAAATGACCCTTGGAACACACTTGTTTACGCAAAAAATACATCATGCTCTATTGGAGTGTGGCCCCGCGTCACAAATTCAACACGTCCTCATCTACTATCACTATATTGTTTCGCTTATAGGTGTAGGAGGGCTCGAGCATGGCGCGCAGGAAGCGAGCTTCAAAGCCTCGAAGGATGGCCTTGCCGGCACTGGGCGCCGCCGGGATGTCATTGGCGATGGGAACTGGCGCATCGGCCAATGTGGCCATAGCGAATGTATCGCACCAAGATACCGACCTCGGCCCCGTCGTTACCCTTGGCGAAGAGGAAATTTTCGACGTTAGTCTGGCGACGTTTTATGTTTTCGATAAGGAAACCACAGGAACGTCTCAACTCGGTGGCGTACAACTCGCAGCCGGCTGCAGAGGTTGCGGCTGTAGAGGCTGCGCAGCTCGAGGCTGCAGAGGTTGCGCAGTTCGAGCCTGCAGAGGCTGTGGCTGCGCAGGTTGCCGAGGCTGCGTAGCAAGAGGCTGCGGAGGCTGGTGGTGGGGAGGCTGCGCCGGGTGCGGCTGTAGTTGTTGTTGGTCGTGGGGAGCCTGTCGAGTCTGCTAACCTCGGCCGTTTCCCATTCCCGTTGTGGTCTTCAAGGCCGGATCTGATGAGGATCGGCCTCGGCGGTGGAAACGTGTTTGCGGTGCACCACGTGATCGTGCGGGTGGGGGCATCCGCGTTGCTTCCGAACGGGTGGCCAAGTTCATCCAGAAACGGTAAATGCAGGAACGCTAGCGCGCCAGCAGGGCAGGGCTTTTTCAATCGGAAATGCGTTGCACCGGCGGCGTTGCGTTGAAGCACAAGTGCGCGCACTCACCTCATGACAGGCGATCACGGAATCAAGTTCACGCAACTGAACAGCAAAGACGTTCCACAATTCGCGCCGAATTTTACCGTCTACGTACTGCCACCGGATCTTGTCTGCCTCTATTCGGAGGACCGGAAATTCTTTCTTCATGGCGAGCTCTATTGTTCACTGGCGTCCGCAATAGGAAAGAGTGAAAGAACGGTACGGGAGCTTGTTCGCGAACTTGAGCATGATTTTCCGTCCGAAAAAATCCACGAAGCGCTGAAGCGGCTCTTCGACCGGCGCTACGTGCTCGCAAAATCGTCCTCTTCCTCCGGTGCCGTGGCCGCCTTATGGGCCAGCCTTGGCCTGTCGCCCGAGGCTGTTGAGAGAAATTTCCAAAAAAGTCGTGTTCGCATTCAGTCGATCGACGTGCAGGGGGCGACGAAACTCGGTTCGGCATTGACGGCATTGGGTGTTCGCGTCGTAAAGCGATCGCCCACGCTGACGGTCACGTTGGTGAACGATTATCTTGAAGAGCGCCTCGCAGAATTAAACCGACAACATTTGTTGAACCGTACGCCCTGGCTGCTCGTCCAGCCTTCCGGAATTTTCCCGTTGGTAGGGCCGGTGTTCAGCCCAGGCCGCGGTGCCTGTTGGACTTGTCTTGCTGATCGCATGAAACGGAACAGGGAGGTCAAGGCACTTCTTAACCGCAAAGAGGCCCATTGCGTTGCCGTTTCCTCTCTAGCCCGGGACACGGTCGGGCAGAGTTCCATACAGCTTGCAGCTGTCGAGATCGCAAAAGCGATTGCCGCCGATTTCCGCACGGAGTTGTGCGATCACATTGTCAGTCTCGACCTGTTGGGCTCGACCATCGTGAAGCATTACGTAGCCGCCCGACCACAATGTCCGAGCTGCGGACGCAAGAAATTGCGGGATCCAAGCCGGGCGCCTGTCCCGATCGAGTTGCGAGCCGGCGGCAAACTGGTCATGACGAGTGGGGGATATCGGACCGTTTCCCCGAGGGCCACGGTTGCGCGATTCCGGAAACACGTGAGCCCCCTCACAGGCGTCATCTCGCGTCTCGAACGGATCGAGGCCGATCTCCCGTTGAATACCAATTTTTATGCTGCCCACAATTTTTCGGCACCCGCTGAAACGGTCGACGAACTCAGAGCGGGGCTGAGCGGCGGCAGCTTTGGTAAGGGCAGCACCGCTGAGCAGGGAGAAGCGAGTGCGCTGATGGAGGCGATTGAGCGTTATTCCGGAATCTTTCAGGGCGATGAAACGAGAGTGAAGCGGCGATTCACAGATTTTCCTGCAGGCGAGGCCATTCTTCCGAATGACGTCCTCTTGTTCAGCGACGCGCAATATTTGGCGGAACAGGCGTCGACGGCGGGGCCTCCGTCGACACTCGATTCGTTCGACCATTCGATTTTGGCCGATTGGTCGCCGGTTTGGTCCCTACGCGATAAACGCTTCAAATATCTTCCGACCGGCCTCCTGTATTTTTTCTACAGGGGCTCGGGACAGACCAGTACTGATTCCAACGGCTGTGCGGCCGGCAATACCCTCGAGGAAGCAATTGTTCAGGGTTTCCTCGAACTGGTGGAAAGGGATGCCTACGCAATCTGGTGGTACAATCGATTGCAGCGGGCGAGCGTGGATCTTGGCCAGTTCGATGATTCCTACATTCGCGATCTGCAGACCCAGCTCGCCGATGCTGGGCGTCAGCTTTGGGTGCTCGACGTCACCAGCGATCTAGGAATTTCGTGCTTTGTAGCTGTGCTGCACTGGATGCATAATTCGCAGGAAAATATCGAGTTCGGGTCGGGCGCACACTTTGATGCCCGAATAGCGTTGCTGCGCGCACTTACCGAGCTAAATCAATTCCTGTCCATTGGGCTTATGGGAGGCGGAACCGGAGAGAAGTCGACCCTTGACGGATCTACTCCTTTACGGCTGCGAGATCATCCGTTTTTGATGCCAAGTGAAAATCTCGTGGCTCAACCGCACTCAAGCTTTAAATTCGGCCGTCTCGATGCGCGCGAGCAGGTAACGACTTGCGTGGAACTCGCCAAGCGAGAAGGGCTAGACTTCCTCGTCCTCGATCAAACGCGCCCCGACATCGGCGTTCCGGTTGTCAGAGTGATTGTTCCTGGAATGCGGCATTTCTATCGTCGCTTCGCGCCTGGCCGGCTTTATGATGTTCCAGTAAAGCTTGGTTTGCGAGACCGACCGCTCTCGGAAAATGAGCTCAACCCAATTCACCCCCACACCTGAAAGTCATCCGGCTTGCGCGCTCCGGAAATAAAAAAAGGGCGACGGGCTGTACCGCAAACTGTTTCCGCCCGGCTGAGCCCTCACGTCATGCTTAAAGCCGACGCGAGCGGGCAACTCACTGCGAGCTTTAATGGCCTTGCAGTCGAATTGGGGACGTTTGGCGTGGGCACCCTACGGCGCGCGGCGGACCTGCGTTTTGGCATG
>Ga0126373_10004364_pt1 | contig 10803 bp, 9 predicted proteins | sample PanSoiMetPlot_11_FD_92545 | JGI IMG/M metagenome (GOLD analysis project Ga0126373, IMG submission 92545) | Tropical forest soil microbial communities from Panama - MetaG Plot_11 | ecosystem: Environmental > Terrestrial > Soil > Tropical forest > Bulk soil | place: Panama | collected 2016-02-17
AGAAATTCCTGCATCCTGCGGCGTGCAAGGGCCGGGAGAAATTACGATGCGCTCCGGCTCGCGACCGGCGATTTCCTCGACGCTAATTTTGTCATTGCGATGAACTTCGACATTGCAGCCGAGTTCCCCAAGATACTGCGCAAGGTTGTAGGTGAACGAATCGTAGTTGTCCAGTAGCAGAATCATCGCTACTTCCCCGCCCTTCTTCTCAGGGCTGCTGCTTCCAAGGCGGCCAGCAGAGCTTTCGATTTGTTGACGCTCTCTTGATATTCGCCTTCGGGCGTGGAATCCGCAACTATGCCGCCGCCGGCCTGCACGTAAGCGACGCCATTCTTAACGACCATAGTGCGAAGCGCGATGCAGGAGTCGAGATTGCCCGCGAAGTCGAGATAGAGGATGCCCCCTGCATAGATGCCGCGGCGCGTGCGTTCGAGTTCTTCGATGATTTCCATGGCCCGAACTTTTGGAGCGCCAGAAACCGTTCCTGCCGGGAAACAAGCCATCAAGGCGTCGAAGCAATCCACGTCCTCACGCAGGCGGCCGCGTAGGCTCGAAACAATATGCATGACGTGTGAATAGCGCTCGACAGTCAGGAGCTTTTCGACTTTGACCGTGCCGTATTCGCAGACGCGGCCAAGATCGTTGCGGCCCAAATCGACGAGCATGATGTGCTCAGCTCGCTCTTTCTCACTGGCAAGCATTTCGCGCTCGAGTCGCTGATCTTCGGCTTCGTCTTTGCCGCGGCGGCGCGTGCCCGCGATGGGGCGGTAGAAAACGTCGCGTCCTTGGACTTTGACGAGCATCTCCGGCGAACTGCCGACGACAGCTACATCGTTGACCTGAAGGTAGAACAGATACGGTGAGGGATTCAACGCGCGCAACTGGCGATAAATTTCAAACGGATTGGCCCTGGCCTTCGCGGAGAACCGCTGGCTGAGCACGACCTGAAAAATGTCACCCGCGCGAATGTACTGCTTGGCTTTGCGAACGATGTCGAGATACTCCGGGCGGCGGAAGTTCGAGTTTACTTTCAACGGGCCGCGCCTGGAGTCTTTCGAAGGGTTTTTCGCGTGCTCCGCAGCGACCGGCTCTTCGAGAAGCTGGCGCGTTCGCTTGATTTCGCGCACAGCGGCGTTGTATTTCGCGCGCAGGCTTCCGTGGCCTTCCGTGAAAACATTGCGGACCATCCACAAACGGTGCTGAACGTGATCGAAGGCAATCAGGCCGTGATAGAACATAAGCACCGCATCGTAAAGGCCGATTTCGTCGCGAAGACGCTTGGGAAGGCGCTCGATAAGGCGAACCATGTCGTAACTGAAATAGCCGATAGCGCCGGCGATCAAGGGCGGTAAGCCGGGGAGCCGCACGGGCCGAAAACGCTCGACGCGCTCGCGCAGAAAGGAAATGGGATCGCGCTCTTCCCAGACGAGCCGCTCGCGATTTTCGAGAACGCACGCCCCGTTTCCGTAGCGGAAGACTTCTTCGGGATGGGCGCCGGCAAATGTGTAGCGCGCGATTTTTTCTCCGCCTTCAACGCTTTCCAGAAGAAACGAGTAGCGCGCTCCTTGCGCAATGCGCAGATAAGCGCTCACCGGCGTGAGCAGGTCCGCGGAGAAAACATCGTAAACAGGGATGAGGTTTCCCTGTTTCGCGAGGCGCTGGAATTCGCGGAAGTCAGGCTGAATCATGGATGAAAGAGCTCACAGTCCAACATAGAAACTCCAAAGTAGAAAGCGTTTGTTGAAATAAGGAGATAGCGGGCTTTTAATCGCGTTGAAGGAAGAGAAGTTAAGACCGCCATCGCAGGGCGGAAAGGACAGCGCGGCGCATGACGGTTTCGGGAGCGCGCTTGCCGGTCCAGATTTCCCATTGCGCAAAACCCTGTGCCAAAAACATAGTCACTCCGGACACCGTGGCAATCCCCTTTTGCGCCGCAATCTCCAAGAGCTTGGTTCTCTCGGGGCGGTAGATGAGGTCCATGACGATGCGACATTGTAACTCACGAGCTGACAAAGGGGAAATGCCTTCATGGGGATGCATGCCCACGGGAGTGGCATTGAGGATGGCGTCAAAGGATTCTGTGCGCAGGGCGCGACGCGGAATTGCTTCTCCGCCGGCGGAGCGCGCTAATTGTGTTGCAGCGCTTTCACGCCGGGCACTAACCGAGACCTGCGCTCCGGCGCGCGCAAGTGCAAACGCGGCGGCCCGCGCGGAACCCCCAGCTCCGAAAATCAAAACGCGACTGCCCTTGATGTGAAGCTTCTTTTGCAGCGCGCGCAGAACACCGACGTAATCGGTGTTGCAGCCGTAGAGCGAACCATCCCGCCGCACCACGACCGTATTTACAGCACCAATCTCCGCCGCCAGCGGTTCGCATTCTTTCAAGTGTTTGAGGATGGCCTGTTTGTGAGGGATCGTGACGCTGAATCCGCGGACCCCGAAGTCGGCAATCGCCTTCAGGAAATCACCGAGTTGGTGCACCAGGAACGGAAGGTATATGGCGTTTATGTGACGCGCTGCGAATCCCGTGTTGTGCAGCACGGGCGAGAGTGAATGGCCAATCGGGTCGCCAATGACGCCGTAAACCTGGGTCTTCCGGTCAAGCAAGTGAGGCCGGTAGAGACGAAGCGTTTCTTCGAGGGAAACCTGGCCGGGGGCAGTGGCTTCCGCGATGGGCGCATACGCCAGCTCGCTGCCTTCGCGCAGCGCCAGCAGGCGTGCGGGCAGCCCGACGTCGCCCATGGGCACAGCGACAAAGCTTCTGGATCGCCTCGCAACTTTCAAGAGGCGCCTACTGTCGGCGATAGTTTTTGCCTGTGTAGCGATTTTCACCGCATCCACTTGACCGTGCCGCGCAACGGCAATGCTGGGCGGAAGGCCGGGCGTGCGCTCGAAATCGTGGATCGAAAGCATTATCCGGCTCGGCACGGGATAGGCCCGCAAAAAGCCTTCCGGCAGCTCTCGGAAGGTTTCCATCTCGACATCGCACCACTGACAACCGGCTTCTCGGGCCTGGCTGAGCCAGTAAAGCTGGCGGGCTATATCGCCTGCGAACTTTCCTCCGCCCTCTTGGCGGCGGCAGGTAGCGAGAAACGTGACTCTTGCGAGGCGGCGGTGCTTGAGCCAGCCGAGCAACCGCGCCCGCTCCGCATCGTTCCGCAGCCAATCAAGACGCAGCTCGATGATCCGGGCGCTTCGCGAAGCATTGCGCACTTGCCGACACATTTCCGCCGCCGTCCCCGCCGCCGCGACGGCACAGACTCGCCCCAGGCCTTTGCTAAAGAGTGGCATCCTCGCCCCAGGCCGCCAAGCTAATGAAAAGACGGCCTCTAAGTATGCCGAATCTTTCTCGCAGCGACAGTATCAAAAATGTAAAGCAGCCCCAGGCTGCCCGTTGACGCCACGGGCAGGCCTTGATAATTTCGCTAAGAAACGTCCCCGCACGGCCGGTTCAGGCGTGTCTTCGAAGGAGTCTTGGAATGCGCGCGAATATAGCTGTCTTGTCTTTAGTCGTCATCATGGGTGCGGCAGCCAGTGTGGCCGCCAACTCGGCACAAGAGCCCCGGAATACTCCGCATGTGCCAACGGCGCCCGATTACAACACGATTAACTGCTCGGGTTTCGTGGTCGATCAGAGAGTGTCGGGAGACTACCGACTCATCTCCGGCGAACAATCGAACTATAAGATGACGTTCACAAGCGGAGATTATGTGTACATCAATCGCGGGCAAGACAAGGGTGTGCGCGTGGGTGACCGGTTCTCTGTAGTGCGGCCCGACGATTACGCCGGCGACGCACCATGGTTCAAGTGGCAGGACAAACTGATGAAGGCCATGGGCACCCAGTATATTGATGCCGGGCAGGTTCGCGTCGTCAACGTCCAGCCAAAGGTTTCCGTCGCCCAGATCATTTTCTCCTGCGACTACATGCAGCGCGGAGATTTTGTTCTGCCTTACCAGGAGCGTCCGATGCCTCCCTACAAGGAAGCCGCCGCCTTCGACCATTTTGCGCCCGTAAGCGGCAAGCCCGTGGCCATGGTAGTGTCCGGCAAGGATCACTCGGACGCCTACGGGAAAAACAGCGCGATTTACGTGAATCTGGGGACGAACCAGGGAGTGAAGGTTGGTGATTACTTCCGCATCTTCCGCTATCAAGGCTCAACGGCGGAAACGGTGCCACAAACCAAGGACTATCAATTCATGATGTACGGATTTGGGAGCGCGCCGCAGCGATACAGTTGGAACGACCTGCCCCGTGAAATTCTTGGCGAGGGAATTGTATGCATGGTGAGCCGCAATTCGTCTACGGTCATGATTACGTTCAGTTCGTCAGAAGTCTACGCGGGCGACTATATCGAGATCGAATAGCAGACTGGCGCTTCATCGAGAAATTCTGGCCCGCCGGGAGTCACGGCGCGGGCCTTTTTCTTGTTAAACTTGGGAAGGATTTCGGCCTCGGTGCATTGGATGGTTAGATTCTTCCGGAAGCGGGATTATCTGAAAAAACCTCACAAGTAAATCCAAAGATGCGTGTTCCCGCATCTTTCCAAGCCCCGCGCGGCAATCCGGCTTTTCGGCATGTTTCTTCGAGAAACTGTTCGCGGGTGAGACCATGTTCCGTGGCAACCTTTGGCAGAAGGAGTCCGCGTTGCGCCTGATTGACCACCAAGAGCCCGTGGCGCCCAATCTCAATGGCTTCGAGAAGAATTGGCTCCAAAGGGGAGAGTAAAGAAATCTCGATGCTCATCTCCTCCAGTTGAGGCTCCTTCATAGGAGCGAAGCGAGGATCCTCCAGGGCAGCGCCAACAGCACAGCGGACCACAGCCTCGCCCAGCGATTCGTTAGGTTCCGTCACTCCAATGCATCCTTGCAAGCGCCCGCGCACGTGAATCGTAACGAAGACGCCGCGCCGCTCGGAGAAAACTCCCTCACGCGATATGGCATCAGGAAGCTTGCGGTGCAGGACAGCTTCGCGGATGGCCTTGCTCGCTAATTCTAGCAGGGCTTGCTGGTCTGCTTCAGAGAGGCACGGCATCCTGAGGCTTCTTACGGGCTTCGAGCATGCGTAGTTTGCGGCGCTGCTTGATGCTCTCGTCCACGTGACTCCAAAAACGCAGAAAATACTGCGCTGCAGATACCAGGGCGCTGACGACCACGAGCCACATTAGGGCGAGCCCGACGATGTTCATCGACGGATGTCGCGCCGTCACAATCACGATGGCCACCGCACAGACTTGCAGAATCATTTTGGTTTTTCCAAGTGTAGAAGCCTCGATCGTGAATCCTTCCGCGGAAGCAATATTCCGCAGCCCCAAAACGGTAAACTCGCGCCCAATAATAATGACGACCATCCACGCCTTGACCAGATGCATGTCCACCAGAGCGATGAACGCTGCGGAGATTAGCAGTTTGTCTGCGATGGGGTCGAGCAAAATGCCAAGCGTGGTTACCTGCTTGCGTTTGCGCGCCAAATACCCGTCCGCCCAGTCGGTTGCAGCGGCTAAGAGCAGAATCAGCACGCCCCAAACCTCGAAGTGGACGGTAAATCCAAACATCCCGACCGTCGGGCTGCGCGTTAGGAGAATCACAATGAGCAGTGGAACAAAAAATATCCGAAGCAGCGTCAGTGAGTTCGGAAGATTCATGAGCGAATTACGGTGAGGGCTACCCTGTGGGCCACCCGGGTTTCACTATAGACTTCGGCAAAAGAAGCGTCAACACGTCAGGACACGTGCCTGCCCCTTAAGCTCGTGGAATAACCCGTTCTGGAACAAGCTTTTTTTGTGCGACTAGATACCCCATGGTTAACGGTTCAGTTCAAAGCAGCAAGGAAGAGGGTATCCTGAAGGATTAAGGTAAATGCTGCAAGACTGTGCAAATCTGTTTGTGGGCCGACAGGATGGAGACGCCCACGATTAGTACTGTTAACCCGCGATGAACATAGCTAAGCTTTGTAAGATCAATAGCTTACAAACAGAAACAAGCCCGCATCGCTACGTCACTCGCAGCGAGTCCTTGGAACACGAGAGAGTGCCGCCTCCAGTTTCCACAGCGTTTTCCACAGGCTGGCAAGCTTTTGAGGCAACTCGCCTGACCGATTCCAAGTGCCACAAAATGAAGGACTAACGAAAAAATCAGGTATTAATTCTGCAGTAATCAGCTCGGAAGAGAGCGGCTCATCAAATAGCGCGTGGTCCCCGAAGCAGCCTCACTGGGAGAAAGAACAGTGCGCTAATCAAACTCAAAACTCCGTGAACGGCGATGCCGAAAATACGCAGCGGCAGCGTTATGAGCCAAACCAAGGGATAAATCACCAAAGCCAGCAGCGCGATAGGCCAGCACAGGACAAACAGAATGCACCACAGGAAAAAAGCAGCCATGGCAACCTCATTAGGGAGCCCTAAACGCTCACCGATGCCGAGAATCGCGAAGCTCCCACCGTTCACATAGAACTACGACGTTGAAGCCTGAGAAGTTCCACTCACTCGGTACTCGTTCAGCCGAAGTCGTTTCGCCACCGATGAGGGAATCTCCGCATCCAGCCGCATATGGGAGTCATCGATTTCCGAGTGCAGGACACGTCCGAGAGCATGAATCATGGCCAGCGTGCGCCCTTCCGCCAGCGGCAAGCGGATGGAAAGCATGAGCAGAGGATCAACCGGCATTGCGCCGTCCATACGCCTCAACAACCCGCCGATTCCTTCACCAGTCATTGCGGAAACGAGGACCGGAGATCCATCCCCGATTTTCGCCACGCTCGATTCTAGAGACTCGCGCTCTTCTGGATTGAGCCGGTCTACTTTGTTCAGCACATGCAGGCGCCGGCGATCCGCAACGTCCAGTTCGCGCAGAATTTTCTCCACGTCCTCATCGAGTTCCTCGTGATGAGGATTCGAAACGTCGCTGACGTGAAGGATCAGCGCCGCCTCCTGAACTTCTTCCAGCGTCGCGCGGAACGCCGTCAACAATCCTTTCGGCAGGTCGCGAATAAAGCCAACCGTATCAGAGAGCAGCACACGGCGATTTGAGAGAAGACGAATCGCGCGTATCGTCGGGTCGAGCGTTGCAAACATTTTTGACGAAACCAACACTTCGGCGCGGCTGAGCGCGTTGAACAAAGTAGACTTCCCTGCGTTCGTATAACCAACCAGCGCAATGGTTCCCAACGGGACCGCATTGCGCGCCTCGCGCCTCAGGGCGCGCTGCTTGCGGACTTCGTCAATGTTGGCCTGAATTTTGCGGACGCGGTCGCGAATTCGCCGACGGTCGGTCTCCAGCTTCTTTTCGCCAGGGCCGCGAACGCCGATGCGCCCCGCGCCGCCTCCCGCACCTCCGGCGCCCCCTCCCCCGCTCTTGCCGCCCAAGCGCGACATTGCGGTGCCCTTCCCAGTAAGACGCGGCAAGAGGTAGTTCAATTGCGCCAGCTCCACTTGCAGCTGGCCTTCGCGGCTTCGCGCGTGGCGAGCAAAAATGTCGAGAATAAGTTGCGTGCGGTCAATCACACGGCGATCCGTGGCTGCTTCGATGTTTCGCTGCTGAACGGGAGAAAGATTGCTGTCGAAGATAATGAGAGGCGCTTTGTGCGCCATAGCTTCGGCGCGAATTTCGTCCAGCTTGCCGCGCCCAACGAGCGTGGCAGGATCGGCAGCTTCGCGCAATTGGAAGACAGTGCCTGCAACGTCTGCACCGGCGCTACGCGCCAGCTCGATTAATTCAGAGAGGGATTCGCGGCCCTGTTCACCGGCTGGCATTCCAGGAAAACGAGGCACACGCTTCCACCCCACGCCGACCAACAAGGCGCGTTCCGCTGTCGAGACTTGATGTTGTGTTTTCGTCACGGAAGCAGGCCGGGAGTCACAATAAGGTCTAGCGCTTTCTTGGAGGAATGCATCCGAAAACGAATTATACACCGCTCTCGCGTGCGCCGCGACCAGCTTCTAGGCCTTGAGATCGCATGTGTTTGGAGACGGCGGATTGCAGCTCTGCATCGTCGCCAAAACTCGAAAACCACTGGACGCCCGATTCTTTGCGAAACCAAGTGAGCTGACGCTTGGCGTAGCGGCGCGTGGCTTGTTGAATGGCCTCGCGCGCTTGTTGCAGTGATAATTCGTTTCGAAGGACAGCACGTAATTCTCGGTAGCCAATGAAGTCGAATGGCTTCGCGTTTTCGTTCAGGCCGCTTTTGAGCAGATCTTGTACTTCCTCCATCCATCCGTGCTCGAGCATGGAGGATGTTCGTGTATGGATTCGCTTATATAGTTCTTCCCGTGGCGGCATCAAACCGATTTTCACGACGCGCCAACCTGCCAGCGGCTTGCGGCCCGCGCGGTGTACTTCAGAAATGGGTTGGCGTGCGAGCAGACACACTTCGATCGCCCGAATCAGCTTTTGTTCGTCCGCGGCGGCAATTTTTTTCACGGCTTGAGGGTCGAGGCGCCCCAAGATGCGGTGCAGGTGGCCAGCCGGATGTCCTTCCGCACTGGCGCGCAATCGGCCCCGTATTTCCTCGGACCGCTGGGGTATGTCCGCAAGGCCCTCAAGGAGCGCGCGCAAATACAAACCCGTACCAACGGTGAGAATGGGCCGCTTTCCTCGCCGCCGCAGGTTCTGCAACACCGCCAATGCCAGTTCCCGATACCTGCCCGCCGTAGCAGCCTCACCGGGATCCAGCACATCAATCAAGTGATGCGCAATGCCCCCACGTTCCTCAACGCGGGGCTTGGCAGTGCCGATGTCGAACCCTCGATACAACTGGGTGGAATCGCACGCCACCACTTCACCGTCGAACCTCTCTGCAAGCCACACTCCCAGCGCTGATTTGCCCGATGCCGTCGGCCCCACAACGGCAACGAGAAATGGCTGAGCATTTTGGGGATTCATCGAAACAGGAGATGACGCGCCCGAACAAAAATAAAAATCAACACAAAGAGCACAAGAAGCAGACTACCAATAACTTGTTGCCGATTGGGTTTCATTATTGCGCGGGGTAGCCTTCGGGCATGAGGTTGTAGTAATAAATGCAACGCAGTTCAATATAAGGCCCAGTGAATTGTCCCGGTAACCGCTCGAAGGGGTTTGAGGCACGTATGGATGAATAAGCAGCTCGATCCAGCGGCTCTTTGCCTGAATTCTGTTCGATATTTGGATCGTCAACGGGCACGCTTCCATCACGCATGATTCGAAACTTCAGCATGACGATGCCCTTGTCACCTAGCTGGACTGATGCAGGCATCACAGCAAACCAGTTACGTTCGATCGTATCGTGAACGCGCTGCAAATAACCGCTGAAATCCACGCCCTGATCCGGCGTGAGCATTTGCAAGCCACCGTATGCCTGGCCTCCTCCACCACTTCCCCTTGAATGAGGAATCGCTCCGCCTCCCACAACCGCGGGCGGGCCAGAAGACTTTGGCATTGCCTGAACCGTGTCCCCAAGGCTCCGGCTCGAGGAGAGTGATTTCGGAAGGACCAGACCTCGCTTCGGCTGGGGCGCGTCTGGTGCCTCGAGTTTTAGCGGCGCTTTTGGAGTCTCTACTTTCGGCGTAGCCGTAGGAGACAACACCTCCGGCGGAGCGGTCTCGGACTTCGGTTGTGGAGCGCTCGGTAGCTCTTTCGCGGGCCGCTCCGGTTGTGGCGCAGGCGCTGGCTGGGGTTCCACGGGGGGCGCAACCTCTCGCAACACGCGAGGGTCGACGCGAACCTTAGGTGACGGAGGCAAGGGGTTAGCTGGAGGCTTTGACGGTTCGAAGGCACCAGGCGGAAGCAACACCCTCATTTGATTTCGGGCCAGCTCAATTTCTTGTGATGTCGGGGCGTGCGGCGGAAACAATTTAGCTTGCAACAGAATCAGTCCGATCAGCACGACGTGAAAAATGACCGAGGAGGCCCGTGTAGTGATTTGCCACTTAGCGCCTTCTTCTTTTTGCTCGGGAACGACCAGTTGCACTTCGCCGGTCATGAAAATGTCGGGACCAACCAGATCCACGGGCGGCGGGAGAGTCAGAGGTTCAATAACCGCAGGGGGAGCGGCGCCAGCGGGAACAGTGATGCGCTCGTCGAGATCCGTTGGCTGCAAGGGTATCGAGAGGTCTTCCTTAACGGCGTAAGCCTCTCGGCTCACGTTGCGGGGCACAACCACGCGGGCGGCAATGGATTCCAGCGGCAAGTCCGAAGGGATTTTGGTTTGCCCGTCCAAAGGCACGATGGGCAGCATGGCTGGGACGAGCGTGCGCTCGTCCATGGTCGTGGGACGGCGGCGCTGCGTTGCCGCATCAGAAGCGGGTGGACGTGCCCCAATCGGAACCAGGAAACGGGAAATCATGTTGTCGTATTTTCTTGCGCGGCCAATGCTTCTGATTGGACGCGCGCCGCGTGCACCTGGATGCTTCCCATCACTTGCGCAGCTAAGGCCAGCGCTGCTCGCCCTGCGGCCCCGTTGGTGGGCGGCTCCTGGCGCGTTCGGACAGCATTAAGAAAGGCTTCCAACTCCGCGTGCAAGGGCTCTACGGATGGGGCATCCAGCTTCTCAAATCCAAATTCGGGCTGAGGCCCAGGCTTTTTCACGCCAACGCGCAGAGCATCGCGCCGCGCGTAGTCCAGAGAAATGTACTCATGCTGCTGGAAGAAACGCATTTTGCGCACGCGCTCGGTAGAAACGCGGCTTGCTGTGACATTCGCGACGGCACCGCCCGCAAACTCCAGCCGGGCATGCGCTATGTCCACCTTGTCGGTCAAAACAGGGATTCCGACTGCCTTTACTTCGGTTACGGTCTCCTTGACCAAGGCCAGCAAAATGTCCAGGTCG
>Ga0126373_10004365_pt1 | contig 10803 bp, 13 predicted proteins | sample PanSoiMetPlot_11_FD_92545 | JGI IMG/M metagenome (GOLD analysis project Ga0126373, IMG submission 92545) | Tropical forest soil microbial communities from Panama - MetaG Plot_11 | ecosystem: Environmental > Terrestrial > Soil > Tropical forest > Bulk soil | place: Panama | collected 2016-02-17
CGGTTCCGGCGGTCCTGCTAGGTTGAGCAACGCTACCTTTGAGCAGATAAATAGTTGAGCAACTGAAACGTTACGGGACTCAGTTGAGGTTGTCAATCTTTGAGCGGCTCAACAATCTAGGAAATTTCTCGCGGCTAGAAGGGCTGGCTGGAGAGGCTGCGTGCCCGCCAACGGCGCGCTTTGACGGGCCGTAGCGGCCGCGGCTACCTGCGCCGGTCAATCAGGCCACGGACATAGGCCGCCTGTCCAGCGTGCTGCACGTCATCGTCCAGAACACTGACCAGGCGCACTGCCATGGTCACTGGCGGATCCCACCGCCGGTCCACGATCTTTGCCATATCAGCCTCGGTGAGGCCGTTTAGGAAAGCAATCGTGTGCTCGTAGGTCGCGTCGTGGTAGCCGGCGAGCAACTCCGCGGACGCACGCACGGTCGCGACCTGATGGCTGTTGTGTCCGTATCCGATGTCGGACTGCTCGAACGGCAAGGCGAACCTGTCATGCCAGCCGTCGAACCACACCTGTGACAGCGTGCCAGCGCCAGCGACATGATCATCCTGTACCCGAGTCAGATGCCACACCAGCCAGCTAACCGAGTTGGCTGCGCTGTCCGGGCGGTACTCCAGTTCGGCGGCGGACAAGCCGTCGAGAACGTTGTGCACGGTCTCTTGGACCCGGCTGAATCCGTCGGCCAGAATCTCGGTGCTAGTCATGTGCGGTGCTAGTCGCCCTAGTGGCGGTGCGGGTGCAAGATGTCGACAAGCGCCAGAAGTGTAATGACGCCAAGCACGAGCGCCCATACGCCGGCGCGCCATCTGGTGCGCCGACCTCCAGACAGTCTGTTTTTGGCCACCTTCACGTCACCGTGCGCCGCATACGACTTCTGGCTGAACCAGCCGACTACGGTGCCAACAATGAGGAAGGCGACCACGATGACGATCGCTTCCGGACTCATGCGCCAGACTTCCCCCAGGCAGTCTGATTGACTCTGTCTATATTCCCCCATCCACGAAGACGACTCCAGGTGAAACGCCGGGCGCACAGCGCTGGCAGGATTGACGCAGCTTGCGCAAGTTGACCGATCTTTCGTGAAGGAGACACGCGGATGAGCGAGGCGCTGACCGCCAAGACCATCACCATGGCGGGCCACCGCGGCGACGATGTCGAGGCATATCTAGCTGTGCCAGACGACGAAGCAGGTTCTCGTGGGAGCGTTGTCGTCATCCATCACATGCCGGGTTACGACTCCTCAACTAAAGAGATCGTCAGGAAGTTCGCTGCGAACGGCTATGCGGCGTTGATGCCGAACCTCTACTACCGCGATGCACCAGGGGCAAATCCTGATGATGCGGCGGCAACCGCACGCGCAAAGGGTGGTGTGCCAGATGAGCGCCTCGTCGGCGATGTAGCCGGGGCCGCCGATCACCTGCGCGCGCACCCGGGCTCGAACGGCAAAGTTGGCGTCATCGGTTATTGCTCTGGCGGACGGCAGTCCTTTCTTGCTGCTTGCAGGCTGCAACTCGACGCCGCGGTCGACTGCTACGGAGCGTTCATCGTCAACGCGCCGCCAGAAGGCATGCCGCTGAAAGCAGGACCAATCATTGACCTGGCTAAGGACTTGTCGTGCCCGCTGCTGGGTTTGTTTGGCGCTGACGACAAGTTTCCGACAACCGAAGAGACGGCCGAGCTGTCCAAAGCGCTCGACGAGGCAGGCAAGGAACACGAGTTTCACACCTACGAGGGCGCCGGGCACGCATTTTTCTCGGTCAACAGAGTTGCATACCGGCCAGAAGCCGCTAACGACGGCTGGCAGAAGATCTGGGATTTCTACGGCCGCTACCTGGCCAGCTGAGGAGCGCACATGTGCACGTACAACACCGAGAAGATCGACGTTGTCGGTAGCGGCAAAGGTGCTAACGGCTGGTTCGGGCTGAGCCAGGCGACCGTCTACTTTGACCATCCAGTGCACGCAATGGCAGAGCACACGCTCAACATTGACTTCCTCAATCCGGCTCAGGGCCCGTCGGCTCGCGTCGCCGTGGAGTTGAGTGCCGAGTCAGCGCGTGCGCTCGCGGCCGCGATCGAGGCCGCGCTTGCATCTGTGCCCGCAGCACTCGTGTCCTGATCGCTGCACAGCAGCCAAGCGCGCGGCTGTGCTTTGTCAGCATGGCGTGCCAGGATCTAGCAAACCGCGGGTCGGCGGGAGGATGCAGTGAAGTTCAGGGTCGAGCGTGATGTGCTGGGCGAGGCAGTTTCCTGGGTGGCGCGCGAGCTGCCGACAAGGCCGGTCGTGCCTGTTCTGTCGGGCATGTTGCTCGAAGCCGCTGGCGACACACTGACGTTGTCGTGCTTTGACTACGAGGTTTCGGCACGGGTCGAATTGCCGGCGCTGATAGGTGAGCCGGGAACTGCACTTGTTCCTGGCCGCCTGCTGGCGGAGATCACCAGGAGCTTGCCCGCTGCCGACGTCGAACTCATAGCGAACTCCGGCATGGTGATGCTCACTTGCGGGAGTGCGGAGTTCGCATTAGTCGCGCTGCCGACGGAGGAATACCCGCGCTTGCCCGAACTGCCAACGGCTGTCGGCACTATCGATGGTGGCGATCTGTCTGCTGCTGCGGCGCAGGTCGTTCCATCGGCTAGTCGGGATGACACGCTGCCAATGCTCACCGGCGTCTGCATGGACTTCGACGGCCCGACGCTCACGCTAGCCGCGACCGACCGATATCGCCTAGCGGTTGCAACGGTGCCGTGGCAGCCGGCTGAATCGCAGTTTCGATCGTCGGCCCTTGTACCCGCGCGCACACTGGCTGACGTTGCCAGGACTGTGACGCCTGGGCAGCCGGTCACGATCGCCTTCGGCAAGCCGGCCGCCAATGATGGCCGCCCAGCAGACGGGATGATCGGATTCGACAGCGGCGACAGGCGGCTGACAGCCCGGCTCATCGGCCAGGAGTTCATCAAGTACCAAGCGCGATTCCCGGCGACCTTTGATGCCAGTGCTGAGCTGCCAGCTGGCCCGTTCATCGAGGCCGTGCGGAGGGTCTCGCTCGTTGCCGAGCGTGCTACTCCGGTCCAGTTGGCGTTTGGTCACGACATGGCGGTCATCGAGGCGAAAACCGACGGCCGGGCCAGGGGAGTGGAGTCCGTGCCGGTCGACTACACAGGCCCGGATCAGGTCATCTCGTTCAGCCCGCACTACTTGCTTGATGGCCTCGCGGCGGCAGCATTGAGCGGTCAGGCCAGGCATCAGGTCACGAGCGAGCCTGGCGATCCACCGGTGCCAGGTGGCGGCCGGATCAAGCTGCAATTCACCAGTCCTGCGCGGCCCGCTTTGATCAGCTGGATTGACGACGAGGTGCCTGCGGCCGGACAGCAGTCCGGGCGAAGCGCTGCGTTCCGATATTTGGTTGTGCCACTCCGGGCACCGGCCTCAGGCTGACCGGCCTAACCCGCGGTCCCGACCGGCGACGCGTTAGCGGAACCGGCGCCCGCGCGTGCCTTTGAGCACGCGCCGCAGTAGCCCTCTGATGATCGTGAACACTGCCACCAGCAAGCCCAGACGGCCGGGCATTGGGAAACGCACGGCTGCCATGAAGTCGAACACGATCAACAGGCTGAGCAGTGCGGCGATCAGCGTGCTCAGGGCTGCGAGGTGGCGCCGCCCGCACTGGCGGTACCCGCCCCGGTTGTAGCCGGAGTTGCATCCGCCGGTCCAGTCCGTGCCTGGCCAGTCCATCCCGGTAGCTGTTGGCGAGGCAACAAGGTTCGACCCGCCACCGGCGCGAGAACTGGGCAGCGGCGGCCCGCCTGGTCGGGCGTGCGGCAGATCAGCGATGAGCTGCGTCAGCTGTGCCTGTGTCTTAGCTGCGAATACGGCGTCTATGCGGTGGTCGAACTCGTCCTTGGTCAACCGCCCGTGGGCAAAATGCTCGCGCAGTTCGGCCGCTACGGCGTCGCGCTCCCTGTCGCCGATCCGCATCCCTGGTTGGGTCGCCATGTGCCCTCCACTCACCCCGTCGCTGTGGAAACGATATATCGCGTGTGACGGTACCGCAACAGTCGGCGGCGACAGCTGGCTGGCAGGGGAGGCAGCAGCCACATAACTGAGCCGGGGCTAGTTCAGGAAGTAGCTTCCGCCGCCAGTCTGCGGATTGGTGACCATCGCCGGGACGGATATAGCCCCAGCGTGGGCGAATACCAGCGTCAGCGTGATCTCCCGGCCCGCGCGCATGTGGCCAGAATCGGTAATAAGCAGGTGCGACGCGTTGGGGGCGAGGCGAACGAGGCTGTCTGCCGGGATTGGAATCGACGGCACCGTATGCATCTCAATCACGCCGCCGTGTCGGGGCGAGCGAAGCTGCACGACTCCGCCAGCGCTGCTTCGCGCGGATATCAGCTTGTCGGCGGGTCCGCTGTTTTGCACGATCACATAGGCATCGGTAATGCCAGCTGCCCCCGGCTGGGTCACCTGCGCCGAGATTAGCGTGATGGCAGGTCCGGCCTGGGCTGGGGATCCGCAGCCTGTACTCACGGCTAGGGCAGCGCATGCCGCAGCTATGCAGAGGACGTATCTGGCTGCCGCGCGCACGCGCGATCGAAGCATGTCGACGAACCTTCACGAAGTGGACGAGCCCGTTCATGGTCTCACGCGACGACACGTCGTCGTGGCGCAGGGCAATGGAGCTATGCGGAACTCGCGCCGTTCCCGCCAGGCACTACGGGCCGGAGGTTCCCGGCCGGACAACGTAGATGCCCAGAATGCTGCCCGGTATATGGCCAAGGCAGGTCGTAGCCGTGAATTTGACGTACAGCGGCACGTACGAGCCTGGCGGGTAGACCTGAAGCCAGTCCGCGACAACCGCTTTGCATTCGTTCGGAGGGTAATTCTGGGCGTCGACGACCTGAAGTGAGGCGTGCGCGGTTGCGTTGGGCGCCAGGCTGACGAGCTCTTTGGGGAACGTCGGGTTGCGCTGAGCAGGCTTGCCAATTAGTCCGCCGTGCGGCCTGGCGACGAAGGAAACGCCCGGATACCCATAGAGCGTGCAGGTGGCCTGCGAGACGTTGGTGAACTCCAGCGGGTAATAGATGCTGCCGGCCGCACCATTGGATTGGCCGACGCTGAGCTTCAGGCTGCTGGCTGCACACGGGCCCGGCCCAGCAGCTACGTCATGCGCCGCCGGACTGGATGAAGCCTTCGAAGAACTGCCCGGTGTCGGCGAGGACTGCGCCGACTGGCCGTTGCCGACCCGCGCTGTCTTGACGTGCTGCGGCGAGCCAGCGTTATGCGCAACCAGGCCGCAGCCGGAAAGCACAAATACAGCAGTTAGCGCGGCGCTTGTCGCCGCCATCGCGCCACCGAGCCTGGCGCCAGAGCCGGACTTGATCACCCGACGTCACCTTCCTGGTTCCCCTATGGCCGACGATCAAGGCCGCCGGTCTATCTCCTAAGACGCCGTTGCTGCCAACTTGGTTATGACCAGTGCTGCCAACTCGGTTATGCCGGTGGTGCCCCGGCTATGTCGGCCTAGCCCGCGCTCCCCGCACCGGCCCGGACCGGTCCCACTTCCATGATCGACTTAGATGCTTTGCTGCAAGCCTGGGTCTTGTACTGGACGTACAGCGCGCCGTAATCGCCGGGCGGGTAGATCCGTAGCCAGCCGACGCTCTTCATGTCGCACTGGCCCGGCGGGATGGCCCCCGCGTCGTGCACCGCGAGCAGAAGATTCGCCTTGTCGCCTGGGTGGAGGGTGACAAGGACCTTGGCCTTGCCAGGGGAACGGGTAGCCGGTGCGCCAATCTGCGTGCCGCCGATGCCCGTCACGAACGAGACGCCGGGAAACCCGTACAACGTGCAGGTGCTTGTCGAGGTATTGATCAGCTGGACCACCTGGTAGCTGGTGCCCGCAGTGCCCTGACCCGGGCCAAGTTGCGCCTGTAGCCCTGACGCCAGGCACCCTGATGCGCCTGCAGGCGTCGTCGGTACTGGGCTACTTGGTGTTGTGGACGCGCTCTTGCCGCCGGCGGCCACGGTCTGCGTGATCGTCTTCGTGACCGTGACCGAGGGGCTGCCGTGTCCGCAGGCGGCGATCATGGCGCCAGCCCCGGCTATGGCCGCAGCAATGGCGAGGCGCCTGGCAGCCAACACAGGAAAGTTGATCATCGATTTTCCTTAGCGCAACGGGGATGTCGGGCGAATTTGCCAGATAAGACTCTCCGGCGCCGTTATTGGTTGGCCACTGGCAAGCAGCCGGCGGCGCAATCGCTGGGTTCGGCCGTCCCGCGCGGCGGGCGAGATCTGCTCCGCGTGGCCCCACCTGGTAACCTTCGGCGCTCAACCGCGATCCATAGGCCCCTGTTTGTCATGGGATGGCGGCTCACATCGATAACATCTCGTGACCTTTTCGTCCCGAATCTGCTATCGCCTAGAACATAAGCTCACTTCAAACTTGCCGCCCTGTATCCGAGCGCGGCTGAAATCCCTAGGCGACCATGAAGGAGCGCCGAATGAATCTACGTAGTCCTAAGCTGCGCCTCGCGGGGGTGGCAGCTACTGCCGCGCTTGCGCTGGCGGCGGCCGGCTGCGGCGGCAGCTCGTCGAATACCCCGACGGGCGGAGCCAAGCTCAAGGGCGGGACCGCATCGGTCGCGTTCATAACAGGCACCCAGCCGAACTGGATCTTCCCGTTCATGTCGCTGACCTACTTCAGCGTCTACAACGGGCAGACGTTCCAGCAGATGATGTACAGGCCGCTGTATACCTTCGGTGGCAACAGCACCTCGCCCGCCGTCAACTACCCGCTGTCACTGGCCAGCGCGCCGGTCTTCAGTAACGGTGGCAAGACCATCACGATCAACATGAAGGGCTGGAAGTGGTCCAACGGCGAGACTGTTAACGCCAAGGACGTCGTCTTCTGGCTCAACATGATGAACGCCGAGTTCTCGAACTGGGCGGCTGCCTCGCCAGGCGGTATCCCGCAGAACATGAGTTCGTACCAGGCGACTGGTCCTAACCAGGTCACCATCAACCTGAAGTCGAACTACTCCAGCTACTGGTACCTGTACAACGAGCTATCGCAGGTCACGCCCATGCCGATGGCATGGGACATCAGCAAGGCTGGCGGCGCTCCTGGTAGCGGCGGCTGCACCACCGACTCCGCGGCCGACAAGTGGGCCAAGTGCGTGGCGGTGTACAACTTCCTGAACACCCAGGCAAAGGACACCGGCAGCTACGACTCACCCAGCTCGATCTGGTCAGTCGTGAACGGCCCGTGGAAGCTGCAGACCTTCAACACCAACGGCAACGACACCTTCGTGCCGAACACGAAGTACTCGGGCAGCCCGAAGCCGACGCTGTCGGCGGTCAAGTACGTGCCGTACACCACTGACACCGCCGAGTACTCCGCACTGCAGACCGGCAACTCGCTGAACCTCGGCGCCATCCCGTCGCAGGACCTGCCAGTTAAGCCGGTCAGCCAGCCACTGCCGAGCAACAACCCGCTCGCCAGCGCTGGTTACACCCTGCAGCCCAACTACGGCTTCGCCGTGGACTACTACCAGATCAACTTCAACAACCCGACCTACGGTCCGATCTTCAAGCAGCTGTACTTCCGGCAGGCGCTTGAATACCTGGACGACCAGTCGGGCATGGCGACGTCGATCTACCGCGGCTACGGCTACCCGACCACCGGTGCGGCGCCGACCAAGCCACCGAACCAGTGGATTTCGCCAGCAGAGCAGGGCACCGGTCCGTACCCGTTCAATGTCTCCAAGGCCAAGGCGCTTCTGACCAGCCACGGCTGGACCATGAAGAACGGTGTCATGACCTGCTCCTCCGCTGCCAAGTGTGGCGCTGGCGTTAAGGCAGGCACGCCGCTGACGTTCGACTTTGACTACTCCTCCGGCTCGACCGTCTTCACCCAGGAGGCGCAGATCTACAAGTCGGACATGGCCAAGGCCGGCATCAAGCTGAACATCAATGCGCAGTCCTTCAACACCATCATCGGCGAGGCGACTCCTTGCAAGCCTGGTCCGAAGTGCAGCTGGACGATGCTCATGTACGGCGGCTGGATCTACGCGCCTGACTACGAGCCCACTGGCGAGGAGCTCTTCTTCACCGGCGCCGGCTCCAACTCGGGTAGCTACTCCGACCCGAAGATGGACCAGCTGATCACCGCCACGACCAAGTCGGGTGACCTGTCGACGTTCCACCAGTTCGCCGACTACACGGCGCAGCAGCTGCCGTTCATCTGGATGCCGAACAGCTACGGCGTGGACGCTGTTTCTAACAACCTCCACAATGTGCACTTCAACCCGCTCGGCACCTTCACTCCCGAGTACTGGTACTTCACCAAGAAGTCTTAAGAAGTAGCAGTCTTAACGGCCACGCTGGCCGCCGCCCACCGCAATGCGGTGGGCGGCGGCCAGCAGGCCAGCCCGCACAGCCTTTCTCGGGGCCTTGAACATACGGTTTGGGCGGTTACACTGAGTTTGGGCTTTTATACTTTGCGCAATCCATCTCAAACCGGGCAGTCGGTGCCTGGTGTGTACACTCGAAAAAAGCTGGAGGCAACGATGAGAGGCAACGTCGCCCAGGGCACCGACCAGCACGGCGGGACCGTCGAACCGTGATCGGCTTCCTCATCCGGCGGTTTCTCCAAGCCCTCGTCGTGACATTCATCGTCACGATCGTCACGTTTATCTTGTTGCACCTGCTCCCCGGCGGCCCGATCCGGGCTCTTCTGGGACCACGTGCCACTCCACAGCAGATCGCCCACTACAACGTGCTGTACGGCTACAACAGGCCGCTCGTAGTGCAGTACTGGAAGTGGATCATCCAGCTGCTGCATGGCAATCTCGGATACTCCGTCAAGCTGAACGAGACGGTCGCGTACGGCATTACACAAGCGTTGCCTAAGACGATCGTCCTGATCGGGCTCGGCACAGTCGTGTCGCTGATCTTCGGCATTCCGCTTGGCATCTATCAGGCGGTCAAGCGGTACACGGTCGGTGACTACGTCCTCACGGGCATCTCGTTCATCGGCTACGCAACCCCCACCTTCTTCATCGGCGTACTGCTCATTGACTGGTTCGCCGTCAGCCTGCACATCTTCCCGACTGAGGCGCCGCAGGGTAATACCGTCGCTCAGGTCCTCTCTCAGCCGCTCGGACTGGTCTTGCCGGTCCTGACATACGCGTTCCTCGGGTACGCGGGCTGGAGCCGGTACATGCGTTCATCGGTGATGGACAATCTCGTTCAGGACTATGTGCGCACCGCGCGGGCGAAGGGCGCGAGCGAACGCCGGGTCCTGTGGGGGCACATCTTCCGCAACTCGCTGATCACGATCGTCACTCTGCTGGGCCTCTCACTGCCAGCGCTAGTCGGCGGAGCCGTGATCGTCGAGGATGTCTTCAACTACCCAGGCATGGGGCTGCTGTTCTTTAACGCCGCCCAGAACTATGACTTCCAGATGCTGCTCGGCGTCACTCTGATAGGCACCATCGCCACGATCCTCGGCAACCTGCTGGCCGACATCGGGTATGCGGCACTCGACCCGAGGGTGAGGTACAACTGATGGCTATCACGCCCCCGTCATCGATAGACCCGACGCGTGAGTCGCTCGCACCGGCCGACCTCGAGGCGCCAATCGATTCCTCTGCTGGCCAGATTGCTGGCAAGTCGCGCAGCATGCTGCGGCGTGGCTGGGAAGTGTTCGCCGAGAACAAGCTCGCGCTCGTCGGGCTTGGCCTCGTGCTGTTCATGATCTTGTTTAGCTTCGTCGGCCCGCTGATCTATCACACCAACCAGGTCAACACCAACCTGACGGACTACCTTTGCAAGCCGAGCGGAGCGCACCTGCTGGGCTGCAACGACGTGGGCTATGACGAGCTCGGACGGCTGATGCTCGGCGGCCAGGCCTCGCTGGAAGTAGGCGTCGCCGCAGCATTGCTGGCCACTCTGATCGGCACCATCTACGGTGCGTTCTCTGGATTCATCGGCGGGGTCGGTGACTCCATCATGATGCGGATCGTGGACGCCGGGCTGTCGATCCCGTACCTGTTCGTGCTGATCATCCTGTCGGTGATCTTCCACCCGGACCCGCTCGTCATGATCGTGATCATCGCGGTGTTCTACTGGCTCGGGGTCGCGCGCCTGGTCCGCGGCGAGACCCTCACCCTGCGCACCCGTGAGTACGTGCAGGCGGTCAAGGTGGTCGGCGGCAGCCGGGCCCGGGCGATCTCCCGGCACGTGGTGCCCAACGCGATCGGCACCATCATCGTGCAGGCCACCTTCGCCGTCGCGGACTCGATCCTGATCCTGGCCGGACTGGGGTTCCTCGGCTTCGGCATCCAGCCGCCGTCCACCGACTGGGGCACGATGCTGTCTAACGGCACCAACTACGTGCAAGGCGGCTACTGGTGGCTGATCTACCCGCCGGGCATCTGCATCATCTTGACCGTGGTGGCATTTAACTTCATCGGCGACGCCCTCCGCGACGCCTTCGAGACGCGGCTCCAGCGCCGCTGACCCGGCTGGCGGTCGCGGCCAGCCGTCGCGAGGCTCGTGGCTTCGCTAGATCTTGGTGAAGTGGTGGAAGCACTCCCACGCTGCGTCATGCTCGGCGAACGCGACAGCTTCTGAGCGCTTGACCGCCAGGTAGGCCGCTGACCGCAGCGGGCCCATAGCGCCCATCAGCAATTCGTCGGCTGCCAGGGCATCCAAGGCCTCGGTCAGTGTCTGCGGTAGCCGCCGCGCTCCCATCGCCTCGCGCTCGGCCTGCGACATCGTCGCCGGGTCCACGCTGA
>Ga0126373_10004366_pt1 | contig 10802 bp, 7 predicted proteins | sample PanSoiMetPlot_11_FD_92545 | JGI IMG/M metagenome (GOLD analysis project Ga0126373, IMG submission 92545) | Tropical forest soil microbial communities from Panama - MetaG Plot_11 | ecosystem: Environmental > Terrestrial > Soil > Tropical forest > Bulk soil | place: Panama | collected 2016-02-17
GACAGCGCCTCGTCGTCGGTCCACACCGCCCTGACCAGTCCCTGGCCCTGCACCTGGCCGCCGACGACCAGGCTGACCCGTGAGGCAAGCATCTCCTGCCCGACGGCGGCAGCGTTCACGAGCACGCAGACGTGGTAGTCGCGGCTCTCGGCGCCTCCCCACGCACCGGTCGGAAAGTCGCCTGCCTGCGGCCCTGACTGAGTGCGCCTGCTGGTCAGGTCGTCAACGGTCGGCGCGACCTGCTTGACGAACTGCAGTTCGGCGCTCTGCGGTGTCCAGACCCGCAGCGCCACATCGGCGACCGCCTTGCCCATCGCCGTGGTCATCATGGCTTCGAAGTCGGCGGTCAGCCCGGATGGATCCGGCACGATGTCGACGCTGCCGAGCAGCGCTGTGGAGATCCGCCGCAACTCGGCCACCTGCCAGTCGGTGCCAACCCCGCGACAGTCGCAGCTGAACACGCCCTCGCACTCGTTGATGGCCAGGGTGAGCTGATCGGGCGCCTCGTGCTCGTTCTTACCGTCGGTCAGCAAGATCGCGTGCCGCAGCCCAGCGGACCCAGACGTCAGCATCTGCCGCGCCAGCCGCAGCCACGAGCCCATCGCGGTGCCTCCGCCTGGTCGCAAGTTGCCCACAACCTGCTTGGCTGCCTGCCTGGTTTGCGGGCTGGCGATGGCCAGGCTGCCGTCCATGGGGAACACCGGGCGTGCCACTTCGGTGCCGGCGATCACGGCGAACGCCACACCGTCCTGCACCACGTCGAGCGCTGCCTGAGTGGCGGCCCTGGCCTGCACGATCTTGGCGTGCGGATAGTCCATCGAGCCAGAGCAGTCGATGATGATGGTCTCGGCGCGGCCGCTGCCCGCATCTATCGCGCCTGCCGCCAGGTCGTCGGGTGCGGTGACCGTGACGATCGCGTTGACCTCCCTGGCTCCGGCCGGCAGGTACTCGTTCTGGAAGATCTCGACGGTGAAATCGGACTGGCTCATCAACGCGGCTCTCCTAGGTCTGTCGCGGCAATCACGGACGTATCGCCTGGCCGGGTGCGGTTACCGGGTGGAAACGGGATAAACACGACAGTCACGTTGTCGCTACCGCCGGACTCGATCGCGAATTTGACGAGCGCGCCGGCGGCGCGTACCGGATCGTTGACCGCATCGGGCAGCGCCATCTTGGCGAGACCGGCAACGTCGGGCTGGTAGTTCCACAGGCCATCGGAGCAGAGCAGCACGGCGCCTGGCCCATCGGGGGCGAACACTGCTACGTGCGGCTCAGCGTCGCTGGCGTCGGCGCCGATCCAGCCGGTCACCACGTGCGCCTGAGGCAGCGCCATCGCCTCCTCCTCTGACAGGCCCCGCGCGACGAGCTCCTGCGCGATCGAGTCGTCCTTCGTGAGCTGTCGCGAGGTGGCCGGGCCGTCAACGTCGATCCAGTACGCCCTGCTGTCGCCGAGCCAGCAGACCGTGATCTCCTCGGTGGTCACCACGGCGGAGACGAAGGTGGCCGATGGCGCGTTCCCGCGCAGGTTGGCCGAGTCGGCTAGGTCGGCCAGCGCCTTCTGCGCGGCCTTGACCGCGCGCATCGATGATGCGGCGAGGTCGGCGCCGCTCCTGACCGCGGTGAGCAGCACCTGGACGGCCGCTTGAGACGCCGCCTGCGATGCCTCGTCGGGGTGGCTCGATGTGGACACGCCGTCGCAGACCACGGCGAGCGCCACCGGTCCTGCCTGCGACTGGGTCGTGGCCAGCGCCATCGCGTCCTCGTTGCGGTTGTGGCGTAGCCCCTTGTCGGTCACCCCGGCGAGCAGATCGAGTTCGAGCTCGACGTGGTCGTTGGCGGCAGGAAGCTTGTAGCCGCAGGACTCGCAGTAGCCCTCAGGGGTGATAGAGGTCCCCTCGCAGTTAGGGCACTGCCTGGTCGCCGGTTCCGAGCTGTCGCCGCTGGTCACCGCCGGCGCCAGCTCGGTGCTGCACGCTTCGCAGAAATTGTCGTCCGGCCAGACCGGCTCGCCGCAATGCGGGCAGGTGAGCCCAGGCGCCGTCATGACCAGGTACTCGGGCGGACGCTGTTGGCCAGGTCGACAAGCTCGACCCTGTGCCGCCGGTCGGAGGTGAGCTGGGCCTGGGTGCGGTAGGTTCGCTCGAGCCCGAACCGCAGCGAGCGCTCGTTGTTGTCGCAGCCGAGCAGTTGGCCGCTGTCGAGCGGCTCGCCGGCGTGCAGCCGGGCGAGCGCGGCCTTGAGCACCTCGGCGGTCACCTGTTGCAGGGCCGACTGATCGAGGGTGAGCCTGCTGACGCCGCGCCCGGCCTCCCGCAGGTCGGTCGCTGAGACGAAGGCCTGGCCGGTCGGCGGCGACACGCGAATCCTCACCGCGGCGACCTGCGCGGCCATGTTGTGGGTCGACGAGTCGGGCACCGCGGCCAGAGCGCCGATCGCGCCGGCTCGGTCACCGGCGTGCAGCAGCGTCCTCGCCAGCCCGAACGCCGCGCTGACGAACGATTGGTCGACGGTCAACACGAGCCGGAAGTACCTGGTCGCGAGCATCTGGTCGGCCGCTGCCTCGGCGGTGAACGCCAGCGCCAGCTTAGGCGCCAGTTCACCTGGCAGCATGTCGTAGACCCGGTCGAACGCCTCGTGCGCTGGGCCGAACTGGTGCGCCGCCAGATCGATCAGCCCGCGGTACCAGTCGATACGCCAGTCACCATCATCGGCCTCCGCGGCGCGCTCTAGTGCCTGCGCCGCACCGGCCAGATCGCCCGTCACGATCCTCGCCCTGGTCAGCGCGAACAGCGTCTCCACCGACTCGGCGACCGCCTGCGGGGTGCCCTGCTCTCCGGCGACGGCGGCCGTCAGGACCGCGGTCAGCTGCGCGGGCTCAAGCGTGCCGAGCGTCGCGAGGTAGCCTGCCGCCGGGTCGTCGCGGTCGACGTTGGGCACGGGCAGGCCGGTGATGATCTCGGCGGTTCCCGGCCGCACGAGCGCCGGCGTCCCTTCACTGGCCAGCAGCGATGGCACGCCAATCGTCCTCAGCTCGGGGCTGAACAGTACAGAGAACGCCGGCCGCGGCCGCTGGTCGGCGACCGCGAGTACCTCCCTCAGCACGCCGGTGAGCTGGGCCGCCATGTCGGCCGCCGACTCGAACCTGGCATCGGGGTCGGTGTTGGTCGACCGGCGCAGCGCCCGCAGGAACGACTCGTTGCTGGCGAGCACGGGCACCGTCGCCGGGTCGGGCAGGCTGCTCGCGTACGTCGACTGGTAGCCGTTGAACTCGAAGGCGAGCACGGCGAGCGCCCGGCCGACGGTGTAGAGGTCGGATGAGACCGACGGGCCCTCGTCGGCGATCTCTGGTGCCTGGTAGCCGACGGTGCCGTAGATCGCGCTGTCCTCGTCGTCGATCCTGCGCACCCCGCCCATGTCAATGAGCTTGAGCTGCTCCTCGGTCTGGATCACGTTATCCGGCTTGAAGTCGCAGTACACGAGGCCGCGGCCGTGCAGGTAGCCAAGAGCGGGCAGCACTTCGATCATGTAGGCGAGCGCGACGGGCAGCGGCAGCGACTCGCCCGCCCTCCGCCGCTCGAGCAGCAGCTGGCGCAGCGACTGACCGCCGACATACTCCATCACGATGTACCCGGCTTGCTCACCGGTGGCCTGGTCGGCGTGCTGCACGAAGTTGTACACGCCGACGATGCTCGGGTGCTCGACCTCGGCGAGGAACCGCCGTTCAGCCACCGCCGCCTCGACCGCAGCCGGGTCCGTGGTGTTGAGCAGGCCCTTGAGCACCACCCAGCGGTTGGACAGGTTGCGGTCCATGGCCAGGTACAGCCAGCCGAGGCCGCCGTGCGCCAGGCAGCCGAGGACCTCGTACTGACCAGCGACGAGCTCGCCCTTGCGCAGCTTCGGCGAGAAGGAGAACTTGTTGCCGCAGTTCGGGCAGAAGCCGTCGGCAAGTCCGGGCCTGCCGTCCCTGCTGCGGCCGACAGGCCGCTCGCAGACACCGCAGAACCGCTTGTTCTCTGGCACCTGCGGGTTGGCGAGCACGGCGGTGGCCGGGTCGCGGGCAGGCACCGGCGGTATCTCGATCAGCCCGGCGCCCAGGCTGCCCCGTGATGGCCGCGAAGATCGCCCTGACCTGGTCGTTCCTGACCGGGTCCGGCCGGTTCCCCTGCTGCCCGTGCTCGTGCTTGTGCTGCCTGACCGGCCGGAGCCCGACGTGGTCTGCTGTGCGGACACGGCCGACGCGGGAGCGGCGGCGACGCCGCAGACGTCGCAGTAGCCGCCGTCGATGGTGCCGCTGCAGCCGGGCTGCGTGCACTTGACAGGGGGCGATGTCATCGTCGGCCTCCGCTCCGGCGCAGGCGGAGCACCGCCTGCTGGTAGCCATTCACGGCGGCGGTTGCCGCCTCAAGGTCGCAAGGCGCGGTCCACAGCAGCTGCTTGGCCTGCTGATAGACCGCATCGAGCTCGGCGTTCTCCGCGGCGCCGAGACCGCCAGCCATCGCGCGGTAGGAGTCGAGCAGGCCGCGCATCTCGTTTCGCTTCCCGACTAGGTCGGCCGCCGCCTGCTCGGCCTCCTTGCACTGCCTGGTGACCGCGGCGGCCTGCTTGCCGATCACGTCAAGCTCGGACGCCAGCCTTGTCCAGCGCCCCGCCGCTTTCATGGCAGGCAGCGCGCCGGCCCGGCTGGAGAGCAGGGAAAGGTCAGGCAATGGGCTAAAAGCATGAGCGGCAGAAAGACTTATCCGGCTGGCAGCGCGCTCGCGCGCTGCCGTCGCATCCTGATAGGCCTGCTGTGCGGCCGACACCGCCGAGGCGATCTCGGCGAGCCGCTGGTCAGCGTCGGCGCGGACTCTGGCCAGCTCGGCAACCTGCGCGGTAACGGCGGCGGTCTGCTTGCGCAGCCGGTCAAGTAGCGCCGAGTCGACCGCACCGCCACGCCACAGGGCCAGCGGATCGCTGTTCAAGAGCCCGCGCAGGTCGCGCAGGCTGGCATCGGCCTGCTCAACCGCGGTGGTCAGCTCGCTATCGGCACCAAGCCCAGGAAGCTGAGCCTTCGCGGTCTCGATGTCTGTGGTGACCAGGCGTATCCCGTCGGAGATCTCGTTCCACACCGTCTCGGCCGCTGTCACCACGGCGGCGACCTCGGAGAACGAGCGGCGCATCTCCCGGACCGTGGTCAGCAAGGTCTGCTGCGTTAGCCCGCTTGAGGTCAGCTCGCGCTGGCTGAGCGGCGCGACCGCTTTGGTCATCGTGATCGACGGGCCGTTAAGCAGGCTGGCGACCTCGCTGAGCCTGGCCGGGGTAATACGGCCAGGCACCGACAGCAATTCGTTGGCGCGGTCGATAACGGCCGAGTACGCGGTGAACGTGTCCCACAGCGCGGCGAGACTGGCGGACGCGGTGTCCCACCCGGCCCGGCTCTCGCCGGTGAGCGAGGCGCCGGCCAGCAGCCGTTTGCCGAAGCTGTTGTCGAGGTCGAGCAGGTTCGACTGGATCGTGTCGCGCTCGGCCGCGGCGGCCTTGGCAGCAGCCAGTGCCTGCTCGCGGGTAAGCGGAAACGTCATCGACCGAGTCCCACCTTCACTGGCAGGCTCAACGGTACTCGGCCAGGCGGCGCGAAAGACCCCATGCGCTTCCAGCGGCCATGAGCAGAGCCGCGATGATCACGCCAGCCTCGAGGCCGCCGAACGCGCCGCTGCCTGATGCTGCGTTGGACCTGAAGACCGCCTGATCGGCGCCGATGGCATTGCGCAGATGCGTGACCAGCGCCGTGAAACCAGACCCGGAGCTGCCAGGCCCCGTGCTGATCACCCGCGCCGTCTCGGCCGCGTACTGGTGCGCCTTGTCCAGCTGGAATACCTGAGCGGACACCGAGTACCAGGCCGTCGCGGCGCGTTCGGCAGCGGCCACCTCAGCCGTGCCCGTTCCGGCCAGTGACGAGGCTCCCGCGGTCGTCAGCAGTGAGCCGGGGCGTGGCCCGATCTTGGCCGTCTCGGCCGCGAAGTCCGCGCTGAACGACGTGCTGCCGGTACGCGAGATCAAGTTGAGCACCTGGTCACTGCGGGCCTGCTGGGCCGCGATGACGGACTGGGCTAGCTCCTCGGCGGGCGTCGATCCGTGGCCCAGACCTTGGGTGAAGTCCGAGCGGGCCGACAGGAAGCCGACGACCAGCCAGATCGTGCTGATCACGATCGCCGCCGAGGCCAGCAGCAAGCCGTAGTTGATGATCCGGTGGGTGCGGCGGCGCAGCCAGCGCTGCGCAGCGAGCAGCGTGAACCCGATGACGACGGCGAGCAGCACGGTCACGACGATCCACGGCAGGCCGGTCGCCTGAGCGCTTGCCGCCGTCAGCGCCGCGCGTTGCTGTGCGTAGATCGCGTTCGCCGCCGGCAGCAGAGTCAGGTGCATCACGTCGGATGCGTCCTCCATGTAGGAGCCCGCTGCGAGCGGCTGGCCAGCCGCGCTCGCGCTCAGCGCCTCCGCGGCGTACTTGGCGTAGACGGCGAGCCCGGTCGAGACATCGGTCAGGTCTGCTGTGAGCTGAGCTGAGCCCGCCGTCGTGCCGCGCAGGTGGGCGAGGTCGGCGGACGCGTTCTCGATGTCGCCCTCGTACCGCACGCGGGTCGTGAGCGCCTCTGGCGGGCCGGCCAGGATCGCGGTGGTCGCTGTGACGTCGGCGTCGGAAAGCGACTGGTACATCTGCTGCGCCGCCAGGCTGAGCGGCTCGCTCGTGCTGACGACCTCGCTGGCCGCCGATGCGTGCTGGCCGACCGTCCACGCGCCTACGGCCCCCCAGACGACCGAGGCCGCCACCAGGCCGATCAGCAGGAGCTGCAGGACGCCTGGCGTCCCTGTCCTCGCCAGCGAACGTCGCGACCTGGCCGGGCTCGCGGGCGCGGCCTGCCTTCTTCCTGCGGGCATATACGGCCTGAGCCGCGCGGGAGAAACGGGCTGAGCAGGCTGCGTATGCGGGGCGGGCGGCGCCGGGGCGGTCACTTTATCCTCGCGATCTGCACGTCGGCTAGGTACGCCATCTCGGCCGGCAGCGGCTGGAACATGATGTCGCCCCCCAGGTACCTAGGCGCGCTTCCCGTTGTGATCACCCAGTGCAAGAAGGCCTTGACGTCGCGTGCCGTCGTCGGACTCGCGTAGTGGTCGGGCACGATCGCGTACTCACAGTTCACGATCGGATAGCCCTTCGGGGACGGCCCATTGACCAGCGAGATCGCTTCGTTGGCCGGTACCGCGGCGACGAACGGCTCGACGGCCGCCGCGATGCTAGCCGCGTCCGTCGGGAGGTAGAAGCGGCGAGAGAAGTTCGCTAGCGCCGCGTAGCCGAGTCCGTCCGTCGTCGCCTTATGCAGGTAGCTGATGCCGATGTAGGCCACGCACCCCACCGTGGCCGCGCAGTCGGCCTCGATGCCCGAGTTCCCCTGCTGCGATGGCGCCGCGCCCACGTGCGCGGGCCAGGCGACCGAGGTGCCGTAGCCGATGTTTCTGCCCCAGGCCACATTGGCCGGCGAGGCCTTGGCCGAGAGGTAGCTGGTGAACAGGAACGTGTCGCCTGAGCTCTCCGCCCTGTGCAGCGGCACGATCGCGATATTTGGCAGCGCGATCCCGGGATTCAGGCCCTTGATCTTCGGGTCGTTCCACCTGGTGATAACGCCGCTGTAAATCTTGGCCAGCAGCTCGCCGTCCAGCTTGAGGTGCTTGGACAGCGGCACCGTCGGCAGGTTGTAGTTCACCTGCTGGGCTGATATGGCCAGCGGGATATTCAGCAAATCGGGATGCTGGACCAGGTTGCCGGTCGACAAGAAAGCGTCGGACGCGCCAATGTCGACATTTCCTTCTGACGCATCCTTGATGCCGACGCCAGAACTCGTCGACGTGACCTTGACCGTGACGTTGTGGTAGGTCGACTGGTAGCCACTCGCCCACAGGCTGAACGCCGGGAAGAGCAGCGAACTGCCTGTCTCGGTGATTGTGGCGGTCCCCGATGCCGGTGACTTCGGGACGGTGCCAGGGCCTGGACCGCTGAGGCTGACGATAGGAGATGACGCACCGTTGCCTTGGCCCGATGAGCTTGCACAGGCCGCTACAAGTGCCGCGGATGCCAGGGCGGCACTGACAGCCAGCAGAGAGCGATTTCGGAACGCCACTCGCGGACTCTCCTTTTAGGCGGGCCTTGGCCCGGTGCCGGTAAGGCGATTGCAAGCGTACCGCCTATGGGGAGTGATTTACCGACAAGACCGAGCCGTCGCAATTGGTTCATCAGGTGTTAACCTGCCGGGCTCTGCCACGACCAGGCCGCCTCATCGAGCACAATGGACGGCATGCCATCTGCCAGGTCAGCCGCCGCGGCGCAACCGCTTCTCAACACGCGGCTGCTGAATGACCGGCTTGTGGCTCCGGGCCGGCTGTGGACCGACATCAGGTCGGTGGCGACCACCGGCTCGACCAACGCGGACGTGATGCGCCTCGCCCGCGCCGGGGCGCCAGACGGCTTGGTGATCGCCGCCGAGACCCAGACGGCCGGGCGCGGCCGCCAGGGCCGCAGCTGGCATAGCGAGCCCGGTTCGGCGCTGATGTTCTCGCTGCTGGTCAGGCCTCGATCGGTGGCCCAGGCCTGCCTGGGGTGGCTGCCGCTGCTGGCCGGGGTCGCGACCGCTACCGCCGTTCGCTCCATCACTGGGGTCCGAGCCTGCCTCAAGTGGCCCAACGACGTGTTGATCGAGGACGGCAAGCTGGCCGGAATCCTGGCCGAGCGCTCCGGCGACGCCGTCGTCGTCGGGATCGGGCTCAACGTGCTCGGCCGGCCTGACGGCCTGCCGGTGCCGACGGCGACCTCACTTGAGTTCCACGGGGCGCGCGACACCGACCGCGCCCAGTTGCTCGCCGAGGTACTCGGCGAGTTCGAGCGCTGGTACCTGGCCTGGGCCGACGCTGGCGGAGACGCCGACGCCAGCGGCGTGCGTGCACGCTACCTGCGGCTCTGCCGCACGATCGGCAAGCAGGTCAACGTCGCGCTCCCCGGTGGCCGCACCCTGTCGGGCGTGGCAACCGACGTCGACGCCTCCGGCCAGCTCATCGTGGAAAGCGGCACCGAGGCGGTCGCGGTCAGCGCCGGCGACGTAATCCACGTCCGCTAGCCCTCGCACTCACCCGCGACGGGTGACGGCTGATTAGCCGCCGCCGGGAGATCCTTGGCTTGGGTCTGGCGGGGAGCGGGGGACTGGTGTCAGCGGACTTGGCCAAGAAGTCGGCTGTCGGCAGCGGGCTGGTGCTGCCGCTGGCCCTAGCGCAGTTCATCGCTAGCTATGCCGCCACGAACATGAACGTGGCGATCAGCGCGATCGCCACTGACCTGCACACCACCGTCATCGGCTTGCAGACGACGATCACGCTGTTCACGCTCACGATGGCGTCGCTGATGATCCCCGGCAGCAAGGTGACCGACATCTGGGGCCGCAAGTTCTGCTTCATGCTTGGCCTCGCCGTCTACGGGATCGGCGCGCTGCTCGCCGCGTTCGCTCAAGGGCTCGGGCTGATGATCTTCGGGTACTCGGCGCTTGAGGGCATCGGCTCGGCGCTGCTGATACCGCCGGTCTACATCCTGATCACGGTCGCCTTCGAAGACGTCAAGTCCCGGGCCAAGTACTTCGGCATCGTCAGCGGCGCCGCCGGGCTCGGGGCCGCCGCCGGTCCGCTCATCGGCGGGCTGATCACGTCCGCGATCAGCTGGCGCGCATCTTTCATCTTGCAGGTCCTCGTCGTCGGCTGGATCCTCGTGATGGCGCGGCGAATCGCCGACCCGCCCCGCAGCGGCCAGCGACCGGCATTCGACCTCGAGGGGGCGGTGCTTTCTGCCGCTGGGCTGTTCTTCGTGGTGCTCGGGATCTTGCTGACGAATACCTACGGCTGGCTGGCCTCGCGCAAGGACTTCAAGATCGCGGGGACGGTGATCATCGGCAAGGGCGGGGTGTCGCCGATCTGGGTGTTCCTCGCCATCGGCCTGATCATCCTCGCGTGGTTCTACCTGCACATCTCGGCGCGGGAGCGGCAAGGCAAAGAGCCGCTGCTGCACCGCAGGCTGTTCCACAACCACCCGGCGAACCTGGGGCTCGGTACGCAGCTCGCCCAGTGGCTGGTGATGCAGGGGTCGTTCTTCGTGATCTCGGTGTACCTGCAGCAGATCTGGAAGTACGACGCGATCAAGACCGGTCTCGTGCTCACGCCCGCCACCGCGGGGATCTTGTTCACATCGGCGATCGCCGGGCGGCTGGCAAGGAAGCGCAAGCAGCGGTCCCTGATCATCGCCGGGTTCGTGCTCACGTTGCTCGGGATGGCGCTGATCTTGGCGCTGGTCAAGGAGAACGCCGGGGTCGTGAAGTTCTTGCCCGGCTTGCTGCTGATGGGCTGCGGCGTCGGGGTGATGCTGACCGCGTCGGTCAATGTGGTGCAGTCCAGCTTCCCCGACTCCGACCAGGGCGACATCTCGGGGCTGTCCCGGAGCGTGTCCAACCTCGGATCCTCGTTCGGCACCGCCCTGGTCGGCTCGGTGCTGGTGGCAGCCAGGCTGCCCGAGGGCAAGCCGTTCGCCGTCGCGCTCGCCGTACTCGTCGGCTTCGCGCTGGCCGGACTCGGCACGGCCATCGCCATTCCACGGCGTCGACATACCGAAGGAGCCGTCCCGTGAAGCGATACCCGGACATCAGCGACCACGGACTGATCGGAGACCTGCAGACCGCGGCGCTGGTGGCGACCGACGGCACCATTGACTGGTTCTGCTGCCCGCGATTCGACTC
>Ga0126373_10004367_pt1 | contig 10802 bp, 7 predicted proteins | sample PanSoiMetPlot_11_FD_92545 | JGI IMG/M metagenome (GOLD analysis project Ga0126373, IMG submission 92545) | Tropical forest soil microbial communities from Panama - MetaG Plot_11 | ecosystem: Environmental > Terrestrial > Soil > Tropical forest > Bulk soil | place: Panama | collected 2016-02-17
GTTAAGGGGCTGGATGGGAAGCCTTATATTGGGCGGTGGTGGAAGGGCCAGGGTTCGCTGATCGACTTTACGAATCCGAACGCTAAGCTTTGGTGGCAGGACCAGGTGAGGCAGGCGATCAAGGCGGGCGCGGATGGCTTCAAGGATGATGACGCCGAGGGCAGCTTTGTGGATGGTCCGGTGAAGTTCTTCGATGGGACTGATCCGCGGTTGATGCGCAATCGCTATGCGGTACTGTACAACAACGCGATGGAGGAACTGATCCAGAAAGACCTGAAAGGGGATGGCGTGTTGTTCTGCCGTAGCGTGACGCAGGGAGTAAATGGCATCGGGATGTTGTGGGGCGGCGATAACGAGTCGAGCTTCAGCACGGAGAATGGATTGCCGACAGTGGTGACGGCGGGGCTGGGCGCGGGGTTGAGCGGGATGCCGTTGTGGACGGCGGATCTTGGAGGGTATCTGAAGACCCCTGCGACGCCTGATCCGGTGGTGTTTCAGCGGTGGACGGAGTATTCGGCGTTCTCACCGGCGATGGAGGTGTTATCGCAGACGAACCTTGGTCCTTGGGACTATGACAAAAAGACGGGGGGAGACGAGGTTCTAAAGACGTATCGCAAGTTTGCGGTGCTGCACATGAGTCTGTTCCCGTATCGCTATGCGGCGGCGCAGGAGGCTTCGAAGACGGGAATGCCGATCATGCGGGCGCTGGTTCTGAACTATCAGGACGATAACCAGGCGCGACTGGCGGAGGATGAGTATCTGTTTGGGCCGGATCTGCTGGTGGCTCCAGTGGTGACGCCGGGAACGCAGAGAACGGTTTATCTGCCGGCGGGCGAGTGGGTGGATTACTGGACGGGCACGCATTTGACCGGCGGAAGGACGATGGTGGTGGATGTTCCCATGGATGGGATTCCCCTTTATGCGCGGGCGGGCGCGGTGATCCCGAAGATTCCTGAGGATGTGATGACGCTGGTTCCGCAGAGCGAGAGCGGGAACGCGACTGTGAAGTCGATGGACGACCGGCGAGTGTATGAGGTGATTGACGGCAGCGATGCGAAGATCACGGACTTTGAGGGCAGGGTCGTGGTGCGGAGTGCGAACTCGGTGAAGATCAGTGGAGATGCCGCGGCGCATATGATTGTGCGTTGGCGGTTTGGTTCGCCAAAGAACGTGACGGTGAATGGAGCGCCGGCGAAGATTCAGACGGGCGAGGGTGGCGAGCCTTTTGTGGAGTTCGACCACTCGAAGGAGAGTTCGGTGGTTTGGCAGTAGAGCTCAAAGGGCGACGGCCTGTGCTCCGCTGACGGTCTTTTGTCCGCAATGAGGGCAGTAGGCGGCGAGCGGTTCTACGGGGCCTCCGCAGGCCGCGCAGGGTGGGTGGGTGGAGGGCGATGTTGAGAAGACATCGCGAGCGCGGATCTGTCCGGCGATGTGCGCTGCTTGCCGGGCGTTATAGAGGCGGACGCGGCGCGGCATGAAGAAGGCTTCGACCCAGCCGACAATTGTGGGGATACCTGTCCATGAGAAGCATAGATAGAGGATGCCGAGTCCGGTGCGGCGCAGATAAAAGTGGTGGATTCCGAAGGTGCCGAGGAAGATGGCGAGCAGAACTCCGATGACCTCGTCGCGGCGGGCGTGCTGGTATTCGGCGTAGAACCAGGCGCGCCGCTGATCGTTCATGTTGGCGGTGTAAATCGAATCTACGAGTTGCATGATGCTTGAAGCTCCGGGGAGTTAGTCGTGCAGTCTGGATACGGTCCTGGGGCGACGGCGGTTCCTTGGAGCCAACCTATCTGCTCGAGGTTCAGCACCGTCTCTATTTGTTTTATATGCAGTAAGTTACAGTATTGCTTCGTTTACGTGGCAGGTCTGCGAATTTCCCTCGTTCGCTACGCCGAAGGCAACGAGGGGTGGGGGTTCGGCTGTCCAAAGGAGTGCTGGAGGAATTAGCTATGAAGGGCATGGAATCGCTCCATTCGGGGCAGTGCGGTTTGTGTACGCATTTTGGCGAGGGTCATCCGATGAACTCGACACTGGTGACTATCATGCAGAAGAAGGAGGCACCGCTGAACCTGCTGGACGAGTGCGGACATCCGAAGCATGCCGCGCTGCATTTGAAGGTTTCGCCGATCAGCGGATGCGATGGGTTCACGCCGGCGCCGCGAGCCTGAACGGCTAGCGGTCGTTGTTGCGGATCAGTAGTAGTAAGGCGTCTTCGCGGTCCATGGGGATTTTGGATAGCGCTTGTGCAGAAGCTGGAAGGCTTCTTTGCTGACGAGTTTTTGTGCGTCTTGCTTGTCCTGGCGCGGAGAGCAGCCATAGCGAGTTGCGCGGACGGTCAGGTGGAGGGCTTCGGGGGCGTTTGGATCGCCGGGGTGGGTCTTGATGTAGTCGATGGCGCGACGTCCGAGCCATGTGACTCCATTGGGGAGTTGATCGAGAGCTTCGTGCTGGGTCTTTGCCGCGGAATGTTCTGACTCGGTCAGGAAGCTGAGGTGGGGCTGGGCAGGAGGATGTGCGGAGGAGTTGTCATACTCCCCGGGCGATGGGCCGTCCCCCCAGCTATCGCACCACCAGTTATCGCGGAAGTCTTCGAGCGTGTGAAAGCTTGCGGAGCGTTGGACGCCTTGTTCGATATAGGGCTTGAAGCCGGGATTTCTTAGCAGTGCGAGCGTGGCGGGAAAGCCAGTGCTGTCTGATGCGACAGCGCGGACGGCAGGGGGCAGCAGAGGAGAGAGTTTTTTGGTGGCGGCTTCCTCGTTGAGGCCGATGGCGCGGATCCACGCGGCCCATGCGATGGCCTCGCGCAGGTGAGGAGGCAGAGGTGAGGTGGAGGAGACAGCCTCGATCCAGAGGGAGAGCGGAACCTGCACGTTGAGGGCACCTGCTGCGTCCCAGTCGAACTGCTGTGGTGGGATCTGCCTGGTGCATCCGTTGGTAGGGTCCGGGTTTACGCATTGCAGATTGGAGGCGGCTTGTGAGAGGAAGCCGGAGTTGATGGTGGTGCGGGGCGCGTCCTCAAGGAAGGCCTTGTAGGTTGGAGCGGTGTCCATGCGAAGAGCGAGCACGGCGTTGCGGGAGCCGGGAAAGCTTTTATCGTCGAGGGTTGATAGCAGGGTTGTGGCAAGCTTACGAGCTTGCTCCGGTTCGCCGGATTTGAGCAGGAACTGAGCCCGGTAGTAGTTGGCTGTGGCGTATGCAGGAGATGTTGCCGGTAGTTTTGCCGACTCGGCCAAGAGGGTTTGCGCTTCGGGATCGCCTGGCTTTACGGAGGAGATTGCCGATATGAGCCAGGGGAGAGAGTGGGTGGCGTTCCATTGTTGCAGAGCGTCGGTTTTACCACCCAGGCCCATCCATTGGAGGAGGTCGGTGCTGCCGGTGACGTTGTGGTTGTTAAGGAAGAGCAGGTCGGCGAGGTGCTGGGCGAACTCGGGGTCAGGCGTGGGGCTGGCGAGTGCGTCAGCCATCTCGTTGATGTGCTTTTGCGGTTCGAGACGGACGTTGATGAAGGAGAGTTCGGCGAGGGCCGCGTGTTTTATCTGAGGGTCGGAGGTTTGAGCGACGCGGATGAGGCGTGCCTTAGCGCTCTGCATCAAGTCTGGATCGAACTTTGCCAATTCGCCCCATTCGACGGTGGGTGCGGTAAAGGCTGCTTTGCGGATTTGTGCGCGCGCGGTGAGGTATTCTCCCCATTTCGACCAAGGCGAGGCTTTGTCTTGCGCGATGGACTGGAAACCGGCGATGGCTTCGTCATACTGCGTGGCGTAGAAGTGCGCGGCGGCGATTTGGTAAGCGCGGTCCTGCTTGAGAAGCTGACTTGCATCTGCCGGTGTGGGAGCGGGCATGTTGCCGGCCTGGCTGCAGTTGGAGAAGACGAGATCCTGGCCGGCGATCCAATCCTTCAGGTCGGCACTCTGCTTACCCCAGGTCTGAGCCCGGGAGCGGAGGGTAATGATGGCGGTTTCGAACGCGCTGTCGGTGCAGTTGAGGACGTCGTTGTGCTCGACGAATCCCTGGTGCTGAATGTCGACGCTGCGATCAGGGGCGGGGATGGTGGTGAGTTGCTGGGGGGCGAACTCATTGCGGGCCTTGGTCCATTTATAGGGGGCGGACTGTTCCTGGAGTGCTTTCTGCTCTGCCTCCCATGAGGGATAAGACGATGGCGTTGTCGGTGGGGGCGCGTACGCGAGCTGTTCCTCTTTGCTGAGGTGACCGCCGATGAGGTAGCGATAGGCAACGATCTTGTCGGCACGCCAGTAATCGGGTTGCACGATGCCGAGTTTGCCGGTGGCATAGGTCTGCATGTTATCGGGACGATCGGGTACGAAGACCTCAGGCTCGAAGAAAGGCCCGCAGGCGAAGACGACGATCAGTGGTGCAGCCGCGGTCATCAGTGTGGCGGTCAAGAGAACACGCAAGGGAATACGAGACTTCACCATAGTTGTTTCACTGTCTCCTTGAGGCCGTCTCGCTGCCAGCCTGCGTCGGGGAAAATGTAGATGCGGCGGCCGGCGAGTTCAACGGGCCAGCGTTCATGGGTGGAGATGCCGACTGAATCCATGCAAAGCGGCTCACGAAGGGTGAACTCGGGGTGATTGAGCGCTCCCGTGGCTGCGGCACGACGACGGTCCGGCTCCATGCGGAAGAGCATCGGGACGGCCTCGTCGATGGGGAGGCCTTGCATCCACGCGTTGTCGTAGCTGCACCAGGACGCGAGCGCGGTGACGGAGAGAGGAGTGTTCGGAGGGAGCTTTTGACGGACGCGACGGAGCACTTCGCGATACCAGTCACGCTCGGAGCGGCGCGCGTCGAAGTCGATCTGGAGGGCGGCGGAGCGCGGTGTGATCGCTGGGATAATTGCCTCGACGATTGCCTCGACGGATAGTTCATCCAATGGAGCGTCTTTGCTGGTCTCGATGCGCACGACCGGAATCAGCCGGAGCGCGGGTGAGGCTGGAAGCAGGAGGGGTTCTCTGCGCTTTTCGATTGTCACGCCGCTCCGGCTGAGGACTAGAGTGCGGTCGAGGTAGGCAACAGCAGTAGTCGTTGGATCAAGGTCGCGCAGGTCTTCGCGGCGCTCCCATATCCAGATGGTGAGACGCGGCAGACTTTGAAGACGATTGCCGGTGTGGGGAGTGGCGATGGGCAGGTTGTCGGAACGCAGAGAGGAAAGACACAGGCTGAGCAGAGCGGTGCTTCCCCACAACGCCCATTGCTTTTGCATGGCAACAAACATGCGGCAAGACGCGTGAAAGGTCAAGCTTCCTGAGATGAAAAAGCGGCGTCAGCGGCGCTTCATGCCGAGCAGGCTGAGGAAGAAGCTTCCGAAGATGGCTTCGACGCCCAGCATGAAGCAGGTGGCAGAGGGCAGCGTGAGGCGAAGCATGCGCTGGGGGGAGAGATTGCCGAATCCGGCGGCGTGCCAGATGTAAAGGGCGTAGGCGAAGATTCCAGCGCCCAGAAGAAGCAATGCAACTCCGAGGAGCAATCCTTTTTCAAGATCCACGTATTGGAAGATGCGCTCGAATTTTGGATCGGGCGGCAGGAAGCCTTCCTGCGAGGCGAAGACTTTTGCGCTGACGGCGAAGACGGAGATATGGGCTCCGATGAGAACGAGGCCGAGCGCGTAGGTGAGGGTGTCGACGTCGAAGGTCCAGCGGCCGACGGTGCGCGGGCCGCCGATGAGCCAGAGCGAGAGGATTAGACCTGCGAAGAAGGTGAAGATTCCTGGAAAGAGGAAGAGCCAACGCGGGCTGTAGAGCAGCAGGAAGCGAAGATGCCGCCAGCCGTCACGCCAGGTTCTGAGGTGTGGCGCGCGGGTGCGGCGGTCGGGCGAGAGCGTGGTGGAGATCTCGGTGATGCGGAGGCCGGCGAGAGAGGAGCGGACGACCATTTCGCTTGCATACTCCATGCCGGTGCTGCGGAGATCGAGTGCGAGGATGGCGTCGCGGCGGATGGCGCGGATTCCGCAGTGGAAGTCGCCAACGGGGATGTTGAAGAAGAGGCGTCCGATGAAGCTGAGCGCCGGGTTGCCGAGATATTTGTGCAGAGGAGGCATGGCTCCGGGCTTGATCTCGCCTTTGAAGCGGTTGCCCATGACGAGGTCGTAGCCTTCGTTGAGCCTGGCGAGGAAGCGCGGGAGCTGGCCGAAGTCGTAGCTGGCGTCGGCATCGGCTATGAGGACGAATTTGCCGCGAGCGTCGGCGATGCCGGCCATCAGTGCGGCCCCGTAGCCTCGGGTTGGTACGTTGAGCACGCGTGCACCTTCGGCGATGGCGATCTGCTGAGAGCCGTCGGTGCTTCCGTTGTCGGCGATGAGCACCTCGCCATCGATGTTGTCGTCTCGTAGAGCGGTTTGCGCCTGACGGATGCAGAAGGCGAGAGTCTCGGCCTCGTTGAGGCATGGCATCAGGATGGTCACGGTGAGATCGTTCATCGAGTAGCGGAGTGCTTCATGTTGCGCTGCTTAGTGGTGCGCGGTCTCGGTGTTATCGGTTGCTTGAGGGCCGAGGTTGAGTGGAAGAGCATAGTATGGCGTGCCGTCGAGTTGTTGCCATCCGGCGGTGAGTGGGGTGGTACCTGTCATCGAGCCAGCGCTGAAGTATCCGACGAGAACCTTGGCTCCCTCGCGGCGGACGGCCTCGAACGCCTCCTCGCGGTTGGGGATATCGGAGAGAGAGACGTAAGGGAATGGTGCGGGCTGGTAGATTTCGGTCAGGATGTGGACACCAGCGAGTCTAGCCCAGTAGATGTCGTTAAGGCAGGCTCGCTTGCCTACGCAGGCGATGGTGTCACCGGGGTTGACGCCGAGTTCGTTTAGGGCGCGGGCGGCGCGGAAGATGTCGGGTTGGTACCATCCGCCCGGGGATCTCGCGGTGGAGAGATTGCGGCGAGAGTCGAGGACGATCCGCGATGATTCGCCTACGGCCATCAACGCAGTCAGCAGGACCAGAGCCGGGACTGCTGCGGAGAGGGCCGCGGAGCGCACTGCGAGCCGGGGAGTAAGAGCAGCGAAGAGCGGCATGAGGATGGCTACGAAGCCAATCGTGACGTATCGCTCTTCGACGTTGACCATGCCGTAGATAATCCAGATGGCGATTCCCAAGGCCAACGGCACGACCCAGAATCCGTTGCCGGAGAAGCGGCGGCAGAAGGCGGGACGCGCTCCGAGCAGGAGAAGCACGGCTAACAGCGCCAACATCTCTGGGTGGTTCAGCAGGTAACGGGCGGTGAGTTCGAGGTCGCGGACTATGGCGTGGGCTTGGCCCCGAGGGTTGATGTGGGTTTTGATCTGGTCGTTCCAGTAGGTGGTGTCGAACCAGTCAGGGTAGGTTCCGTAGGGCAATTGCTTGTAGCTGAGGATGAGCGGGGAGGTCATGAGCACCTGGTTGGGGTGTTTGAGATGGACCTCGGATGAGCCGTAGAGTTCCGGGTAGCCATTCTGCAGGTGCAGCTTCTGTGTGCCGCCGACATACCAGGCATAGTTGAGACTGCCGGAGTCGCCGAAGTCGAAGCGTCCCTTCTGTTTGGAGAGTGCGACGATGTAGGGTCCGGCTACGATTCCGAAGCAGACGAGGGTGAGAGCGGCTGCGGGTGCGATGCGGGCGAAGGAGTGTTTCTGCCAGAGCCAGCGGAATGCGACGAGAGCGACGATGCAGAGGAGGGTGAAGATGAAGGCGAAGGATTTGGTGAGGTATGCGAGGCCTAGTGCGAATCCTGCCAGAGCGGCGTAGTGGAGGCGCGAGGTGGCGAGATGGCGCAGGAGAGCGGCCATGCCGAAGAGCAGCAGAGCCTGGAGGAGCGCGTCGGGTCGGACCTTGCCTACACTTAGCTCACGCTGCGAGGCGAAGACGAGCAGGGCGACGCCGAGGTAGCGGAGAGCGTACTTGTTTACTACGAAGCTTGCTGCGTTGTCGTTGGTCGCTATTGCGCGTTCTTCGCGCAGGAGAATTATGGAGTCGGTGAAGGCTACGATGGCGAGCATCTCCAGCAAAAAAATGCCGAAGTTGACCATGTAGAAAACGTGGAGTTCGGTGAAGCGCGTGGGGTGGAAGAGGGTGTGGCCGAGGGCTAGGGTGGCGGGGTAGAGTGGGTGCCAGTATCCGTTGACGACGCCTGCCCACTGGTGGGAGCGGATGAGGTCGCCGATGTCCATGTAGGCGACGGCGTCACCGTCGATCTGGTAGGGGTCCCAGAGTGCGTAGCCGTAGGTGACGAGAGCTGCGAGGAGACAATAGCAGGGCCACAGACGACGCAACCATGCGTCGGGCTGCCAGCGTGGGAGTAGGGATGACTCCTGCTGAGTTTGAGTCATACGATGAGGTCGTGTCCTTGACGTCGCTTTTTCCTCATCATCGCAGAAGATATTCCCGCTGAAAGAAAAAGAGCAAGGCAGACTTAGTAAAGCGTGCCGTTACTGTGGAGTGTCTAGCGGGTGCGCGGTCTTCTCCTGGAATTCTTTTTGAAGTCTGAGGCTGGTGTCGTCAGCTTTGATGGCGACGATGGCTTTGCCGATTGAGTCGACCCACCAGTTCATCTGGTATTCGCCGAGTTCGCGAGTTGCGGCGGAGCCGTCTCCGGCGTAGTGGTCGGGAAAGCGGGCGTACCACCAGATTCCGGTGTAGACGCCGGGGGGCAGGTTGAGACGATTCTGGTCGGCGCCTGATTCGCTTTTGGCGCGATCCATGTGCAGGAGATCGGGACGGGCGATCATCATCTTGGAGGTCTCGCTTTCGCCGGCGTGCTGATCGGTCGTGGTCTTCTTTTGCGGTCCGCCTGTTGTTGGCGTGCGCTGATCGAAGATGTAGACGACGTAGTCGTGGGGCTTGTCGAGTTGCGACTGGGCGAAGTAGGGGAGCAGGCTGTTGTTTCCGCCGTGTCCGTTGACGATGAGGATCCTCTTGCAGCCGTTGCGTGCCATCTCGTCGGTGGTCGCCTGAAGCAGAGCCAACTGCAGGTCGCGGCTGTAGGCGATGGTTCCGGGTTCGTGGCGGGCTTCGGCGATCTGGCCGAAGTAGTACTCGGGGAAGACGACGGCGTATTGCTGCTCGGCGGCGTGGAGGGACGCGTAACGTACGTCGAGCAGATCGGTGCCTATGGGCATGTGCGGCCCGTGCTTCTCGAGAATTCCGAAGGGGAGGAGGCAGGTCCCCTGAGAATGCTTGATGGCTTCGATGAAGTCTCCGCCGGTGAGTTCCTCCCAGTGGACAGAGAGTTTGGACTGGGGCGGCGTGGCCTGGGCATGCGCATGTGGCTTTGCGCTCAAGACGGCGCAGAGAAGCAGCAGTCCGCCGAGATGGCGATGGATTCGATTGCTGTGGAAGATCATGCGGCAGATTCTATCGGAGGCGGAGGGATGCCTGGCCACAATTAAGTCGGTCAATGATACTGGCAATGGTTGGTCCCCCCTCCCCTATCTTTTTGCGTAAAGTCTAAGAAATAAAGGAGATAGATCCGGACTTCCATGCGCGTTTCATTCCACTTCTCACCCCAAAAGTAAAAAGCCCGGCTGAATGCCGGACTTCTCTCTGATCAGTTTAAGGATAACAGGGGCGTCAATAGTTCTTGTTGAAAACCTCGGTGACTGCGGGGGTATAGAAGAAGGAATCGCTCTTCGCAGGATTGCCCACCATACCACCTCATCAGCGAAGGTGTCAGGGACCCGGTTAGCGCCTTCAGCGCGAAGCCGATGGGCAGCTTCAAAGATTATGTTCGTCAATGAGAACATGTCCGATGCGAAAGGTGAAGATATGCCGAGCGTCCTGGGTACGATGAGGGTGTGGCCGAGATCGCTTCGGGTCCCGGCCACACCGTTCAGTGAACCTGTCTAGTTGCCGGGAGAAGCTGCGAGTTGGGTAGTTGGCTGAGCCTGAATCCAGCGGTTCACGCGCGCGTCGAGAAGGTCGAGTGGAAGCGCGCCGCCGGAAAGAATTTCGTCATGGAAGGTCTTCAGATCGAACCTGGTGCCGAGCTTCTCTTTGGCGCGTTCGCGCAGTTCGCGGATCTTGAGCTGGCCAAGCTTGTAGCTGCAGGCCTGTCCGGGGCCGGAAATGTAGCGGTCGGTCTCAGCTTGTATCGTCGGTTCGTCCACGGAGTGCGACTTGCGCATGTACTCCACTACCTGGTCGCGGCTCCAGCCCATATCGTGAATGCCCGTATCGACCACCAGGCGCACCGCACGGAAGAGCTCTGAGCGCAGGCGGCCGTAATCCGAGCCGGGGTCCTTGTAGAAGCCGATCTCTTTGCCCAGTTCCTCCGCATAGAGGCCCCAGCCCTCGATATACGCGGCGTTTCCGCCGTGCTTGCGGAACTCCGGCAGGCTAGTCAGCGACTGCTGGATCGTAATCTGCAGATGATGGCCAGGGACGCCCTCGTGATAGGCCACCGCCTCATCGTTGATGAAGCTGCGATGAGTGGGGTCGGAGACAGCAACCGAGACGCGTCCGGGCCGCTTACCGTCCGGCGTTCCGTCCTGGTAGTGTGTGGCGGCCGAGGCTTGGAAAGGAGGGATCGGCTCGACCGTAACGGCAGTCTTAGGCAGCAGGTCGAAAAGCTCGGGCAGCCGAGGTTCCATCTGCGCGATGTATTTTCGGAAATCTTCTACGATCGCATCCGCGGAAGTTGGCCGATACTTCGGGTCGTTCTCAATATGGTCACGGAAGCTGTCCAGATCCTTGTAGCCGTTGGCCTTGGCAAGCGCGGCCATCTCTCCGGTGATGCGTTCGACTTCCTTGAGGCCGATATTGTGAATCTGCTCCGCCGTAAGGTCGGTCGTCGTAAAGCGGCGCAGCGCGGCCTGGTAA
>Ga0126373_10004368_pt1 | contig 10801 bp, 8 predicted proteins | sample PanSoiMetPlot_11_FD_92545 | JGI IMG/M metagenome (GOLD analysis project Ga0126373, IMG submission 92545) | Tropical forest soil microbial communities from Panama - MetaG Plot_11 | ecosystem: Environmental > Terrestrial > Soil > Tropical forest > Bulk soil | place: Panama | collected 2016-02-17
CGCGGCCCGGAACCGTCGGCCGTTCATTGCCGGTTGGCTGTCGCGGGGCAGCGGCGCGCCGCTCGAGCTCGTCACCAATGCCGGACCGCTGCCAGCACCCAGCTCGCCGGCCAGCGCCCCGGCGGCTAGCGCCCCGGCGGACAGCGTCCCGGCGGACAGCGTCCCGGCGGACAGCGTCCCGGCGGACAGCGTCCCGGCGGACAGCGTCAAGGCGGACAGCGCCGCGGCGGACGGCGTCAAGACGGACAGGGCCGTAGCAGATAGCAAGCACGGTGGGCGCTCGGCTGAGGCAGGACGCCCTCTTCCCGGAGCACCCGGACCGGGCGAGCTCGCGCGCGCCGGCCGCGATGTCTCGGCCGAGGTGACGTCGGCCGCGTCCGGCCGCACCGCCGAGGACCTTCTCTTCCCGTGGGGCTCCCGCGGTGCGGTCATGGACGTCAACATGCTGGCCGATCTTGATCAGCTTGTCTGGGCGCCGTGCCCGGGACGCCAGGTACCGCTCAGCCCCGACGCCGTCGTCCGGGCAGCTCGGGCCACGGGCGTAGACGGACTGGCCCTCCCGACCCTGTTTGAGTCCGCGCTGCAGACGCTGATGGACAGGCCGTTTGGCTGGCTCATTGTCGCCGACCCAACCGACCTGCTCGAAGCGGAGACCGCAGAGCTGCGCAACCAGGTGACAGTGCTGCGCCAGTACGAAGACGAGCACGCCCGCTTCGACGCCGACCGGGCCCAGCGTCGCCTAGCCGAGCTCGACGCTTACCGCGAGGCTGGCCTATGGAACGTCCGCGTGCTGGCGGGCGCTGCCAGCGAGCAGGAGCTGCGCCTCATCGCTCCGGTCCTGGTCGGCGGCATCGACCTCAGCGCGCATCCGTACCGGTTGCGGTGCCCCGATGGCGTGCAGGAGTTCGCCGACGTACTGGCGGCCAAGGTCGCCAATCCCGCGGACGGGTCGGCGGTGCCGTTCGCGGCGACCGCCGGCGTGCTCGCGGCGCTGACCGGTCTGCCCGCCCGCGAGGTGCCAGGCGTGCGGGTCATGCAACCGGGCTACTTCGATCTGACCTCCGACGCGGCGCCCGGGCCATCGGTTGAGCTCGGCAAGATCCTCGACGGCCAGGACCGGCCGGTCGGCGCCATGCGGATCCCGCTGGCCACGCTCAACCGGCACGCACTGATTGCCGGCGCAACCGGGGCGGGCAAGTCGCAGACGGTACGGCACCTGCTCGAGCAGCTCACCGGTGCCGGAGTCGGCTGGCTTGCGATCGAACCGGTCAAATCTGAGTACGGGGCAATGCGCGCGCGGCTGGCTGGAACCGGCGTGAACTCCGCAGCTAGCACCGGATCCCGCAAGGCTGTCTCGATCATCAACCCCGCCGACCCGGAGTCGATACCGCTGTCGGTCAACCCGCTGGCCCCGGAGCCCGGGTACCCCGTGCAGGCACATATCGACATGGTTCGCGCGCTGTTCCTAGCGGCGTTCGACGCGCCAGAGCCATTCCCGCAGATCATGTCCCAAGCGCTGCAACGCAGCTATGAAGAATGCGGCTGGGATCCGCTGACGGGAGCCGGCCGTGCCGACGCAGACGTCGCGCCTGCGGTTCCGACGCTGGCAAGGCTTCAGGCTGCCGCGCTCGCGGTGATCGACGAAGTCGGCTACGGCCCGGAGCTGCAGGCCGATATGCGCGGCTTCGTCGACGTCCGGCTCAGGTCGCTGCGGACTGGCTCGGCTGGCCGGTTCTTCGAGGGCGGCCATCCGGCGGACATCGCCGGGCTCCTGGACCGGAACGTGGTCCTCGCACTCGAGGACGTCGCGAACGACGAGGACAAGGCGTTCGTCATGGGCACCTTGATCGTCAGGATCATCGAGCACCTCCGGTTGCGCTCGAAGACCGCCCCGACTGAAGGCCTCCGGCACGTCATCGTGCTCGAAGAGGCGCACCGGCTCCTGCGCGCGGGCCGGACCGGCGCGAGCGCGCATGCGGTGGAGCTGTTCGCTGGATTGCTCGCCGAGATCCGTGCCTACGGCGAAGGCGTCGTGATCGCAGAGCAGATCCCGGCCAAGCTCGTGCCCGACGCGATCAAGAACACTGCCCTCAAAGTGCTGCACCGGTTGCCCGCGGCAGACGACCGCCAGCTCGTAGGCGCCACGATGAACCTGGACGCCGACCAATCTCGCCAGGTGGTGTCCTTCCCGCCCGGCGAGGCTGCGGTCTTTACTGACGGCATGGACAGGCCGATGCGGGTTCGAGTCCCGTTCGGTGGAGACCGTGAACGCGCTGCGCTCATCGCCGAGAGCGCTCAGGCAGTTCCGCCAGCCGGCGCATTCGGCCGCGATGGCACCGTCGGCGGCGTCCGCCTCAAGGCCGACGGGCCGCCGCTCGCAGGCCGCAGGTCGGCCGCATGTGGCCAGGCGTGCACTGGTGCGCGGCCGTGCACGCTCGTCGAGATTCGGGCGGCTGACCTCGTCGCGAGATCACCCCACGACGCGTGGCTGCGCGTGTGGTCCGAGGTGTACGTGCTGGCGCACCTCGTCAACCGGCCGCGCCCGCGGGTGCCGGTGCCGCTGCGTCAGCGCTGGGCGAGCCTAGACGCGCGCCTGCGCGAGTGTGCGCTAGCGACGGCCATCGACGGCGCCGTTCTGGGCCGCGGCCAGGCTCTGCGCGAGTCCTACGATCTGGTCAGACTGTCCGCAGCCTGCGCCGAATCGGCCACCGCGATGCTCGACGGCGGCAAGGGCGCGGGCACGCGGCCGGGCCCGGCGTGGGTGATCCCGCAGCTGCGCTGGCTGCACGAGCTGGAGCGGGTCTGCCCGCACGACGCGTCCCCGCCTGATCCTTTCGAAGTGGCTCCGCCCCTCGATTACGCGCTCCGCGACCTGGCCGACCGCGTCGATGTCAAGATCGGCCAGCGCATCAGTGGCCTGCGGCGGCATCCGCTGTCGATGGAGGTCACCCGGAACCGGCTGATCGCCTGGACAGCTCTCCTCGGGGAGGACGATCAGCGCGCGTTCATCGAGGATCTCGCCGGAGTCGCCATCGGCGTGAGCCATCGCGGCCAGCTTCGCAAAGCAGCTGGTGAAATGGGGGTAACAGGCTGGCTTGAGGCCGTGCTGTCCTGGCCGCGACGCTTCATCGTCGGGTCTGACGACCAGGCGGCCAGTTCGGACAGCCGCGAGCCAGACCCAGTTGCCGGATAACATCTGCCGACATGGGCAAGCTTCCGCTGCGCGCGCGCCTCGCCACGTCCCTTAGCGGCGCGGCGGGCCGCGTGTCCCGCATGACCGGCCGCGGCGACGGCTCGGTCATCGGCGGCGTGCTGGGCCTGCGGGTCGAGCCTGAACTGCTCCGGTTGCTGGCCGCCGACCGCCAGGTCGTACTGGTCACCGGTACCAACGGCAAGACAACAACGACGCGGCTGATCACGGCGGCTCTGGGCGCCCTCGGTCAGGACGTCGCAAGTAACGCGTTCGGCGCCAACATGGAGGCTGGCCTGGCCTCTGCCCTCGGCCGCTCCCCCGATGCGCCGTACGCGGTGCTTGAGACCGACGAGCGGTACCTGCCTGCTGTCATCGAGGCCACGCAGCCGCGCGTCGTCGTGCTGCTCAACCTGAGCCGGGACCAGATGGATCGCGCGGCCGAGATCTGGCTCACCGCTCGGCGGTGGCGCCAGGCGCTGGCCGACGCCGACGGCTGCGTGGTCGTCGCGAATGCCGACGACCCGCTGATCGCGTGGGCCGCCGCGACCGCTCCGCGAGTGACCTGGGTCGCGGCCGGCCAGCGCTGGCATGAGGATTCCTGGTGCTGCCCCGAGTGTGGCTCGCACCTACGGCGCGACGAGCTGGGCTGGCGCTGCGGCGAGTGCGGCTTTTCGCGGCCCTCGACCCGATGGGTGCTCAGCGATGACTCTGTCATCGACGATTCGGGTCAGGTACGCGAGCTGGCCCTGTCCCTGCCGGGTCGGGCGAACGCCTCCAACGCCGTCATCGCGCTCGCCGTCGCGGGCCATTTTGGCGCGACGGTTGACCAGGCACTCCCGCGCTTGCGCGAGGTGAAATCCGTCGCGGGCCGCTACACCCAGGTTCAACGGCAGGGTCGGCTCGTTCGGCTGCTGCTGGCCAAGAACCCGGCCGGCTGGCTTGAGGCGTTTGACGTGCTCGCGCCCATTCCGGCGCCGGTGCTGCTCGCCGTCAACGCCCAGACGCCGGACGGCAAGGACACGTCGTGGCTCTGGGACGTCGATTACCGGATCCTGCTCGGCCGGCCGGTGTACGTGACCGGGGAACGGCGGATTGACCTCGCGGTCCGGCTGGAGGCCGATCAGGTTCCGTTCGAGCTGGTCGACGGTATCGACGACGCCGTCAGCCAGGTTGGCGGCAGCGAACTCGACGTCATCGCGAACTACACGGCGTTTCAGCAGATCCGGGCGATAGTTGGGCGGACCGAGTAATGCGGGAGACTGACCCGATGACCGATCTCGTAGGCCGACATGCCGCGCCTGAAGATCTCGCGGAGACGCTGATCTTTCCCGCCCAGGACGGCATGGCGGCGGACCTCGGCGTCGATGCTGGAGGCCACCACGGGCACCGCGACATGCGGTACACCGAGCCCGCGCCCGTCGCGCGCGCACACACCGCTGGCCGCACCAGCGCGGTCCGGCTTGTGTGGGTGTACCCGGATCTGCTGAGTACGTACGGCGACCGGGGCAACCTGCTAGTGCTGACCCGCCGCGCCAAGCTTCGCGGCATGGAGGTCGAGGCTATCGAGGTCAACTCGGATCAGCCGGTGCCCCGTCAGGGCGATATCTACTTGCTGGGCGGCGGGGAGGACCTGCCGCAGATCCTCGCGGCACACAGGCTGCGTATCGACGGCGGCCTGGCTGCGGCCGCCAATCAAGGCTCGGTGGTCTTTGCCGTGTGCGCGGGATACCAAGTTCTGGGTCATACGTTTGGCGGCGTCGAGGGTGAGCGGGTCGAAGGCCTCGGCGTCCTGGACATTACCAGCGGTCGAGGTGACCGGCGCGGCGTCGGCGAGCTCGTCGCGGACGTCGATCCGGCGCTGAGCGTGCCGCGCTTCACCGGCTTCGAGAACCACCAGGGCGTCACCAGGATCGGTCCGGGGGCGCGACCGCTTGCTCGGGTCACTCTCGGTGTGGGCAACGGCGACGGTACTGAGGGCGCATACGCGGGCAAGATCCTCGGCACGTACATGCACGGACCAGCGCTCGCTCGCAATCCTGGCCTGGCGGACCTGCTGCTGACCTGGGTGGCGGGACGGCTCGCCCCGTTGGACCCGGAGGCCGAAGAGTGGGCTAGCCAGCTGCGGGCCGAGCGGCTCGCAGCCGTCGGTGGGTAGCTGCTTGCTCAGTACACGAGAGCCTGTGCCCCGTCGGCGAGCGCCTCTGCGACGAACGTCGTAGCGCCGGCGATCCGGATGCCGGTGACGACGTCGTCAGCAGTGATGTCGCGCCGGGCCGCGCACTGCGAGCACAGCGTCACCGTCCCCGCGCTCAGCACGGTGGCGAGCAACTCGGGGAGCGGGGTTGCGTGGGGCAAGGCCAGATCCGGGCATCCATCCGGCAGCGCCATCCAGGACGCCTCGCTGGTCAGCCACAGCGACACCGGCACGCCGCTGACGGCGGCTGCCGCTGCCACGGTCAGCGCCTGATTGCAGCGCTCCGGGTCGTCCTTGCCGACTGTCACTTTCAGCACCAGGGAGCGCGAAGCCATGAAAAGCACAGTAGCGCGACCTATGGCGTTGTGCGCTCGCGGCGGCGTGCCGGCCGTGCGCTTCGCGCCCACGGTGCCTACACTCCGCAGGCATGACGTCATCGCTGAGCGGCGTCGTGATGCTCGCCGCCTTCGGCCTCGTTGCCGCGGCTGGCATGATTCTTGCCGTGGCACTGTGCCGGATCAGCGGCCGCCGGGGCGCCGGATCCGACGGCGACCGCGACCGAGCCGACCCGGAAGGCGGTTAGCTGACGTGGATACCGGCAAGCCCGCAGATGACACTCCCGGCGGGCTCCCGACTGAGTTCGAGCTGCACCCGCAGCTCGCGCCCGTCCGCTTCTTGCTCGGCCGGTGGGAAGGCGCGGGAGTCGTCGGCTATCCGACTATCGAGAGCGCCAATTTCGGCCAGGAGATCACCTTCGCCCACAACGGCAAGCCATTCCTGATCTACACCAGCCGGACCTGGCTGCTTGAGGAAGACGGCACGATTGGCCGTCCGCTGGCGATGGAGACAGGGTTCTGGCGACCGCAGGCAGACGCCAGCCTTGAGGTCGTGCTGGCCCACCCGACGGGCATCACCGAGATTTACATTGGTCAGATCACCGCGACGAAGATCGAACTCGCGACCGACGCTGTTGTCCGCACGGCGACTGCCAAAGAGGTCACGGCTGGCCGTCGGCTCTACGGTCTCATCGGAGCCGACCTCGGCTGGGCCTATGACATGGCCGCGATGGGGCAACCGCTGCAGTCGCACGTCTCGGCTCAGCTCAAGCGCGTCGGCTGAGCGGAGCCGGGCGCACCGCGGCCACGTCGGCTGAACCGCAGGACGAGGCCGCAACCCAAAAGCCGTGACAAGAAGAAGCCCCCGGGCTTCTCCTGCGCCAGGCCAAGCCGTAGCGCGATCGGATCGATCGCACCACAAACTAGGGCCCACCGCGGGGACCGGCTGGACAGGCCGGTCGGCCCGGGGGTCCGGTGTCTGCCGTGAATTCGCCGGCCTCCGCCCTGACCGATCCCGTTATCGCAGGCTGCGGCCATGGGGCCCCTAACCCGGATAGGTCAGAACCAGTCAGCTCGATCGAGCGGCCGGTGATGCGCTGGCGCGGGCTTACCGCGACGCAACGCTTCACGCAGGCGGCGGCTAGCGGACAGCCACCTCGCAAGTCCGACATCTATGCATACTGTTGGACCACCTCCTTTCCTGCGTTAGCCGAACGCTACGTCACGTGGGCTGCCGCGGGCAAGCGTGTTATGCCGTGGGCGTCATTAGACTCAGGAGCATGGTGGAGACCTGGGATGACACCTTGCGGGCTGGCGGCTACCGGGTGACGCCGCAACGCCAGCTCGTGTTGGAGGCTGTCGGCCGGCTCGAGCACGCGACGCCGGAGGAGATTTACGGCGAGGTCAGGCAGACAGCCCGCGGCGTCAACGTCTCTACCGTGTACCGGACCCTTGAGCTGCTCGAGCAGCTCGGCCTAGTGCAGCACACGCACATCCATCACGGCGCCCCGACTTATCACCTGGCCGAGCACGCGACGCACGTGCACTTGGTCTGCCGGCAGTGCGAGCTGGTCACCGAGGTTGATCAGGTCGCAGTAGCGCCGCTTGTCGATGCCCTCCAGGAGCACCAGGGTTTCCTGACCGATGTCGGGCACCTGACCGTGTTCGGACTGTGCGCTGCGTGCCGCCCATAGGCCAGGGCCAGTTTGGCGACCAAGCAAGCAGAAAGGGGACGGGAACGTGGCCGAATCGTGTCGAGCCCGTCAAGCCAGCCGATGACTAGCCCGCTGCTCACTGAGCCCGGAGCGGTCGCGGCCACAGCACCAGACGCTGAGATAGCCGCGCACTACGGCGATCCCTACGCCGAGCAGCGCGCGCTGTCGACCAGCTGGGGAGTGGTCGATCAATCCAACCGCGGGGTGTTGCGGATTACCGGTTCGGACCGGCTGACCTGGCTGAACAGTCTGACGACCCAGCAGCTGGAGCAGCTGGCACCGGGCGCGGCGGCCGAGGCGCTCGTGCTGAGCCCGCAAGGCCACGTCGAGCATCAGCTGACGCTCACCGAGGACGGGACCTCCGTCTGGGTTCATGTCGAACCGGGCACAGCCGCCGCCCTGGTGGAGTTTCTGACGTCGATGAAGTTCATGCTGGCCGTCGATGTGCACGATGTTTCGGCCGACCACGCCGTTGTCAAGCTGCTTGGCCCGCGCATCCCGGCCGAGGCCACGCCCGCGGTTGCGCGGCTGGACGTCGGGTTCGGCACCGACTTGATCGTGCCGCGCGCCGAGCTCGCCGGGCGGGTCGCGGACTTGCGTGCGGGCGGAGCTGCCCTCGCCGGCACATGGGCGCTGGAAGCGCTCCGGATCGCGGCCGGCCGGCCGCGGCTCGGGCTCGACACCGATCACCGGACCATCCCGCACGAGGTCGGCTGGATCGAGACGGCTGTGAACCTCAACAAGGGCTGCTACCGGGGCCAGGAGACGGTCGCCAGGGTCCATAACCTCGGCCGTCCCCCGCGACGACTCGTCCTGCTGCACCTCGACGGCAGCGAAGACAAGCTGCCGGCGCATGGCGACCTGGTCTTGCTGGATGGCGCGAGCGTCGGCTTCACCGGATCAACGGCACGACATTACGAACTAGGCCCGATTGGCCTGGCGCTGATCAAGCGCACGACGCCGGTGGACGCGACCTTGACCGTCGACGGTGTCGCCGCCGCGCAGGAGGTCATCGTTTCGCCAGATGCTGGCGCTAATATCCAGATTGAGCTCAAGCGTCAGCGCAGTGGCCTCATGGGTCGCACTCGCGAGTAGCCTGGGCCGGCAGCGGACAACGTCGTTCCCTGGAGGTCCCCCAGTGCTCCGCCAAGCGCTCCTGGCCTTGTCGGCCAGTCAGCAGGCTCGCGACCTGATCATGGCCACGCCAGTCACCAGGGACGTGGTCGCGAGGTTCGTCGCCGGTGCGACCGCCGCCGACGCGCTGACGGTCACCGAAGGGCTCCTCGCCGATGGTCGCCTTGTCACTATCGACTTCCTCGGCGAGGACACAACTGATCCGGAGCAGGCAGCGGCCGTCGCCGATGAGTACGTCCGGCTGATCGGGCTGCTGGCGGCCGCGGGGCTGGCCGGGCACGGCCGCGCCGAGGTCTCGGTTAAGCCGACCGCGGTCGGGCTGGGCCTCCCTGATCACGGGGAAAAGACAGCGCAAGAGAACATCGCCCGCATCGCAACCGCGGCACGCAACGCCGGCACCACGGTGACCCTGGACATGGAGGACCACGCCAGGGCTGAGGCTACGCTTCGCCTCGTTACTGAGCTGCGAGCCGACTTCCCCGACCTGGGCTGCGTCATCCAGGCGTACCTGCGTCGCAGCGCTGACGACTGCCGTGATCTCGCGGTCGCCGGATCGCGCGTGCGCCTGTGCAAGGGCGCCTACCAGGCGCCCGACGCCGTCGGCCTAGCGAAACGGGCAGAGGTGGATCTCAACTACGCCCGTTGTCTGCGGATCCTGTTTGACGGTCCTGGGTATCCCATGCTGGCCACCCATGACCCGCGCCTGATCAGGATCGCGGCGGCCAAGGCCGACTCAGCGGGGCGGTCGGCGGACAGCTTTGAGTACCAGATGCTGTACGGCATCCGGCCGGCCGAGCAGGAACGATTGGCGGCGTCAGGCGCTCGGATGCGGGTCTACCTGCCATACGGCAGCGACTGGTATGGCTACCTAGTGCGCCGCCTGGCCGAGCGGCCGGCGAACCTTGCCTTCTTCCTGCGGGCACTCAGCTCCCAGGGCTAGCCGCCCGTAGGCCCTCCGCTCGGCTGCCCCGGTAGGCTGCCCCCGTGATCGCCATACTCGGCGCTGGCCAGATGGGCGAGGCGCTGGTCTCAGGGCTACTGCGCGCCGGCGTCGTTCGGGCCGACCAGATCGTCGCCGCGGCGCGCCGCGCGGAGCGCGCCGACCAGCTGCGCGACGTCTACGGCATCGACGTCCTCTCCGCCGCGCAGGCGGCTGCCAAGGCAGAGACGCTGGTGATTACCGTCAAGCCGCAAGACATGGAAACGCTGCTTGCCGAGATCAGTCCGGTCGTGACGCGAGACCAGCTAGTCATCTCCGTGGCGGCTGGGATCACGACCAGCTACATCGGGCGCCGGATGAGCGCTGACGTGCCCGTGGTCCGCGTCATGTCCAATACGCCTGTCCTTGTTGACGAGGCTATGAGCGTCATCTCGGCCGGGCCACACGCCACCGAGCAGCACCTGCGGCGGGCCGAGGAGCTCCTGCGACCGGTAGGCAAAGTGCTGCGGATCCCCGAATCGCAGCAAGACGCCGCCACGGCGCTGTCCGGCAGTGGGCCAGCCTACGTTTACTTCCTGGTCGAGGCCATGGTCGATGCGGGCATCCTGCTCGGGATGCCGCGTCAGAACGCACTGGAGATGGTCAAGCAGGCGGTTTACGGCGCGGCCACGATGCTCAGGGATTCCGGGGAGCATCCGGTGCTGCTCCGGGAAGCCGTGACCTCCCCCGGCGGGACCACTATCAACGCAATCCGCGAACTGGAGCGACACGGGGTGCGTGCGGCGGTGCTCGCCGCTATCGAAGCTGCCCGAGACCGCGGCCGGGAGCTTGGCGCGGGCTAGCCATTGGCCCTCCGCTGTGCTGGCCAAACCGCTTGTGGCCTTCGTGAGCCGTGAGTTTGGCTAGCTGCAATGGCACCAAAATGGCGTCTGAGATTCTGCGCCGATGCCCGCAGTCGTAGCCGCCACCTGCGGATATGCAGAAGACTCCAGTGAATCGTTGGCAATCAGCTCAGACATCGGCGAATTGGCAGGGCTCGCACGGGTTGCCCTTTTCCATACAGGACTTACGCTGGAGACGGGCGTGACTGATGCGTCAGGTCTCGAGTGGCGTACCAGTTCGGTCGGAAGAGGGCTATCAATGGCAGCAGACGCTACTCCGCTCAGCGAGGTCAGGTTCCTGACCGTGGCCGAGGTGGCCGCGATCATGCGCGTTTCCAAGATGACTGTCTACCGACTCGTTCACTCAGGCGAGCTTGAGGCGATCCGGGTCGGCCGCTCGTTCCGGGTA
>Ga0126373_10004369_pt1 | contig 10801 bp, 13 predicted proteins | sample PanSoiMetPlot_11_FD_92545 | JGI IMG/M metagenome (GOLD analysis project Ga0126373, IMG submission 92545) | Tropical forest soil microbial communities from Panama - MetaG Plot_11 | ecosystem: Environmental > Terrestrial > Soil > Tropical forest > Bulk soil | place: Panama | collected 2016-02-17
ACCGAACTCGTTCGGATCTTCACCTCCTACTCCCCTGTTCAAAATCCATTTCAACTTCCTTCAATGCACATCTCGATTTATCACGCCCTTCCGGGTATGCTCCCGACCATTCAAAAACAAATGCTTTTGAACGACCATGATATAAATAGTTCCTACGGAGTCCTCATATCTTGACGGGACTCACCTAATCAGCGTAGCTTCCGAACCTGACGTCGTAAGCCCCGCTGACTGCCCTATCCCTCGCGCCTTGTGACTCCTCGGGCGCGCGACCGATGTCCCAGTCTCCGCCGCTTCAACGCCAGCGTTTCTCTGAAGAACGGTATTCCTTGATGTCACCTCCCGGGACTGCCGTTTCTTGCTTCAGGGAGGTGCTGCTCTGACAGGGAAGATTTCTCGGTGACGTATCGGGATCATCCCTGGGAGATCCGGGAAAACTGAGTTCGCTATACGCAGGAGACGTTCCGCTAAGGAGGGTGATGATGCTGACGCAAGACATCCTCCTCGATCTGGTCGTGGTGGGGTCTGGCTGTAGTCCTGGGCCTCGGTGGCACGTTCCTGCACCGGCTGGCGGCTCTCGTCGGTCCAAGCCAGAACTTCGGCTGTCCCTCTTGCTACACCGGTTGCATGACGGAGGCCTTCGAGCTGTTGTCTCGAAGAGAGAGCCGTGAGTAGGTGTGCGACAGAATCGGACTTTCTCATGGGATGCCCACGCTGTCACAATCTGATGGTGGAAGAGACGTTCGTGGATTTGGAGACCAGTCCCAGCGTGTCGTCCTTCACGGGATGGCGCTGCGTTAGCTGCGGGGAAATCCTCGACCCGATCATTCTGCAGAATCGCACGCTTCACCCAGAGCCACGGTACGGGCGTGGCCGGCTGAACGAAGGTGGCATGCAGGTGAGTAAGTGGTGACTGGGAGCCACCTCATCCAGGATTCGAGAGTTGATGGTCGCAGGCTGGAGGAAAGCCATGAGCGCCAAGCTTTACACGAGATCTTGGGCTCACGAGCTGGTCACCGCTCGGACCGTTGGCCTTCATTGTCGCGGGGCGTGTACGGCGCTCATTGTTCTGAGCTAACTTTACTCTCCTCCCGGCGCTTCACCGGATGTCGCGATCTCGAATCGTATTTGGGTGTGCTCATGGTGTGGATCACCGCGGTTTTCCTGAGGCCTGAGAGGATGTAGATGGGAGCTAGGCTGTTCCACAATCAGTCCTTTTTGACACAAAGAGGGTGGTAAAAAAGAAAGACATTCTTCTGGTCCCTGCTAACTGAATAACTTTGACGAGTCGGAACGATGCGGGTCATGTGAACGACCCACACGGCGGCTTGGAGTGCTGCGAATGTGTGAACAACACTTCACATCAGGAGGTGTACCATGAGGATGTTAACGTTCACAGCCTTGACGGTGGTGGGTCTTGGACTATGGCTGTACTCCTCAGCGACGGCGGAGATCGAAAGCAGCGTCGTCGATTCGCTTGCTTCTCGGAGCTACCACCAGCGCAAACCGACGTTGGATATCGCCAACAAGGCTGCAGCCGAAAAGAAAGGGACATTGGAATCTCTCGGCAAGGCATGCAACCTGATGCCGATCCGAATAGGCGCAATTCTTTCCGGCCAAGCCCCACTGGAGAAAAAGACTGAGGACTGCTTGGAGAGCCAACTCGGCTTGAAGTCTGGTGAACTTGCCCCACTTGCGGAACCACCCGCTCGGTGGAATGTGGGGTCGATCTATCGTCTCCATGAAGCGGTGGATGTCTATGCGCCGGCGATTCAACGCTGGATGAATGAACACTTCGGCGACACCATTATGTCAGCGATTGATTTTGTGGTGATCACCGAGGAGACGAAGGGAAGCCACGGAGAGAAACGCATCCGCATCATCTTCGATGGGAAAGCACGGCCATACTCAAACGATGAAGGTTGGGCGGCGACAAAGTAGGTAACGCCTGTGATTGCGGAATGAGCTTGCGGCGGGGACTCCCTGTGTCAACCGGGGTGTCGTGGCCAAGGGTTCAAAAACAAAAGTATTTGGGAGTATTCGAGCCAGTTCTAGGGATCATGAATTTAAGTGGTGCAGTAACGTGAGAAGCCTCATACTAGCCGTTCTGTTAACGGGGTTTTCGCTACCAGTGGTGGAGTGCATGGGCGTTCAGACCAGTCCTGCGACTGGCAGTGATGACGCCACCCCCCACTTTAACCGAGCAGTTGAGCTTCACAAGAAGGGCGATCTGGCCGAGGCCCTCACCGAGTATCGCACCGCCCTGCGCCTGAACCCCAACGATGCGGAGGCCCACATCCACCTGGGGAGCGCGCTCAACGTCACGGGCGATCCGGATGGAGCCATTACCGAGTATCGCACCGCCCTGCGCCTGAACCCCAACCATGTGGAGGCCCATCATAACCTGGCGCTCGCGCTCCATGACAAGGGCGATCTGGCCGGGGCCCTCACCGAGTATCGCACGGTCCTGCGCCTAAACCCCAACCATGTGGAGGCCCACTACAACCTGGGGCTCGCGCTCAACGCCGCGGGCCATCTGTACGGGGCCCTCACCGAGTATCGCACCGCCCTGCGCCTGAACCCCAACGAGGTGCAGGCCCACTACAACCTGGGGAACGCGCTCAAGGCTCTGGGTAGGAAGGCGGATGCAAGAGAGGAATTTACAAAAGCTTTAGGGTTGCTCCCTGATACTCCCGCCAATCAATATAAGATCAAGCAGGTGACGCAACGCATTCGCGAGCTGGAGTAACGGGGAGTCAAGAGCAAGGCGTCTCAGATGTCACAACCAGTTGTTTTTGAGTCAGCCGTCATACGATCGTAAACAGAAGGAAAGTGTGAAGTTGCTATGACGGATGTGACGGAGGATTTTGAGCGATGATGCTTTTCCATGGAGTTATAACGGAATTGTGCCGGTCTGTATAATACGCCATCGTCGGCTGGGTCGGCCTCCTGATTCCGATTCCTCCAATGATTCTAGAGGCGCTTGAGGGATTGTGATTACAGAGATGAGCACCAACTCCGAAAGCGGACATCGTATACGGCATAGACGGTAGGACTTACATGAAAGCGAGAGGTACGCGGTCTGGTGATCAGCGGCTCGCCCCCGAACGAGCCACCCATCTCGACCGACTCTATCTCGCAGTTGCCAAAGCGCTCGACAAGCTCGTAGACGCTGTTGGACTCAACCTCAAGGCAGTGTGAAAGCTATGCACAACGAGAGCATCATTCCCGTTGCGGTGGCCATAAGGTTCTAAGTCTGATGCCAACATCTCAACTCACTGTTACGTTTCTCTTTAAAAAGACTGATCCTCGGCGCGATCTCATTTGCCGAGGTCGGCGGCTGCTTCATGCGTGCACCGCAGCGATCAAGGCGCGTATTTCGTGAAGATGTAGTCGCGGGCCTCGACAGCTTTGTGACAGGTATAGCAAGAGTACATTATCTTTTCGTCGGTGAGCGGTTTGAGGTCTTTACCAAAATTCGAGTAGCCCCAACCGCCCGTCGCGGCGTATTTCTTGGTGTTCTTTTCCATAAACTGTAGGTACCAGTCGGGTGCGTCTCCAGGAACGAACGATTGCGCTTGACCAAATGTTTTGTTGTTCTCTTCTGATGGAACCATTTTCCAAGCGACTCGCCCGATGATAGTGCCCTCGGGGAATGGCTTGCCGGCGCGATAGGCCTTGATCGCTTTGTCGTTGCCGATCACAACGCGTATGTCGTTGAGTTCACCTGCTTCGTGGGCCGCCGAAATGAATTTCCAGTCGCGGTATCCGGGCGGAATTGTTGTTATGATGATTTGCTTGGCTTCTTTGCTGTCCGTTTGTGTTTTGGTGTCAGCAGTTGCTTTTCCGGCAGCCATGCCTGCGTTGACCTCGCCTTTGTTGTCCTGTCCCAACGATGAGGGCGCCATCCACGCAACAACGCCTGCTATGGTTAAAGCTGCCACGAACACAAATGCGATTCGTTTCATGGCTCCCCCTTTTAGTTGCGCAACGATTTGAACGATTCGCGAAGCCCAGGAGACCCGCTGTCCAGCTGTTCCCGTATAGCACGCGCCTGGGCTGGCGTTCAATGCCGCGCCCGCTTCGATCTCGGCATGGCCCATTCTCGGGCGGGATCTTGCGCGAGGGCGAACGCCCAGAGAAAGGTGGGGTTAAACGGACGAATGCCGCGGCCTTAACATCCGACTGAACCCGACGGTCGGTCCCGTCACGGGCCTTGCGCTATCAGCTGCGAATACGTGCGACAAGCGTGCACGCGCAAGGCCTGCGCCGGTTCCGCCCGCGGGTTAGCCGCAGCGTTAGTTTGAATCCAGCTCCCGAACTATCTGCCCCAAAGCTACGATCGAAGCGAGGGCTTCACCCCACATAAATGTGCATTTTGTGCTCAACGCCACCTCATTCCACCCCACTCAGGCCTACTCCAGCCAAAGTTCGAGGTTTTTCGAAAACCTTGGCCCCAGTGGGCCTGAGTGAGTTCCAGTAGGGCTGAGTAGGGTCGTGATCGCGCTTTCCTAAACCGCGGGTCCTACGGTGATTGGTGCCCAAATGACACAGATTGGCTACGCCTTGAACTACCAAAAACTGGCACGATCGTTCAGAATGCCTGTCACTCACTCCGGTCAGCTACGCAGACGCATTCGCCTTCAGCCAGTGCAGCGCTTTGGATGTCATACCGCTGCCGAAAAAGTGAGGCTGTTGCCAGCTCCTTCAGTGAGAATCCCATGGACGTCAGAAATGTCGGGAGAGCCTCGCGACTGATTCCCCATCGAAATGGTTCCCCACGAAAACGGAGATACAAGTCCACGGCTCGACTCGCGTTACGGAAGGCCACGCGACCGTTAAAATCTAGCTCCATAAATGTAAACACAACACGGCGCTTTGAATTCCCGCCATCCGCCATAAAGCGAAAGATCGTGGTGACTTCGTCCGTCGTTAAATACATCAACACCCCCTCTGCAACGAATATCGTAGCGGTGTCCCGCCGGTACAGAGTTGAGGCTGACAAGCGTTCTTCAAGACTTTGCTGGGTCAGGTCGACAGCAAGAAATTCCACGTTGGCCGGCACCCTCTGCAGCATTTCGAGTGTGTGCTGCTTATACCTTTGGGTAGCCGGATGGTCCACTTCAATGAACCGTGCAGCCGGAAATGTGGCAGCCAAACGGTATACGAGGGTATCGAAGCCCGCACCGACGATGATGATCTGTGAAAACCCTTCGTTGAGACTAGCCCTGACAACCTCCTCCACGAAACGCTTGCGCACAATATAGTGAAGCTGGATGCCGGGAATGGTCAGTCGCTCAATGACCACAGCTGCCCAACGAAGCCATCGAGATCCTAACACTCGCAAGAGAAGCCGTGCGCGACGTGAATGGTTCTTGACGAACGAGGCGTTGGCTTCAGCCGACGCTGGCGGGACAAGGTGGCGGAACTCCGAATTCTTAAACATCCATGCCACACTTCCGGCGATCAGAAGCGCGGTGGAGCTTGGGCTACTGTCTTTCATGAATTAGGTTTGGAACATCCTCCTATAGTGGCGGTACCAGTCGCTTTGGAATCGCTCATCAGGATCATAGTGCCGCTTCAGACGAAGAAAGTCAGGGAACTGCGGGTAGCAGGTTTCCACTTGCTGGCGGGTCGCCCATCGGTGGTACGTCAAAAAATAGCTTCCCTCATAGGGAATCGCCAAATCAATGAGTCGGCGGAAGGCCTGTGCCGCGCGCTCCAGCCCCTCAGCATTGTGTACGACGTGCAGATTGAAAATCACACAGGCGTACCGCTCCTTGGCCCAAGCCAAAAAGCTCTCGTCGTCTCTTTCAATGAGCCGGACCGTTCCATAGATAAGGTCCACCTTGTTTTCGCGAAAGTCCCTTCGGACATCTTCTAGAAAGTGGGCCAGCTCGTTCCGTGGCACGTAAATTTCAGTGATCATCTCAGAGCCGCTCAAGGTGGCACCGAGCCGCCGGTCCAACTCATGATGGTAATTGTCCACGTAGACACTCAGCTGATGCGTGTCGGACCAGTATAGTTGGCCGGATGTCGAGCGGTAAAACTTTGCATACTTCTCAAAGGCGCGCTTCTTGTCCGCGTGCGCTAGATAGTAGAGTTCTCTCCAGTCCTCTGGGGACAGTTCCTTTTGGACTTCAGGCATAACCCGACTCTCTTCGACAGGCCGGTAGCACGAGAAGATGCCCCTCCGGAGAAAATCATCGGCCTCCGGTTCAATTGTGTACTGGCAATCACCATATACGAACCCCTCGGCGATTTGCTTTTCAAATGAGGCCATCAGATCTTTCATCTCGATCACTTCGACGATTCGCTCCAGCTTGGTCCTCTTCATGAGGCGGAGCTTTACCGTTGCGATGATCCCAAAGAGCCCGTATCCTCCGATCACCAACCGAAAGAGTTCAGGGTCGTCTGTTCTGCTGCAGGAACGAATCCTTCCTTGGCTGTCGACCAGGACAAAGGACTCGACGTCAGCGATCATCGGTTTGAATCGCAACCCTCGACCGTGAATATTTGCGGAAAGGGCACCGCCAATCGTCAAACGATCAGCCCCGGTTTGTTTTTGAATGATTCCCCACCTAGGCGATCGCCCTGTCTGCACATGCAGGAGGTGCTCAATAAGTTCGGGCCATTGGATCCCGGCCTCGACCTCGATGAGACCTGCTACAGGATCAAAACTCACGACGCGGTTCATCGCCGTCATGTCGACCAAGACTGTATCCGCCCCGAACTGCTGGCCTCCCATGGCATGCCTGCCGCCAGCAATGCTGATCGACCGCCCTTCGGTTCTCGCGTCCCTGATAACTTTCTGGATTGATGGAATGGAATCAGGCTCGACCAGACGGTACACCTGGGATGGATTCAACTGGGCATGGATATCATTGACAAGTGTTGGAGCTGGTGTCAGAGCCCATCGAGTACACGCCGGTGCGCCCAATGCAAGAATTCCGCTTGCCATAAGAAACTGTCGTCTCGTCAACACGACCGCCTCACCTGGTTGTCTGTGCCAAAATGAGCCCCCTCGAACTTCCGAAGATTAGGAGGAGGGCGATTGCTTGGATAAGGTGATAGTTCGCATTGTGATTGAAGTAGACCGGGTGTAGGGCGATCCGTTCCTGTTGCACCCAGGCAGCCACAAGGGTCAACCCAAACCCGAGGAAGCCAACTAACACCCGAGTCTCGCGCGTCCTGACATAAACCAAGCCAAACACAATCAGCAAAAACACAACTGCAGGGAGATAATTGAAAATGACAACATAATAATTCTGCGTCACGAGCAGCACGATGATGCAGTACGCAATGAATTCCACCGCAGCCGTAATGGTGATCCAATGCGCAATTACTACCGAAAACTGTATATTCGCCCCGATTGCCCACAACGACAGCGCTGTTACACCGATAGCCAGCAGAGTTGCCTGCCAGAGGAAGGTGTGCGCAGTTGCTTGCGTATCAAGAAAAAACCCATGGACAGTCCCTCCCAAGAGTGCAGCCAAGCTAAGCGATCCAAAGAACAGCGCGAACCAGATTCGAAGCAATTGAGGCTTCTTTCTACTTCGAAAAACCAGGTACGTGAACAAGGCGCATTCGATGGCTAATCCATAGTCGGTCAGGGTGACATCAGGTTCTGTCATCATCCAATATCTCTCTTGAGCCGCACTGAGACCTGCCTGCAGGTGTGCTTATTTATTATTGTTTCACAGGAAGGTGGCTCCCTGAACCGAATCTTGATATTCGGACTCCCTAGATTACGACCAGCGATTTAGGAAAGCGCGATCACGACCCTACTCAGGCCTACAGGAACGCACTCAGGCCCACTCCAGCCAATGTTCGTTGATCTTGCAAACCTTTGGTCTTCCCCTGATTTTGTAGACACCTTCCATGCATAATCAGCGAAGGGAGGTGCCTCATGGGGAAAGCACGTCGGAAGTTCACAGCTGAGTTTAAGGAAGAAGCCGTGGAGCTGCTGCGACGCAGTGGGAAGACGGCCACGCAGGCCGCCCGCGAGCTGGGCATCGGCCAGACGACGGTGAGCCGATGGACCCTGCAAGCGGCCAAGATGCCGCTGGGCACGCAGGGCTTCCTGGCCACGGAGGAACTCAAGGCGGTGTGGCGGGAACTCGACCACGTGCGGCAGGAGCGCGACATCCTAAAAAAAGCGATGGCCTTCTTCGCCAAAGAGTCGCCCTGAGGTACCGGTTCATCGAGGCGGCGAAGGCCGCGTATCCCATCGAGGTCCTGTGCCGGGTGCTGCAGGTGGCCCGCAGTGGATTTTATGCCTGGCGTGGCCGGCGCCAGTCGGCACGGAGTCGAGAGAACCTGTGGCTGCTCACCCGTATCCGCGCCTGCTATCGCGCCGCTCACGGCCGGTATGGCAGTCCACGGATCTATCAGGACCTGCGAGCCCACCGCCCCGCCCTTGTCTTCATGACTAAAACTTGTCTAGAATGGGCCCCCCTGAGGCGGTTCCACGACGGAGGGATCGGTGAAGGGCCTACGGTTCGAACGCATCGGGGGGGATCGCTACTACAATGTGGTCTTCCATATGGGCAGCACCTACGTGCCTGTGAGCGATGAGACGATCGCGGAACTCAAAACTCAAAGTCTTCTGCCGGCCGAACGGTTCCTTGACCTCCTCATCGACCGAATCGGCTATTCGTCCTCCCTAAAAGAACAGATCCGCACCGAACTGAAATCTTCCGGTGATCCGGTGACGCAGATTACGGTCCTCCAAGGCGCCATCCGCGAGTTATGAGTTTCTGGAAAACATTCGAGAGCTCTTCCTGCTCACGACCCACACTCATGAAGATGTGGAGTCCGGTGTCAGTCACTATCGGAGCCTGTGCCTTCGGAGCTGCCTCTCTCCTCCTCACCGCATGCCAACTGGTCGTCTTTGCGTTGACAGCCTCGTCGCATACGGACATGGCCGGGAAGTGGCGTCCTGAAAAGCTGGCCCTGCTGGCCACGCTATATGCAGCAACGGCTCTCGGAATATGCGGCGCGGGCTGGCGAATCAACGGCCGGACTTCCCCGCAACGGCTGCTTGTCGCGACATGGTCACCACTGACCATCCTCATCGGAACCGTCGTTCTGGTGTTCCTGTTTTCGATCTTTTATCCCTTGCCCTATGGCGACCACCATGCAGACAAGCTGTTTCTTTTCCTGGGGCTGCTCCTCAGTTGGAGCCTCTGGCTGGCCTTGTTTCCGAAAAGCCTCCGAACCGTCGTAGGGAGTCGCGTGTATTCCTGGGTCCGAGTCGGGCTCTGCAACGTGCTCCTCTTCCTCGTGTTGGCCGAGGTCACGCTACGCGCGGCGGATCCGTGGCTGGCCCGGAGCGGGCTGTTCGATTCGCGATACAACACACCCTTTGGACTGGTCCCTCACCGACCGACGGAAGGGTCTATCGGGCGCACCAATGCTAGCGGATTCCGCGACCGGGAACGTGCCGTCGAGAGAACCTCTCCGGCGCCGCGCATCGTGGCCCTTGGAGATTCGTTCACCTGGGGAGCCGGGATTACCTACGACGACATTTTCGTCACGCTGATCGAACAGCAGCTTCAAAGCCAACAGCCCGGAACGGAAGTCATCAATCTTGGCGCGTCAGGATTTCAGCCGGATGAGTACCTGTCTGTCCTCAAGTGGCAGGGTCTTCAATATCGACCCGATCTCGTGCTGCTGAATTTCTACATCGGGAACGATTTCCTGCCGAGTGAAGGTGCCGACATAGTGGTGGCCGGATTGCGATGGAAGGTCCATATCAACGGGAATTGGGTTCATGACCACTTCTCATGGGACCAGTGGTACCTGTTTCACGATCTCAATTATGCCTACAAAGTCATACAGGCCCGTCTGCGCCATTCCACTGGGACCGATCAAGGCATCTGGGATATCAAACCCGGTAGACCTCAGTCAGTGGCAAAGGGCCCTACCTTCACCGGTTGGAGCCCCGAATATCTCCGCACCGTGCAATCCCGAGGCGATCAGTATCTCAAGGAGACCACACTGGCATTCGAGTATCGATGGAATAAGACCCGGATCACCTTGGAAGAAACCCATCGACTTATGCAATCGCGCCATGTTCCGTGGGTTCTTGTTCTCATTCCGGCTGAGGAACAGGTGGACGGTGAACTTCGGAAGTTGTATCTGGAGTCGATCCAGATCCCTCAGGACCAACTCAACCTTGAGAAACCACAGCAGGTCCTACATGACTGGGCACAGTCGCATGGGGTGCCCGTCATCGACCTCACAGAAACCTTCCGATCGGAAGTCGCTCGCGCCAGGCTCTTCCTGGCGAACGACTATCATTGGAACGAAGCCGGCCATGCCGTGGCTGTCACGGGCATGTTGCCGCCGCTTAAGCTGTTGTTGCGCCAATCAGGACCGGAGGGGAGTGTCCGATAAAGAGATCATTGGTGCCCTCCTTCATCCCCATCGCGATCAGGGCCTCGTCGAATGTGCGCTTCTTCTTGGCTGGATGCTCAATGAATTTCATGTCGCCCTTCCTCCTCCTTCGTCATCGCCACGCCTAGAAATCAAGAATCGGTTCCCGCTACTCCATGCCGTGCTGCTCGGTGGATGTTCTCGCATAGATGGGGGCGATCATTTCCTTACCCCCTCCTTGCTCCGCACAGGTGACCCCGATACGGCTCACCATGTACCCTTGCCGCCGTGTCGGTTATTATCCGTGAGCGATCACGCACTCGCTTCCCACGCCTGAAAAGGCGTGCACGCGATACTCGGTGCTTCGTAGTTTGGTAATCTCGCCCGAGCGCATCGCCTGCGTGCCGGTGACATCAGGCACGCC
>Ga0126373_10004371_pt1 | contig 10794 bp, 8 predicted proteins | sample PanSoiMetPlot_11_FD_92545 | JGI IMG/M metagenome (GOLD analysis project Ga0126373, IMG submission 92545) | Tropical forest soil microbial communities from Panama - MetaG Plot_11 | ecosystem: Environmental > Terrestrial > Soil > Tropical forest > Bulk soil | place: Panama | collected 2016-02-17
CCCGCGACCTCGTTCTCTTCATCGTCGACGCCACCCACCGCCTCCCATCCCCCGACGGCAAAGCTCCCAACGCCTTCGCCGCCTCGCGCCGTGCCCTCTCGACCGCCGAAGACGACTTCGCCCTCTCGCTCGTCAAAAAACTGACCTGCCCCGTCATCCTCCTTGTCAACAAGATCGACGCCGTCCCCAAGGTCGACCTCCTTCCCCTCATCGCCCACTGGTCCGCGCTCCACACCTTCGCCGACGTCATCCCGATCTCCGCCCGCAAGAAGCAGGGCCTCGACCTGCTTCTTGACAGGATCGTCGCCAACCTCAAAGAAGGCCAGCGCTACTTCCCTAAGCATCAGCTCACCGACCAGCCCGAGCGCTTCCTCGTCGCAGAACTCATCCGCGAGAAGATCCTCCTCCTCACCGGAGAGGAAGTCCCCTACGCCACCGCAGTCGTCATCGAAAAGTTCGAAGAGCCGGCGTCTCTGAAAAAGACCAAAGACGGCAAGCTGCCCGTCACCAAAATCTCCGCCGCCATCTACTGCGAGCGCACCGGCCAAAAGGCCATCCTCATTGGCAAGGGCGGCGAGATGCTCAAGCGTATCGGCACCGCCTCCCGCAAAGAGATCGAATCCCTCCTTGGCACTCGGGTCTTCCTCGAGCTCTTCGTCAAAGTCGAGCAGGATTGGCGCAGCTCCCAGGCATTCGTCGAGGACCTCGACTGGCGCCGTCAGCTCGAGGAAATCGCCGCCCGCCAGGTTGACGAAGAGTCTTGAGCTGCTAAACTTTTCTTCTACCGCAAATATAGATCCAGTCGTCAGGGACGCGGTGTAGTTTGGGCCCCGCAATTCTTAGGAGCCTCCCCATCATGCCCGGTGCTGTACCGGCCGAGATCATCACCCCTCGGCTCGCCCTCATCGCCATCACCCTCGACTGCATCCACGTCGAACAGACCAGCGCCAATCGCCTCGCGGAAGTCATTCAATGCTCGGTCCCCGACGACTGGCCCCCTCCCCACTGGGAGCCTCACGTCTTCGACTTCATGCTCTCGCAGTTCTCCCTCCACCCCGATCAGCTTGGCTGGCCGCGCTACGTCGCAATCATCAATCCCGACGGCTCGCGCACCCTCATCGGCAGCGTCGGAGCTTATTCCAAGACCGACCCGCCGCTCGAGTGCGAGATCGGCTACTCCCTGTTACCCGCGTTCGAGGGTCACGGCTACGCCACCGAAGCCGCAAGGGCCCTCATCGACTTCCTCCGCAAAGATCCGCGCATCGCAATCATCTACGCCGACACTCTCCCCAGCCAGGCAAGTTCCATCAAGGTCCTCGAGCGCTGCGGCCTCACCCGCGGGGGCAACGGAGACGAACCCGGCGCCATTCGCTACCGCCTCCAGTTGCGACCCAGCGAATAAATCCGGGAGCGCAGCACCAGCGACAACTCCAAACAAGCCGCCGAAGAAGAGTACGACCTGCTACACTTCTCCCCTGCCTATGACTGCCTGAATCGACGACCGTTCTGACCTGCATCGGAGTTCAAGCTCCCTTGCACAAGCACGCCTTCTCAACGATTCAGGAGATCCAAATGTCCTCGTCTCAACCCAAAGACATTCTCACGCCACGTCTCGCCCTTATCGCCATCACCCATGAAGCCGTTCTCTCCGAAAAGGCCGGAGACAACCGTCTAGGCGAAATCATCCGCTGCACCATCCCCTCTGCCTGGCCCCACGTAGATTGGGAGCCGCACGTCTTCGACTTCTTCCTCAACCAGTTCGACCAACACCCAGATCAGATCGGTTGGCCGCGCTACGTAGCTCTCCTTCAACCCGACGGCACTCGAACCCTCATCGGCACGGTAGGAGCTTTCTCTAAAACCGACCCACCCACCATCTGCGAGATCGGCTACGGCATTCTGCCTCCCTATGAAGGCCAGGGCTTCGCCACTGAAGCCACCCAAGCCCTCATTGCGCACCTACAAAGAGACCGGCGCGTGAGCGCCCTCATCGCCCACACCTACCCTTCAATTCTGGCTTCCATTCGAATCATGGAGAAGTGTGGCCTCACCTACGATGGAGAAGGCGAGGAGGCCGGAACCATCCGCTATCGCCTCAACCTCAGACCCGCGGCTGACTCTGCTACCGCAGCACATCCTCCAGCACCAGGGACAACTCCGTCTTCTCATCCCGGTACTTCACAATCACCGGAGCCGCCACACTCAACCCCCACTCCGCGCCCTTGCCCTTCGCCACTGCCCGCGATCCCGGAACCACCACCGCGCCCTCCGGAATCACCAGCGGCGCATCAGCCGTAGCCTTGTACACCTCGCCCTTCACCAGGTCATACACCGGAGTCCCTCGCGTCAGCACCGTCCCGGCCGCTATCACCGCGCGTCTGCGAACAACCGTGCCCTCATACACCCCCGTATTCCCGCCCACCAGCGCATCATCCTCAATAATCACCGGACTCGCATTCACCGGCTCCAGCACGCCGCCAATCTGCGCCGCCGCGCTCAGGTGCACGCGCTTGCCGATCTGCGCACAGCTCCCCACCAGCGCATGCGAGTCCACCATCGTCCCCTCGTCCACATACGCCCCCACATTCACATACGCCGGAGGCATCACCACCACGCCCTTCGCCAGGTAAGCCCCGCTCCGCACACTCGTCCCTCCCGGAACTAGACGCACGCCGTTGCTCACCACAAACCGCCGCGCCGGATACGTAGCTTTATCGACAAATGACAGCCCCTGCGCACACCCCATATCCACCATCTGCCCAAGCCGGAACCCAAGCAGAATCCCGCACTTCACCCACGCATTCACGCGCCACCCAAACGACACCGAAGCATCCGGCTCTGCCGACCGCAACGCGCCCGACTCAAGCGCATCCCGCAACTCAAAAAAGACCGACTCAGCCTCCGCATTCCCAACCGCAGCCGCGCCCTGAGCAAACCAATGCTCAATCCTCGTTTCCAAAGAGTCTGCCTTAGTCAATGCGTTTTCCTTTTCTCGGTACTTCCGAATCTATTTTTTCGGGGGAATCAGGTATAACTTTCCAGCCCCCACTGCCATCGCTGATTACGACAGCTTCGTCTATTTCGCTGTACGGTTTGGTATCAAACTGGTCGTAAACCAATGCGACTCTTTCGCCTATAGGGTGACCCTCTGGAACTACGTCCTTATAGCCTTGAGCACTTGAATGCAAAATGCCCGGATTCCCGTTCCATTTACCGAGATAAACCGGAGCCTCGCCGCTAATATCAAACCGCCAACAGAAGTCAACGCCTGCAGCGCATCCCTCATTTGTTGTGCCGCTCACAATTCTTGCATCTGGTTTCAGCGGCATCCGCCGGTAGCTCAAACTTCGCAATAATTCCGCCACGTCGTTATTGTCCCATCCCCAATCGTGCGCCTTCAAACCGAAACGATCTTTCGCTCGTTTGATTTTCTTTGGGGTTCAGGTAAACGAACAGCAGATGTATTTGACGTCATCGAATTCGGAGTTACGTGGCCCACCGACCCTGCTGAACAATCCCTGCAGTGCAGATCACAACGACAATCCAAGGCAGGTGCCTGCTTCTTAGAAGCGCTGTCCTTGTCGACTTTAGGATACTCGACGTCCTTGGCTGAGGGACGCAACTTCGGTCAGCAAGCCCAACTCCGCCACGATCCCCTCCAGCTTCTTCCGCAGTCCGTCTGAAACCGGCACCATCGGCAGGCGAAGCACCTCTTCAACACGCCCCAGCATCGCCAGCACCGCCTTAATCGGAGCCGGACTCGGCTCCCAGAAGTGCGCCTGCATCAGCCGGAAGAATTGTCGGTTGAGATTCCGCGCCGTCTCCCAGTCATTCTCCATCGCCGCCCGCACCATCCGCGACATCTGGGCCGGAATCGCATTCGAAGCCACCGATACCAGTCCAACCCCACCCAGACCCAACACCGGCAGCGCAAAACTGTCGTCTCCCGCCAGCACCCGGAAGCGGCTCGGAGCAGTCGTGATCAGCTCCGTGATCTGCGCAATGTTTCCGCTCGATTCCTTCACCCCAATCACATTCTTCAACTCGGCGAGCCGAAGCACCGTCGCCGGCTCAAGGTTCGCTGCCGTCCGTCCGGGAATGTTGTACAGCAAAACCGGCAGATCCACCGCCTCTGCGATCGCCTTGAAGTGCTGATACTGCCCCTCCTGCCCCGGCTTGTTGTAGTAAGGGTTCGCTGTCAGAATCCCCGTCAGCCCAGGCATCGCAGCAAGCTTTTTTGCCTTCGTAACCCCCTCGCTCGTCGAGTTATGCGTGCATCCTCCAAACACTGGAACTCGGCCGTCGGCTGCCTCGACTGCGATTTCCACCACCCGCAGCCACTCAGCATCACTCAGCGTCGCGGCCTCACCGGTCGTGCCGCATGGAACCAAAAAGTCGATCCCGTTCTCAATCTGCCAGTTCACAAGGGCCCGCAGCGAAGCCTCGTCCACACTGCCGTCTCTTCGGAAAGGAGTAACCAGTGCCGTACCGCAACCCATCAGTTCCATCATGATTCAAAGTCTACCGCGCACAGCATAAGAGTTTCGTAATTCCAGCTGAAATCTGAATCCTGTCGGCCCAGATACTCCTACGTGCAGTGGAGAATGACTTTTTTGCGATAGCAAAATCGTCATCTCGAACTGAAGCAGCACGAGCTGTTAGGAGTCCGCCGGGGTGCCCCATCCATGGGCCTTTATCGCGGCATGGGTGGGTTGCGCTCTGTCGAGGGCCGGAGCGAAGGCAACGCCGCAGCGACAGAAATTACCTTCTTCCACTCACCCCAGTACTCCTGTCACCCGAATCCCGATTTGCACAAGCCCCAACAGGAAAACAGGGAAACCGCACCACCTTCCAACAACTCCAACATCGTCCCAACCATCCATGCCGTCGCCACGAAAAAGACCCCGGCAAAGCCGGGGTCTTTTGTTTGCACCAGCCTGGAAACTCAGGCCCGGTAAAGCTCCGAAGGAATATAGTACTCAGGCAGGTGCAGCGAGGCGCCATTCACGGCTCCCGGGGGCATGTCCATGCACTTCACAAAGGCAGTCTGGAACTTCTCCATCTCCGCCTTCGTTCCCACGGTGACGCGCACATAGTTCGGCATCGCCGCCCACGTACGTCCAATCGCCACGTTCTCCTTCAGCATCGCCTGCTGGAACTCACGGCCCGGACGCTTCACATCGACCATGAACATGTTCGCCTGGGAACCCGGAACCGTCTTGTACCCATGCTTGTCCAAAAACTCGAGCGTCGCAGTGCGGATGTCGGTGTTGATCTTCCGGCGCAGCGGAACCAGGTCCTTGTCCTCGAGGCTCGCCCGCGCAGCCGCAGAGCTCGTGATCGAGATGCTCGCCAGGCTCCTCGCAGCAGGCGAAACATTCGCAAACTTCATCAGCAGGTCGGGACGCGCTATGGCAAAGCCCGCACGCAGACCAGCCATGCCGTAGATCTTCGAGAACGTCCGAAGAACGATAATGTCCTTGTCCTCGGCGACCAGATCGATCACCGACTCGTCGTTCGAGAAGTGGTGATACGCCTCGTCCACAATCACAACCGAACCCGCAGGCTTGTTATTGACCAGCCAGACGATATCCTCCTTCGGAGTCATCGTTCCCGTCGGGTTGTTCGGATTCACAATGTAGTAAGCCCCGGGAGAGGGGTGAGCCTTCACCATCGCCTTCACGTCATGCGCAAAGGTAGCCGTCAGCGGAACCGGGAACTTCTGCGCCTTCATCGAGTCCGCCGCTCGCGGTCCCTGCTCATAGCTCGGATCGCCAAAGACCAGTGGCTTGTCCGGGCCAAGGTTCGACATCAACGCCAGATCCAGCGGCCCGCCTGACCCCGGAAACAGACCGACATATCCACGCTTCAGCTGAAACAGATCACTGAACACCTGGGTCGTCTTCACCGTCTCGTCGAAGTGATACCGCCCGCCCAGAGGCCCGGTCGTCCCAATCGCCTGCAGCGCCGACTGCGCGGGCCCCAGGGGATTCTCATTCGAGCTGATGATCACAGTGTCGGACGAAAGCTGCCGCATCTCGCCCATATCCGACATGCCGCCCATGCCGCGGCGGCCGCCCTGGCTCTGCGCGGCCGCAGCCGCCTGCTGCACCCCAGCAAACGCGGGAAACGTGGTAGCCGCTGCCGAAGCCGCTCCCAGAATCCGCATGAAGTTTCTGCGCGAAACACCCGTGTGAATCGAATCCATAAAAACTCTCCTCGTAACGCGGTCTATGAGAACTGATCGTTTTGGAATGCCATGGAATGCGACGGCGCAACGACAGAAGGTCGAGCGCCAACTACGAAACTTGGGCTTCGTACTTCCTGCTGAGCGTCGCGGCCCGGGCAGTGACAACTTTTTGAAAGGGATTCACGGACTCTGACGGCTTAGCCCTGCGATAAGTTTCAATGTACCGCGAATTTCGCGTCCATGCACAAAAATAATGGAAAAAGTGAGAAAATCTGCGCTCAAGCTGCACAAGCGTGGTTCTTCAGGCGCCATAGCGGCTTGAGCCCAGCGAAAATTCCGAACGAGTTAGACCCACTCTCCCTTACGAATAAGAGGTTCTGCCGTCCCCTCATTCGTAATGCCATCAATCTCCATCTCACCCGATCCAATCATCCAGTCCACGTGGATAATGCTCGAGTTCGCGCCGCGCTTCGCCAGCTCTTCCTCGCTCATCTTTTCGCCGTTGATGATGCAGGTTGAATAAGCCTGGCCCAGCGCAATGTGGCTCGCGGCATTCTCGTCAAACAGCGTGTTCCAGAACAGCACGCCACTCTGCGCAATCGGAGACTTGTGAGGCACCAGCGCCACCTCGCCCAACCTCCTCGCGCCCTCATCGGTCGAGATCAACCGCTTCAACACATCCTCCCCCGCTGTAGCTGAGGCCTCAACAATCTTGCCTGCCTCAAAGCGCACCGCAATGTTCTCAATCAGAGTCCCCTGGTGCGACAGCGGCTTCGAAGCCCGTACCGTCCCATCCACTCGGTCCTTATGTGGAGTCGTGAAGCACTCTTCCGTCGGAATATTCGGCTGGCAATAAATCCCGTTTCCCGCCGTCGTACCCCCGCCCGCCCACAGATGGTCCTGCGCAAGCCCAACCGTCAGATTCGTCCCCGGCCCCTTGAAGTGCAGCGCATAATACCGCTTCTCATTCAACATCTCGACACGCTTTTTCAATCGCTCGCCATGCCGCTTCCACTCCTCGATCGGATCGTCGACATTTACCCGCGAAGCCGCAAATATCGCCTCCCACAGCTTCGCCATCGCAATGTCTTCGCGGTCACCCGGAAACACCAGCTTCGCCCACTCTGGAGCCGCGCACGCCACGATCGTCCAGTTGATCTCATGCCGTGTAATCAACTCCATCGCTGGCTTGGCAGCCTTCGAAGCCGCAACATTCGCCCTCGAAACCTTCGCCGGGTCCTGCTTCGCGAGCAGCGCCGGATTGGCCCCCGCAATCGCCAGCCGAGCAGCTCCGCTTCGAAACCCGTTCGCAATCCCGTCCTGCAACCACACCGGAGCAAAGTCGAAGCTCGCATCCGGCCCATACTGATAGCGCGCCAGCACGCTTGGATCGTCCGTGTAGAGCGTCGTCACCAGCACAGCTCCAGCCTTGTATGCCTGCTCCGTAATCTTGCGTGCCAGCGGCAGGGCCTCCATTGGAGCCGTCATGATCAGTTCCTGCCCCGCCCGCAGGTTCAACCCAACCTTGACCGCCACCTCCGCCAGCCGATCCAGCTTCTCATCCAAAGTCAGCCCGGAAAACTTTGTCGTCTTTTCTGCCACTGCAACACTCATCGCCGTTCCTCTTCCGCAACGCAGCACTTACATCTGCGTATAGACATCCTGAAAGTCATAACACCCTGTACGTGTGGAAAGCCACTCCGCCGCCCTCACCGCCCCCTCCGCAAAGCCGCGCCGCGAGCGCGCCTCATGCGTCAGGATAATCCTGTCTGCTTCCCTTTTCGCCTCCAGCACGTGCAAACCGGCAGCATCTCCCACCCGGAACGACTTGATCGGCACTTCCTTGAGCCCCGTCGAACTCTTCACCGCTTCAGCCAAAGTGATCGCAGTTCCGGAGGGTGCATCGAGCTTCGTAACATGGTGCGTCTCCTCAATCGTGAACGAGTACCCATTGCTCTTCAGCATCTCGCCCATCTTCTTCGCAAGCTGCAGCGTCACCTGCACGCCAATCGAGAAGTTCGTCCCATACAATAGACCGGCCTCCCTACGCTCCGCCAGCCCCCGCATGTCCGCCAGCTTGTCGTACCAGCCCGTCGTGCCGACAACCATCTTCGCCCCGGTCGCCAGTACAGCGCGCATATTGTGAACCGCGGCCTCAGGAGTTGTGAAGTCGATCACGACATCAAATCCCGCAACAAAGGGAGGGGTCAGCGCCGAAGAATTTGCGTTCTCCTTTGCATCCAGCACATGCACCCCGTGTCCGCGCTCGGCCGCGACTTCAGCGACCAACTTGCCAGTCTTACCCTGCCCAAGAACCAATATGCGCATCGGGAACCCTTCTACGCTTTGCTTTCCACCTGAACTCGCGCTTCGACATCAAAGATCGCCTCATCCGGATCGGCAAAGAAGTGCTTATGCAGGCTCCGTACCGCCTCCTCTACATCCTCTTCCTCGATCATGAAACTCATATTGATCTCGCTCGCTCCCTGGGAGATCATTCGCACGTTCACATGGCTGATCGCGCTGAACACCTGGCCCGCGATGCCGTTATGGCCGCGAATGTCCTCACCCACCATGCAGATCAGGGCCTTGTTGCCCTCCATCTTCACATCCGCGATCTTCGAAAGATCCTCGCAGATCTCCGGCAGCCGCTGGTTCGAATCCACCGAAAGCGAGATGCTCACCTCGCTCGTCGAAACCATGTCGATCACGCACTTGTACTTATCGAATACATCGAATACCGCCTTCATATACCCGTGCGACATCAGCATCCTACTCGCCACAATGTCGATAATCGTCAGCTTCTTCTTCGCCGCAATGCTCTTGAACGGGCTCTTGCATCGCGGGGCCACGGCGGTAATCTGTGTGCCTTCGTTCTCCGCGTTCCGCGAATTCAGCACCCACACCGGAATGTTCTTCTGGACCGCCGGCAGGATCGTCGCCGGGTGCAGCACCTTCGCCCCGAAGTAAGCAAGCTCCGCCGCCTCCTCAAAGCTGATCGTCTTAACCCGCAACGCATCCGGGCAGATTCGCGGATCAGTCGTCATGATCCCGTTCACATCCGTCCAGATCTCGATCGCTCCCGCATGCAGTCCGCCGCCGACCAGCGCCGCCGTGTAGTCACTACCGCCGCGGCCCAGCGTCGTCGTAATCCCCTCCGTCGTCGCGCCGATAAAACCACCCATGACGGCAGTCTTCTTCGCCTCGATCAGCGGCAGCACAATTTCCCGCAGCTTTGCCTCAATTGCAGGCTCCAGCGGAGCGGCCTTGCCGTAGTTTGCATCGGTCACAATGCACGACCGCGCATCCACGTGCGCTCCCTCGAGTCCCCGCTGGGCAAAGGCCGCCGCGACCATCCTGCTGGACAGCCTCTCGCCGAAGCTCACCACAAGATCGTTCGTCCGCGCAGTCAACTCGCCGACTGCGGCAATGCCCCGCAACAGATCATCCAGTGCATCGAACTCCGCGTGCACTGCCGGATGCAACCCAGCCGCGTGCTCCCCGGTCAGAAGATCCGTCGCCGTATCGATGTGCCGATGGCGCAACCGCGAGCTCAGCGCCAGCGCCCCAGCCTTGTCTCCTCGCCCCGCCGCCGCAGCGGCTGCCAGCAACTGGTCCGTCACCTTCGCCATCGCCGAAACCACCACGGCAGCATCCAGCCCCTTCTTCCGTCGGCTCGCAACGATAGCTGCGGTCCGCTCCATCGCCTTCGCGTCTTCTAGCGACGTGCCGCCAAACTTCATTACCACTAACGATTCACGCGCTACACTCAAGCCAGCACCGCCTGACGCGGTGCCGCAGCTCCCGTGGGTTCACCCAGGTGTGCGAGCTTGCCCATCCGCGCCAACACTTCTGCATTCAGCAACGCAGCTCCCGCCGCTCCACGAATCGTGTTGTGCGACAGCACTACAAACTTCCAGTCCAGCAGCGGGCACTCTCTCAGCCGACCCACTGTAGCCGCCATGCCGTGCCCGCGCATGCGATCCAATCGCGGCTGCGGACGGTCCTCCGCCGCATCGAACTCTACCGGATGCTCCGGAGCCGAAGGCAGATGCTGCCCACGCAGAGGAGCGAACTGACTCCACGCCGCCAGGATGTCCTCACGCGTCGCCTTCTGCTTGAACTTCACACTCACGCACTCCGTGTGCCCGTCCTCGACCGCCACACGATTGCAGTGCGCGCTCACCTTCGCGTCAAGCATCGCAATGCCGTCGCCGCGAACGCGCCCCAGCAGCTTACCTACCTCTTCCTGCAGCTTCTCCTCTTCGTTCTTGATGAACGGAACGACATTGCCCAGGATGTCCAGCGACGCCACGCCGGGATACCCCGCGCCGCTCACAGCTTGCATCGTCGACACAAACACGCTCTCAATCCCAAACCGCGCTTCTAGCGGCTTCAGCGCCAGCACCAGCCCAATCGCCGAGCAGTTCGGATTCGTCACGATGTACCCGCCCGCCTCCTTGCGCCAGGCCTGCGTCTCCAGCAGATCGAGGTGATCGGAATTCACCTCCGGAACCACCAGCGGAACATCCTTCACCATCCGGAACGCGCTCGAGTTCGAGATCACCGCGCACCCCGCCGCCGCAAACTGCGTCTCCAGCTCC
>Ga0126373_10004373_pt1 | contig 10793 bp, 8 predicted proteins | sample PanSoiMetPlot_11_FD_92545 | JGI IMG/M metagenome (GOLD analysis project Ga0126373, IMG submission 92545) | Tropical forest soil microbial communities from Panama - MetaG Plot_11 | ecosystem: Environmental > Terrestrial > Soil > Tropical forest > Bulk soil | place: Panama | collected 2016-02-17
TGGCCAGACCAGACGCCGGAACTGAAACGCTTCTATCCGACCAGCACGCTCGTCACGGGCTTCGACATCATCTTTTTCTGGGTCGCCCGGATGATGATGATGGGACTGCACTTTATGCAAAAGGAGCGGCCCGACGCTCCGTCTGACCAATGGGTTCCGTTCCACGACGTCTACATTCATGCTCTGGTCCGCGACGAGCGCGGACAGAAGATGTCGAAGTCGAAGGGCAACGTCATCGATCCTTTGGCGGTGATCGACGACTACGGCGCCGACGCGCTGCGCTTCACGCTCGCGGCCATGGCGGCGCAGGGGCGTGACATCAAATTGTCGCCGCAGCGTGTCGAGGGCTATCGCAATTTCGCGACCAAGCTGTGGAATGCTGCGCGTTTCGCCGAGATCAATGGTTGCGCGCGCGATCCGGCCTTTGATCCGCGTCAATCGCAAGAGGTTTTAAATCGCTGGATCGCGCATGAGACGGCGAAGGCCGCGGGCGAAGTCACAACTGCGATTGCAGCTTACAAGTTCAATGACGCGGCGGCCGCGATCTACCGTTTCGTCTGGAATGTCTATTGCGATTGGTTTCTCGAATTGATCAAGCCGGTTCTCAGTGGGCCGGACGGCGCCGCCAAAAACGAGACGCGCGGGGCGACGGTATGGGCGCTCGATCAGATTCTCAAACTTCTGCATCCATTCATGCCGTTCGTCACCGAGGAGCTGTGGCAGTTCACCGGCGCTGATCGAAAAACATTGCTCGCGCTTAGCGCCTGGCCATCGCTCGAAGGTATTGGCGATGCCCGCGCCGAGGCGGAGATTGGGTGGGTGATTGATCTTATCAGCGCGATCCGATCCGTGCGCGCTGAGATGAATGTCAACGTCGCGCTGCCATTGGTCATGATTAGGGTCGGCGATCAGGTCTGGCAACGAGCACAGCGCTGGTCTGAATTTATAAAGCGCATGGCCAAGATTTCGAACGTGAGCAAGGTTCCAGTACCAAAGCCTGGTACGCTTCAGCTCATTGTGCGCGGTGAAATTGTGGGTTTGGAGCTGGCGGGGTTAGTAGATCTCGCCGCCGAGCGTGCCCGGCTCGCCAAAGAGATGGCGAAATGCGACGCCGATATCGCGCGCATCGACGCCAAGCTTAACAATCCCAATTTTGTCGCCCGCGCGCCGGAAGAAGTCGTCGAAGAAGAAAAGGAAAAGCGCGACGAAGCGCAGATGCGCAAAGCCAAGCTCGCGGAAGCTTTGCAGCGGCTCCAAGACGCGGAATGAGAGGGCGTTGAGGTGATCGCGTGAGAATATTTCTCGCCGGCGCGAGCGGCGCGATCGGCCGCCGTCTGACGCCGCTCTTGGTTGCGGCGGGGCACGAGGTCACCGGTAGCACGCGGCAGGCCGGCACTGCGCGTCAGCTTGATGACGCGGGCATTCACGGGGTTGTTGTCGATGTGTTCGATGCCACGGGACTTCGCGACGCAGTCGTGAAAGCGCGGCCCGAAATCGTCATTCATCAGCTGACCGATTTGCCTCGCGTCGTCGAAGACGAAGCTCAGCTTGCCGCATCCTATCCGCGCAACGCACGCATCCGCATCGAAGGCACGCGCAATCTGATCGCTGCAGCGCTTGCCGCCGCGGCGCGCCGCTTCATTGTTCAAAGCGTCGCGTTCGCCTATGCGCCCGGCGCCGCACCGCATCCAGAAACCGATCCGCTCAATGTGGCGGAGGGCCCGCGCGCGGTAACAGTGCGTGCCGCCGCGGACATGGAACACCAGGTGCTGTCCTCAGGCATGGAAGGGATCGTGCTTCGTTACGGCTTCTTCTATGGTCCCGGCACTTGGCACGCCGACCCCATTCGTAAGCCGCCGCTCCATATCGATGCCGCGGCACAAGCCACACTGCTTGCGGTCACGCGCGGTCGGCCGGGCGTCTACAACATCGCCGAGGATGACGGGATTGTCTCGATTGCAAAGGCTCGCGTGGAGTTCGGCTTCGATCCCGCCTTTAGGCTTCCGGCTTAACACTCGAACCGGAACGGCTTGCTGAGAAAAGCCGAATTTTTCAGCCCGTAACGCCACGGCTTCTCCGCGGCCTTGGTGATGCCGATACGCGGCCCGGCAGTGACTTCGGCCTCGCCGGTCCGTGCGAATAGCGCAAAAGGCGGCTCGTCCAGCGCCAGTCCATTGTGCGCTGCAGTAATCCCCAATGCCTCACAAACCCGTCCTGGCCCGGCGCAAAGGAGCCGCAGCTCGCTCAAGCCGCGGCGCCGGCGCATCAGCGGCAGACCCGTCATTGGCTCCAGCGCCCGGATGAGGACGGCGCTAGCCGAGCCCTTTGGCTCGCAGACGAAGTTCAGGCACCAGTGAATGCCGTAGGAGCGGTAGACGTAGGCGTAGCCCGGCGGGCCGAACATGACCGCATTGCGTGCCGTCGGCCCGCGGTAGCTGTGCGCGGCCGGATCGGTGTGATGGTAAGCTTCGACTTCGACCAGCCGCCCGCCCACCCCGTTGAATAGGAGCGTCGCCCCGATCAGGTCGGGCGCGACCTCGTGAACGCTGCGGCGGAAGAAGGCTTTGGTCAGGCGTCTGGACACGCTCCATCGTTGCAGACCAGCAACAGCATGGTAAATCGCCGCTTAACCGAAATGCCTCCAGCACGTTGAATCTGTGGCCGCGCGGACACAGCGGGGGAAGATTTAATCTTACCGCAGCGCACCTGCGGCCAACGCCGCTTTTTGGCCATAGGATTTCTCGACATCGATGACCGTACGGCAGACGTGTTCATGTGATCCAACATGGCATGGCGGTGGTTATCGATACATCCGGTCTGGAAAAGCGAACAGGTTTTGGACAGGATGCGAGAGGGGCGAACTGAGCCGGTCTGGCTCGCTTGAGTTTGATGGACGCCAAGAGCGACTTAAAATTACGGCTGCCAAGCCGTCACGCCACTGAAGGCCCCGACCGCGCGCCGCACCGGGCGTTCTATTACGCCATGGGACTGACGCGGGAGCAGATTCACCAGCCCTTCGTCGGCGTGGCCACCTGCTGGAACGAGGCAGCGCCCTGCAATATCGCGCTGATGCGGCAAGCCCAGGCGGTCAAGCTTGGCGTCGCGGCCGCCGGCGGCACGCCCCGCGAATTCTGCACCATCACCGTCACCGACGGCATCGCCATGGGCCATGCCGGCATGAAATCGTCTTTGCCGTCCCGCGAGGTGATCGCGGATTCAGTGGAATTGTCGGTGCGCGGCCATTCCTATGATGCGCTGATCGGGGTCGCCGGCTGCGACAAGTCGCAACCGGGCATGATGATGGCGATGTGCCGGCTGAACGTGCCCTCGATCTACATCTATGGCGGCTCGATCCTGCCCGGCACCTTTAAGGGCGCCCCAGTCACCATCCAGGACGTTTACGAGGCAGTCGGCAAGCACTCGATTGGCGCCATGTCGGATGGCGATCTGGACGTGCTCGAACAGAATGCCTGCCCATCGGCTGGGGCATGCGGGGCGCAGTTCACTGCCAATACCATGGCCACCGTCTCCGAAGCGATCGGGCTCGCTTTGCCCTATTCGGCCGGCGCGCCGGCGCCTTATGAAATTCGTGACAAATTCTGCGTGCTCGCCGGCGAGATGATCATGGATCTCGTCGCCAAGAACATCCGGCCGCGCGACGTCGTTACCCGCAAGGCGCTGGAAAATGCAGCGGCCGTCGTTGCAGCGACCGGCGGCTCGACCAATGCGGCCTTGCACCTGCCGGCGATCGCCAACGAATGCGGGGTCAAATTCGACCTTTTTGATGTCGCCGAAGTCCTGAAAAAGACACCATATATCGCGGATTTAAAACCATCCGGCCGCTATGTCGCCAAAGACATGTTCGAAGCTGGCGGGGTGCCGCTGTTGATGAGGACGCTGCTCGACCATGGCTTTCTCCATGGCGACTGTCTCACCGTCACTGGCCGGACCATCGCCGAGAATTTGAAGTCGGTGAAATGGAATCCCGATCAGGCCGTTATCTGGCCTGCCAATAAGCCGATTTTGCCAACCGGCGGCGTCGTCGGACTAAAAGGCAATCTCGCGCCTGAAGGTGCGATCGTGAAAGTGGCGGGTATGGAGCGTTTGCAGTTCTCCGGGCCGGCGCGATGCTTTGACGGCGAGGAAGCCTGCTTCGAAGCGGTGAAGAATCGGCAATACGCCGAAGGCGACGTGCTGGTCATCCGCTACGAGGGTCCCAAGGGCGGACCCGGCATGCGCGAAATGCTGTCAACCACGGCCGCACTTTATGGACAGGGCATGGGCGGCAAGGTCGCGCTGATTACCGATGGCCGCTTTTCCGGCGCCACGCGCGGTTTCTGCGTCGGCCATATCGGTCCGGAGGCGGCAGTCGGTGGGCCGATCGCGCTCGTTCGCGACGGCGATGTCATCACGCTCGATGCCGAGCGCGGCACGCTCGACGTCAAGCTCAGCAAAGCCGAATTGGATCGCCGTGCGAAAGAATGGAAGCCGCGGGCCTCAGAATTCACTTCCGGTTATTTGTGGAAATATGCCCAGCAGGTCGGAGCGGCGCGTTACGGTGCGCTGACCCATCCGGGCGGCGCGGCCGAGACGGTGTGCTATGCGGACATCTAGCAACACGGCCCGCATTGCAGCCGGCGCTGCTCTCGCCGGTCTCGTGTTCGGAATCTCGATTGTGGTCTGCTCCGACGCGCAGCGTCAGGGGATGGGCCGCATTTTCGGGGCCGCACCCGCTTACGCGTTCGACGGCACCACGACCCCGAGCACCGCTGCATTGGCGCCGGGCGAGGGATTGCGCACGAGTGCCCATCCGCCGGAGACCGCGCCGGGCAAAACCAGCGTGCTCACCGCGCTGCAATACGCCGCCGAGCAGGGCCAGCCGGTGGCACAATGGAAGCTCGGCCGTATGTACGCCGACGGCGATGGCGTGCCACGCGACGATCTGCGCGCGTTCAGTTATTTCAGCCAGGTCGCCAACACCCATCCCGATGAGGCGCCCGGCACGCCGCAAGCACGGTTCGTCGCCAACGCCTTCGTCGCCCTCGGGCATTATTATCTGACCGGCATACCGAATTCGAAAATCGTGGCCGATCGCGCCCGCGCCCATGACATGTTCGGCTATGCCGCGACCTATTTCGGTGACGCCGACGCGCAGTACGAACTTGGGCGACTCTATCTCACCGGCACGCCGGGCGATCCGCACCAGGCCGCACGCTGGTTGCAGCTTGCCGCGACCAAGGGCCATTGCCGTGCCGAAGTCGCGCTTGGCGATCTCTTGTTCCAGGGACAGGTCGTGCCACGGCAGGCGGCTCGCGGCTTGATGTGGCTTACCCTTGGCCGCGACTGCGCCGGCGCCGACGAAACCTGGGTCAAGCCGGTTTACGATAGCGCTTTTAAACGCGCCAGCGACGACGAACGCGCACTCGCGCTCGTTTATCTGGAAGATTGGCTCAAAGGCCGGCGAGACTAGGCCTCACCCGTCATTGCGAGTGGTATCGCGACGAAGCAATCCAGTAGCTTCATGCTGGATTGCTTCGTTTCGCTCGCAATGACGAGGAATCTGCCTACTTCGCTTCAATCGCAAGATCGATCCACACCGGAACGTGATCGGACGGCTTCTCCCAGGTGCGGACGTGACGATCGATGCCCGAGGCACTGAGCCTGTCCGCGGCCGTCGCCGACAAGAGAAGATGATCGATGCGGATGCCGTTATTCTTTTGCCAGGCGCCGGCCTGATAATCCCAGAACGTGAAGAGCCCGGGATCGTCGCTGGTCGCGCGCAACGCATCGGTGAGTCCGAGATTGATCAGGCTGCGGAATTGATCGCGCGTGCCTGGCAGGAATAAAGCATCGTTAACCCAAGCCTGTGGATTGCGCGCATCCGCCGAACTCGGGATCACGTTGTAGTCGCCAGCCATGACCAGCGGTTCTTCCAGGCGCAGGCGTTCGCGGGCATACGCGGACAGACGCTTCATCCACGCGATCTTGTAGGTGTACTTCTCGGTTTCCGGCGGATTGCCGTTTGGCAGGTAAATGCTGGCGACGCGCATCGCGCCATTGGCGATGGAAACGACGGCTTCCATGAAGCGGGCGTGATCATCTTCGTCGTCTCCCGGAAGCCCGTTACTGATTTCATCGAACGGGAATTTCGACAACAGTGCCACGCCGTTGAAGGTCTTTTGTCCGTGCACGGCGACGTTGTAACCGAGGGCCTCAAACGGCTCGCGCGGAAATGCGTCATCGACGCATTTGGTTTCCTGCAGGCAGACGATGTCCGGCTTGTGCTCGGCGAGCCATGTCACGGCGGAATCGAGACGCTGCTTGATCGAGTTTACGTTCCAGGTGGCGATGCGCACGGCAGTTTGCGCTTCACAGCGCGAAGCTGGTGCCGCAGCCGCAGGACGCCGTGGCCTTCGGATTATTGACCTTGAAAGACGAGCCGATCAGATCGTCGACGAAATCAATCTCGGAACCGGCCATGTAATTGAGCGAGACCGGATCGATCAGCACGGTCGCGCCGCTTTGCTCGATCACGATATCGTCGTCGGTACGCTCGCGTTCGGTGTCGAATTTATACTGAAAGCCCGAGCAGCCGCCGCCTTCGACACTAACGCGCAACATTGTGCCGGCGGGTTCCTGACGCAGGATAGCGCCGATTCGCTGCGCGGCGCGCTCGGTCACGGTGACGTTGACGGCCATTTGCGCTCCGATGCTCCAAATCGCAATCAGCCCGATTGCAACACTGCCAACACGATAGTTAAGTGCGGTGGAACCGAAGGTCAATTGCTGGCGACGCGTGCAGATCGATGGATTTGGCTATATCCCGTGCGCCATATGCCTGTGACCCGCAAATAAGCCGCGGCCGGCTCCATCCCGAGCCGCCGAGCACAAGCCGCAGCGCCTTTCGGCGCGATTGCGACCGCATCATCCATGCCACCGCGTTCCGCCGCCTCAAGCACAAGACTCAGGTATTCGTTTTTGACGAAGGCGATCACTATCGGACGCGGCTTACCCACACGCTCGAGGTCGCACAGATCGCGCGCGCGCTGGCGCGGCGGCTGCGGCTCGACGAAGATCTAGCCGAGGCGCTGGCGCTCGCACACGACCTTGGTCATCCGCCATTTGGTCATGCGGGAGAACGCGCGCTCGACTCATGTTTGTCAGCATTCGGCGGCTTTGATCACAATGCCCAGACGCTGCGCGTGGTGACCACGCTGGAGCGGCGCTATCCAGCGTTCGACGGCCTGAACCTGACCTGGGAAACGCTCGAGGGGCTGGTCAAGCACAATGGTCCGCTCACGGACCGCGCCGGCGCGCCGCTTGAACGCTATCGGCGACACGGCGTTCCGGCATCCATTCTCGATTATTGCCGCGCGCAGGATCTGCAGCTCTGGAGTTTCGCCGGCGCTGAAGCCCAAGTCGCCGCCGTGGCCGACGACATCGCCTATGACGCCCACGACATCGACGACGGCTTGCGCGCGAAACTGTTTGACCTCGAAGAGATCGTCGCCGTACCGCTGCCGCGCCGGATCGTTGCCGCAATTCGTGAAGCTCATCCCAACCTTGACCACGACCGGCTTGTACATGAACTCATTCGCCGGCTCATTGGGTTACTTATCGACGATGTCGTTAGCGAAAGCGCAAGCCGGCTTGGCGCCCTCAAGCCGCTTTCCGCCGACGATGTCCGCGGTGCCGCCGCGCCGGTTGCCGCCTTCTCAAACGAGGTCTGCGATGAGGATCGCGCGATCAAAAGCTTCCTTAAACGGCACATGTACCGGCACTCCCGGGTCATGAAGGTGATGGACGAGGCCGCTCGCGTGGTGCGCGATCTGTTCGCGCGCTACAGCGCCAGGCCGCAGGACATGCCGCCAGAGTGGGGCGAACACCTTTCTGAGCGCGGTGAGGCTGTGCGAGCCCGTCATATCGCCGACTTTATCGCCGGTATGACCGATCGCTATGCGCTTGCCGAACACGCGCGGCTCTTTGACTCGACTCCGGAATTGCGTTAGGCGCGCGGCGCGATCCGGTTACAAAAGCGCCTATGCACGGCATGTCGTCTGTCAACATTTTCGCCGAAATGCTTGAACGCGTTCGTGCCGCGAGCGAAGCGTTGATTGCCGCCGGCGTATTGCCGCCCGGCATCGATCAATCGCGTGTCACCGTGGAGCCGCCGCGCGACGCCGCGCATGGCGATATGTCGACCAACGCGGCCATGGTCTTGGCCAAGGATGCCGGGCGCAAGCCGCGTGAGCTCGCTGAAACGATAGCGGAAAAACTCCGCGCCGACGCGCTGGTGGCCAAGGCCGAAGTGGCCGGCCCTGGATTCGTGAATATCACGCTCCGCCCGGCAGCTTGGGCCGACACCCTGCGTGCCGCCGTGAGGTTGGGCTCAGGTTACGGAAAAATCGACATTGGAAACGGCGCGCCGGTCAATGTCGAATACGTGTCGGCCAATCCGACCGGGCCGATGCATGTCGGCCATGGCCGAGGCGCAGTGTTCGGTGATGCACTTGCCAACTTGCTGGCGTTCACCGGCTTTAAGGTCACGCGCGAGTACTACATCAACGACGCCGGTGCGCAGGTCGATGTTCTCGCGCGCTCTGCGTTCCTTCGCTATCGCGAGGCGCTGGGCGAAAAAATCGGCGCCATTCCGGAAGGGCTCTACCCCGGTGATTATCTCAAACCGGTCGGCGAAGCGATTGCGGCCGAATATGGCGATGCGCTCGCAAAGCAATCGGAGAAAAGCTGGCTACCCATCGTGCGCGACAAAGCAGCCGCCATGATGATGCAGACAATACGCGACGACCTCGCCGCGCTTGATGTGAAACCGGACGTGTTCTTTTCCGAGCGCTCGCTGTTGATGAGCGGTGAAGATCGCGTCGGGGCGACGATCGAATTCTTGCGCCAACGCGGCGATGTGTATGAAGGACGCTTGCCGCCGCCGAAGGGCGCGCCGGCTGATGACTGGGAGGATCGCGAACAGACATTGTTTCGCTCGACAGCCTTTGGCGATGACGCCGATCGCCCGCTGAAAAAATCGGATGGCTCATACACCTATTTCGCCTCCGATATCGCCTACCACCGTTCGAAGCTCGAGCGCGGATTTCGGACGCTGATCGACGTGTGGGGAGCCGATCACGCCGGGTATATCAAACGCATGCAGGCAGCTGTGGCGGCGTTGAGCGATCGCCGCGCCGAGCTCGACGTTAAAGTCGTTCAGCTCGTCAAGCTCTTGCGCGCGGGCCAGCCGGTCAAAATGTCGAAGCGGGCAGGGGAGTTCGTCACGCTTCGCGAGGTGGTTAATGAAGTGGGCCGTGACCCCGTCCGCTTCATGATGCTGTTCCGCAAGAATGATGCCGCGCTCGACTTCGACCTGGTCAAAGTGCGCGAACAATCCCGCGACAATCCGGTCTTCTATGTCCAATATGGGCATGCCCGTGCGCAGTCAGTATTTCGCAACGCCCGCGCCGCCTTTGCTGACCTGCCGGACAACGTCGCGCAACTCGTTGAACACACCGATCTGGCGCGCCTTAACGATCCCGCGGAACTTGCATTGATGCGGCAAGTCGCGCTCTATCCACGGACCCTTGCCGGTGCCGCGGCGACACACGAACCGCACCGAATTGCCTTTTATTTGTTCGATTTAGCAAGTGAATTTCATGCACTTTGGACTATGGGCAACGCAGCGCCACATTTACGCTTCATTATCCAGAATGATCGACAACTGACCGAAGCCCGGCTTGTGCTTGTTCAGGGGGTTGCTGCCGTGCTCGCATCGGGGCTGGCACTGCTCGGGGTCGAGGCGCCAAACGAGATGCGATAGGTCCACTCGGCTATTGGTGCTGCCGCTCGGACGCGGGCGGCGAATGCGGGTCGAATGTTTCTTGGCTTAGTTTTCTTGGGCACGGCTGAACGAGTCGAATCTGATGGCAGAAAACGATCAGCGTTCCTATCGCGATCCGCCCAGTTGGCGCAGCGCGGAGGAGACGCCGCGCGCGCAGGCTGACGATCCACTTGCCGAGTTGGCACGACTGATCGGCCAGAGCGTGCCGACCAACAAATTGGGCCGAGATCGTAAACCGGCTGCGCCGGAAATCGCGGACGATCGGCGTAGCGAAGCCGGCCGCGCCGCCAGCTATCCGCCGCCAGACGAGGTCCTGCGAGCACTGGCCGACGATCGCTATTCGACGCGCAAGAATGAGCACTCCGAACCAAACGTCGATCCGGGTGACCGCGCGAGCACAGACGAGCGCTTCGAGCCAACTCTCCGCGACTACCCGCCGCGGGCGCGCAGTTCTCGTTTTCGCCAGGAGCCCGATTTCGTAAACGAGCCGCCACGCGATGCTGCCGATGGTGAGGCCGACGAGGCCGCGTACCAGGAAACGGCAGAGTGGCACGACCAGTCATCGGATGAGCGCGATAGCGATTATCCGGACGAATACGAAAACGAACGGTACGCCGCCGACGATCATGGCTATGGCGAGGAATACAGCGAGGAACAAAACACTGGCCGTCGCGGCGGTTTCATTTTCGTCGCAGCGATATTTGCCTTGGCCGTGCTCGGCACCGTCGGCGCTTTTGCATACCGCGCCATGTTTGGCGGTCCAGCGCTGCCGGCCTTGCCGCCGATCATCAAAGCCGAGGGCGGTCCGAACAAGATCATGCCCAGCGGCGCCAATGCACAAGGCAGCACCCGTCAAGCCGATGCGGCTGATGTGGGTTCGGGCGAGCGGCTAGTGTCGCGGGAGGAGCGGCCAGTCGACATTTCGCCGCCGGTCACGAACACAGCGCCA
>Ga0126373_10004374_pt1 | contig 10793 bp, 12 predicted proteins | sample PanSoiMetPlot_11_FD_92545 | JGI IMG/M metagenome (GOLD analysis project Ga0126373, IMG submission 92545) | Tropical forest soil microbial communities from Panama - MetaG Plot_11 | ecosystem: Environmental > Terrestrial > Soil > Tropical forest > Bulk soil | place: Panama | collected 2016-02-17
CCGCCGCCTCGCTTGGGTCTCAGGTGAGCAATTTCTAGACCTCGTCGGCGCGGTGAGCCTGCTTCCCGGACCGAGCTCCACGGAATTGGCCATTTATCTTGGACAAATCGCCGGTGGCCTCCCTGGATTGCTCGTTGCTGGTGCTTGTTTCATCCTGCCAGCTGCACTCCTGGTGGTCGCCTTCGCCTGGGCTTACACGCAATATGGCGCGATCCCCCAAGTGGCCGGGTTATTGTTTGGAATCAAGCCTGTCGTCGTGGCGCTAATCGCGCAAGCGATTTGGAACCTGGGCGAGACCGCGCTGAAAACGGTGTCCCTCGCCGGCTTGGCTGCCCTGGTGATTGCCCTCGCCATACTCGGCGTCCCCGTGCTCCTGCTACTCATCGGCGGTGGACTGCTATGGATGCTCCTCCGCCAGGGAGAGGCGCTTGCCAGAGCGAGCGCCGGCCTGGCTGGATTGCTCACTGGCAGCGCAACCGGCGGCGCTGCGGCAGCCGTTGGCATCGTTCCCGCGTTCCTTTACTTCCTGAAAGTGGGTGCGGTGCTCTTTGGCAGTGGCTATGTGCTTCTCGCCGTTTTACGCGCAGATCTCGTTGTCCGCCTTCATTGGATCACCGATGCGCAACTGCTCGATGCGATTGCCGTTAGTCAAGCTACACCCGGCCCTTTCTTTACCGTTGCTACCTTCATCGGCTATCTGCTCACCGGATGGAAGGGCGCGGCCCTCACGACCCTCGGCATGTTTCTGCCGGCCTTCGTTTACGTTGCGGCGACCGCGAAGTTCTTACCGAAATTGCGCAAGTCGCCGGTCGCCGGGGCTTTTCTCGACGGCGTCAACGCTTCCGCCGTGGCGCTGATGGCATACGTTGAATGGCAATTCACCCGCGCTGCTCTCGTCAACCTTCCCGCGGCTGTTCTGTCAATCGTGAGCGCGTTGCTGGTATTCCGCTACAAAGTGAATTCTGCATGGCTGGTCCTCGTCGGCGCCCTCGTCGGAATCTTGCTCCAAGTCCTTCGTGCAATCTAGAAGCGATCGGAGGATCGCAGGAGTCATCAGACTTTCCACTGGAAGCAGAGTTCGTACCCGTCAGGATCCTTCAGATACAGCTGCTTCATTCCGTAAGGCGCAACCGCTGGCTCCTTCACTTCAATTCCCATCGCGCGAAGCTCTCGATACGCTTTGTCGACGTCGGGGCATCCAAAATAGAGCGCCGCATCCGAGTGCATCGCGATGCGGGCGGGATCGGGAGCCGCCGGCCGGTGTTCCGGCTCGTACGCGGTATTTAACATCAGAGTCGCGCCATTGAGTTGCAACATCGCCCAGTTCACGTCATCGGCGTTCTCTGAAAGCTTCGGCGATGTTTGCACTAAGTCGAAACCAAGCACATCGCGATAGAAGTGCACCGAAACCGGCATGTCAAAGACCTGAAGCAGCGGTGCAATGCCGTGGATGTCAAGTGCCATGCCTCCTCCTTTCGTTGTTCGCGACTCAGTTCTTAGCAAACCCGCAGCGGCTGTCAGGGGACAAGCACCATCTTCCCGTACGCGCCCGGCGCCAGAATTTCCTTGTGCGCCACCGGCGCATCCTTCAGCGGCAGCTCTTTTCCGACGATTGGCCGCAGCGTGCCATTTTCCAGTCCAGCCGCAATCCCCGCATGAATTTCCTCCGATTCCGCCGCGGTTGTGGCCCAAAGCGTGAACCCTTTTACGGTGCCGCGTCGCCCCATCAGCTCTCGCGGATTTATTGTAATCTCGCCGCGATTTCCGATAACAATCACCCGTCCATTCACCGCCAGCAATCGCAAATCCGTCGCCAGATTCACGTTGGCAAGCATTTCCAAAACCACATCAATTCCTTTTCCGCCGGTGAGCTTCAGAATCTCGTCCCCGTAACCGGCCTTCGTATGATCGAAAACGTAATGCGCTCCTTCCTTCTTTGCCAGCTCGAGCCCCCGCGCACTGCCTGCCGTTCCGATCACCGTCATACCCTGAGCCCGCGCAAACTGCACCGCCGCGATGCCCACGCCGCCGCTCGCGCCGTGAACCAAAAGCGTTTCGCCCGCCCGCGCGTTGGCATGGTGATACAAAGCCGTGAAAGCGGTACCGTATGGCACCCACAAGCCGGCACCCTGCGCAAAGGAAATCTTCTCCGGTAACGGGTAAACCTGCGATTCCTCCGCAAGGGCGTATTCGGCGTACGCGCCGCTGATCGTCTTTGCGGTGTACACGCGATCTCCTGCCTTTACCTTTTTCACTCCTTCGCCCACGCTTTCCACCACTCCCGCCGCGTCCGAGCCCGGCGTGTACGGCAGTGGCGGCTTTACTGCGTAGGTCCCGTTGCGCATGTAGGTGTCGTATGGATTTACGCCAATCGCCCGCACCCGCACCAGCGCTTGTCTCGGGCCCGGTTTCGGCGTGGGAATTTCGCGGATTTCCAGCACCTCGGGTCCGCCGAATTGATGAACTTGAATCGCTTTCATATCTGCATTCTCCTCGGAAGGAATCCGCTCAAAGTGGATGAACAGCGAGCCAGACGAGATTCACGGGACGAGCTCCACAATGAGGATTGGCTAGAGATGATCGTCATGAAGGAGCGTAGCCGCTTCCTTCTCCGCGTATCCGCTGGCCTGAGCCCAGGCGGTGGTTTGCCAGTTGTCTTTGTGTTTCTTCACCGGGATCCAGGGCGGCAGCGTCTGACCCAGGTGCGCGGCCAGCGCTTGTACATACGGCTCGTACAGCCTCCGCAACGCCACGAGCTTTTCGTCAGCCTCCGGTGTGTCGTGAAGTTTCGTTCCGTGTTTAACTAGCGTCGCCCGCAAACGCTGTAAATCCTCTGGAGGAAGCCGGTCAACCACTAAGCCGCGCGGCGGGGTGCCAAAAACCTGCGAAAGATCGGCTACGGCATGACGCGCAATCGCAAAGGTAAGCTCAGCCTGTTTCGAACAAGAGTTCTCTATCCCCGCGATGGTCAATGCGCACGCATCGAGGATGGCTGTCAGCGCAGCAATCCACGATTGATTGTCATGTTGCGAACGGAAGTAGGCGAGTACCGGATAGGAGAGATGACTCTCCATCAGCTGGGCGCTCCACAGTTCCCAGTCCTTAAAAAGGTTGCGTAGCGCCTCGTAGCCATTCGCAAAGCTGTGGCGCCGCAGCAGCTCGCCAGCCGTCGGCGGCGTGCCCGCTCGCGAATCGAGCAGCGAAATATTCACTTCGCGCTCGCCAAACGCTCCATAGATAAAGGGCAAATACCCGATCACCGCCGCGAGAAATCCAAAACCGAATCCCGCTTCGGCGACAACCAGAAAGCGTGCCAGGCTCGAACGCGGAACCACGTCCCCCAAGCCGAGCGTGAAAAACGTCGTCCCGCTGAGGTACAGGTCGGTGAGCAACCCAGGAGTTTGGCTCACAACGTTTACGGCTGAGCCCGCCCCGTATTGCATCAGGCCAAAGCTGAGCACAAGCCCGATGGCCCACACCCCAACCAAAAACAGCAGCGAAATCGGCCCAAAGTACCCGAGGAAGGTTTCGCGTGCCTTGCCCGTTTTCAGCAGGCTCGCATAGATCTTCCAGGTCTTCCATGTGAACTTGTAGTAGAAGCGCGTCAACCGGAATTTCCGCGTCACCCGCCGGGGCAGGATGATGGCCTCGAACGCGTCCCAAGCCACGACGAGAAAGACCGCCACGCCCGCGATGAATGCACCTGGAACTGGGATCATGCTCGTATTGTACTCGGGTCGTGTTCGATAAGCCGCTCAGGCAGAAATCGAAGTCACCAGCCGCGCGTTCACGGAAATCTCCGTCTTGAACAGCTTGCTCACCGGGCACCCAGTTTCCGCGGCCTTCACCGCAGCGTCAAACTTGGACTTATCCGCCCCGGGCACGTGAGCGACCAGGTCAAGTTGGCTCTTGGTGATTGAAAATCCTTCGCCCACCTTTTCGAGCGAGATCGTGCAAGTGGTCTCGAGCTTCGTCGGCGTCAGCCCCGCCCCTCCGAGTTGAGCCGAAAGGGCCATGGTGAAGCAGCCGGCGTGTGCGGCTGCCAGCAGTTCCTCAGGATTTGTGCCGACGCCGTTTTCAAACCGTGTGCTGAACGAATATTGCGCGTTCTTTAGCGTGCTGCTATCGGTGGATATGGAGCCTTTGCCGCCTTTTAGATCGCCTTGCCAGACTGCGGAAGCTTTGCGCTGCATACTGGAATCTCCTTTGCTTCTTGGGGCTAGTCGTCACGCGAGTTGGATTCGCGCACTTGGGCGTGGGTTATACGTGGACGACCGGACGAACAGAGATGTTACCACTGGTGGAGCGCGAAAAACACGCCGACACGGCTAAATGCAAAACCCGCCGCCTAATTCCACTTGAAGGACGATCGCCGAGATCCTGGATCGCAGCGGCACGTTCCGGAACTCCAAATACCGTACCACGCAAAAGTCACAAAAATGTTCCAAATGGTCAGCTGAATGATTGTGTGCCCAGTCGTGTCCGCCGCTCGAATTAAGGCTTCGGATGTAGCTAAAAAGGAAGAAAGGTTAGCCGTGTTTCCGGCACTTGCTAGGCATTAAGGCTGAGCGATACCAGGCCCGGCGGTGTTGCCCGAACAACAGAGGGCAGCTTCGACCGGTCAATCGGATTGTACAGAGTATCCCGTTCCACGGGCACGCGTCCGGCCGCCCGAATCAGCCGTTCAAGCTCGTTGCGCGGCGTAAATTCCGAAGTTTTCGCCCCCGCATCGTGGTAGATCTTTTCTTCCACCACGGTGCCGTCCAGATCGTTGGCACCGAAGCGCAGCGCAATCTGTGCAACGCTCGGTGTCAGCATGATCCAGTAAGCCTTGATGTGGTCAAAATTATCCAGCAGCAACCGCGATACCGCGATGTTGCGCAAATCGTCGTAGCCCGTCGGCTTTGGAATGTGCGCCAGCGGCGTATTGTCCGGGTGAAAGGCCAGCGGAATGAAGGCTACGAACCCATGTGTTTCGTCCTGTGCCTCGCGCAGCAGCACCAGATGATCCACACGTTCTTCGACCGTTTCCACGTGCCCGTACAACATCGTCGCGTTCGACCGCAGCCCGATCCGGTGGGCCTTCTTCGCCATGCTGAGCCACATCCGGCCACTTACTTTGTGGTCGCAGATAATCCGCCGCACACGGGGGTGGAAAATCTCGGCGCCGCCGCCCGGGCAGGAATCCACGCCCGCTTCCTTCAGTTTCAGCAGTGTTTCGTCAACGGTGAGCTTGGCGATCCTGGCAAAATAGTGCACTTCCACCATGGTGAACGCCTTCAGGTGTACCTGCGGATGCCGCTGCTTCAACCCGCGAATCAGCTCCAAGAAGTATTCGAACGGCAAATCCGGATGCAGTCCGCCGACGATATGAATCTCCGTGGCGCCTTCACGCACGCCCTGCGCCGCTCGATCGTACATCTCCTCTAGCGCGAACGTGTAAGCTCCAGGTGCCCCGGGGTCGCGTCCAAACGCGCACAGTTTGCAATGAGCCACGCAAACATTGGTCGGATTGATGTGCCGGTTGATGTTGTAATACGCCACGTTCCCGTGCCGCTTCTCGCGAACATAATTCGCGAGCCAACCAACCGCTAGCAGATCCGGCGACTTGTACAGAGCAACGCCGTCCTCAAACGACAAGCGTTCCCCCGCTAACGCCTTTTCGGCGATCGGTTTCAGAGTTGCGTCGATAATGTTCAGCTGTCCCACGCTATTCCTTGGATGCCCGCCTCAGGCACGGGCGCTACACGCATTTGCTTTTCAAACTCTTCAACATCTTCAAACTCGCCAAAGCGCCGCCGCCGCGCCCCAGAACAGCAGGAACAACATACTAATATATCCGTTCACAGTGAAAAACGCAGCGTTCAGCTTGCTCAAATCGTTTGCCTTGACGAGCGAATGTTCGTAAGCCAATAGAGTCGCCACCACCACGATCCCTGCCCAGGCCGGCCATGGCAACCCAAAACTGGCGGCAAGCCAGCTAAGCAGCACCACGACGCCCGCGTGCATCACCCGGGCGACGATCAGCGCGTTCGCAATTCCAAAGCGCTTCGGCACAGAAAACAGTCCAGCCTCTTTATCGAAATCCACGTCCTGGCACGCGTACAGCACATCAAATCCGCCGACCCACAACGTAACTGCCGCGCAAAGAATCAGCATTCGCCAGTCCAGGCTGCCGGTAATCGCAATCCAGGCGGCCGCCGGCGAAATCCCCAGTGCAAATCCAAGGAATAGGTGCGACCAGTTCGTGAATCGCTTCGTATAGGAATAAAAGAAAAGAATCACCATCGCCAGCGGCGCGAGTTTCAACGCCAGCAGATTCAACCGCCACGCCGCAACGAAAAACAGGGCGACAGCCGCAATCGTAAACGACCATGCAAACGGCACCGAAAGCGCGCCCGTCGCCAGCGCTCTCGTCTTTGTGCGGGGATTCTCTTTGTCGAACCGCAGGTCCGCGATGCGATTGATCGTCATCGCCGCCGAGCGCGCCGCCACCATGGCCACGACAATCCACAAGATCTGCTGCGGCGTCGGCCAGCCGTGCGTCGTCGCTCGGGCCGCCAGAAGCGCTCCCGTCAACGCGAACGGCAAAGCAAACACGGAATGCTCGAACTTGATCATTTCGAGCACCGTGCGAATTCGGCTTGTCATACCCCGCTACGAACCTGCCTTTCTTTCTAGAGCGCTGCCGCTCCACCGGTACATTTTCTCCTGAGGAAGCCCCGCTTGAGCCAGCACCCGGCACACAAATTGCGTCACGATGTCATCGATCGACTTGGGCCTGAAATAGAACGCCGGCACCACCGGCATGATCACCGCCCCGGCTTGTTGCGCCCGCAACATGTTCTCTACGTGGATGCGGTTGAACGGTGTATCGCGCACACAAAGAATCAGCTTTCGCCCTTCCTTCAGCATCACGTCGGCCGCGCGGCCCACCAGGTCGTCACTCGTTCCACCTGCGATCGCGGCAAGGGCTCCCATCGTGCACGGAATCACGATCATGGCGTCCACTTTGTAGCTGCCCGAGGCAATCGAAGCGCCAACATCTTTGTTCGAGATTGTTTCGGTTTTCTTCGGGCCACGGCCCAAAATCCGGCTCGGCAGCTTCTTCAAATCGCCGGAAGTGATGCCCAATTCGTCTGAGAAAAGGCGCTGCCCCGTTTCCGTCACCACCAGGTGCACCCTCGAAACGCGCTGGTCTTCCTCGAGCAGCGCGAGCGCCTTCTGCGCGAAAATCGCTCCGCTTGCTCCGGTCACACCAACGGTAATGATTTGTCCCTGAATGCCTGCCATAGTTTTGTGCGGATGACTCAGTCTCGCAGCCACTCCTCGCCAAGTCAAGCATAGGTGGGCAGCGGCCGGGATGCTAAGATTTTAGCGGTCAAAACGAATGAGTTCCGAAGAAATTTTGAAGCTTCTGGAATCGATAAAACGAGGTCAACTCATGCCGGAAGCCGTCTTCGAACGGCTGAAGCATTTGCCGTTCGAAGACATCGGTTTCGCAAAGGTTGATCATCACCGAGCCATCCGTCAAGGCTATGCCGAGGTAGTTTTCGGCAAAGGGAAAACGCCCGCGCAGGTCGCGGAAATTGTGCGCGTCATGGTTCGCCACAAGGCCTCGCACCACAACGTTCTGGTCACCCGCGCCGACCCAAAAATGTTTGCCGCCGTAAAACGCGTGAGCGGCAATGCGAAGTTCCATGCTCTGTCCGGAGTTATCACCATCGAGCGTTCAAAGGAAATCAGCGGGAAGGGAACCATCCTGGTTGTCTCTGCAGGCACAAGCGACATTCCTGTCGCCGAAGAAGCGCTGCTCACAGCCCGCGCGATGGGCAACCGGGTCGAGCACGTGTTTGACGTTGGCGTCGCCGGCATTCATCGGCTGCTCGAACATCGCATGATGCTGACCGAAGCGCGGGTCATCGTCTGTGTTGCGGGAATGGAAGGCGCACTACCCAGCGTGGTCGGGGGACTGGTTAGTGTGCCGGTCATCGCTGTTCCGACTAGCACTGGTTATGGCGCAAGCTTCGACGGCATCGCCGCCCTTCTCGGCATGCTGAACTCCTGCGCTTCGAACGTTACCGTTGTCAACATCGATAACGGTTTCGGCGCCGCCTGTGTCGCCTCCTGCATCAACCGCCTATGATTCGTGAGTCGTGACGCACTCCCCCGGGCTGAAGCCCGGGGCTTCTCAGTCAACCGCAGTATTCCTGCAACGCGGTTAGCCGCTGAAGGCTCAGTCCGAGCCTCAGTACTTCCCTGGCCGATGGGTGGTCTCGCGTGGTGACCAATCGGCAATGCAGGCACACATGCTCACGATCCGAAAGCCGCTTGGGATTTATTGGGTTATCGATGGCCTACTCTTGATTCTTGTTGGCGTGTTTCCCCGGAAGTGGCTCGGCCGTCTCTTAAAGCGTTGAATTTGCTTTCAGCAACACTTTCAAAACACCTGACTGCTGCGCGTAGTCGATCGCTTCGGGCGCATCCTTCAGGTCAAACGTGCGCGAGATTAAGGCCGTCGGCTCCACTTTTCCCGAACGTAGCAACCGGATCGCTTTTGCAAACGGTCCACAGCGCGATCCCACCACAGTAATCTCCTTCACTACAATCGGCCAGGTTTTCGTCGCCGCCGCTCCGTGAAACGTCGATTTCAGCACCAATATCCCGCGCGGTTCAGTCATCTGCTGCGCCAGGATCAGGCCCGTGGGCGAACCGGTGGCTTCGACGACGAGCCGATAGTTCTCTTTCACGTGCCTCAGATCCCCCGAATCACCCTCGACCGTACGCGTACCGAGCCCGCCTTCGCGCGCCAGCCGCAACTTCGATTCATGCTTGCCATACAGCGTCACCCGGCAGCCGGCAGCCTGCAAAACCCTTCCGATGAGTTGCGCGAGCTTGCCGTCGCCCAACACCGCTGCGCTCGAACTCCTCCGAATGTCGACTTGCTCCAGAATCTCGCAAGCGGCGGCGAGCGGCTCGATAAACACAGCTTTCTCGTCGCTCACACTCGCCGGAATCACATGGAGATTTTCGAGCGGCAGCGCTAGATACTCACCGAATGCTCCATCCTGTGCCACAATCCCAAGCACCGTCCGCCGCGCGCAATGCGTTTTCAACCCGCGCCGACAAAAATCGCAAAGCGGCCTGAAGCCATACGCACTGCAGGTGACATTGATCTCACCGACCACGCGGTTACCCAGCCATTTCTTGCGGGTCGCCGCGTTGACGCCCTCAACCTCCGCAACTTCCCCAGCAAACTCATGTCCTGGTGTCCCGTGAAAATCGTGATACCCGCGCAGGATCTCCACGTCCGTGTTGCAGATTCCCGCCGTTCGCACGCGAATCAGTGCCCAGCCACGCCGCAAGGTAGGCAGCGGCTTCGACGCCGCCTGCAATTTCCGGTTCCGGACGACAAAACTCAGCATCAGGTTTATTTTTCGGATTTTTCCGGCAACGCCCTGCGGCTCGGCGTCGCCATGCGTTCTAACAACTCAAATTTGGCTTCCAGGCGGACGAGCCGTCGGTCCATCTCCTGGCAGGCCACCGCCAGCTCCTTGACCGTGTCGGTCATGGTATTGATGCGGTTTTCGATTAACACAATCTGCCGGAATGCCTCGAAAGCGTCGCGAGGCCAACTCACTTCGCTCTCCTCAAGTCTTTGATGATCCGGCCGAGGTAAGCAATCGTTTCGTCCAACCTTTTTACGCTGCGTCCGGCGGACTCATTCGCAGCTCGCGCAAGCAGGTTCAATTCGTCCTCTTCGACCGGCAGGTCCAGATAGAGATCCACCGCATTGCGAACTTCCTGGGAAAAAGACCTCCCGCGCTTCTTCGCGCGTCGCGTCAGACGTTCTTTCTGCTTTGCATCCAGGTGAATCAATGCGGTCGCCATGAGGCCTCCCAAGCGTACCTATATCGCACCTATATCATAGCACGGAGTACGCGGCCTAGTGCAGGGCGGCGACCAGCGAGTCTGCGAGCGGGCCTTCCTGCGTCGGGAAAACCGTCCGCAAATCCACAATCACGCTGTCCTCTTCAATTCTCGCGATCACTGGCGCCGGCCCCCCTCTTAACCGCGCCTCCAGTTGTGTTGCGGAATAGTGCTTGCTGCGGATGCGGAGCACTCGGGTAGACAGCGATTGCGCCGGGGTCGAGCCTCCACCCATGAGCGAGGCCCCGTCCGCAATCTCAAATTGCGCTTCGGTCCCTCGGACCCGCGTCCGCAGCACCTCCACAAGGTGTTTCGTGCGAGAGGAAATCTCTTCCACCGTCGTACGGATCATTCGCTGCGAAGGGATCTCGTTCCAGTCCGCCCGCAAGTAGGCGCGTAGCGTGACTTCCAGCGCAGCGATCGTCAGCTTGTCCACGCGTAACGCCCGGAAGAGCGGATGCCTTCTCACCTTCGCAACCAACTCCTTGTTTCCCGCGATGATTCCCGCTTGTGGCCCGCCAAGCAACTTGTCTCCGCTGCACAGCACCAGCGAAAATCCAGCTTCGACGCTCTCCCGCACTGTCGGCTCGCTCACACCCGCCGCAGAAAGATCAACCAGGCAGCCCGAGCCGAGGTCTTCCACTACCGGCAACCCCCGCCGCTCGCCTAGCGCAATCAGTTCAGCCACCTCCGGTTTTTCGGTGAAACCACTCACGGTGAAATTCGAAGGGTGCACCCGCAACAATAGCCGCGTTCTTTCATTGATCGCATTTTCGTAATCTGTGATTCGCGTTCGATTCGTGGTTCCCACTTCCCGCAGCATCGTTCCGCTCTGTTCCATGATTTCCGGAATGCGGAATCCG
>Ga0126373_10004375_pt1 | contig 10791 bp, 6 predicted proteins | sample PanSoiMetPlot_11_FD_92545 | JGI IMG/M metagenome (GOLD analysis project Ga0126373, IMG submission 92545) | Tropical forest soil microbial communities from Panama - MetaG Plot_11 | ecosystem: Environmental > Terrestrial > Soil > Tropical forest > Bulk soil | place: Panama | collected 2016-02-17
CCGCCATTCTGGTGGGACGCCGGCACAGTCCGGGGCAGATGCCGCATTCTCACGATTTACCCAAACAGGCACAACGCTCAAGGGTGCGGTCGTCCCCACTGTTATCATACCGAGCTATGAAACTCGCAACTCTCGGAAAGGCCAGTGTCGCCTTGCTTTGTGTGTTATTCCCGGTGAACGGCAGAGTGAGCGCACAGATCATTGCGGTCACGGCAGGAACCCTCATTGACCCGGACACGGGAACCGAGAAATCCAAACAAACCATTCTGATTGATGGCCGAAAGATTGTCGCTGTCGGCTCGGACGTGCAAATTCCTAGTGACGCCAAACGGATTGACCTGTCGCACGAATTCGTCCTGCCCGGTCTTATCGACGCGCATACCCACTTACTTGCAAATGTGGATGCCAAGTGGGACTTAGGCGATTTCTGGATTATGGCTATGCAGCGGCGCGCGGGATGGCGGGCGATTCAGGGCGCAAAACATGCGAAGGAAATGTTGGAAAGTGGCTTTACCACAGTTCGAGACGTTGGAAATTCGGGCGACCATCTCGATACAGACCTCGACAAAGCCATCCGCTTTGGTGTGGTTCCCGGACCGACAATGGTGTTTTCCGGAAGGATAATCGCTCCGTTCGGCGGCCAATTTTGGGATACCCCCGCGGACCCTCGCCTCCTTGACAACCCAGAGTACCGTTTCGCTGATTCGCGTGATGAAATGCAGAAAGCGGTGAGGGAAAACATTTATTGGGGAGCGCGAGTTATCAAAATCGTGGTGGACGGACAAGCTTACGCGTACTCTGCAGACGACATCCGATTCATCGTTGCTGAAGCCGCTCGTGCAGGCACGAAGGTCGCGGCACACGTTCAGACGGAGCGCGGAGCACGCGCAGCAATCGAAGCGAGCGTCGCCTCGATCGAACACGGATGGGTGCTAACTGATGAAGACCTGGCATTGGCTAAGAAAAACAATGTGGTGCTCGTGAGCACGGACTTCACAGTAGCTGAGCTACTTGCGAATGGTATTGAACCGGATGCTGCCAAGCGAACCCACGAAAAATACGTGGCCCGCCTAAAACGCGCGTGCGATGCGGGCGTGGAAGTCGTCTTCGGAACCGACGTAATGGCTGATGTAAAGGGTCGCAGCAGGGGAGAATTGGCTATTGAATACGTTGACAGCTTCCGCGAGGCCGGAATCAGTCCATCGAATATTCTGAGGTCCATGACCTCCCGCGCGGCTGCACTGCTAGATGTAAACAAAGTTCGCGGCTCGATTCATGCGGGAATGGCTGCGGATTTGGTGGCGACACCTGTAAACCCACTGCGCGATATTGATGGCTTGAAGAAAATTGACTTCGTGATGAAAGATGGCCAACTCTACCGCACTCCATAGACGAAAGTGCTAACGCACGAGGTTCATTGGCGTAATCGAATTGAAGACCCCGCAACTTCCTGATGCACCAACGGCTAAATCTTCGCCTCGATCACGACTTCCAGCGCACTGCGGATTTGTTGATAAACACTGTAGGGCGACTGATCGCTACCTATCCCCCGCGCGGAAGTGCACGGTGGTCCGCAATCTCACAGCGCCTGCTTGTACAAAGCTACCAGCTTGCCCCAAGCGCGCTCGGCGTCCTGTTTGTTCTCGGCCGCCTTGCTGTCGGGCACGCACCAGCCGTGCAGCGCATTGGGGTAGACTTCGATTTCCGCGCGGACCTTCGCCGCCGCGAATGCCTCCCAGAGCTTGTTCTTGGCCTCGGGCTCGCGCTTGTCGTCATCGGCGGCGATGGCAAAATACAGACGTGCCTTGATCTTCGGCGCCAGCAGATGCGGGCTATTCGGCTTGTCGGTGACCAGAAAGCCGCCGTGGAACGAAGCTCCGGCACCCACTCGCTCGGGCAATGCGGCCGCGGTCCTCATGATGTACGGGCCGCCCAAACAGTAGCCGTGGGTCCCGATCTTCTTTTTCTTGTTCACCTGCGGTTGCGAATCGAGGAACGCAATGTAAGCGACAGCGTCTCTCTCCGCGGCCCCCGGCGCGAGGAACGATGCCACCGTGCGCGCGTACTTCTCTCTGTCGGCCGGATTGTTGGCATAGTCGAAGGACGCATCGAATACCGGAGCCCGGTGCGCCCGGTAGAAGAGGTTGGGGACGAGCACAGAGTATCCTTCGGCGGCGATGCGCTTTCCGAGATCACGAATCACGGGACGCAATCCCGGCGAATCATGCCACAGCAATACTCCAGGATGAGAACCTTGCTCCGGATGAATGAAGACCGCATCACAGATGCCGTCCGGCGTCTTGACGTCGGTGTCCGTGTCGATGACCGGCCGCTCTCGATGTGTTGCCGTGCCAGTCGCGGCGGCGGCGAATCCGGCGGCGATCGCAAGGAAATCGCGCCGTGACAGGCCGGGTGAAGTAGAGTCATTGGGTCTTCGATCTTTCTTCTCTTTGGGCATAGGCGGTTTTCGGCTTTTGGGATGGCCTTGCAAATCACTCCTCTGGCGCACTCTGCGGAGACACTTTGCGCCTCTCACTGCCCCAGTTGACGCGCGACTTCACTGGACGGTAGCGGGCACAAGTTCAAAAAAGCTTCGGGGATAGTCTATCGTCAAAAGAAATTGATTCAAAAAATTGCAACCCACAATCCCGTCCAAGCGTGCCCCGATGGCCGCACTCAGCATCGTCAGAAACTCGCCGACCCCTATGGCGTGGTCGTACACGACAGCATTTCCCACTGGGAGCGAACTTCGCTCTCCCGTGAAAATGTTGATCTGGCCCCCACCTCCGGTTGCTGCGGAGGGCTTGCAAGTTACCGCGATACGTCTTGTCCACTTTTTCGACGATGAGCTGCATGATGCGCGCCTCCCACCGTGGTTGAACCGACCCGCATAGAGGATACGCGCGAGGTTAGCAGAAAGTTTGCTGGCGCGGGACCACTGGAGATCCTGCTCTCTTGTACGGCGCCACCGCCAGCTAGTTGGTGAAGCCGCTAACCGATTTTCCTGGTGAAAGAGGAAACCTATCCGCGGCGCCGGCATCTCGTCTAACAGGTAATTTCGCAGAGGTGTGGGAGGTTAGGATGCGCTCACTGTGGCAGGACCTGCGGTTTGCGGTGCGGATGCCGGGGCGGAGCCGCGGGTTGACGGCGGTCGCGACCCTGGCGCTGGCGCTTGGGATAGGCGCGAACACGGCAATTTTCAGCGTAGTGAACGCGGTCTTGGTGCGGCCACTGCCCTATCCGGACCCGGAGCGGCTGGTGTGGTTTTGGGAGGTGCAACCGAATCTCCCGCGGGCGCCGTTTTCCGCCGGGGACTTCCTGGATTTTCAGGCACAGAGCCAATCGTTTGAACAGTTGGCGGCGATGCACCGGGTGAACTTCACGATGACCGGACGCGGGGCCGCGGAGCGGCTGCCGGGGATGGTGGTGACGCCGAATTTCTTTACCACGCTGGGGGTGCAGCCGATTGTGGGAAGGGCTTTTTTGCCCAATGAAGGCGCGTTTGGGGCACAGCGAGTAGCGCTGCTGGCGTACGGATTCTGGCAGTCGCGATTTGGCGGCGCCAGCGACGTGACAATTCAGAGCATTGTGCTCGACGGGCGCCCGGTGTCGGTTGTCGGCGTGCTGCCAGCAAAGTTTCAGTACGCGGACCAGAGGGATGTGCAAATTTGGGTGAATCCGGTGAATACCGTGCCGGAGGTGTTCAGCGCCAGGGCCGATTGGGAGCGCAAGCTGAGCGCGAATCACGAGACGCACTATTTGAACCTGATTGCACGCCTGAAACCGGGCGTTACGGTCGAGCAGGCGGAAGCCGATGTGAATCGGATATTCGCGACACTGCACCAGAAGTATCCCGCGACCACGGGGCATAGCGCGAGAATCGCGCCGCTGCGGGAGCTTACGACGGGACCGGTACGCCAAACCCTGCTCATTTTGCTGGCGGTCGTGGGGTTGGTGCTGCTGATTGCGTGCGCGAACATTGCCAATCTGCTGTTAGCGCGGGCCGTGGGACGGATGCGCGAGATTGCCATTCGGAGCGCCCTGGGCGCGGGGCGGCTAAGGATTGTGCGACAACTATTGACGGAGAGCGTGCTGCTGGCGCTGTGCGGAGGAGCGCTGGGGCTGGCGTTAGCGTGGGGTCTGGTGAAATTACTGGTGGCGGCGAGTCCGGAGGGTCTGCCGCGAGTGCAGGAAGTCAGCGTGGATTTGCCGGTGCTGGCTTTTACGTTTGGCCTTTCCCTTTTGACCGGCCTGCTGTTCGGGATTGCTCCGGCGCTGGCGGCGACGGGGCCGGGCGTGGGAGCCGCTTTGAAAGAGGGAGGGCGCAGCGCAACGAGCGGGCGCGGGCAGAACCGGTTGCGGAGTTTGCTAGTCATTGGAGAAGTGGCACTGTCGCTGGTGCTGTTGGTCGGAGCCGGGCTCCTGGTACGGAGTTTCGCACGGATGCTGGAGGTCAAGCCGGGATTCAACGGCAACGGCGTGGTGACGATGCGGATGAATTTTACGAGCGAACGATACGCCGAGCAGGGGAAGTCCACGCAACTGCTGGATCAGCTTTTGCCGCGAGTGGCGGCGTTGCCTGGCGTCGAGGGCGTGGCGGTGTCGAATGATCTGCCGCTAGAGGGCGATGACACAACGACCGGGGTGAGCACGGCAGACGGGCATGCGCCATTCGAACGGGGACACCAGCCGCTGATTGGAGTACATGCGGTAAACGCGGGGTATTTTCGCGCGATGGGCATACCACTGCTGCGCGGGCGGGAGCTGAGTGCATCGGATACGACGAATTCGCCGCTGGTGGTGGTGATCAATCAGAAGCTGGCGGACACGCTGTGGCCGGGGCAGGATCCGATTGGGAAGCACTTCAACGTGATGACAGACAAGCAATCGGAAGTGGTCGGCGTGGTGGGCAATGTGCTGCACAACGGCCTAGCGGAGCCGGTAACGGCAGAAAGCTACCTGCCCTTTGCGCAGAATCCTTGGGCGTACATATGTTTGGCGATTCGCGCGAATGGTGACCCGACTGCGGTGTTTTCGGCGGTGCGGAGCCTTTTGAGCAATATTGATCCGCAGTTGCCGGTGCACGATCTGCGGGCGATGTCACGGGTCGTAGCGGAGACGATGGTGGCGCAGCGGTTGACATTATGGCTGGTGGGCGGATTCGCCGCCTTGGCGTTGGTCCTGGCGTTTGTGGGAATTTACGGCGTGATGAGCTATTCAGTGACGGAGCGGCTGCACGAGATTGGCGTGCGCGTCGCGCTCGGAGCACAGGCGCGCGACGTGCTGCGGCTGGTGGTCGCGCATGGCATGAGGGTCGCGGCGACGGGGCTGGTGGCCGGGGTTTTGGGCGCGCTTGCGGCGACGCGGGCTATGACGGCGCTGCTGTTTGAAGTACGGCCGAGCGATCCGTTGACGTATGGAGTGATTGCCGCGCTGTTGGCGATGGTGGCTCTGGCGGCGTGTTATTTACCAGCGCGGCGCGCGACGGCCATTGATCCCTTAGTTGCATTGCGGCACGAGTAAGGCGCCTCCGGCCGATCGACAAGCTCTTCGCATGTTTTTGCTGCTCCGCATGTCGCTCCTGGATTGACGGGCAAGCAGGAAGTTGAGACTGTCACAGGTCGCACCCGGGACTCGTTGTCCAGTTTGCCGACAACGGGTCCAGAATCGCCTGCAGTATACGCCGCTTGCTTCCCTGGGGTATGATCGGTCGCGTTTTCGATTTGTATTGCTCTCCCAAAGACAACTTGGAAGAGATTGTTATGCCCTCTCGGATTGGAAAACAAGCCGTCGTTGTCGGAGCCGGGATGGCGGGATTGACTGCGGCTCTTTCCCTCGCGAATTTCTTCGAGCGCGTCATCGTTTTGGAAAACGACGCACTTCCGAAGGACCCCGGACATAGGACGGGAACCCCTCAATGTAGGCACCTACATGTCCTTCTGGCCGGCGGCTTAAACGCTCTGAGCCGCCTTTTCCCGGATTTCGGAGAAAGCCTTTCTCAGGCCGGGGCCGTACCACTCCGCATGGGTTACGACTATCGTGTAGAGCGCCCAGGGTATGACCCTTTTCCTAAGCGGGACCTCGGCATCCGTATTTACAGTATGACGAGGCCACTGCTTGAATTCACCGTGCGCAAAAGGCTCGGCGAATATGGCAATGTTGAGATACGCGAGAGCCACCTGGCTCAAGAGTTCATCCGCACACCCGATGATGCCGCGATTGCAGCGGTCTGCTGTCAGAACTCCGGCGGAACAACCGAAACGTTACCTGCAGACTTCGTCGTCGATTCCTCGGGACATGGCCGCCTCACCTTGGCTTTGCTTCAATCCATGGGGCTACCCATCCCTGAGGAAACCTCGATCGGCATAGACATCGCCTATAGCACAGCTCTGTTTGAAATCCCGGAGGCCGTGCGGCCCGATTGGATCGGTGTATTCACGTTTCCCGACTATCCTCGCAACAACCGCGGCGCGTTGCTTCTTCCGGTGGAGGGCAACCGTTGGATACTGAGCCTCGCGGAACGATATGAGGACAGGCCGCCAGAGGACTGGGATGCATTCTTAACGTATACACGGCAGTTGCGCACGCCCACGGTCTACAACGCAATTCGTAATGCCAAGCGCCTCTCGGAGATCGTGCGGTTCGGTTTCAAAGCAAGCCGCTGGCGGCATTTCGAGCGCCTGGAAAAGTTCCCGAGGAGGCTGCTCCCCCTCGGCGATGCCATATGCCGTTTTAACCCCATGTACGGCCAAGGTATGAGTGTGGCTGCGCTAGAGGCGGATGTTTTGACCGGGTTGCTTGCCGCGCACAGTCGACAGAACGATGGACTCGCGACCTTGGCTCCGGAGTTCTTTGCCGAAGCTGAAAAACTCATCGATACTCCGTGGTCGATGGCGGCCATACCCGACTTCATTGATTCGCGGACGGAAGGACAACGTCCTGCCAACTTCGACGAGACCATCAAGTTCTCCGCCGCGCTATTAAGGCTCGCGGCCCTGGACGCCGCCGTACATAAGCTGTATATCGAGGTTCAGAACTTCCTCAAACCGCGAAGCGTGTATCGTAACCCGGAGCTCGTGGAGCGCGTAAAGGCAGTAATGGCCGAAGGGCAGGTTGCCCCGAACTGAGGCTCCCAATGAACGAGGTAAGGCACCGCGAAGTGGTAACCAACGGGATCCGCATGCACATCGCCGAAAGCGGAGCTGGTCCCTTGGTCGTGTTGTGCCACGGTTTTCCCGAATCATGGTATTCGTGGCGCCATCAGTTGCACGGCGTCGCAGAAGCCGGATTTCACGCAGTCGCGCCTGATATGCGCGGTTATGGCCAGACTCAGCGCCCGGAAGAAATTGACCAGTACACCCTCCTCCACTTGATCGGCGACATAATCGGCTTGCTGGACACGTTAGGGGCGGAGACAGCGGTGATTGTCGGGCACGATTGGGGTGCTCCAGTTGCGTGGCACGCCGCGCTTCTTCGCCCCGATCGCTTCCGTGGCGTGGTCGGCCTGAGCGTGCCTTTTGTACCCCGGCGACCGGCTCGTCCGACAAGCATGATGCCGCAAACCCAGGACGCGGTGTTCTACCAGCTTTACTTCCAGTCTCCGGGCATCGCCGAGGCCGACCTCGAGCGCGACGTTCGTCTGAGCATCCGCACCCTCCTCTATTCTGCGTCAGGGGATGCGCCGCATTGGAAAAATGGCGCAGCGGCTGCCGCCGAAGTTGGAATGGTCCCGCGCCGCGGCGGGTTTCTGTCCCGAATGATGAATCCCACATCCCTGCCGCACTGGCTCACCGAGGGAGACGCGGACTTTTATATAGGCGAGTTTGAGCGCACGGGATTTCAGGGGGCGCTGAACTGGTATCGCAATATCGACCGCAATTGGGAACTCTTAGCGCCTATGGCTGGAGCGAGAGTAACGATACCGGCCCTGTACATCGCCGGCGATCGGGATCTGGTTTTGGCCTTTCGAGGAATGGACCAAGTCATCGCCAACTTACCGCAGTTTGTGCCGCAGCTTAGGGGAACAGTTCTCTTGCCAGGTTGTGGTCATTGGACTCAGCAGGAACGGGCCGACGAGGTCACCGAAGCGATCGTTAATTTCGTTCGGCGACTGTAAACCAGAATCCTCGCAAACCCAATAAAGGTGCCGAGTTGCAAGATCCGTCGCGGTGTTCTTGTCAGGGCGCAGGAAGTCCACGCCTGAAAAACAGCGTGCGGTTATGACTCGAACGTCCACCTTCCACCCGCCATGGTGCGTTCAACGGGAATGGTGACCAGCGTCGAAGGGTTTTCTTTCAGCGGATCGCGGTCCAGAACGACCAGATCCGCGAGCTTCCCGGCTTCAATCGAGCCTTTCAGATTTTCTTCGTACGAGGCATAAGCGCCATTCAGAGTCCCCACGCGAATGGCTTCTTCTACCGTGATGCGCTGTTTTGGCCCCCACACATTGCCTTTCGTGTCTGTGCGCGTAACTTCCGATTGGAGGGCCATCATGGGAATGAATTCGCCCGGCGGATAATCGGAGGCCTGCGTCGGACGGATACCCGCATCGATAAAACTCCTCAACGCAAACATGTGATTGAGACGCTCGGCGCCGTAGTAGCGCATTTTCTCGCCGTGGTAATACACGTAGGTCGAAAACGGCGTAGGGATGGCGCCGAGAGCCTTAATACGAGCAATGAGACCCTGGCTTACGACGGTGCAATGCTCGAGCCGAAACCGCGGATCGCGCCGCGGACTCTCTTTTTGCAGGCGCTCGTAGACCCGCAACGTTGTATCAATAGCCACGTCTCCGTTGGCGTGTGTCCCAATCTGCCAGCCGGCCAGGTGCGCTTTGCGTCCGTGCGTGTAGAGTTCTTCCTCGGTCATGACCAGGATGCCGTAGTCGTTGGGACGGCCTTCGTAGGGCGTCGAAAGGCGCGCGGTGCGCTCAGAGATCGACCCGTCACAAACCAATTTCACCGCACCCACGCGCACCCATTCATCGCCGAGGCCAGTGCGGTTGCCCGCGGCGATCATGGCATCGAGAAAATGGAAGTTGATGAAGCAGTAGGCGCGATACAGCAAATCGCCCGACTCCTGCGCGTCCTGGTACGCGAGAAGGTCTGTGGGAGTGCCCTGTGCCTCGGTCGCGGAAGTGATGCCCGTGCGCGCCAGCATCTTGGAGATGAGCTTCACGCCCTCGCGATGGTCGTCGCGCGTGAAATTCTGGGGAATCGCGTTTTCGAACAGATCGTTGGCGCTTTCCGCGACGCGGCCCGTCAATTTTCCTGTGGCGGGATCGCGATCGATTTTTCCGCCGGGCGGATCCGGTGTCTTCTCATCAATTCCGGCCTTTCGAAAGGCGAGCGAATTCGAATATGTAGTGTGGCCGCCGCGATGCTCGATGTGCACGGGGTGATCCGGAGCGGCGGCATCCAGGTCAGCGACCGTGAGTGGCCGGTCTTCTTCCGTTTTCGTATCGTCGTACTTGAAACCGAGTACCCACTCTCCGGGAGGCGTTTTCACGGCGCGCTCGCGCAGGGCGGCCTGAATCGCGGAAATCGAGCGCAGGTCGCAGTCCACCATGCGCAGATGCATCAGCCCGGCCTCCGCCGGATGCGAATGGGCGTCGATAAAACCTGGCGTAACCGTTTTCCCGCCAAGGTCGATTTTCTTGGACCCGGCGGTCGAGAGATGCAACACGTCCGCATCACTGCCCACGGCGAGAAACCTGTCTCGCCGGATGGCCACGGCTTCGGCGCGTGGCTCTCGGTCATTCACGGTCAGGATATTTCCGTTGTAGAGGATCAGATCCGGTTTCTGTTGTTCGAGCGGGAAGAGCGAAAACGCCGTAAGCGTGCCGAGGAATTCGCGGCGCGAAGTTCCACTGTTCATAGCCATCCTTTGCCAAAGGTGAGAAGAATCGAGCGCATGCTACGACGGCCGAGCCCGAGCGTCAACGTACCACCTACAGGGGAAAGACATCGGAGCTGTCTACAGGCTGCGAAGCAGCTTGTAAAGTTCATTGGCGGCGTCAAAGTCGGCCTCGAGTTCGCGGGAGGCCAGCCGCTCACGAAGATCGTCGAGGCGGCGGGCGAACAGATCGAGCGCTGCCGAGAGGACTTCCTGATTGGTGAGCACGATGTCACGCCAGGTGGCATAGGAGCTGCCCGCCAGCCGCAGCGAATCGCGAAGCCCAGGACCAGCCAGCGTAATGGGCAGCCCGTTTTCGTCGAGGCGGTCGTAGAGAAATCCGGCCAGCGCGACGGCCGCGAGTTGCGGAAGGTGCGAGGCGAGGCCCACGGCGTAGTCATGCTGCGGCGCGCCGAGCCAGAGCGGGCGCGCGCCGATCTTTTCCAGAATTTTCACAAAGGCGGAGACCCGCGGATTTTCCTGCGCAGGCGATTGGCCAACGAGCGCGTAGGTGGTAGCGCGGAAGAGATCGGCGTCCGCATGGGCGATACCCGAGAGTTCGCGGCCCGCCATGGGATGGCCGCCAAGAAAAAACGGGCCATTTTCGCTCGAAAAATGTTCGGAAGCGGCCTGGGTGACGCGCACTTTGGTGCTGCACGCGTCGGTGATGAGAGCGTGCGCGGGCGCGCGACGCGCGATTTCCGGAAGAAGATCGATGGTCGCCGCAATGGGCAGGGCGATGTAGATCAAGTCGGCGCTCTGGAGCGCAGGCGCGAGTTCACCGGAGAAAGACCGGTCAATAGCGGCGCGAGATTGCGCTTCGCGGACGATCTCGGGTCGATCCCATCCGGAAACGCAAACCTCGGTGGTGTATTTGCGAAGGGCCAGGCCAAAAGA
>Ga0126373_10004376_pt1 | contig 10791 bp, 13 predicted proteins | sample PanSoiMetPlot_11_FD_92545 | JGI IMG/M metagenome (GOLD analysis project Ga0126373, IMG submission 92545) | Tropical forest soil microbial communities from Panama - MetaG Plot_11 | ecosystem: Environmental > Terrestrial > Soil > Tropical forest > Bulk soil | place: Panama | collected 2016-02-17
AGCTGTGCGTTGGCTACCAGATCCATCTCGATTACGGCGTCGACACCCCGCTTGTTCGTGATCTCCATGACCCGCTCGCCAACGTTCTCGCGCTTGTAATCGATAGTGTGATCCGCGCCGGCCTCGCGAGCGGCCTTCGCCTTCTCGGAGGAGGAAACCGTGGTGATGACGTTCGCCCCCGAGGCCTTTGCAAATTGGATGGCATATTGGCTGACAGCGCCGGCGCCTCCCGATATCAGCAAGTTGGTGCGCTCGGCGAGCTCGGCCAGGGCGACCGCGTGAATAGCTGTCATCGCCGGAATTCCAAGACAAGCGCCGGCCTCAAAACCGATACTGTCGGGTAATTTTACGGCCTGCGCGGCTGGCAAAGCGATAAACTCGGCGGCCGTGCCGAAAGCACGTTTCCATTGTCCATTCCATACCCATACCCTCTCGCCGATGCGCGATTTGGGAACGCCGTCGCCAACATCATCGATTACTCCGGCACCATCGCTCTGCGGCACGACACGCGGGAAAGCAATCTTTCGAGTAAGCCCTTGCCGCGATTTGACGTCGGAAGGGTTGACGCCCGAGGTGGCAAGCTTCACGCGCACTTCTCCGGGGCCTGGACGGGGCGTTTGGATTTCGCCGACCTTTAGCACCTCCCGCGCAGTGCCGTTTCGCTCGTAATAGGCGGCTTGCATCGTTGACCCCCCGGTGAATTGGCACAGTAGCACGGGGTCGATCTGCCCCAGAACCGGAACAAAGGTCGCGCGTTATTCCTGATCCCCATCAGAATGAGTGTGCACGACCGGGGGAAACTGCGAGGTCCAACATGCAATACCGAGTTTATAGCGGTCCCAAGGGATCAACGGACGTAACGCCATTCGAAAAATCAGAGTTGCTATTCAAAGAATTTGCAGCGCTCGATGATGCGCTGTCCTGGGCGCGCCATTTGGAGGCCGAGGGGCGCGTTCCGCTGCTGATTGAGGGCGACGACGGCACACGAATGAACCGCCGTTCGATCGTTGATGCGTTGCGGGTCGGTATGAGAGAACAGCTCTGAAGAGTTTAGCCGGCGATCCGTACCCATTCCGCGCGGGCGCGGTCCGTGAGCCGGTTCCATTTGTTGCCGACAACGTCCCAATTTACCATTGGCCGGCTGTTGGTGCCCGCGGTCGTCATTGCATGGTGCGAGTCATAGAGATAAGCCCCACCAATGGTGAGCAGAATGCCTAGAAGAATTCCGAAGAGGACGCGCATGTGATGAAACTCCTTGTTCCCGACCTCAAAACGCAGTTGCCGAAGATGCGGTTCCAGCCTCTCGGGGAGGTTTAGAGCGCAATTTTGGCTAGAAATCCGTCGATTTTGGGCTGCTCGGAATTAACCCTACAAGCGGCGCGGTCGTCTTATAACATATTGAAAATGCTAGATTTCTAGGTCAAAAAAGCTTTGCCCGCGAATGAAATTTGCTGCTATATTGAAAATATGAGCAGACATTCAGCAAAAACCGCCGGACGGTCCGCCAAAACGACAAGGCGAACCGCAAAAAAGAGTACGAAAGGCGCCCGTACTTCGGCAGCAAAGGTGTCAAAATCGGCGCGTTCGCCGGTTGGCAAGGTCACGCGACCGACAAGAGCGGCCACGATGACCTCCAGTCCGGTGCAAACCGTGAAGATGATCCGAACGCCAAGTCCGCCCGTGCAGCCGGTGGCCATGCCAGAATTGCCGGTGCAGCTGCACAAGTATCAAGTGGGCGAGACGGTTTATTACACCTCTCCGACATTTGGCCGTGCCGCAGCGACAGGTAGCTATATTGTGGTCAAACTGCTGCCGTCGGAAGGCGACGACTATCAGTACCGGATCAAAAGCTCCGGTGAGGCATTCGAACGCGTTGCCAAGGAAAGCCAACTCGACCGCGCTTAGTCCGACGTGCGCCAGCCGTCGCTATTTTGCCGCGGGCTTTTCTTACTGTGCCCTAGACGGCGTAATGGCGCCGCGCAGGAGACCAGGGCATGCCGATCTACATCACGCAGGGGCGCTACACCCGCGATGCGATCAAGGGGATGATCGTGAAGCCGGAGGATCGCGCTGATGCTGTCGCGCGCCTGCTATCCAAAATTGGCGGGCGGCTGCTCGGATATTATCTCACTTTCGGTGAATACGACTTTTTGACGGTCGCTGAGGCTCCAAATGATGTCCAGATGGCGGCCGTCCTCCTTGCGGCGGGCAGCGGGGGCGGGGTCACTGGTTTGCGCACCACCGTGGCAATGACCTCAGTGGAGGCGAAGGGCGCGTTTGCGGCAGCGAGCGACCTTGCGCCAAGCTTCAAGTCGGCAGGCGGGACATAGCTGACCTATGACGCTATAGCTAACCCGAAGAAAACATCGAAGTGGAGGATTTATGCGCGCGCTTTTGCGTCTCGCGGCGTTCACATTGCCAGTTTTGCTAACTTTACCAGTTGCGGCACAAGACTATCCGAATCGTCCGGTTAAATTCGTCGTCCCGTTTGGTGCGGGCGGGCCCGCTGATGTGTACGCGCGAGTGCTCGCACAGCACCTTTCCGAAGAAACCAAGCAAACCTTTGTCGTCGAGGATCGCCCCGGCGCCGGTTCGATCATCGGCACCGACGCGGTCGCCAAAGCAGCGCCCGACGGTTACACGCTGCTGATCATGTCGAATACGCATACGACCAACGAATCACTGTTGCCTAATAAGCCTTTCCAACTGATGCGCGATTTCGTTCCTGTTGCGACGATCAACTACTCCGATTTGCTGTTGGTCGTTCATCCGTCAGTGCCGGCCAAAACCGTCAAAGAGCTTATTGAATTGGCGAAAAAAGAACCGGGGAAACTCAACTACGCTTCGTCCGGGCCGGGCACGCCCTATCACATGGCCGGAGAACTGTTTAAAGCGATGACCGAGACGGACATCGTCCATGTGCCACACAAGGCCTCGGGTGATGCACGCAACAGCGTGATCTCGGGCACCGTCCAACTGATGTTTGACGCCGTCACCACGATGTCGGCTTTAGCAAAAGGCGGGCAGGTGCGTGCACTGGGGACGACCGGCCTGACCCGGTCGCAACTCACGCCCGATCTGCCAACTATCGCCGAAACAGTTCCCGGCTACGAGGCGACAATCTGGCTTGGCGTGATGGCTCCCAAGGGCACACCTGCGGAAATCGTCACTTTCCTCAACACCGCCATCAATAAGGTCATCAATTTGCCCGAAGTTAAGGCAGCCTGGCTCCAGCAGGGCGCGATTCCGCTGGTGAAGACTCCGCAGGAATTCGAGGCCTTTTTGCGCAAAGACATCGAAAAGTGGGCCAATGTGGTAAAAGTGTCGGGAGCAAAAATCCAGTAAGCATATGCTCCCGAAAAATCGGCCGACTTTCGCTTCAGGCCCGGCGACCGTTCTGGATAGGGTCCTGCGCAATCAAGTCGGTGGAATATGCCGATGGTCGACGGCGCGTCCGTAAACGGACTGCTTTCAACGTCACTGGTGCTGCCGGCTCCTGTGGCCGGTGCGCTGGCTGCGTTGTTCCTGGTAATGGTCGTGATGGCAGTCCGGCGCGCAGTCCACACCGGGGGGACGCGTCTTCTCGTTCCGTTTTTCATCGTACTGGTTTGCGCGCTTGGGGTGATTGGCGTAGCCGACCGCTTGGCAGTGAACGAACGTATGGCGGAACAACGCGATTTCCGCCAGCGCGATTCGCAACTCAACATAAGCGCGATAGCGCCTGGGTCGTCTCTTGCATGCCTTGATGGCGTCGCCGGCGAGCAGGTTGAAAATGTCTGCGAGCGAGCAATATTCGCCGATGCCCAAAGCGCAGCGAGGGCAGTCGCCTATGTCACTGCGCGTTTGTCTTTGCTTGCTGACGCTTTTGCGGCCGCGCAACGCGGAGATCGCGATCAGTTGGCCGTATTTGCCAACGCGCGTCGTGCCATTGAACTCGATCGTTACGGAATAGTGGCTCACGTTCTCGCGATTCGCGATGGTTGCACTGCGGAACGCTGCGCAGTTTTTTCCATGTTGCAAGATACCGGCGCGCTGAAGGCAAATTTGAAGGTGAGTGCCTTTGACACCTATGTGGCTCGCTATGCCTCAGGATGGGGCAAGCCCGAGCCGCCAGGTGAGAGGGCGCCGCAGGCCTCAGGGGCGCCGCTGCCGCCGGTTGCCAGCACGGGCGAGGCGGCAGCGCCGCATCCCGTCGACAGTCGCTATGATTTTCCGTCTGCCGCATCGATTCCCCCGGTCAGCATCATGAACGCAGAGCCTCCGCCACCAAAGGAAGGGGCCAATGCCCCAACCGGAGAGAAACCGGCCGGCAATCCTCCGGTGCCGCCCAAACGTCCACAGACTCAAGCGGCATCCCCGCCGGCACGCTAGTATCTGGCCGACCAACCCGGGCCCACATGTTCAAATCAGTCCTGATCGCCAATCGCGGCGAGATTGCCTGCCGCATTGCTCGCTCCGCGAGGCAAATGGGCCTTCGTACGATAGCAGTCTATTCCGAGGCGGATGCCCGCGCGCTGCACGTACGGTGCTGCGACGAGGCGCACGCTATAGGACCCTCGGAAGCTGCGCAAAGTTACCTCTCGATCGGAAAAATAATTGAGGCGGCGAAGATTGCGGGTGCCGAGAGCATTCACCCGGGCTACGGCTTTCTCTCCGAGAATGCGGATTTTGCACAAGCCTGCTTTGACTCCGGCATCGTCTTTGTTGGTCCGCCCGCTAAGGCGATCCGTGCGATGGGTCTGAAAGATCGGGCCAAGGCCCTTATGGAGAAAGCCGGTGTACCTGTGGTTTCCGGATACCACGGCGAACTGCAAGAACCAAAATTCCTCAAGCAGAAGGCCTATGAGATCGGCTATCCCGTCCTGATTAAGGGCGTTGCGGGCGGTGGCGGCAAAGGCATGCGGCGTGTCGACCGTCATGCCGATTTCGATTCTGCGTTGGAGGGTGCCCAGCGCGAAGCCACGGCAGCGTTCGGAGACGGCCGTGTGTTGATCGAAAAATATGTGACGAGCCCGCGGCATATCGAGTTGCAGATCTTTGCCGACCAACACGGCAATGCCATTCACCTGAACGAACGCGACTGTTCGTTGCAGAGGCGTCACCAGAAGGTGATCGAGGAAGCGCCAGCGCCCGGTATGACGACAGAATTGCGCGCCTCGATGGGGGCGGCGGCGGTGGCGGCCGCAAAAGCCACAGACTATGTCGGCGCAGGGACAGTCGAATTCATCGCCGAGGGTGCGAATGGTCTCCGCCCGGACAAATACTGGTTTATGGAGATGAATACACGCCTGCAGGTCGAACATCCGGTGACGGAAGCGGTCACTGGCCTCGATCTTGTGGAATGGCAGTTTCGCGTTGCCGCCGGCGAAAAACTGCCTTTGGCACAGCACCAGATAGCCCTCGAGGGCCACGCCGTAGAAGCGCGCCTTTACGCCGAGGATCCGGAACGGAGTTTCCTGCCGTCGACCGGCCGTTTGCTCGCCCTGCAATTCCCCAGGATGGACGGGCTCCGAATCGATAGCGGTGTGGAGAGCGGAAGCGAAGTGACCCCATTTTACGATCCGATGATCGCCAAATTCATCGTCCACGAGAAAACGCGTACTCAGGCGCTCGATCACCTCGCCGCCGCGCTCGAGCAGACCGTAGTCGTTGGCCCTCGCAGCAATGTGGGCTTTCTTGCGGCGCTATCCCGTGCACCTGGATTTCGTGCGGGCGGTTTCGATACGGGGTTTATCGACGGCCACCTGGCTGAACTTGGCGCCGAACCGGTGGAACTTGATCTCGCGGCGGCAGCTCTTGGAGCGCAGAAACTGCTCGCGCAGGGGGATGACCGTATCGCTTCCTCGCACGATCCTGAAACTGACGCCTTGCCGTCTCCGTGGGATGCAGCCGACGGGTTTCAGTTTTCAGGCGAGCGAAGGCTGGCTGTGCCGGTTCTTGCCGAGGGTGAGGTTGTTGTGGCCGAGGTCACCTATGGCCGCGGCGGGCCAATGGTCTCAATCGAGGGCGAGGCGCCTGCGCAGGATGCTGTGGCGCTGCTCGGTGACGACGCCGTTTACGTGCTGCGCCACGGCCGCCAGACCAAAGTACGCCTACGCGACCTCACCCTCGATGAGGCTGGGGATCAAGACAAAAGCGGGGTTGTGCGGGCGCCTATGCATGGCAAGGTGCTCGACATCCTGGTGGAGCAGGGCGCGCAGGTCACCCGTGGCCAACGTGTTGCCATTATCGAGGCAATGAAGATGGAGCACACGCTTGTGGCGCCAATCGACGGTACCGTTGTTGAGATTACGGGCGGTCGAGACGCGCAGGTTGCCGAAGGCGCAAAGATCATGCGCGTCGCGCCGGCGGCTGAATCTTAAGGAATAGGATGGGATTTCTTTATGTCGCTTCACCTCATTAAGCTTTGTGTTGGCTGCGACTCCGTTGCCGATCTCGAGGACTGGATCAAACAGAAACTGAAAGAGAAAAAACGCGTCCGGCAGAAGGTCGAGCACGTTCACACGACCCGCATGGTCCCAAAGCGCGCCGACGAACTCACAAGCGGTGGTTCGCTTTATTGGGTGATTCGCGGCCAAATCACCTGCCGGGAGCGAATCCTCGACATCCGCCCGTTCACGGACAAGGACGGCGTTGGCCGCTGCCGTGTCGTCCTTGACGGCAAATTGGTCCTCGTTGAGCCGCGGCCGCGCGCGGCGTTTCAAGGGTGGCGATATTTGCAGACAAACGAAGCGCCTCGCGACCTCTCCCGCGCCGCGCCCGGTGCTGCCAAAATGCCGGAAACCATGCGGCGCGAATTGCGGGAGCTGGGATTGCTTTAGACCCCGATATTGTCAATGAGCCGCGTTTTGCCAAGCCTGGCGGCGACCAGCAATCGAATCGGCCCCTCTTTGGAGGAGGCGATAGGGGCGAGCGTAAGCGCGTGGCGCGCTTCAAGGTAATCGAGCACGAATCCGGCAACGTCGATTTCGATTCGCCCGACGTTAAGGACTCGGTCAATTTTTTCGCCGTTTTTTATGCGGGTTGCGCAGTCCTTTAGAACACGATGGAGAATCGGTGCGGCCGCGCGTTCCGTCGTTGAGAGGTAGACGTTGCGTGAGGAGAGTGCCAAGCCGTCCGGCTCCCGCACGGTTGGAACGCCGATAACCTTCAGATGGAGGTCGAGGTCTTTGGCCATCTGCGTGATTACGCGCAATTGTTGGTAGTCCTTTTGACCGAAAAGGGCGAAGTCCGGCGAAACTTGGGTAAATAGTTTGGCGACCACTGTCGCAACACCGCCGAAGAAGTGCGGACGAAACTCGTCCTCCAGACCAGCTTTGGCAGGTCCTTCGGGGGCTATTCGCGTCGCAAAACCGTTCGGATACATGGTTTCAACCGACGGCGCCCAGACAAGATCGACTTTGGCGTCGCGTAAAGCTTTCAGATCAGTTTCGAAGCTGCGCGGATAGCTGGCAAAATCTTCGTGCGGCGCAAATTGTGCTGGGTTGACGAAGACGGACACTACGACGCGCTTGGCGCGTCGTCCCGCTTCGCGGACCAAGGCCATATGGCCGCGGTGCAGGGCACCCATGGTCGGCACCAGCGCCACGAGCTCACTTCGCTTTCGGTCAAGTTCCAGCGCGCGGCGAAGCGAGCTGACTGTTCGTACGACTTTCAGGCGGTTTGCCATAAGTGGAGTCTTTACCTTCGAATTGTCGCAAATTCGGATTACGGCCTTCAAGCGGGGATGAATATCACGAAGCTAATTTTGGATTAGCTCGGGTTTAACTTGACTAAGGCGCGTCGATATTTTGAGAATTGACAGCCGAAGGGGACGGCATGTTGATCGAACCAATCCAGGAGACAAGTCAATCTGCGCACGTCGTTGTGCTCGGAAACGAGAAGGGTGGCTCGGGAAAATCCACGACTGCATTGCATATTGCGGTCGCACTCCTTAAGGCCGGACAACGCGTTGCCACAATCGATCTTGATTCGCGCCAACAGAGCCTTACGCATTACATCGACAATCGGCGGGCATGGGCCGAACGCGCGCGGATCACGCTCGAACTGCCCGCCCACTATTGCATTGGACGGGCCGAAGGCAATTCCGTAGAAGCGAATGAGGCGCATGAGTTTGCCAATTTTTCGGCCGCGATCAGTGCGATAGAGCACACTCACGACGTGGTCGTGATCGACACGCCGGGTGCCGACACCTATCTCATGCGACTCGCTCACTCGATGGCGGACACCCTCGTAACGCCGCTAAACGACAGCTTCCTTGATTTCGACGTCCTGGCCACACTCGACCAGACGAATTTCAGCGTCACCGGAGAAAGCCATTACGCCGAAATGGTCCGTGAAGCACGGCGCCAGCGGCGACTGGTCGACGGCCAGCTCACCGATTGGATCGTGGTCCGCAATCGCCTTTCTAGCCTTTCTTCGCGCAATAAGCGTTTGGTAGGCGACGGAATAAATGAATTGGCGAAACGGATGGGTTTCCGGAGCATTGAAGGTTTCGCGGAACGTGTGGTCTATCGCGAATTCTTTCCGCGAGGACTCACCGCGCTCGACGATCTCGACGAAGAGACATTAGGTACGCGCCCGAATCTGTCGCATGTGACCGCCCGGGAGGAAGTGATCGCGCTGCTCAACGCGCTTCATCTTCCGCTGTGCGAAAACGGCAGACGACGCGCCGCAGCGCGCGCAGAATGGTACTCGGTCATGGACCAACCTCTGCAGGTTCACGATGTAATTTCCTAGCAGTCGAGCATAAGTTGTAGCGTATAATTGTACAACCTTTTGATGCGTGCCAGAATTCGCGTGCAGCGGTGGTTTCAGTGTAGAATTTTTTTATGAGAAAGGATGGCCGGCAAACGCCGGCACCGGTCTCGTCAAAACCGGAAATCGAGAGTTTCATCGAGAAGGTGCGCGCGCTCGGGCCGTCAACAGCGCGAGGCGCGCGTGGCCGTTTGATATTCGCGCTGGATGCAACGATGAGTCGCCAGCCGACATGGGACACGGCCTGCACATTGCAGGCAGATATGTTCCGCGAGGCTGCGAGCGCCGGGGGCCTCGACATTCAACTCGTGTATTTTCGCGGTTTGAGCGAGTGCCGGGCTTCCGGGTGGGTTGCGGGCAGTGACCGGCTCGCCGAACTCATGGCGCGAATCGATTGCCGCGGCGGCCAGACCCAGATCGGCAAGGTTTTGGCCCACGCTCGTCAGGAACATGCCCGGCAAAAGGTCCAAGCCGTGGTGTTTGTTGGTGATGCTATGGAAGAATCCGTCGACAGTTTGTGCCAGGCGGCCGGCGAACTGGGCCTGCTCAATGTTCCGGTCTTCATGTTCCAAGAAGGCGATGACCCCGTGGCGGAGAATTCCTATCGAGAGATCGCTCGTTTATCGCGCGGAGCATACTGCCGTTTCGATGCCGGTTCCGCGCATCAGCTCGGCGAACTTCTGCGCGCCGTGGCTGCTTACGCTGCGGGTGGTATCAAAGCGCTTGCCGGATTAAAGCGATCGTCCGGCGCGCAGGCGTTGTTAGCTCAGCTGAAATAGTCATGCCCGCCCTTATTTTCGGCGTTGTTGTACTCTTGCTCGTCTTGTGGGCGCTCAACGTCGTTTCAAAGGTTGATCCGAAAGTCGCTGCCCGGGTGACGAAGGTCGGCGGCGGCCTGCTCTCGCTCGGCTTTGCCGTCTTCCTCGGATTGCGTGGTGAAGTCGGCATCGCCATTCCGCTGGGAGCAATGGGGCTAGGGCTTCTTGGGTGGGTGCCTTTTGGACCCGCCGGGTTTTCCGCGCGCACGCAGAAAAGCTCTGGACAGACCTCGCGTGTGCGTTCGGCCTATTTCGAGATGGAACTCGACCATGACACCGGCGCGATGCGCGGGCGCATTCTGGCTGGACGCCATCAAGGCGCCGAGCTTGAACGGCTCGACATTAAAACTCTGACAGCAATGCTCGCTGAGATCGACGAAGAAAGCCGAGCGCTACTTGTGGCTTATCTTGACCGCCGGGATCCCGGATGGAGTGAGCACGCGCAGGCGGACGCGGCAACGGGGCGGCGCGCGTCGAGCAGCGGAAAAATGTCTGAACAAGAGGCCTATCAGATCCTTGGCCTGGAGGCCGGCGCCAGCGCCGATGACATCAGCCGCGCGCATCGCACGCTGATGAAGAAAATGCATCCCGACCAGGGGGGCTCGACGTATCTCGCGGCCCGAATCAATGAAGCCAAGGAAATCCTTCTTCGCAGCCATCGCTGAGGTACTCCACAAACGCGACCATCAGCGGCTCCTGAATATTTGGCGTTTCCCAGTTATCGTTTTTGTTTGTCAGTTTTTCAGCAGCATGCACGGAATTGCGCTGCGTTTGAGATGTTTGCAGGCGGCCTCGGCCTGATCTTTTTCCAGACCCGCAAACCGCGCACGAAAGAGCACCTTGTCGCCCTTCTCGGTGCGTTCGGTGAAGGGATCGGCTTTGCCAAGCAGCCTCTTGGCTACGTTTTGCGCGGTTTCGAGCCGTTGCCTGGCCTCTTTTTCATCGGGCAAAGCGCCGATCTGAATCAGCCAGCCACCACGTGGTTTAGCGGTGGATGCGGAAGTTGTTGTCGGCACTGGCACACTGCTTCCCGCTGAAGCAACCTTTGCCGGCTGTGCGGTGGGCTCAGCAGGTGTGTCGACCGGCGGGGCAGGCGGAGGCGATACGGCTGGGGCTGCGGCAGTGACTGGCGGTGCAGGCGGGGGCGAGGCGGGAGGCGTTGGCGCAACGGTCGCGTTCGGCGCAGCCGCTGACGGATCGTTTCTGACAGGTGCAA
>Ga0126373_10004377_pt1 | contig 10790 bp, 9 predicted proteins | sample PanSoiMetPlot_11_FD_92545 | JGI IMG/M metagenome (GOLD analysis project Ga0126373, IMG submission 92545) | Tropical forest soil microbial communities from Panama - MetaG Plot_11 | ecosystem: Environmental > Terrestrial > Soil > Tropical forest > Bulk soil | place: Panama | collected 2016-02-17
CCAGCGCGCGGACCCTGCTGCCCGCGGTCATTCGAATCCTCGGCGTGGAGTCCTGAGATGGAGCAAGTCCACAGCAACGATGCGTCGTTGGCCGATCCTGCGGCCATTCGCCAGGCCATGGAGTACTACGCAGAGCGGGGCTGGACCGACGGCCTTCCAGTCGTACCTGTTACCGACTCCTATCTTGCTGAATTCCTGGCCCAGACCTGCAAGCAGCCGAGCGACGTGGTCTTCGCCATGCCGCATCTCAACCGCAACCTCACAGTACGACTGGCCGCGATCAACGCGGCGATGGCTGGCTGCCGGCCCGAGTACTTCCCGGTGATCCTTGCCGCCTGGCAGTCACTTGCCGAAGAGGGCTACGCCACGCGCGGTATATGGCAGAGCACCACTGGGACCGCTCCCCTGCTGCTAGTTAATGGGCCGGTGCGAACCGACATCGGTATGAACAGCGCCGGGAACGTTTTCGGGTCCGGGTTCCGCGCAAACGCGACGATCGGCAGGACCATCCGGCTTACCGCTATCAACGCCTTTGGCCTGCGACCGCACCAGCTTGACCAGGCGACGCAGGGTACACCCGCGAAGTACACAACGTGCATCGCGGAAAACGAGGAAGACAGTCCCTGGGACCCGCTGCACGTGCAATTCGGGCTCGCGGCGTCCGACAGCGCAGTGACCGCGATGATCATCAGATCGTGTATTCATATGGAGGCCCGGCACACGACGGTGCCCGAACAGCTCGGGCTTGACCTTGCAGGCACCATCGCGCGTACTGGTGCGCTGGTGCACAAGACCATCAGCGCCCTGGTCGTGCTGAGCCCGGAGCACGCGCGCATCTTCGCCCGGGCCGGATGGAGCAAGCCAGATCTGTCCCAGTTCATCTACGACCGCGCCACCTGCACCCGCGCCCAGCTCGCGGCCGTCGGCAAGGATGCTATCTCCCGGCAGACTCGGTGGCGGCTACCGGCCGACCACCCTGATGCGATAGCCGACGACGCGTTGCCCGAGTCTGGCGCGGGAACAGTACGTGTGCTCAACTCGCCCGAGGCGGTCCTGGTGGCTGTCGCCGGGGCCAACAACGCCGGTGTGTCGGCGGTAGTCGAGACGTTCGGGCCGCGTGGCGGGCCACCAGCTGTCGTCCGAATCGCGGACGGAACGTCGAGTGATGTACGGAGCTAGACAAACGCGCCGGGCAGCCGGCTTGCAATGAAGCCAACTACCCGGCGCTCGCGGCAGCGACCTGAGCCCCGATGTCGGTCGCTGCCTAGCGGTCCACGGATTTGCCGCGGCGGACCGCTACGCGTCGCGCTTGCGGAACAGGATGAGCCCGCCTATGAGGGCGGCGGCCGCGTACGCGCAGAACACCGCGAACCCAGTCCACGGCGAGAACATGTTCGTCCCTGACACCTGCTCCCAGATCGCGCCGCCCGCGTTGAACGGGATCCACTTGTCGATGTGCTGCGCCCAGTTGCTCGGCAGGAATCCGCTCAAGACGAAAGCGACGAACAAGATGCCGATGGCCGTGGTGATCGCGCCGGCAGTGTGCCGGAGCATTGCCCCGATTCCATAGGACAGCAGTCCGCAGAGCGCGAGGAACATCCCGCCGCCGATGACGGCCCGCAGCACGCCTGGCTGGCTCAGCGTCGCGTTCAAGTGCTGGCTCGACAGAATCGCCTGCCCGACCGCGAACGAAGCGAAGCTGCATACCTCGCCGACGATCAGCGCGACGACAGTGAACACGAGCGCTTTGGACGCGAAGAACCAGGTGCGCTTCGGCATGGTGGCAAGCGAGGTCCTGATCATCTGCGTGGAGAACTCAGAAGTGATGGTCAGCGCGCCGAGAACGCTGATCACCAGTTGGCCGATCAGCAGCCCGAACAGGCTGGCCACGACTGCGTGGTGCCTGGCGTCTTCGGCGACCTGGCTATATTGCCCGGTTCCCTGGAACTGCTGCACATGCTGCAGCTGTCCGAATGAGAACAGTGCGCCGATGCCAACGCTGAGCAGTACCAGCGCGCCAAGCGTCCAGTAGGTAGAGCGAAGCGAGCGGAGCTTTGTGAACTCCGAGCGGATCGCGCCGCCGAACGTAGCCCGGCCGGCCGGTCCGGATAGCGCCGGCAACCGCGGCGCGGTCACAACGGTGGTTGCCATCTCAGACCCCACTTCCTGTCAGCACGTGCTCGTCATCGTTGCGTGGTACGCCAGCGTGGAATTGCACGCTCGACGCGGTGAGTTCCATGAATGCCTGCTCAAGTGAGGCGAGCTCCGGCGTCAGCTCGTGCAGCCGGATCGAGTTCTCGAAGGCAAGGTCACCGATCTGCCGTGCGTCCAGGCCGGCCAAGACCATAGTTCCGTCGCCGTTCTCGCGGGCCGTTCCGCCGGCCGCCGCCACGAGCCTGGCCATATGGTCTGGCTGCGGCGTGCGCACCCGCACTTGACGCTGCGAGTTCGCGGCTATGAACTCCTCGACCGTGCAGTCGGCGATCAGCTTGCCCCGTCCGATCACCAGCAGATGGTCTGCCGTGTGTTCCATCTCCGACATCAGGTGACTGGAGACGAAGATCGTCCTGCCTTCGGCCGCCAGCGCCTTCATCAAGTTCCTGATCCAGAGCACACCCTCGGGGTCGAGCCCGTTGACTGGCTCGTCGAACATGAGGATCTTCGGGTCCGCAAGGAGGGCAGCCGCGATGCCGAGCCGCTGCCCCATGCCGAGTGAGAATCCCTTCGTCCGCTTACGGGCCACGTCGGCCAATCCGACTAGCTGCAACACCTCGTCGACCCGCCCCTTGGGCAAGTTGTTGGATTGGGCCAGGCAGAGCAGGTGGTTGTAAGCGCTCCGGCCCCCGTGCAGAGCCTTAGCGTCGAGCAACGCGCCTATCTCGTGCATTGGCTGATCCAGCGTGACGAACCGCTTGCCGTTCACGGTGACCTGGCCAGCTGTTGGCTGATCCAAGCCGAGGATCAGCCGCATCGTCGTCGTCTTGCCAGCGCCGTTAGGTCCTAGGAACCCGGTGATCTTGCCTGGCTGCACACTGAACGAAAGATCATCAACCGCCAGCGTGTCCCCGTAGCGCTTTGTGAGGCCTCGTGCCTCAATCATGATGTCGTCCCCTTCCGACCGCCAGGCGGGTTCCTGGCTACATGGTTCGGTCCGGCATGCAACCGCTTCCGGACCTGTAAACCAGTCTCGGGCACAAACGCGATAGTTCGCGTCGCCCGCGGGTCGGATCCTCTCTACGTCCGGAGGGTGATATCAATTCGCCAGGTTGATCGTCTTCAGGACTACCTCGGCAGCCTTCCGGCGTCCTTCAGGAGTACCGGCATCGCCGGTATGCGATTCCCCCGCAGATCGCGACCACGCAGCAGCGCACAATGCCCGCAATCCGTCGATCGGATCGCCTGCGCCTTTGACGGTCAGCCAGTCGCTCGGGTCCGCAGCTAGCGACGCTCGCCAGCCGCCGCACTCGAAGGCACCGTCGGCCTGTGTGATCGCCGGGTGGCTCACGTTCAGGCCGGTCAGGTCGGCGGCGATGTACGACGGGCGCCGCTGCGCCGGTGCGAGCAGTACGTCAATCGGCTTAGACACCCCGGTCAGCACAAGCAGACTGTCGGCCCGACCACGCACTGCACCTTCGATGTCGGTATCCAGCCTGTCGCCGACGATGAGCGGCCGCTTGGCGCCGACGCGCTCCACCGACTCCGCGTGCAATGGGGGCTCGGGCTTGCCTGCGACGATAGGGTGCCGCCCAGTCGCACGCACCAGGAGCTGTACCAGGGAGCCATTTCCTGGCTGCGGGCCGCGAGTGGTAGGCAAGGTCGCGTCCACGTTCGATGCCACGTACAAAGCACCAGCGTCAATGGCCAACGCAGCTTCGGCCAGCAAACGGTAAGTGATGTCCGCCGCATAGCCCTGGACGACAGCGAGCGGGCGCTCGGCGGCAGCCGACACCGGTCGCAGGCCACGGGCATGGATGGCCAGCCGCAGGCCCATGCCGCCGACGACCAGTACCGGCGACCCGGCCGGCAAGTGCTCTGCCAGCAGCCGGGCAGCCGCTTGCGCCGAAGTCACGATATCTGTAGCGGTGGCGGGAACGCCCATAGCCGACAACTGCGCGGCGATCGCGCTCGGTGACCTGGACGCATTGTTGGTCACGAACGCCAGCCGCATTCGGTGTTTCACGGCTTCGGCTAGTGCATCGGCGGCCCCGTGGATGGGGGTTCCACCGAGATAGATCACACCGTCGAGATCAAGCAGCGCCGCATCGTAGTGCTCACTGAGTCGCCCAGGACTACCGAAAGGACGGGAGGCCGCGTCATGAACGGCCCCGTTCCCTGTCAATCTGAACTACCTCTCTGCATCTGGCGGCGAGCCTTCAAAGTTGCGCGCACGCTACGCAAGGCGTCGGTGTAATGACGCAAGTTGGGGCGCATGGCGGCGGCCAAGGCGAGGTGCTCTGCGGCCGCTCCTGGGTCGCCTGTCCTGGCCAGTGCCAGGCCGAGGCCGAACTGGGCATAATCATCGCTAGGGCTGGCTTCCACGATGAGCCGGAAGTTTCCCGCTGCCGCGGCGTATTGACCGGCATCGAATTGCGCCCGGGCCAGAGCTTCGAGGACGCTCTTGGATCGTGGTTCGGCCGCTGCGGCTCGTTCGAGCAGCTGGGCTGCCGCTGCGGGGCTGCCCCGGCCAAGCAGATCCAAGCCTCGTTTGTACAGCTGATGGGTGTCCGCGCCGTTGGCCGGCGCTAGTTCTGGAGCATCGTGTGACGAAACCGGATTCTCCGGGCGGGAATCACCATGGCCTGCCGGTCCTTCAGACATATGTGCCGATCCTTCCGTCCGGCCAGGCGCCAGCCGCTGACAGCGTGCCCGGCCTCGTACTCGCGCCGTTCCGCGGCGTCCGCTATGCCGAGGAACGGGTAAGCGGGCTGGCAGAGGTCACTTCACCACCGTACGACGTCATCGCTGCCGATAACGAGAGCCAGTTGATGGCGATGGATCCGCATAACGTGGTCAGGTTGATCCTGCCCAGGCATGCCCCCGGTCAGCCGGGAAGTCCATACGAGGATGCCGCTGCAGACCTAACTGCCTGGCTGGCCAGCGGGATCCTCGTGCCGGACTCGAAACCTGCCTTGTACGTCTATGAGCAATTTGAGGTCGGCGCAAACGGGGCCGAAGTCGAAGGCGGCATCCGGCAGCGCGGGCTCATCGGTGCGCTCGGGCTTGTGCCGCCTTCGGCCGGAATCGTTCAGCCGCATGAGAACGTGGTCCCTGGCCCAGTCGCTGGCCGACGCCAGCTTATGGAGGCCACACAAGCCAACCTCGAGCCGATTTTCCTTCTGTACGAAGGAGGGAACGGGGCGGCTACCAAGCTCGCCGACTCTGTGGCTTCGAGTCGCCTGCCTCTCGCCGAGGCCCGGACTGCGGACGGCCTGCGGCATCGGGTATGGGCCGTGACAGATCCCGGCGAGCAAGAAGCGGCTGCCGCTGATCTCGCCCAGCGCACGGCGCTCATCGCCGACGGCCACCACCGGTACGCGGCATACCGGCAGCTGCAGCAGCGCCGGCACGATTCTGGTGCTGGCAGCGGGCCATGGGACCTAGGGCTCGCGCTGCTTGTCGACTCCAACGCCTACCCGCCACGCCTTGGCGCGATCCACCGGCTCATCCTCGGCCTAGTTCCGGAGGTAGCCGCGCGGCTGGCGGCCGAGGCATTCAGTGTGCGCGAGCTCCCGGGTGGGTCGGCCGACGTGGACGCTGCGCTTGCCGATCTGGCAAGTGCCTGCGACACCAGCGTGGCATTCCTGCTGACCGGAGCTGGACGAGCCTTCCTGCTGACCGACCCGGATCCGGCGCTGCTACGTTCGGCTGTGCCGGACCAGCCCGGTGAACTCTGGCAGCACCTGCCGGGCAGGGTCCTGGAGGGATTGCTCTTCGACAGGATCTGGGGGATCGAGGACGACGCCCGCAGCGTACAGGCCATTCATGACGCGGGAGAAGCGATCCGTGCGGCCGAGGCAGAGCCGGCCGGGACCGCAGTCATCTGCTGCCCAATGTCCGCGGCCCAGGTGTACCAGGTCGCCGCGCTGGGGCAGCGAGTGCCGCGAAAGTCAACCTCGTTCGGTCCGAAGCCGCGGACTGGCTTGGTCCTGCGGTTGTTCGCTGAAGGCTGAATCCGCTGGTCAGCGGCGGCGATTACAGGTCGATTGAGCGCGCGTACTCGTACGCGCGGTATCCCATTCCGTTGTAGAGGCTGATCGCGACGTCGTTGTGCCCGAAGACGTTGAGGCCAAGATGTGTATCGCCCGCGTCGACCGTGGCTTGCTCGCCGATGACCATCGCGGCCCGGCCGTAGCCTTTCCCGCGCTCGTTCTCATGCACCTCAACGCCATAAACCCAGCTCGTGCCGGGCGCGTATTTGTGCCCGATCCAGTTCGTCGCGACTTGCTCCCCGTTGCTGTACAGGGACAAGAAGGTGTGATTCGCGGTGTGCAGACCGTCGGGCAGCAAGTGATCAAACTGCCGCGCAGATTCGGTGTAAGCAAGGTTGGCGGGCATTGAGCCTGAATCCATCATGTCGGCCGCGTAGCCGCGCACGGCTTCTTCCCGCCAGCCTTCGAACTCCGTCGCGCTCATCGATTGGCCCTCGAGACCCTCGGCAAGCGGTTCAGTCGCTGAGAGCCTCTTGATCATCTGATGAGCCCGGATGGGATAGCTCGCGAACACTGCACTATGCATTTCATCCGCTGGGTCGGTTGTCACCCAGAGCGATCCGCCCTCGTTCTCGAGCGCCCAGTTCGCGGCGAACTGCAGGGCATGGCCTGCGTGACTCAGACGTCGGTGCTCGGACCGAACGAGAACGTCATCGAGAACCGCCAGTTTGGTGCCACCCTGGTCAACGACTCGCAGCGCGAGAATGCCGACAGTCGTCTCGTCCGAAACCAGGGCAAAGGTGCCGGTGACAGCTGCGGATTGGCGTCCGGCCATTCGGTTTTGCACTTGAGCGGTCGCCCACTCTGCCGGCACATCCGGCTGGCCATACCATCGCTCGAGCCGAACCCGCCAGTCTTCTTGCCACGCGTCCCACTCGGCGCCGGTCGCCTGCCGCACCTGTGTCACGTAGCAGACCCTAAAGCACTGCGAACGCGCGGTCCACGCGGTGCGATGAGCAGTTGTGGTCGCCCGCTGCGAGGATGCGCCCAGGGCTGGAATCATGTGCGCATGGAGCAGGCCGGACTCAGCTACTCGATCGCGGATTCGATTACCGATCTCGGCAACGACGTCTTCCAGATCGACACCAGGATGGCCGGCTACGAAGGGATCACCGCCGGCTACCTAATCCGCGGAGACCGGCCGTGCCTGGTGGAGACTGGGACAGCCCCGTCGGCGCCCGTGGTCCGGGATGCTCTTGCTGAGCTCGGCGTTGGATCGAACGACCTAGCCACTGTGGTGGTGACCCACATTCACCTTGATCATGCCGGCGGCACTGGCGACATCGCGGGGATGTTCCCTGCCGCGGAAGTCGTGGTGCACGAACTTGGCGCACGGCACTTGGCCGATCCGTCTCGATTGATGGCTAGTGCACGGCTCGTATATGGCGACGAGCTAGATGAGCTTTTCGGAACGCTCGCGCCCACGCCAGCCGCACGGATCCGGACGGTCGAGCGCACGGGTGTCGTCGACCTGGGCGGCGGGCGCGAACTGCAGAGCCACTATTCGCCCGGTCATGCGAAGCACCACGTCGGCCTGGTGGACTCGGTGAGCGGGGACCTGTACGTCGGCGATGCCGCAGGCATCTACATTCCTGAAACCGGAGATATGCGCCCGGCTACTCCGCCACCTGACTTCAATCTCGACATTGCGCTGGACTCATTGCGCACATTCGCGGCGCTGCAGCCAGTGCGACTGTTGTTCAGCCATTTTGGGCCGGTCACAGCGGTGGACGAGACCCTAGAGCGCTCAGCTGCCGAGATCATTGTCTGGGTCGAAGAGACTCGGCAGGCGCGCAGGGCAGGGCTCGATCTGGACCACGCCGCGGCCATGGTGGCCGAGCGCACCAGGCAGCGATACCGAGCGCTGGCAGACTCAGCTGATCCCGAGCTGGCAGCCAAGTACGACCGGATTAGCAGCGCACAGGCGAACGTCGCAGGCATCATGCACTGGCTGGACAAGACCGAGGGCACATGACATTGCAGTGAAGTTCAGCGGAGACGTCAATTCTCTTCGTCGTCGCCCCGTTGCCTGTCGGTCGGCAGGGCAACGTCAGTCTCACCGTCGAGGTCGTCATCAGCTTCATCAAGTTCCTGATCCTCGACGAGGTCGAGACCTCCGCGGTCTAGCTTGCCATCAGCGCCGAGTTCGCCATCGGCGCTTGGCTCACCGTCCTCATCGAGGTCATCGAAGCCGAATTCGTCAAGTTCCTCGTAGCGTTCTGCGGCGTCTGTCTCGTCATTGGCGTCAGCTCTGGCGGCACGCCCGAACCATTCGCGGGCCTCATCCTCGCGACCAGCTTGGAGCAGCGCATCCGCGTACGCGTAGTACAGCCTTGTGTACTCCGGCCGAATCCGGTCTTCGGTCAGCTCCGGCCCCTGCAGCGCGACGATGGCTGCATCCAGCAAACCCTGATCACGCCGAACGCCGGACTCCACGATCCGCAGCTCGAGTTTTGTCTGCCGATCCGCGTTGGCAGCTTCCGGGCTCTTGATGAGATCCAGGGCGCGGTCCAACCTGCCGAGTGCACGCTCGCAATCGGCCATCAGCGGCAGATAACTGACTCGCCCGGTGAGTCTGCGCGCAGCCCGGAACTCAGCCAGCGCTGATGTCCAGTCTGAAGCCTGATACGCAGCGATCGCGCATGTCTCCCGCACGACGCCAACCCTGGCTGCCAGGTTCCTGGCCTTCTTGGCATAAGAGTAAGCCTGGTCGGCGTCATCGGTTGTGCTCGTCGCGACGAGCAACCTGGCGACCGCACTGGCCAGGTCGCCGGGCAGCGTCCGCAATTCGGCCATTGCCTCGGGGTCGAGCTGGTCCGCCGTAATACTGTCTGGCAAATCCAGGCGTATTTCTTCGCGGTTGGGCGGCTCGTTTGCGACATCGGAGCCCGCCGATTCGCGGAATCCGGCAGCACGACGCGATCCTGCCCGGCCACCGCGGTCGCCCGACCGATCAGAGCGCCTTTCATATGGCCGGCTGGAACCCGACCGAGTGGGGCCGTGCTCTCGCTGCCCTGGCCGGCCTGCGAAGTTGTCGCGGCGTGGCGGACGCGACCGTCCTGACCGGCTCTCGTCTGCCTCCCCCCCGTCTGATTGCCATGACCGCGACCGACCTGCACCGGATCCGCCACTCCATCCCGGCTGGCTTGCAGCACGGCGCCAGCCTGGCTCGGAGCTCTGCCGCCCACCGCCACCCGCGTAACGCGACCCGCCAGACGTAGTTTCTGACCCACGGCGGCCAGGTCCCGTTGAGCCAGTACCGCGGTCAGCTGCGCCAGTTGACCTAGCTCGCGGTGTGCCAGAACTCTGGCGCGACTCACCGCCCCGGCCAGTCCCGCCACTGCGAGCATTGGTGCCGAAGCCGTTGTCGGCGCGGCGACTGCTGCCAGCATCCCTGCCCGCGTTTGCCCGGCCGCCTTGGGAACCTGCGCCAGCACGACCGCCGCTATGCCTGCTGCCGCCCGACCGGCCAGTTTGGCCGCCGTCAGTACGACCGCCGCCAGACCTGCTGCCACCCGACCGGCCACCGCTAGGGCTGCGCCGATCACTGGGCTCCAAGCCATCGTCGCCAGATTGGCTGCGGCGGCCCGAATCGCGGCCGTAGCCTTTCCGATCGTCGCTTCTGCCGCCGCTCGCCCGACCGCTGCCGAAGCTGCCGCGGCGATCACCGCCGCTGAAGCCACTGCCTGAGCGCGACCGGCTCGGCCCGCTGCGCCGCCCGCTCGACTCGAGCCCGCCGCCGTCTTGACCGCGATCATCAAAGTCCCGGCTTGAGCCGCCTCTGCCTCCGCCGCTGCGGCGATCGCCGGAACCGAAGGCGCCGCTCTCTCGCGGACTCCGGCTGCCAGCATCCCGGCCCGAACCGGATCGGCTTGCGCCTGTCTGCCCGCGGCGTGCGCCGCCACCTGCGGACTGCCGGGCCGAATCTGACCGGCTTGCGCCTGTCTGCCCGCGGCGTGCGCCGCCACCTGCGGACTGCCGCGCCGACCCGCTGGAGCGCTGCCCAGAACCCGTACGGCGGTCTCCGCCTGAGCCGCCTGCGGGGCGACCGCCAGCCGACCCGCGCGAGTTCCCAGCCATCTGCTTATCCTCCAACATCGGCCCGCGCGGCATGTCCTTGGCAGGCTGCTAGCTGCTAATAATTGCGAATTCGCCGTCAAACTCGGGCAGCACAAAAACCGAACCACAAAAAGCGCTGAGGGCCAGTTACCAAAAGGTAACGGCCCTCAGCGGAAAGATGTCCGGCGGCGTCCTACTCTCCCACCCGGTCCCCCGGGCAGTACCATCGGCGCTGAAGGGCTTAACTTCCGGGTTCGGAATGGGACCGGGTATTTCCCCCTCGCTATGGCCACCGAAACACTATGGAGATGTCAGGAGCGCACTTGCTTCGGACTAATCCGAATCAGGCGCCCGACCGCATCTCGGGAACCGCACAGTGGACGCGAAAACAAGATCTAAAAGTAGAAGCCAAGCCACTCGGCCTATTAGTACCGGTCAGCTCCACACGTTGCCGTGCTTCCACCTCCGGCCTATCAACCCAGTCGTCTAGCTGGGGGCCTTACCAGGTTAACCCTGAGGGAG
>Ga0126373_10004378_pt1 | contig 10789 bp, 7 predicted proteins | sample PanSoiMetPlot_11_FD_92545 | JGI IMG/M metagenome (GOLD analysis project Ga0126373, IMG submission 92545) | Tropical forest soil microbial communities from Panama - MetaG Plot_11 | ecosystem: Environmental > Terrestrial > Soil > Tropical forest > Bulk soil | place: Panama | collected 2016-02-17
AGGCTGAACTCTTTCATTGGCCAGTTTGTCAGTGACCTTGGGGCTGCCGTGCACACGGGCATGGTAGTTATTGGAGAAAAGCTCGGTTTGTACAAGGCCTTGTCAGCGCAACCGATGACGTCTGCAGAGCTTGCAGCCAAAACCAGTACTGATGAGCGGTACGTACGTGAGTGGCTCGCTTCACAGGCGGCAGGCGGCTACGTCAGCTACGACGACAAGACACAGAAATTCTTTCTTACGGAAGAGCAGGCCTTTACGCTGGCAAACGAGGACTCTCCAGCGTACCTGCCTGGTGCATTTCAGCTCGCCTTGGGCTCGCTTGCTGCAGTTCCCCGAATTGCGGAGTCGTTTCGCTCCGGTGCAGGCATGGGTTGGCACGAACACGACGACGGAGTATTCCACGGTTGCGAGAAGTTCTTCCGGCCTGGCTATGCGGCCAACCTCGTCACCTCGTGGATTCCTTCGCTACACGACGTCAAGGCGAAGCTTGAGGCTGGGGCGCGTGTCGCGGATGTAGGCTGTGGCAAAGGTGCGTCGACCATCCTCATGGCCAAGGCCTTCCCGAACTCGCGTTTCTTCGGATTCGATTACCATGGCAAATCCATCGAGGGCGCACGCGAAACAGCAACGCGCGAAGGCGTGGCCGGACGAGTGACGTATGAAGTTGCCAAGGCCAAGGAGTATCCCGGAAAAGACTACGACTTCGTCGCGGTTTTCGATTGCCTCCATGACATGGGAGACCCCGTCGGAGCCGCGAAACACGTACGACAGTCGCTCAAGGAAGATGGGACGTGGATGATCGTCGAACCGTTTGCCAACGACAAGTTGAAAGATAACCTGAACCCTGTAGGCAGAGTTTATTATTCCTTCTCCACGCTGTTGTGCACTCCATGCTCGCGTTCGCAGGAAGTCGGATTATGTCTTGGAGCACAATCTGGGGAAAAAGGGATGCGCGATGTTGTCTCTTCTGCCGGCTTCAGTCGATTTCGCCGCGCCTCCGAAACCCCCTTCAACATCGTGTATGAAGCACGACCTTGAGTCAGTCAAGCAGGATCGCCGCCCGGCGCGGATCTTTTGGTCCGTGCCGACCGGAGACAACTTCTTCCGCTTCTAGCCAATCCCGCTCCGCCAGAGCTAGGTCGTCCGTCGCCTATTCGTGCCGCAGCGCAATGACCGGGTCCACTTTGGTGGCACGCAACGCGGGGATATAGCTTGCAACGAAAGCCACCGCCAGCAGCAGCAACGAGACAGCTCCGAGGGTCGGGAAATCGGTAGAGCCGACCCCATACAGGACGGAATGCATCCCGCGGAGCGTCAGAAACGCCAGCGTAGCTCCGATGCCCATGCCAATCAGCGACAACGTCATGCCTTGCCAGAGCACCATGGTGACGACATTCAGTGGACGCGCACCGAGCGCCGCGCGGATCCCCAGCTCCTGCGTGCGCTGGCTCACCGAATACGCAATGACGCCGTAGACGCCCACGCTCGCCAGAATCAACCCAAGCAGACCGAATGCCCCAACCAGCATCGCCCCAAGCCGCGCTGGCAGCAGCGGCTTGCCATAGCGCACGTGAGAGTCCATGGTCGTGACATCATAGAGCGGCAGCGTGGAATCGAGCTGTTGCGTTTCTTCGCGCACGGCTCCGACCATTCCCTGCGGATCGCCGTCGCTGTAAACCAGCAGCGTGGCCGACGATTGATACTTTTGCGCCAGCGGAAAATAGATGAATGGCTGCGGCGGCTCGTACAAAAACATGTACTTCCCGGTGACGGTTACACCTACGATCTGAGTTTTCGGGCCGCTGCGCTCCGTCTGAAACGTCTTACCCAGCGGATCTTGTCCACGGAACATTTTCCTGGCGAAGGCTTCATTGACGATCGCTACCCGGGGCGCCGAGGCATTATCGAGCTCTGTGAATTCCCTGCCCCGCACCAGGCGCACACCGAGCGTCCGGAAATACTCCGGCTGGACAGAGTTGCAGAAGATGATTTCGCCTTTCGACTTGTCTGTGGCGGCTTGGCCCTCCGCGTACACGTTGACCGTATTGGCGTCATAGCCCATCGGAATCAGTGCGGCGATGGCCGCATCGCGCACGCCGGGATGCCCTTTCACGCGATCGCGAAGCTGCTCATAAAATTGCTGCCCGCGCTGCTCCGTGTAGTTTTGCAGACGCAGGTCCATGGAGGCCATCAACGTGTGGTCCACCCGGAAGCCCATATCCGTATGTGCAGAGTTTTCGAAGCTACGAACGAAAAATCCAGAGCACGCCAGCAACAACAGCGAAACCGCCACCTGCGCCACAACCAGCACATTGCGAACCCGATTGTGACTCCCCGCGGAACTTCCGGACCGCCCACCTTCCTTCAGCGTCTCGGTGAGATCGGCACGCGCCGTGCGCAAGGCCGGAATAATTCCGGCCGCGATCCCAGTCAATAGCGCCACCAGAAAGCAGAACGCGAACATGCGGTAGTCCATGCTCAAGTCGAACAAACGCAGCGGAATATCCGAGGGAACGTGGATCGACATCAGCCCCAGAGCGGCCCAACGCGCGATGACTACGCCGACAACGCCTCCAACCATCGAGAGCAGTACGCTTTCCGTGAGGAGCTGGCGCGTGATGCGCCATGTGCTCGCGCCCATCGCGGTGCGCGTGGCGATCTCCTTGCGTCGGCCGTTGGCGCGCGCGAGGATTAGATTCGCGACATTCGCGCACGCAATCATCAGGACTAGGCCGACCAACGACATGAACACGGCCACTAATTTGGGCATGAACTCCGCGACCAGTCCGGGCTCCGGGCGAGCCTTCAACTCCGGATAGACTTGCAGCTTGAATCCTTTGTGGGAGTCGGGAAATTCCTGCGCGAGGCGAGCGTCGAGCGGAGCGGCCGCGGCTTTGGCCTGCTCTGGCGTCACGCCGGGCTGCAACCGCGCTAGGATGCGGAAATCGCTCTCGCTGCGGTCCTCCAGGAATTTATCCGCGTCGTTGACCATCGCCGGAATCATGCTTGCCGGAAGGTAAAAATCAGGATCGATGAAGTAATACGTTCCGTGAAAAGCTTTCGGAGCAACGCCAATGATCGTAAACGTGCGATTTTGCACCAGCACGGTTTTACCGATCACGCCGCGGTCGCCCCCGAACCGGCTCTGCCAAAACTTGTAACTCAGAATCATGAGTGGATCTTTGCCCTTGACCCAGCCCTCATCGACAGCGAAGAAGCGACCAGCCGCGGGCTGCAGACCCAACATCGAAAACATGTTGCCGCTAACGAACTCGGTCCAGGCACGCTCGGAACGTCCGTCAACGCCGAGGTTCTGGGGACTCGGAGTCATGGCGCTGGCATCCACAAAGACTCGCTTCAGGTCGCGATAGTCCAGAAAGTCTCGATAGGAAAGATTGACGGGGAAATCGACGCCGCTTATCTTCGAGGCCAGCACAACCAATTCGTTTGGGTTTTTGGCTGGCAGGGGGCGCCACAGCATGCCGTCGAACACGCTAAAAATGGCGGTGTTCGCTCCGATCCCGAGGCCGAGCGCGAGCACGGCAATGAGCGTGAAACCGGGAGTCTTCACCAGCATGCGTAAGGCGTGCCATAGATCTTTGCGCAGCGTTTCCATGGAGACCACCCTTTCAGCAAGCCCACTGTTCGGCGCGCCTAACCGTTAGCCAAGCCCGAACCTTTGGCAGACCCAACCCCTAGACGGCTATTGATGCGCGCGTGTGCTTATCGTGCTATACGCGGCCGCTCGGCAAATTGTTTCGTGGATTCGGCGGGCAAGGACACATGTGTAGATGTACATTCACACGGTTCGACGACAAGTCATTTCGCTTTGCAAGACAGAATTTCCTGGTTCTTGAGATAGACATCGCACAGGCCCATCATGTCCTGCTTGCAGACATAGGCCCCATTATCGCCGGTACAATAGCCGTTGTACCTCAGGGCTTTGTCGACCTGGGGCGGCACCAACACACCGCAACTGGCCACGGAACCGGTTTTGAGCATGGCTTGACACAAGCCCAGCATGCCGCCTTTGATGGGACACAGGTATTTTCCTGGCTCGCCAGGCGAGCGAACACCGAGCGGTTCACACCCCCCGCCTTGAGGACCGCGACCGTCATGGGTCAGCGTCTTGTCGGCCAGGTCCGCTTCCTTGGCCAGGTTGTTGACCTGCCCGGTGCTTGCGTTATAGACCTCAGCGAAATCAATTACACAGGTCGTATCGGCATGGCATCCGAAATCGGCTCCATGGGCAGGAAGATCAAGAGCAAGCTGAGGGAACCAAATCGGCCAGTTCCACGTATTCGACCACACGGAGATATCCACCCAAACGTTTGGGTTCAGCCCCGGCGTTAAGGTAAACCCGAGGTTGTAGACGGGGTTTCCAATGCTGAAACGGCTCTCGCTTCCTACACTGCTAGGGCCAACGCCCAGCGACACCGTCTGTGGGTTTGAAGTTAGAATCGTCGGGTGTCTCAGGGTCTCGTCGTTCAAGGTGAGTTGCAGCTTATTGGAGAAAAGAGTGACGTCCACAGCAGGGGAAAGCCGCCCACCGGCAACGCCATAGTTCAACAAGCCGCCAAGCAGGTCAATGGTGTCAAAGAAGAATTGGCCCTCAGGGCCGTGTGCCCCAGGAGCCGGTGGCAGGAAGCTGCCACCCGCAAAGGTCCCTTGCAACAGATCGGTAAAGTCGACAAACTTCTGAAAATCGGGGTTTGCGCTAAGACCTGGCAGATTGATGTTGAATCCGGCATCGGCGCCGACCTGGGCCACGAGTTCCTTGGCGCCGAACATCTGCTCGCCGGGAAGTCCGGCTTGGGAGAAATCCTTTATGGTGCCCTCAATCGGATTGAAAGTCGCCGTCAGCTTGGCCTCCGCCGAATTATTTGGGTGGACCACGACGTGATACTTGAATTGGGTCTCGATTGGAAAGCGCAATCCAAAAGCATAGTTGAAGCCGGCATGCAGCTCCATGCCGTAGGTGTCGGAGCAGCCGACGACGCACCAGTTGATAGTCACTTCAGCGCCCCAGTTCCATTCGTAATCATGGCTGACCGTGAATCCGGTAAGAAAGAAGTAAGGTCCCAAATCGACGTCGACGGCCTTATCGCCACCGGCGGCATTGGAAAGGGCCAAAGCCCGAGCCGGAACGATTTTCAGGAGTTTGGGGAAATTGGATAAACCGGCGCCGTGCTCAGGAACGCCTTCACTTAAGAGACGCTGGACAGCCTCCACTTCGGCAGGGCTGGCAGCGATCGTGAGCGGATGCTCGGGGTGCGCGTAGTTGGCCGACTCGAGCTTCGGCACGAACATCGTCTCTTCAAAACGCTGGACCGCTGAGTTGATCATCTCTTCCTTGAGCTGGTCGTCGCTGAGGCTACCCATACGCGCGGTCTCGGCTTGACCTACCCGGGCAACAATTGCCGCGCGCTCAGTTGGGTCGGCGAGCGCCTTACGCAAATCGGCAACATGCTTGTTCGCGTCGGCATCGGCCAGCGCACTATTCCGCTGGAAAGCGGAGATTGCCTCTTGGCGTTTCTGTGTATTGGCGACATAACGTGCGGCGCCGGGCTTGCTGAATTCAGCGAGGCGTTCGCTGCTTGACACGCGTGTAAAGCACCCAATCCCGGCTCGAACCAGTTGCGCCTTGACACCAGCGTCGCTGCACTTTCCCGGAAGAACGCGGTAGCTCAGGACATGGTGAATCACCAATCCCTGTTCAACTTCGCTTACTTCTGAGGTGTCTTCCAGGACTTGCACATGCTGCGGGATCGTACGCAGCCGTTGCGAAACATTGAACAACGCTTTGGGGTTCTCCAGCATCGGTCGGAAGTCAAGTCGCGCTTCGCCCAACGTCAGTTGCGGTCTGCTACGAAGATCGGACAGCGCATACTTTCGCAATACGTGCAAGCGCTGCATGGTTGCCGCGTATGTACCGCCACCGAGGATCACCGAGTTCGGAAATGAGCGTTGGCCTGTTGTTCGCGGTTGAGCCTGTAGGGAATTTGGCTCGGCCAGTTCTGGACTGGGCCGGGCTGCTTGGGGCGGGCCGGCGACGAAAATTCTGGCGGCTTCCATTTCCATGTTTTTGTCGTTACGCCGCACAGGGCCGAAAACCGAGACGCTCGCTCCGCGGGTTAGAGCCCCAAGGGAGGCAGGCTGTCCTCCCTGGCAGACGGTGACGGAGTCGTTGTAGTGCACGAGGACGGTCTGATCGCCGTAGGTAACCTGCAGGGAACTGCCGTCGGGCGGAGTGGAAATTTGCCCCGTGAACTTTCCTTCCCCCTTGGCCGCGTTAAGGGCGCCGCAGGCAGATTGCGCCGGCGTTGCGACGGCGGTGGCAGCGAACAGGGGCGTGAGAAACGATGAGACCAGCATAGCCGCCGGGACAGTTCTCATGATGCTCTCCCATGGTTAACCGTGATTTGATTAGCGAAACGTCGCGTCGCAGAAAAGGCATGCATTTTCAGATGAACGTCGGCGCGGACAGCACGGGCGAAGTAGTCTGCGGAGTCGAAAGCGATGAAAACCGTCACAAGAACCAGAATCGCCGTTACCGAGAAGAAGCGGTTGTCGTAACGACGACGCGGAAAGCGTGCGGCCGAAGGGGGATACCAAGATTGAGCAGCCACAGGTGCCACTACGTCTCCCTCAAATGCGGGCTATGAGTTTTACCCAAACCCCGTCTGCGCGGTAGCGCTCTGGCGATGGCCGTTTCCAAAAATCCAACGGCAGATCCTTCTTGTATTGGCAGGGAGTTCTGGGCGGTAACGGGTGTTTGCACACAGCTGGCGATTGCCGCCTTATGCAAACGCAAGGGAGGGGGGAGCGATGTTGAAGCGTGCCGAGGCCGTGCCACAGAAAGCAACTCATGACATCATGTGCCAATCAGCTAGCTAGAGGAAGCAGACAAAGAGTTGAGGTTGCCCTTCGGGGGACCGCGAGCAAGACCGACCGTGCGAACAGAATAGGGCCGCGACGTTATCTGCTAAACTCATGGCGGGCCACAGATCTCGGGCCAGCCTGCCGAGATACTCTTTGGAAGGCGCATTGGAGAGGCGACCGTGCCATTGGAAATAACACAGCGTGAAATGAACGGCATCTACCTTTTGACACTCAAAGGGCGTCTTGTGCTTGGAGAAGAGAGCAATGGCTTTCGTACAACCATTGACAGTCTCCTCTCAACGGGCGCCACGCGAATTGTCGTTAACCTTGAGCACGTCAATTACGTTGACAGCGCAGGCCTCGGAGCGCTGATCGAAGCGCATCGAAAGACAAAAGACAAAGGCGCGCGGCTTAGACTTTCCAATCTCGGCCCGAACTTCAAGCGGGCCTTAGAAATCGCCAGGCTACTGACAATATTTGAAACGTGTCCGACCGAGGCTTCCGCTATCGCTGGTTTCTGACACCGGACAATACCTGCTTCGCTTCGAAATCGCCTCTCGCTCCTGGGCCCGCGGTTCCGCCGATTGTTCGATGACCGCCCGATCGGACGGAAACATCGGCCTGTGAGCGAGAATCGCGAGAGACGCAGGCGTTCCGCTGCCCGGCGCTTCCGCAAAGGCGGCATGCCGTTGCACAAGGGCTCGAGCCGTCATGCACAAACTTGCCCTTTATCCACCCGAGTCGATGGCGAGCCAGTTTCGTTGGATTGATCCTGCCCCGAACTCTGAGCATTATATCCAATCTCGTTTCACGCCTGCTCTTCGAACTGCGAGCAAACGCCCAGGCTTGTACTGTCCCTGCCGTTTCGTGCGAAAATTGGTGGAATTTGCTCAAGGCACGGGCGATTCCCCCGACCTACGGTCGACCGCTCGCGTCAACCGCGCCTGTGGGGTCTGCATGAAAGATGACTGGAAGAAGCTCGAGGGCCACATTCTGCATGACAAGTTTCCGCTTCAAAAGTTCTTGGGCAGCACGAGCCATAGCGCGGTCTTCTTAACGCAATCGCCTCCGCCACAGCCAAAAACTCTCGCCGTTAAATTTATAACTTCTCGAGCGAAGGCAGATTTCCAGGCCTCTGTTTTGCACAGCGCTTCGAAGCTTCGTCATCCAAGTCTCCTTCGCCTGCTACCTGGCGGCCGCTGCCAGCTTGAGGGCGCGGATTTGGTTTTCGTGCTCATGGAATACGCAGAGGAAGACCTCGGACAAGTTCTCCCCTACCGTCCCCTCAGTGAAAAAGAAGCTCGCGAAATACTCGGACTGCTCCTCGAGGCACTTAGCCATATCCACAGCAAAGGCTTTGCCCACACTCATATCAAACCTTCAAACATTATGGCCATCGACGGTCAACTCAAAATCTCAAGCGACACGGTTCTGCCCCTCGGAGAATCCCGCCCCGCCTACCGCCCGGTTGACCCTTACGACGCGCCCGAGGCAGCCACCACAACGGCTGCCGGTTCGAGCGACGTTTGGTCTCTGGGTGTGACGCTGGTCGAGATACTTACGCAGCAGACTCCCGATTCATCCCCGGGGAGTCAGGCCGATCCGATGGTACCATCGACTATTCCGCAGCCCTTCCTCGACATCGCACGACACTCCTTGCGTCGAGATCCGGGACTGCGCTGGACCACGGCTCAAATCGCGGATTGTCTCAGCGCGCTCCCGTTCAGCTCGCCGCCGGGGTCGCCGCCACCGAAGAGAAAATAGAGCCCGCGAAGGAGATGCGGGTGGACACCAATTATTGCTGGGTGGTGGTAGGTAGGAACCACTGGTTCCACCGGTGCCTCAAGACCTGCAAGGGCGTCGTTTGTGGCTCATTCGCTGTTTCGAGATTATCTACCAAGCTACAGCCCGTCTTGCAACCTAGCTAGGAGGGCTCTCGACACGCCGTCTGCGGCTGATTCCGGTCGCACAAGGCAACCAGTTCCCTACTCGCAGTCCTGGTGTCATGGGTATACCAGGTTGCCAAACTGCCACCATGCAGCCTAGGATGGCCGTCAGTCATCGATGAACGCAGAACTGCAACGCGCCCTGAAACGACACACCCAATGGTTCGGTTCCTATAAAGCATCCGGCGAACTGAAGAAACTACAGGTGTGGCTAGTTGTAAATGACGGACAGATTGAATTCCTCACTCGGGAGGATGCTTATAAAGTGAAACGGGTACGAAGGAATCCACGTGTTATCTGTTATGTGGGGAGCAAGCACGGTCCCGAGATTTCTGGAACGGCCAATATAATTACAGATCGAAGCGAAGTGGCGCGAGTTTACAGAAATTACTGGAAGGCCCACCCGCTCCGAATGGCGGTTGCGATAGGACTTGTAATTTGGGTGGAGATGCTGCTGAACAAGCGAGTGGTCGTTCGAGTCCAGCCTGACGATCCGAATCCACTGGCGGGACTCACCGATCCTGCCATCTGAAGGAGAGCGTGGAGAGATCACTGAGAAGGAAGACGCTTTTCCTATTCGACTCTCTTTAAAGGTAGATACCGTTACCATCGGGACGAGCAAGACTAGACGGTAGAGCGTAATTTGGTCATTCTCGCACCGATTGGCAACTTCACCTACAGCCTTCCGCATCGCAATCCTTGCCCGGCACAAGACCAGACCTCCTACAGAGGTGACGGAAATGCGTTCCTGGCCCTATCCATCTACCAGTACTGCGCGTTTTCCGCTGTTGCTGCTCCTGAAGCTTTTCGTTCTCTTCGGGCCCGCGTTGTGCATGGCCGCCTCCTGCAAGGCGCAAGACAAAGTCGAACTCTTCGGCGGCTACTCCTATTTCCGCGCCTCGATTCGAGAGGGACAATTCAATTCTTGTGTAACCGTTTGCCCTAATGTGACGTTCTCAACGTCACAAGCAAATCTCAATGGCTGGGCGCTCTCTGGGCAGTATAAATTGTTGCCATTTCTCGGCGCGGTTGCGGATTTCAACGGAACCTACGGCACGGTGAACGGCGGAGGCGTCCGTCAACATACCTTTCTCGTTGGGCCACAGGTTTCTCTGCCCACAAGAGTCTCGCCTTTCGTGCACGCCTTGTTCGGTGCTGCCATGGAAACGCAGAGTCCAAGGAATGTCTGTGCCGCCGTTACGTCCATCACCTGCCCTTTCACACTCGGCTCCGATACATCCTTCGCCACCGCCATTGGCGCGGGCTTCGACATCAAACTGGTTCCCTTGGTGAAGCTCCGCTTGATTCAAGTGGATTATCTCCGCACGCAGTTGCACGGAGTCACGCAAAACCAGCCGCGCGCTTCTGCCGGCATCGTGTTTCACTTCTAATCGCGCCCGCCACCGCCCGCCGCGGCCTTGGCGAGGTTGTTTCGCATAATCGCTGTCGCTGTTACGATGTCATCTTGCGCGAGCTTCGTGCGGTCACCACGCTTTATGGACACCAGGCCGTGAAGTTCGGTTCCCAGTTTTTCAGCTTTGGATGTTTGCACGGTGCTCTTGAGCTCTGTGTTTCTGCGTCCGAAGTTCAGGTGGGAGCGTACTTACCGGTTTTAGCGAACTTATCGGGATTTTGTGCTCCGGGGAGGTCAACTTGCGACCAGGTCATCATTCCTCACTTCAAATGAATCTAATCCCGGGTTAACATCGCTATCCGTGAATGAAAGTGAAAGAATGCGGTGAAGCCGACCAAGGGGCGTTGTGGGCCTTCAAATCTCAATCCGCGAATCCGACGATGTCAGCATAGTAGACCTTCGCGGAAGAGCGACCATCGACGCCGGTGAGAGCGAGCTGTTGGAGCGCCGGCTGCAGAAATTAGTCGCCAATGGTGCGCGTAAATTGTTGTTGAACCTAACAGACCTGACTCGGGTCGATAGTTCCGGCATCAGCGTCATTGTTGGG
>Ga0126373_10004379_pt1 | contig 10787 bp, 15 predicted proteins | sample PanSoiMetPlot_11_FD_92545 | JGI IMG/M metagenome (GOLD analysis project Ga0126373, IMG submission 92545) | Tropical forest soil microbial communities from Panama - MetaG Plot_11 | ecosystem: Environmental > Terrestrial > Soil > Tropical forest > Bulk soil | place: Panama | collected 2016-02-17
AGTCGAAATTCGATACGGGGAGAAAGAATTCAGGCTGCAGGTACGAGATAACGGTAGGGGAATTGATCCGTCTGTTCTCAGTGGAGATGGACGTGAGGGACACTATGGTCTGCATGGAATGCATGAACGAGCCAAAATTGCCGGGGGCAAGCTGAGAGTTTGGAGCGAACTCGACAGTGGTACTGAGGTTGAGCTAAGCATTCCGGCAATGCGGGCATATACTCAGTCACCCCGACGTCTGCGGCTGTTGCAGAAGCTTTCCAGGAAAGATAAAGATAAGCAAGAGAAAGTTGAATTGTGACGGAGCCAGTCCCAATTCGCATTTTAGTGGTGGATGATCATCCGGTAGTCCGCCAGGGCGTCGCCGTACTGGTTGGCACCCAATCCGATATGACCTTAGCCGCGGAGGCGTCAAATGGCCGCGAGGCGATCCAACAGTTTCGGGCGCATCGCCCGGACGTCACGCTTATGGATCTGCAGATGCCAGAGATGAGCGGCATTGACGCGCTCCTTGCCATTCGCGCCGAATCTCCCGATGCGAAAATTATCGTGCTGACGACCTTTGCGGGGGACGTGCAGATTCTCCGTGCGCTGAAAGCTGGGGCTCACGGTTATCTGCTCAAGAATACATTTCACAAGGAGCTGATCGACGCGATTCGTGCCGTCCATGCCGGGCGAAAGGCTCTTTCTGCCGAAGCTTCCTACGAACTTGCCGAGCATGCAACCACCGATGCCCTCACGGCAGGAGAAGTCAGCGTGCTGCGGCTGATTGCCGCCGGCAATGCCAACAAACAGATCGCCGACCAGCTTTCGATCACCGAGGAAACCGTAAAGTGGCGAGTCAAGAACATCCTTTCCAAGTTGGGCGCCAACGACAGGACCCAAGCCGCCATGATCGGCGTGAAGAGGGGAATCATAGAAATCTAGGCCCGCAGCCCTACTGCTAAGCATTACTCGAAAGAGTGGGCATCTCTATCTTCTTGGGGTTTCGAGAGCCGAGCGAGTTCCTCTAGGGTTAGACCGGTATAGAGGGCCCTTTTCTGCGTCGCCTATTTTCCACATTCGCTCGTGGCTGGCCTGGTGTCGGCCTTCTTCTCCTGCGCCTGGTCGTTGGGATTGTCTTGGTCTGGCGCGCAATCGATAAGTTGTCCAGCAGTACTCCCGTTCATGTGATCGCTGTGCTTGCGATCGCAATCAGCGCCGGGCTGCTGTTACTCATCGGTCTGTGGACCCCCGTGGCGGGGGCCGCGGTGGTCCTGATTGAACTGCGGAGAGTCCTCTGGAAATTAGATGATCCGTGGATTTCCATCCTGATGGGAACGATGGCGCTTGCCCTCGCCTTGCTGGGACCGGGCTTCTGGTCATTGGACGCCCGACTTTACGGATGGAAGGTCATAATTCTTCCCCCTCAAAAGGGTAAATCTGAACCGCCAGAATAGTGTTGCTCTCCGCCCAACAGAGCGCGCTCCTTTAGCGAGGAAAGGTTTCCTGCCCTCCCCATATAGAGCGATATACCACTTGATTTGGGGTTGCTGGCTCGCCGGTTCTTGATTCAGACTCACTACACACTCGCGGGGAAATGGGGGATATGGGATATGAGTTCAGCTCCGAAGTCGTTATCGCGACCCGAGGAATCGTCAGGATCTAGATCGTTGCGTAAGGTTACGACGCCGGGCCGCTTGACAGAGTCGATTGCAAAGGAGCTGAACGAATGCCTCTGTGCCATCGTCATCAACACCGGTACCTGTCTGCGCATGTTGTCGGCGGATCCACCGAATATCGAGGGAGCATGCGAGACTGCGCGTCGAACGATTAGCTGTACCAACCGTGCAGCGGAGGCCGTCTCACATCTCTGCGCTCTTTTTAGCGAAACAAACAAACGTATCGAAACCATTGCTCCGTCTGGGAAAGAGTCTTCGACGGTGGCCCCAGGAGGTACATTATGAGTTTGGCGCATGTATTCGGTCAGGATTTATATCAACAATGCGTTTCGAACTGCGCTCCAATTGTCTTTGTAGTCGATAACGACATCTCTGTTCGAGAGTCGCTGGGCCTGCTTATTCGTGCAGAGGGGTGGCAGGCGGAAACATTCGCATCGCCTCAAGAATTTCTCGCTCGCCCTCGCCCGCTGGTTCCGAGCTGTCTAGTCCTCGACGTTTCCCTGCCCGGCCTCGATGCCCTCGACCTTCAGAAGCGTATTGCTGTTGAAAGGTCCGAGGTGCCGATTATTTTGATCAGTGGCCGTGGCGATATTCGAACGACGGTAGAAGCCATGAAGGCTGGCGCGGTCGATTTCCTGGTAAAGCCATTTAGCAATGACGCCTTGCTTCGGTCAATCCGCGAGAGCCTCGAACGAAGCCGCGTTGCCCTTGATCGCGACGTCGCGTTGCGTGACCTTCGGGACTGCTACGCCTCACTCACTCCACGGGAGCGCCAAGTCATGGAACTGGTTGTCTCGGGCTTATTGAACAAACAAGTCGCATGGGAGCTAGGCATTGGTGAATCCACGATAAAGGCACATCGTGGACAGGTGATGCAAAAAATGAAAGCCAACTCCCTCTCCGACTTGGTGAAGATGGCCAGCACTCTCGATCCGGCACGTGGCGCAATTCACCTGGCGTAAGGGTAGCGGTCCTGTGAGTCGACCAAATCACGGGTCCTTCACTTGGCTGCAGGCCACGGGCTGTCGCAAAGTGAGTCCGCCACTAAGTAGCAAGGTTTGCGGCACAGCTGTTGGATTAAGCCCGTGGTACGCGGAGGAATCTATTCGACGAAAGTACGGTAACACCAAAGTCGGGGATGACATTACGCGGAGCGTGGGTCATCCCTGATGGGGCACCGCTAGAGATTCATGTGAGGGACGGCACCATGACCAGGCCCTGCGCGACATCAATTCTATTGTTGTTTGTGTTCTCCGCGTACGCGTGGCCGCAGAGCGAGATCGCGAGCGTTTTGGGTGCCGTCACCGACCCGAGTGGGGCTGTTATTGCCGGAGCCCAAGTCACAATTCTCAACGAAAGCACTGGATTGAAACGTGACTCTTCTACTGACTTGACGGGTCAATACCGTATCGCCGGTTTGCCAATAGGAAACTACTCTGTTCGTGTACAGAAGGAAGGATTCCAAACACAGGTTCGTGAAGGAATCACGCTGACTTCGTGCGGTCAACGCACCGAATCCACTTGAAGCTCCTGTGATTAGGATTACGTATTTCATCGCTTCTTCCCCATTCTGTCTTTTCAGTTAGGTCGCTATTAATACGCAAAGCCGCCATTAGCAAGCAGTACCTGTGAATTGACCCAGCCTCCATCTGACCCAGCCAAGAACGAAACGACATTAGCGATGTCAGAAGGCTGCCCCATGCGCTCAAGCGGATTCATCTTCGTGAACTCCGCGATTTGTTGTGCGCTCTTATCTTTCAGGAACAGATCGGTCGCGATCGGTCCGGGGGCCACTGCATTTACAGTAACGTTGCGCCCTCGTAGTTCGTTTGCAAGCACATGCACTAGTCCTTCGACACCGGCTTTCGAGGCGATGTACGGACCGTAGGTGGGAAATGACTTCGTGAGCACGCTGCTGGAAAACGCGATGATGCGACCGCCATTGGAGATGTGCTGTGCTGCTTGCGCGAGTACCAAAAACGTTCCGCGCAGGTTTACGCTAATCACCTTGTCAAAGGTCGCTGCATCGCTTTTTCCAATCGGCGACAGTGGCATGATGCCGGAGTTCTGAACGACTACGTCTACGCTACCGAGCTTATCTAAGGTCTGGGCAAAGAGTTGTTCTACCTGTCCAGCATCGCTGACATCCGCTTTGATTGCGATTGCTTCGGCACCCTCGGCTTTGATCTTCGAAACGACTTCCTCGGCTTCCGGTGCGCTGCTCGCATAATTAACAACAACAGCGAAGCCATCCTTGGCGAGCCGCTTGGCAACGGCTTTGCCAATTCCGCGTGATGCTCCCGTAACGATCGCTACTTTCTTCATCGCTTCTTCCTTTCCCTGTCCGGCTTCCTTCTGGTCAACAGTCAACAAGATGAACCTTGTGGAGTCATACGTCCAATGAATACTATGTATACCCATCATGCGCATAACGCATTTGCGGCAAGCCGACCTAAACCTGCTCGTGGTTTTCACGGCCGTTGCGGAGGAGCGAAACATCACCCGCGCTGCCTCACGACTGTTGCTCAGTCAGCCCGCAGTCAGCCGGGCACTGCGCAGGCTTCGCGACATGTTTCACGATGATCTCTTGATTCGAACGCCGAACGGTTACGAGCCGACGCCCAAGGGACAGCACCTGCTGCAAGACCTCGCGACAATGCTGCCGCGTCTTGACCGCTTAATGGCCGGTGGCGAATTCGATCCCTCGACCGAAGAAGCTATTTTTCGAATCGCGGCTACGGATCACGCCGCACTCCTCCTGGTGCCGCCTCTTTACAAATCTGTGCTGTCGAAACCCACAAAAGTGGATTTCAGTTTTGTCCCCCTTTACGCTGGACAGTACGATGCGTTGGAAAAAGGCCGGCTCGACCTTGTGCTGAATGCGGACCACGACACGTCTGAGTTCCACCTCAGCAAAGAGGTAATTTTTGAGGTGGATTTTGTCTGTGTTGTATCCCGGAGAAGCAAATTCAAAAGAGCAATTACTCTGAAACAGTACCTGGCTCAGGAACATGTTGCGGTCGACATTATTGGCGGCGTTCAGACTCATCCAGACACGCACTTGGCAGCAATCGGCGAGAAACGGCGATCTCCGCTGGTAGTGGCGCAACACACCGTCGCCATGCAGGTGGCGGCTGTGACAGACATGATTGCGACTGTGCCACGCCGAATGGCGCTGCTCGAAGCGCCGACGAAAGTAACGAAGATTCTGGAAGGTCCAGCCGCGCTCGGCTGGTTCAAGTACGCCATGATCTGGCACGAAAGGATGCAAACCGATGCCGCACACGTTTGGCTGAGATCAACGATTCGAGAGCTAGGAAGAAAACTGTCGTAAGCGCGGAGGCATTACATCGGGCGATATCATCGGATGACCTGGAATTTCGAGTGGTTTCGTGTTACCAGCCATACGCAAGGTGGCTCCGATTGCTTCAGTGACCTGCCCACGCCACGGCGTAGGCGGCATTCGACGGAATGTCAGTGAGGCAGCCACTTCTTAATGATTCTCGACCGCTACCAATCGCTCCCCGAGTGCCTTTTTGATGATCCCCCAAGCGTCGGTACTTCGCCTTCGAATCCAAACGGACGATGCCAAAACACGGGCACCGGAGACACCCAGTCCAACGGTTTCATCGCTGCCTACGACCTAGCGACGGGAAAATTGGATGGACTGCTACAAGACGCGAGCGGAAAGCCTTTGGCCGTCAATGGCATTTGGTCGCTCAGCTCTGGTGTCGAAATTTTTGGATTAATTGGCGTCCCCGGAGGGATTCGAACCCTCGTGTGCGCCGTGAAAGCAACGTGACCTGACGTAAGTTAGTGAAACTACGCAACACTGGTGGCTACCAAAAGCCGTTTCAGTAGGGGTTGCCAAGGCTTCGTGGATCATAAATGGAGCAAAATGTTCCTGGGCATTCGTTGGCTGTCCTGTCGCCATAACCATAGTTACCAAGAATTCCCTTTGCTGAGCGGTTGTTCCCAAGACGTCTGTGACGATATCGCCTCTTGGCTGCAAGGTCCCTTCACGATTGAACTCGCGCCACTCCCCAATATGAATATGAACCGGACTTTGGGAACGGAGCCAGGTAAGCTTCGTTCAGTTTTTCAATCCGGAATCCACCAGCCCTAATCAGAGATGGAATATGGCGCGTTATGTGACAACCTTCGAATGCCCATTTGAAGAAGGGTTCACTTCGTTCCTGCCATCGGCGAACTCCGGGATCGGGGGAAAGTCCATGCTCAAAGAAGATCAACTGGCCGCCAGGCCTGAGGACCCGGCGAACGCCTCGAATCGCCTCCAGCACCCCTGGAATTGTGCACATCGTAAAGGTGCTGACGACCGTATCGACGCTGGCATCATCCAACGGAATGCGTTCTCCCGGCAAATCGAGAAACTCCACGTGAACTTCAGTATGCTGACGCTGCTGTTCGGCCATTCGAACCATTCCCTGGTTCGGCTCCAGTGCATAAAGTCTGGTCACCTTGGTCAGATCGTATAGAGCAAGGTTCACACCAGTTCCAACCCCTATTTCAAGCACTTCGCCGTACGCCATGGGAATGATCGCCCGTCGAATTTCCGCAATCGGTTTCGGATTTCCGAGGGCGTGCACAAGATGGGGATAAATGTGATCTCTATAGAAAGCCATGTGTATCCCTCGTATCGCATTTCTCACGTCACCTGGGAGGGAACGAATGGTCGACTGGGCACGAAAGGTAGATTTCACCCCCGCCCCCGACGGGCTTATCATTTGAAAATAGTCTATCAATCCAGGAATGTGATCGGTATGGATGCACAGAATCACTGGGAAAAGATCTACACGGAGAAAGCACCGAACGCAGTTAGCTGGTTTCGTCCTCATCTTGAGACCTCTCTTGGCCTGATCGCGAGACTGGCACCTGGTCGCCAATCGCCAACAATCGATGTCGGTGGCGGTGAGTCCACACTGGTCGATGATCTTCTTGCCAGTGGCTACGAGAACATCACTGTGCTCGATATCTCGCAGATCGCGATTGATGCCAACAAAAGACGGCTCGGCAAGGCTTCCGAAGTTGTGCATTGGCTCGTCGCCGACATTACGAAGATTGAGCTTGAGCGATCCGCGTACGATGTGTGGCATGACCGCGCTGTCTTTCATTTCCTTACCGCACCAGGCGACCGCGCCGCCTATGTGAGGCAAGTCGCACGCTCAGTCAGACATGGTGGCTATGTCATTGTCAGCACTTTTGGCCCTGAAGGCCCCATCAAGTGCGGCGGGCTGGACGTTGTTCGTTACGATGCCGAATCGCTACACCGGGAGTTCGGTGTTCACTTCCAGTTACTCGGTAGCTCGAAGGAATTTCACCAGACCCCATTCGGAACGACCCAGCAGTTTTTGTATTGCTACTGCAGAGTTGAATAAGGCGTACCAGAGGCCATCCGTCATTGGGACGGAGAATTAGCACACTAACCGCTGGCCACATGTATTTCCCCTCTTGAGGATCTGCGGATCGCAACCGGGGGTGGGAAGAATAGGAAAGCTGCCAGTTCGAACCGCTGCGATCGATTTTGAGGTGATTCGCGGCGACTTCACGCGCTGCAAATGCGGACGTGACTCTGGAGTACGGTCCAGAGTGTATGATTTTCTTATGCCGCACGCTTTCGAAAGTCCCGGCAGCACAATCCAGATTGGTGAAGCCGCAGAGCAAGCGAAACTTAGCATAGATACGATCCGCTTCTACGAGCGCCGGGCACTGTTGCCAAGAGCGCCCCGAACCGAGGGGCACTTCCGGATCTATACCGCTCATGACGTAGCAAGACTCACTTTTATCAAGCAAATGCAAGGACTCGGGTTCTCGTTGCAGGAAATCAAGCAACTTCTTGATCTGCGAGACCGTGGTGGACATGCTTGCGGGGAAGTCAAGAACCTGTTGAGCTGCAAAATCTCCGAAATTCGGCGCAAAATCCACGATCTGCAGAACCTGGAACGCGAACTGGTCCTCGATCTCCAAAAGTGTGATCGGGAGCTGAGAAGAGGGCGAGGTCACGGGCCGCAGCACTGTCCTGTTCTCAGTAACGAAAATGGAAGGAAATAGAACTTCATGGTAATTGAAGTCTTTTATGTCCCTGGCTGCCCGAATCACCAACCTGCGATTGACAGCCTTAAGGATGTGCTGCGGTCCGCCACAATTGAGGCCCCGATTCAAGAGATCGCGGTGATGGATGAAGCAATGGCAAGTCGACTGAAATTTCCGGGTTCTCCGACAATACGGATTGATGGCAGCGACGTGGAATCGAACCACCGGGAGTCCTACGGCCTTGCGTGCAGACTCTATTCGAATGGAGCTGGGATTCCATCTCGTGAAGTCTTGGAGCGGGCAGTTGTGCAAGCGAAGGAGGGAAAGATCTGAAACATGGGTTCAACCGACATAACTCGAAATCCAATCCATACGCCCGAAACCAGCTGTACACAGGGAGTTTGCTGCAGTTCACCTTCGGCAATGTGCTACTGGGCTATGGTTTCGCTCGCAGCCTGGGGATTGCTCAGCCTTGTAGGCCTTGTCTGGCATCCGCTTCACGCCAGGTCCGCCGCCACAATTCTGTTCGCTGCGGCGATTGGCTGTTTTGCCAATTGGGTCAAGAATCGCACCTATCACTGCAGTATCACCGCTTGGATATTTCTGGCCGGTGCAATGGTCTTTCTGCTAACAGATACTGGCGTGATTCAAATGGATCCACGCTTCGTTTGGCCATTCGTGGCAATCGGAACTGCGCTCTCGTTCATTCTCGAGTGGCGATACGCAACTCGACTAGGTCAGTGAAAGTGTATGAAGGTCTCAGAAAAAGGCGCACCCGCGGCGGCGATCATAGCCGCGCTTTCCACGCTTGCCTGTTGCCTCCCGCTAGGATTCCTTGGCGCGGTCGGGCTCGCGAGCCTCAGTCTTTGGGCGCGGCAATACAGTCGCTGGCTGTTGCTCGCCTCGATTGCATTCCTGTGCGTTGGTTCAGTGCAGCTGTATTTCAGGAAATCTTGCACCGCGAGGGGCACGGCTAGTCTTGTGCTGTTCTGGACGGCTGTGGTGATCGTGATTCTCGTGACCCTGTTTCCTCAACTGGTCGCCACCCTCATCGCCGGATAGAGGTGTCTGGTATGGCAAAGAATAACTGGCTCTGGGGACTTCTGGGGCTGGCCGTGCTGACTGTTGCCTGGTGCCTTTTGTGGTCTGCGATCACGCCGAAGGGCCAGCCGCCACTCACGCGCCTAACCAACGACACTCTGTTCGTGAGCCAATTCAACAACACCGCGTCCAACGTCCGAATGGTCCTTCTTTTGTCCCCGACATGACCAGGTTGTTTGCGGGGGGCCTCCGCAGCCGAAGAAGTGCTAAAGCAAGAATCCGGCAAACTGACCGTTCTGGTGATCTGGGAGCCGATTTTGCCCTCTGATTGGAGCAGACCAACTCGTCCGGTAATGGCACGCATTCCGGACAGTCGGGTCATTCAGTTCTGGGACAGGGACCATTTGATCGCCGAACAATTGAGCAGGCAACTACACACGAAGCAGCCCAGTTGCTGCCGGCACTCGGGAACGCTTTGGGATTTGGTCGCCCTCTATCCGAATGGCACGAATTGGAATGAGTCCGAGCCATTTTATGTAGACGGACCCGTTTACAAAGTTGAGAGCGAACTTGAAAACCAAACCTCGAAATTACTGCAACCAGTGAACGCGATAAACGTCTCTTCCGCAAAACCACTTCGGTAGTTACCCAAACTCCCGGCTCTGTGCATTGCCCAAACCATTCCCTTCGCGGTATCCTCACCCACCCATGGAGGATCTATGTTAAGACCCTTAGCTCGCACCGTTGTTTGGTCCGGGATCTTTCTGTTATTGCCACTGTTCGTGCAGGCACAGGCTTCATCTTTTTCTGTCGGCAATGCTTCTGCCGCACCAGGGCAAAAATCAACCGGCTATTTGGAAGTCCCTGCCGGTGTTGACGCTGCGACCAATATTCCCGTCATCGTGATCAACGGCGAAAAACGCGGTCCGATTCTAGCTCTTGTCTCTGGCGCCCACGGTACTGAATACACCTCCATCATCGCGATTGAAAAGCTCATCAACCTACTTGATCCCTCTCAAATCATCGGCACCGTTATCCTGGTCCCGCTCGTCAACATTCAATCCTTTGAACAAAAGGTTCCCCATGTTAACCCCATCGATAACAAAAGCATGAACCGCTTCTACCCTGGGAAAGCCGACGGGACGCAAACTGAACGTGCGTCCTTTCTTATCACCAAACAAGTCGTCGATCGATGTGACTATCTTATCGACTACCACGGCGGCGATCTCGACGAGAGCCTCCGCCCTTACGCCTACTGGGCACCCACCGGTAAGGAAAGCCAAGATCAAATATCCAAAGAGATGGTCCTCGCCTTTGGACTTGACCACATCATCATTTGGCGCGACCGTCCCACTGACCTAAGCGCTACTCGCTACCTCGACAACACCTCCACTGCTCGCGGCAAACCTTCCATTGTCGTCGAGGCCGGCTATGCCGGCACGGTCGAGGCGGATGACGTGTCCCTTCTCGTCGACGGGACACTCAGCACTATGCGCGCTCTCAAGATGCTTTCAGGAAACTCTCGGCCCATCGAGAATCCTGTCTGGCTAGACAAAGTGGTGGATGTCTTGTCCGACGGCCCTGGCATTTGGTACCCGCTCGTGAAGCGTGGTACCTATGTTCAAGAGGGCATGAAGATCGGCTTTGTCACCGACTACTTCGGCAAACTTATACTCGAAGCCCGCGCTCCTGTGTCCGGCGTCATTTTGCACATTAACGCCGTCCCATCCCTCAAAAAAGGGGACAACATTGCAGATATCGCCGCCGTTGCCGCCCACGCCCCGTAATCTAATCTGATTTTGGATACAACAATCGATATCTTCCTTTGTGGACAGTTTGCTCCTGCGCATCCCACGGCTCTGTGCGTTTGTAGGCACGAGTCGGGCGAGCGCACCCATCGTCCGTCTTGCCCGTCAGAACGAAGCCGCTGGCGCGGCGGACGCTGCCGCATGGGTGATGTCGGCCGTCCTGATTTTCAGTTCAGATAATTTATGGGTCACAAGGAGGTGTCCCTGTGACCCATCTACGCAAAAT
>Ga0126373_10004380_pt1 | contig 10785 bp, 12 predicted proteins | sample PanSoiMetPlot_11_FD_92545 | JGI IMG/M metagenome (GOLD analysis project Ga0126373, IMG submission 92545) | Tropical forest soil microbial communities from Panama - MetaG Plot_11 | ecosystem: Environmental > Terrestrial > Soil > Tropical forest > Bulk soil | place: Panama | collected 2016-02-17
CACAGCAACTTTCCACTGCGTCGTGCACAGGCTTATCCACAGAACTTGTGGATGAGGCTGCCCGACTCGACGGCAGTCCCAAACGCCGGTACGTCGCATCGGCTGACGTCTGCGCGGCCGGTACCGCGGTCGCGGCGACGCCTGCCGTCGGCGCCTGTGGATCTACCATGGCAAAGACCGCCGAATCGCTCAGGCTAGCCGGGAGAGGCTTATGACGGATCTGGGACCTGCGGAGAGTCCGGCGCCCGAGCTGACCGTCGAGCTTGGCGACGACCACGTGGCGACGCTGGAATTCAGCCGACCGCCGAGCAACTACTTCAGCCCTGGCCTCATCCGGCAAATCGCGGACGCCTGCGCCGAGTTGGCGGCGAACACGCCGTGCCGTGCGATCGTGCTGTGCAGCGCCGGGCGGGTGTTCTGCGCCGGCGCGGACTTCAGCGACAAGCACGCGATCGGCGAGCGGGACGGCTCGCACCTGTATGACTACGCGGCCCGGCTCTTCGAGCAGCCCCTGCCGGTAGTGGCTGCGATCCAGGGCGCTGCGATCGGCGGCGGCCTAGGGCTGGCGATGGCGGCCGACTTCCGGGTAGCCGCGCCGGAGGCGCGGTTCGCGGCCAACTTCGCCCTCATCGGCATCCATCAAGGCTTCGCGCTGACCGTGACGCTCCCAGCCGCAGTCGGCCAGCAGGTCGCCCTCAACCTGCTCTACACCGGTCGGCGCATCACCGGGACGCAGGCACACGCGCTCGGCCTTGCTGACCGTCTCGCTGAGCCTGGCCAGGCCCGGGCGCAGGCGCACTCGTTCGCCGCGGAGATCGCCGCTGCCGCCCCGCTCGCTGTGCGGTCAATCCGCGCGACCATGCGCGCCGAGCTTGCTGGCAAGGCACGAGCGGCCATGGCGCTCGAGCGCGCAGAGCAGGAACGGCTCATGCGCACGGCCGACTGGCGCGAGGGAGTTGCGGCAGTCAGCGCCCGACGGCCCGCCAGCTTCTTGGGTCGCTGAGGATCGCCGCGATGCCAATGCTCGCCCGTCACAGTGGCCAGATCAGCTACCACGTCAGCGGCCGCGGCAGCCCGGCGGTGCTATTGAGTCACGGGTTTGGCGCTACCTCAGCGATGTTCGCCGCGACGGTCCCGGCAATCGCCGCGGACCACGAAGTGATTACCTGGGACCTCCGCGGCCACGGCGGCAGCGACTCACCGGCCGACGCCGAGTGCTACCGCCAGGCTGAAGCACTCGGCGACATGGCTGCCTTGCTCACCGCTTGCGGCCACGAACGGGCAGTACTGGGCGGGCATTCGCTCGGCGGGTACCTCTCGTTGGACTTCACGCTGACATTCCCCGATCGGGTCGCGGCCCTTGTCTTGATCGGCACTGGACCCGGGTTTCGCAACGACGAGGCCAGGGCTCGCTGGAATGCCCGTGCCGTGCGTACCGCCGAGCGGCTTGACGAGCGCGGCCTTAGCGCTCTCGGCTCGGGCGCCGAGGTGCGCACGGGCGAGCATCGCGACGCTGCCGGCCTCGCACTCGCGGCTCGGCACACGCTGACGCAGCGCGATTCGCATGTCCTGGACGGGCTCCCGCGCATCACCGTGCCGACGCTGATCATCGTGGGTTCCGACGACGAGCATTTCCTGGGCGCCGGCGACTACATGACGGCCAAGATTCCCGTGGCGCGAAAGGTCGTCATACCCGGCGCCGGCCACGCGCCGAACGTCGACCGGCCCGATCTGTTCAACGCTGTGCTCGAGCCGTTCCTCGCCGAGATCAGCGCCGCGGAGGGCCAAGTATGACCGCGCCGGCACCGACCGACCTAACGCCCGATCGGGTCCGTGCCGAGCTGGCCGCCTGGGTCGGCCAGCACTGGGATCCGGCAATGTCGCTCCGCGACTGGCGCGAGCTGCTCTTTGAATCGGGCTGGGCCGTGCCGAGCTGGCCTGAGCGCTGGCACGGCCGCGAGCTGCCCGCGTGGGCCGACGAGCTGGCCGGCAGTGAACTGCTGCGGCTTGGTGCCGTCGGCGTCCCGGTCGGCAGCGGGACGTGGCTGGCGGCGCCGACGATTCTCGCGCATGGCTCAGACGAGCTGCGCGAACGGCTCCTGCGATCTACGCTGACCGGCGAGCTGACCTGGTGCCAGCTTTTCAGTGAGCCGGGCGCTGGTTCGGACCTGGCCGGCCTGTCGACCACAGCGGTACTGGACGGCACCACGTGGGTCATCAACGGGCAGAAGGTGTGGAACACCAGCGCTCACCACGCCGATCTCGGCATGCTGCTGGCGCGCACTGACAGCAGCGTGCCCAAGCACCACGGGATCACGTACTTCGTGCTGCCGATGAAGCAGCCGGGCGTCGAGGTCAGGCGGCTCCGGCAGATGAACTATCACGCGTCGTTTAACGAGGTCTTCCTCACTGACGCCCGCGTCCCGATGGACAACGTGGTCGGCGCCGTCGGTCATGGCTGGACGGCAGCGCTGACGACGCTGGCCTACGAGCGCAGGTTCGCCGCGCTGCGGCGGCCCAGCTACTCGCCCGCTCCAGGCCGGGCGCTCGACGAGGCGCGGGCCGAGGCAGATGACCACTTCGCCACCTATTCGTGGTACCCGCAGCGGGCGGGCCGGCCGGACCTGATCATCGAGCACGCTCGCGCCGCTGGCGTTGCTGATGACCCGGTCATTCGTCAGGCGATCGCGCGACTATTGACCCTGCATCGGGTCAGTGCGTGGACCGCAGAACGAGCACGGGCTGCGCGTGCGCCCGGGGCGCGGCCGGGAGCGGAAGGGTCCATCGGCAAGCTAGCTGCCAGCAATATCGCGCGCGAGTCCGCCAAGGTGCACGCGATGATCGCAGGCGCGAAGGGGCTGCTGACGGGCCCGGACTCGGCCCTGGGTGGCGTGGTCGCCGAGGTGCTGATGTCGGTGCCAGGCCAGTCGATCGCCGGTGGTACCGACGAGATCCAGAAGAACATCCTCGCGGAGAAGGTCCTCGGGCTGCCCGGTGAGATTCGGGTGGACAAGGACATCCCATTCAGCCAGATCGGGCACCGCGGCTAGCCGACGCCTCGCGGAATCGCTCCCGGACGTTGGCCGGAGCACAGCGGTTCAGAGCATGTTCAGAGGAAGCTCAGATCTTTGGCCAAGACACCTCAGTCAGGCTGAGGACATGATGACAGCCCTGACGTCCGCCGCGGCCGAGCCGGCCGCCCCTCCAGAGGGCGCTATTCAGCGGCCGGATGGCAGCCGGGTGCGCGTGCTCGTCGTCGACGACGAGCCGAGTCTGGCGGAGCTGCTGGCCAGCGTGCTGCGCTACGAAGGCTGGGAGATCCAGACGGCCGCGGATGGCAGCGCTGCCGTACGCGTTGCTCGTGAATTCCAGCCCGACGCGATCCTGCTGGATGTCATGCTGCCGGACTTTGACGGCCTCGAGGTGCTGAGGCGGGTGCGCGCGATCCTGCCGGGCGTCTGCGTCCTGTTCCTCACCGCGCGCGACTCAGTTCAGGACCGGATCAGCGGCATCACCGCCGGCGGCGACGACTATGTCACCAAGCCGTTCAGCCTGGAAGAGGTCATGGCCAGGCTCCGCGGGCTGCTGCGGCGCGCCGGAATGGCGCGGGCTAGCTCGGGCACCGAGCTGACGGTAGCGGACCTCACCATGGACGAGGATGCGCGTGAAGTGCGCCGCGATGGCCAGCTGATCGAGCTGACCGCCACTGAGTTCGAGCTGCTTCGGTTCATGATGCGCAATCCGCGGCGCGTGCTGTCGAAGCCGCAGATCCTGGACCGGGTCTGGAATTACGACTTCGGCGGCCAGGCGCACGTCGTTGAGCTCTACATAAGCTACCTGCGGAAGAAGGTCGACTCAGGGCGCGAGCCCTTGATCCACACTGTCCGCGGCGTCGGATACGTGCTCAAGCCGCCGGCCTGATGATAGCGCCCAGCGCTCGGGTCAGCGGGGCGGTGCGTGCTCGGCATTGGCTGGCAGGGCGGACGCTGCGCGGCCGGCTGGTGGTCGGACTGCTCGGGCTGCTCGCGCTCGCCTGCGCAACTGTAGGTGCCGTCACCTACGCGCACCTTCACTCGGTCTTGGTCAGCGGTCTGAACTCCGAGTTGAAATTGGCCAACGCGCGGTACGTCGACTGCCTCCAGCGCCCACCGCCAGGCTCGGGTGGCGATGCAGACAGCGGCCACGGCGGGCCGCCGCCGCATAGTCCCGGTCCCGGCCCGTGCGCCCAGCAGCAGAAGGCCAATACGCTCAATGCTGTCTTCAGCACGGGCGGCACACTGCTGGCCGCGAACCTGGCGGACTCGGACGCGTGCCGGCTCTCCCCCGCTGACCGCGCGCTGCTGACCAGCCTGCCGCTCAGCAGTCCCGCCGTCGGCCACACCGACGGCCCGCGGGAGATCGACCTGTCCCAATACGGCGACTACCAGGTCATGGCCCGCAACACCAACGGAGTCGTGGTCGTCACTGGCATGCCGCTGACGCCGGTCACGACGACATTGCGGGAGGTGGCACTCGCTGAGATTGCCGTATTTTCGGTCGCCCTGCTGCTCACCGGCATCATCGGAACGGCGTGGGTGCGTGTGTCGCTGCGGCCGCTTAGGCGCGTTGCGGCGACGGCGACCCGGGTGACCCAGCTGCCGCTAGCCAGTGGCCTGGTGAGCCTGCCCGAGCGCGTACCTGACGCCGACCCGCGCACTGAAGTTGGTCAGGTGGGCGCCGCGTTCAACCGGATGCTTGGCCACGTCGAATCGGCCCTCGCCCGCCGGGAGGCGAGCGAAACGCGGCTACGGACCTTTGCGGCTGACGCGAGCCACGAGCTTCGCACGCCGCTCGCCGCCATCCGCGGGTACGCCGAGCTCGCCCGCAGGCACGGCGGCCCGCTCCCGGACGACGTCGCGCATGCGCTCAGCCGCGTCGAATCCGAGTCAGCCCGGATGAGCGAACTCGTCGATGAGTTGCTGCTGCTAGCCCGGCTGGATGCTGGGCGACCGCTGGCTCGCGAGCCGGTCGACATGACCCGGCTGATCATCGACGTGACCAGCGACGCGAGGGTTGCGGCCGGCGACCACCGCTGGCAGCTCGACCTGCCCGAGGAGCCGGTGATTGCCCGCGGCGATGATCTGCGCCTGCATCAGGTTGTGGCCAACTTGCTGAGCAACGCGGCCCGGCACACTCCGCCTGGAACGGTCGTGACCGTCTCACTCGAGCGCAGTGCACTGGCACCAGGTTCCAGCGCGTCTGCGACAGCCGTGATCAGCGTCACCGACAACGGCCCGGGCATCCCGGCCGAGCTTCAGCCATCCGTCTTTGAGCGCTTCGTGCGTGGCGACTCGGCGCGGTCACGCGGTGCCGGCAGCAGCGGACTCGGGCTCGCAATCGTGCACGCGGTGACTGTCGCGCACGGAGGCGTCGCTCGCGTGGCCAGCCGACCGGGCCAGACGCGGTTCACCATCGAGCTGCCAGTCCTCGACCAGGCTCATCCGGCTGGGCCGGATCCGGCACTGGCCGACGTTTGACATCGGAGCAGGTCTTATACCTAGGATTGCGAGGTATGAAGTCGAGCGCTCGGCGTGTCATCGCCTCCTCGCTGGTTCTCGCCACGATCTTTGCGGCGGCGCTATATGCGGCGAAAGAGGCACCCGCCATCTACGGCCGCGCGCCGTGGCTCAACGATCCTTACGACACAGCCGTCACGTTCGCGCTGTTCTGCGTGCCGCTGATCGTCGGGCCGAGCGCGGTACGTCTGATGGCCACGTGGCAACTGCCCGATCGCGAGGCACCGGAGCGGCTGGCTGATCTGTTGCGCGCGTGCGGCGTCGCTATGGTCGTTGTCGCGCTTACGCTCGCAGCATGCTGGGCCGCCGTCGCAGCAGGCGCGAATCGGACGGCATGGAACTCGGTGACCGCCGTCCAGGTTGGTGCGCTCGCCCTGTTCAGCGTCGGCATCACCGTTTGCGCGGTCGGCATCAGGCGGGCCGGTTCGAGGCTACGGCGCGACGCTGCGGTGAAGGGGCCCGCGGCGCAGCCGGCGCCCGACTGGCTGGCCGACATGATCGGCGTCGGGCGGCTGCTGGCACGTCTCGGCGGGCCCGCACGACGGCCCGTTACGCGGGCGCTGGACTGGACCGATGCGCACGTCACGCCCCTCGTGCGGCGCCACCCGGTTGGCACCGCTGCGGTGCTAGCGTCGGGGATCGGGTTGCTCGTAACGATCTCGCAGTCGGTCAACGAGGGTTACGGACCGGTCGTGGCCGTGGTCTTCCTCGGCGTCGTTACATCGGGCGTGTTTGCCTTCGTCGTGACCGCCGGCTGGTACTTGCGCGTCATTCGGACCCAGCGGGCAGCCCGTGCCCGAGGACCGGTTCTCCGCGCGACGGTGCTGACCGCGGCGGCGGTGCCGGTTGCGCTGGCATTCCGCAACTCGTTGTGGTCGCTGGTGGGCGTTCACCCGCGCAGTGGCGTCCACGAGCTGCTACTGCTGCTCGCGTCGGCTGCCTTGCTCGCATTCGGGGCTGGATTGGCCGGCGAGCGAATCGCCCGGTCGCGCCGTGCGCCCGCCGACCCGCCCGCACGCTAGCGCGGATGCCTGGTGAGCGGAGACCGATCGCCGACCAGCCAGACGTGCCCGAACGGGTCTATGAAGCCGCCCTGGCGGTGCACACCCCAGGGCACCTCATGATCCTTTGCTTCATGCGCCGAGCCGTCGGCGCCTGCCTCGACAGCTCTGGCAATGAACCCGTCGGGATCGTCACAGAACACCTCAACCCGCACCGTCGTAGCGCCGGGGGCGGCCGGACTGGCAAATCCCGCGCTTGTCGGCTCATGCAAGAAGAACGGCGCTCCCTGGATCTCGAGTCCGACGACGCTGCCCAGGCTCCACAGTTCGGTAGCGCCGAGAGCACGCCTGTACCAATTCGCGGCTGCGGGCGCGGACGGCACCGCCAGCATCAGCGAGATCTGCGGGCCTGCTGTCATTACTGACCTCTCGACGGCGGCTAAGCGGGTCAAGCCTAGCCACGATCGACGAGATATCCAGCAAGCCGGGCAGGCTGTGCTAGCGCGATCAAGTGGCCGCCAGGCAGTACGTCGGCCGCCACGCCCAGCCGTTCCGACGCCAGCGCTTGCTGCCAGCCGACCGGGAAGAACCGGTCATCGGCTCCGGCCACGACACGGATCGGAACGGGCGGCCACGCGCTGAAATCGCACACCGACGCGAACGCCACGTCGGCCTCAGGGCGCTGATACGGTTCGCCGGCGGCAGCGACGTCTGGCGGGACGTCGTGCAGGAAGTAGGTGGCTAGATCAAACTCAGTGGCGTACCCACGTTGCTCAGCCGCGGCAATGCGCGCCTGCGCCCATCCTGTGTTGTCCCACCACGCGCCGGGCGTCTCGCCGGGGCACGGAATCATCGCGTTCACGAAGACCAGCGAGCTGACCGACATCCGCTCCGCTGCTAGTGGCGCGGTGAATCCGCCGAGCGACTGCGCCACGATGACCACGTTGTCGCGGCTCCCGGCCGCGCGGGCGACAAGGCTCGCGTATTCCGGCAGTCCTGCAGCCGGGTCATCGCCGGGCAGATCCACGGGAATCGCCTCGCAGCCGGCCTCCCGCAGGAGGTCAGCGACGCGGTGCCAGTACCAGGCAGTACCGCCCGCACCAGGAATGAGGACGAACGTGCGGCGCTGCGCACCTCCGTCTACCTGCTTGTCGTCAACCTCGGTGGTATTCATAGTCCTAATTTAGAACCATGAAGTCCTGAAATACAACTGGGCGGTGTAACCTGGACGTCATGACCTCAGTGCGCCGCTACCAAGACCCATGCGGTATAGCTCGCGCTCTAGATGTGCTCGGCGACAGGTGGGCGCTTCTGGTGGTCCGCGAGCTAATCTTCGGGCCGAAGCGGTTTGTCCAGCTTCGCGGAAGCCTGCGCGGCATCAGCCCGAACGTCCTGTCCCAGCGATTGTGCGACCTGCAGGACGCGGGCATCCTGCGCCACGGCGTCCTCGAACAGCCCGCCAGCGTAGCGATCTACGAACTCACAGCCCGGGGCCGAGCACTTGAGCCGATCCTGCTCGAGCTGGGCCGCTGGGGCAGCGAGGAACCGATCGAGAGCACCGCTGAGCTCAGCGCCAGCTCGTTGCTGCTCGCCTTGAAGACCGTCTTTGACCGCGGTACAGCCGCCGACGGCACCTTCGCGCTCAGCATTGACGGCCAGTGGTTCAGCATGACGACCGCCGCTGACTCCATCGACATTGCATCTGGGCGCCCTGAGAATCCGTCGGTCGCCCTGGAGGCCGACGTAGCGACGCTGCGCTCCGTCGCGTTCGGCCGCGAGCCCATCAGCCGAGCCGAGCAAGCCGGCCGGTTGACAGTTCGCGGCGACCGGGAACTGGCCGAGCAGTTCACGCGGATGTTCCCGGCTCCCAGCCAGCCGACGTTGTGAGCTGATGTGGCCACAACGACGACAGTTACCAGCCAGTCAGCCTGCTGCGTGCCATGCCCCGCCTCGCCTCGCGAGCGCCACGAGCACGCCGAACAAGGCGCTGTCAGCGTCGACGGTGCTATGCGCAGATGATCTGGCTTAGCCACCGGCGCATCACGCTGGGCCGGGTGAAGCGCAGCACCTCGGCTCGGCCTGGCCGTGCCATGAGCGCTAACCCTTCGCGGTGCCGATCGGCGTGCGAGGTCCAGGCCCACCGGAGTGCGTGGTCCCCATCTCGCAGGGCTGACAGGCCCTGCGGCCGGTGGGCGCCTGCCGGGCGGCGGAGAAGTTCGATGCGCACCGTTCTCCGCAGCACCCGCCACAGCACGAGGGCCTTGGGATAATCGAGGAAGATGACGGTGTCGGCGGCGGCGTAGACCAGCTCGTCGGCGTAGAACGGAGGGCCGTCCAGGATCCAGCGTGGCCGCGCGGCCATCTCCGCGATAGCTGACAGGTAGCCGGGCGAGCCCTCCTCCCCGAGCCCGTCTCGTTCCACTAGCGGCAGCCCCGTCCGGTCAGCGAGCTTCCTGGCAAGAGTGGATTTCCCGCTCCCGGCGCAGCCGATGACCACTACTCGCTCCACGACAACTACTGTTCCGCTCCAGCACGGCCGTGTCTCCGCTGCCAGCGGCCGAGCCGTCGGCCTTGCGGCGGCCCGGAATCGCGCCGCGACGCAGCGGCGGTGACCAGCACCGGGAGGCGGCCGTCGCGGCTCATCTGCTGGCGCTGAAAGGCACCCGGCCGTTGTGCCTGATGCGGCCGTGCAATCATCGCCGACAGGTGTCAGGGCCGACTGCCGGGCTTCGTGGGAGCCAGTATCTGGTGGCCTGGCGCTGCCGCTTCTTGCGCACCCAGTCGGCGTCGCTGTAGCGCCAACCCTGCTCGGTAGCCCGGTCAAGGCCGGCCTCGATCATCTCGATCTCGCATGCGTCGCGCTCGGCGTGCAGCGCCGCTGCCCGGACGCCAGGGTTGGGATCCTTCTGGAGCCTCTTGACCTCACTGCGGAACTGTTCGTAGCCGGAGAACCCCGCGGCGCAAGGGCAGAGGCTGTGCAACGTCCGGATCCGGGTGCGCGCGTCTGGCGACGAAAGCCGAGCAAGTACTGTGGCAGGATCGACGGGACCGCAGTGACGCTGCGTTCGCTTGGCCACAACCGCACTGTAGGGCGGCAGGTTGCTGACCGCGACACCTTTTGCGGCCCAGACGGCTGGGAGCGGCATCGCGTCGGCAAGTGCCGGCAGGCGGGTCGAAAGCCGCCAACCGCACCAAGCGCATACCTGTGACGAGCATAAACGCTCCTGCCTGCGACCTTTTGTGCCAGAGGTGCTGATCGATGATCGGCAACCTGGCCATCCACAAACGAATCCGGTGCCATTGCCTGCTTGACTTCCATTCTGAAACGTCACCATTCTTGTTGCATGCTCGAGAACGAAGTTCCGGCGGGCGCAACGACCTACCAGTCGGTTGAGCGGGCGCTCGCCCTACTGACCAGCTTTGACGAGGCCCACGTCGAGCTCGGCGTCACCGAAATGGCAGACCTGCTGGGCGTACACAAGTCCACGGCGTCGCGGCTTGCCGCCATGCTGGAGCGCGCTGGGCTGCTGGCCAGGTACGGCCGACGCTACCGGCTAGGCCTTGAGGCGATCCGGCTCGGGACACTGGCGCTGCACAGCTTCGACCTGATCGCGTCGATGCAGCCAGCCATGGAGAAACTGTCGCGGCACACCGGCGAGACCATCAACCTGGCGGTACCCGATGGCGCTGACATCCTGAATGTGGCCGAGGTGCCGAGCACCTTCATCTTGAGCTGCACCGGCGGCTGGATCGGCCGCCGCACTAAGCCTCATGCGGTAGCCAACGGCAAGGTGCTGCTCGCCTACGACGCCATTTCCCCGCCACACGAGCTCGACCGCTACACCGAGCACACGATCACTTCACTCGCCAAACTTGAGGCAGAGCTGGAAGCGGTTCGAGTTAATGGCTATGCGACAGCTGTCGCGGAGCTTGAGGACGGCCTGGTCGCCGTCGCCGCGCCGGTATTCGACGGCGTGGGCCGCTGCGTCGCCGCCTTGTCTATTTCTGGGCCGGCCTACCGGATGGGCCTGGAAACATTGCCCGATCTGGGCAGGCTGTGCGCTGCCGGATGAGCCGGTATCCGCCGTAGCCCTTCGAACATGCCACCAACGAAGGACCTGAGGTCGCAATGCAGAGCGCACTGGAAATATCGCGCAAGGCGAGCCTGAAGCCGATCGCCGACATCGCCGAGGAGATCGGGATCCCGCCATGGCTAGTCCGGCCTTATG
>Ga0126373_10004381_pt1 | contig 10784 bp, 10 predicted proteins | sample PanSoiMetPlot_11_FD_92545 | JGI IMG/M metagenome (GOLD analysis project Ga0126373, IMG submission 92545) | Tropical forest soil microbial communities from Panama - MetaG Plot_11 | ecosystem: Environmental > Terrestrial > Soil > Tropical forest > Bulk soil | place: Panama | collected 2016-02-17
AAGCCTCAATGTCCACGCTCTGATTCTGTGTGCAGACGAGCGCACGGCCCACTGATTTTCAGCCGGTATCAGGCAGCCAAAGTCGGCATGTGCCCGCCCGTGCCGCGGCTCAGTGTGAACCGCGGCACGGGCGAACCCGATGGATCTCAGCGCTATGCGGTTATCTCAGGTGCTGTCAGGCATTCGCACATGTCACGGGTAGCTAGTGACATCCACTGGCCCGACCGTTCCCGGGTTCGTCGAGGTGTCGGGACCGCCGACGCCGTTGATGATCGAGTTGAGGCCGCCCGAGCCAGTGATCCAGACCCCGAATACGTTGTGGAACTGCACGCCGGGAGTGTTCGGTGCCTGGAAGGCCTCGGCGTCAAACAGTGTCGCCGGGGTCTGAATGAAGACCACGTAGCTGCCCATGCCGTAGCCCTGGAATGTCTTGACTCCTGGGCTAACGACGAATGCCGGGTAGCCGACCTGGCTGGCCGACTCATTCCAGTCCGCCTGACTTGGCGGGTCGTAGGGCAGTTCGTTCTGGAAGAACACCTCGGTGCCACCCTGGCCGCTCCAGACCACCTCATTCTTCTGGTAGTGCTCGACCGCCAGTCCGTATGCGGTGACGTTGTCTCCGGTCACTACCAGGCCGGTGTCGCCGGTGTTATGCGTCCAGCCGACCGCATTGCCGTGGTCGGCTCGCCATGCCCACACGTCGTCGATGATCGAGTTGGCGGCGTTGTCCTGCAGGCTCACATTGGCACTGACGTCGGTTGTCTCGGCACCGCCTATACGGAAGAAGACATCCTGGATGGTGTCCGGGTCCGTCGCGGATGCGGGAGCCGGTGCGGGGGTCCCGACTGACGCGAGCACTGGCGAGTTGACCGGGCCGGCGTCGATTAGCAACCCTGACAGCTTCACGCCGTTGTTCGAAACGACCTTGATGGCAGCGTTCCCGTCCTGCGGGACCAGCGTCGCGAACCCCAAGCCCAGCACCACGGTGTCGGGATGCGGCACCACTATCGCCTGATCGAGGTTGTAGACACCGGGAGTCAACAGCAGGTTCTTATGCTGTGCGAGCGCCGCATTGATCGCCGACACAGACGTGCCCGGGTTGGCCACGAAGAACGACGACATCGGCAGCGAGCTTCCGGCTTCTGCGCCGCTCGCCCAGGAAGGACCAGACGTAATGTGCTGAACTGCGGGCACGAAGACGTTGAAGTTGCCTTGCGAGTCGGTGTACACGAAGGGCGCTTCTTCGCTCACCGAACTTGACGGCAGCACGGTGTTTTGGTGGCACTGACTGGTGAATTCGGCCGCGGGGGCACCTTCAACTCCTGAGAAGACGTTGTTCCACAGCCCGCCTGGGCAGCCCGCGGCACCACCAATCTGGCTGTTGCGAACCATGTATTGCTGGTTGCCGAGGAACTGCAGTGTGCCTGAGACCTGGCTATCTGCTATGAATCCGCCGCTAGCGAAGTTGTTGTTCGCGCAGTAATCCTGGAAGAAGACGCTGCCATTGATGATGGTGCGCCTGATCGGGGCGGCTTGAGACGCAGCCCAGAACTCCGCGGTGTTGGTGCAGAACTTCGTGAACGCATCCACGACAGGCGGCGCGTAGTTCGGCGGCGAGCTTGGCAAGTGCACATTCAGTGTCAGGTTGGACAGCGAGCGCCAGAAGTTGTCATCGGCGTTGCAGTTGGCCGTTCCCGGGGTGCAGAGGTTGTTGAAGACCTCGATCGCGCCATTGACCACTGTGTCCTGGGGCATTGAGCCAAGGCCGGCGACCTGGGTGTAGTAACCGACCTGGAAGACCAATGGGCTGGCAGCCGACCCGTAGGTCCCCGGCTCGAAGAAGATGGCATAGCGCTGGCTGTCGAATTGGCTATCCACCGGGACTTGCTGGGTTGAGATCGCATCGAGGTCGGCCTGAATGGCCGCCTGGCTCATGTTGTCGTTGAAGACGCACACGTTCGGCCCGAAGGCAGCTATTGTCGCGTCCGGACAGAGAGATGAAGTATCGGCAGATGCCGCAACTGTTGATCCTGCGACGAGCCAAAGACCGCCCGCCATGGCAATTGCCGTTAATGCCGCCAGGGGCCGCCGCACACCACGCTTTGCTCGCTGTGCGGTCGTGCGTTTCAAGCTCTCGCCTAGGCGAACGCGGGCGAACCTGGATGGTCTGGCGGTTAACATGTCGGTCTCCCGTTTCATGTGCGTAAGCATGCTGAGGACACTCGTACTGGTCTATATCCGCTCGATCCGCCGCGTCAATGTCCAGCGCGACAGCGGTGGCGTTAGCCGAAGAACGGCAACACGACGTGGGAAGCGTGCTCGGCATCAGCGAAGATCTCGAAATCACAGCGATGGCCACCGGTAGCCGTGCCAAACGGCTCGGCCGTCCCGAAGTTTCGCGGGTACCGGGGGAAGGCACCGCCGCTGACTTGGAGCCGCAGGCGATGCCCGGCCTTGACCCGGTAGGCGGTGGGAAACAGCTCCATGTCGACCGCGATTATGCCGTCGGAACTGACTGACAGATCGTCGGCTAGCCGTGGGCTGAGACGGCGGATGCCATCCACCACGTTCCTTGAAATGCCTTGCTCGTCTACATCACACAAGCGCACGAATACATCAGCATGCTCGCGCTGAATCCGCGCGAAGATACGCGCGTTCACCGGCCCGATCAGATCCTGGTCGGCGGTCAGCGGTGCCGAGGTAAACGTCAGCACGTCTGGTCGGGCTTCGATGTCGGTGTTGTCGACCTGCTTGCCTGGCGGCTGCAGCATTGGCCCGCCCGCAGTCGGGGTTGGGTCAGCTGGATCGTAAGTGAAGGTTTCTGGCGGGTTGTCGCCAGGCTCTGCTTCGCGGTCCAGGCTCTGGGCTGCGCGCAGGTAGAACTCAATCCTCGTTGTTTGCGGAGGCGGCCAGTTGTCGAACTCCAGCCAGGTATCGGCCTGCTGCAGGAACAGGCGTACAGGCGGGGTGGTCGGAGCGCGGCCGCCGAGGAGGTGATGGTCCAACCACGCAACGTCGTGCTGAGCGATGGCACGCAGTTCCGCCGGTTCACCGTGCAGCCACGGTCCAACTGTGATCCTGGCTTGCACGTCGGCCGCTCGGATCGCCGCGTAGTCGCGCATTTGCTCAGGCAGGAAAAGGTCCCACCAGCCGGTCACCATGCTGGCCGGTGGCAGCCGCCTCAGATCCGCGCCGTTGTGATCAACGCCAGACCAGAAGTCGTCATCTGGCACCGAGTGGTCAACGAAGTCTCGCCAGAACGCGACCGGAGCGCCAGCGACGTCGATGTCGGCGGCCTGCAGCGGAAGTTTCTGCAGCGTGCGCTTCATCCTGGCGGCTTGAACCGGGTTCGGGATCTGGCTCGTCAAGCCGCGTTCTTGCCTGCCGATGAGACCCGTCCAGTTCAGCGCGTTCTTCAAGCCGGGCACGCCGTTGACATAGAACGCGGCCGTTATCTTCGCGGCGGTGATGTTGAGGCACACCGATTCCAGCGGCGGCTCGACGTACGGCGCGATCGCCCACTGGGTGTGGCCAAGGTAGCTGGCGCCGGTCATCGCCACCCGGCCGTCGCACCACCACTGATCGCGTACCCACGCGACGGTCGCCAGGCCGTCGGACTGCTCATGCAGAAACGGGCGGAACTGACCGCCTGACCCGAACGTGCCTCGCGTGCTCTGCACGAAGACCTGGAAGCCACGCCGAGCCAACGGCGCAGCGAACAAGAAGCCCGCGAGGCCGGCACGCCCGTAGGGCGAGCGCACTAGGACGACGGGCATCGGTCCGCTGCTGGTGGCCGGCCTGTAGTGGTCGCCAAGCAGAACGACGCCGTCTGGCATCGGCACTGCCACGTCCCGCCGGACGAAATACGGAGTCGCGGCCAATGGCAGGCCAAGCGCCCGGTCGACCGCCAGGCCAGCCATGCGGGACAGTGGTCTCATCTGCGCGCCTCCGCTGTGTATGCCGGTGCGACCGTCGTCATATGTACGGCCGATACCCGTATTGTTACTAGCAGATTCCTGGCGAAGGGCGGCGCCGATGGGACCGGAAATCAACCTGGTCGATGCGGACGTCTACCAGCGCGGCGGCCCTCCGCACGAGCAGTTCACCTGGCTGCGTGAGCATGCGCCAGTGTTCTGGCATGCACATGGCGGTGAACCTGGCTGGCCCGGATTCTGGGCAGTCACCCGGCACGAGGACGTTGCTTACGTGTCGAGGCATCCGGAGATCTTCTCGTCGGCGAAGCGGCTGTCACTTTTCGGCGAGATCCCCGAAGATCACATCGAACTACAGCGGCTGATGATGCTCAATATGGATCCGCCGCAGCACACGCGGCAGCGCGCCTTCGTGAACCGCGGATTCACCCCTCGCATGATCGGGAGACTCGAAGAACACATCGTGCAGATTTGCCATGAGCTCATGGACGAGGTGGACACCGCAGGTCAGGCAGACTTCGTGACGGACATCGCGGCTCCGTTGCCGCTGCAGGTGATCTGCGAGCTAGTAGGTGCGCCCGTTGCGGACCGGGCACGGATCTTCGAACTGTCGAACCTGCTGATCGGATCTGCTGATCCAGAGTTTCAGGTCGCGCCCGGGGCGCAGCAATCTGCCGCGGCAGAGGTGTACGCGTATGGTGCCGCCCTCGCCGAGCGGCGCCGAGCCGAGCCCGCGGACGACATCGTCACGCAGCTGCTGCAGCCTGACGAGAACGGCGAGGCACTGACGAGCGACGAATTCGACTTGTTCTTCTTGCTGCTCACGGTCGCAGGCAACGAGACGACGCGCAACGCCGCGGCCGGGGGAATCCTGGCCCTGTTCGAGCATCCAGAGCAGTGGCAACGGCTTCGTGACGATCCGGGCTTGATCCCAACAGCGGCCGAGGAGATCGTGCGATGGGTCAGCCCGGTCAACATGTTCCGCCGGACTGCGATGAGCGATACCGAACTCAGCGGCCAGCCAATAGCGGCTGGCGACAAGGTCGTGGTGTTCTATGCCTCGGCCAACCGCGATGCGGATGTATTCGCCACGCCACAGGAATTCGACGTGGGTCGGGAGGTCAATCCGCACGTCGGTTTCGGCGGCGGCGGACCGCATTTCTGCCTTGGTCGGCACCTAGCGTCGCTCGAGCTTCGCGTGCTCTTGGCTGCGCTGACGCAGCGCATGCCGAACATCAAGCTCGACGGTGAGATAAGCAGGCTGCGGTCGAACTTCATCAACGGGATCAAGCACATGCCGGTCCGGTTCTAAAACCTCTCTCGTCAAGGCGTCACGACGCTGGCACTATATGTCCATGAATGAGCAAGAACCGGCAGGTGGAAGCCCTCACCCGGCCCATCCCTCGGTCATGCAGGTTCCGGCCGACAGCCAGGCTCCGCGGCTCTCGGAACTGGAACGCAAGACGCGGGTACTCATTGGCGGCTTCCTCGCCGGGCTCGGCCTCAGCCTTGCGGCGGTTTTCGTGATGCGTGTCGTCCAGGAGGCCAGCCCCAACGCTGCCGGGATAAGCATCGCCGGTAACGTCATAGCCGTCATATTTGTGGCTGGACCGGTCTTCGGGCTCGGTTTGTCTCTCGCCTTGGTGGCGCTTATTCCTTCGGCCAGTACTGCCGGCTCCTCGTCGGACGCTAATCCGGCGCCGCCCGACGCTGCTGCTCACCAGGTACCCGATAGCGGCTAGGAGCCTGGCTGGTCATAGCTGCCTGTCGCGGCCTATGCTGCCGCAATGGCTGCTGGAGACCAGGACGAGTTCATTGACGAATTCAGGCCTGCGCCATTGTCGCGACGCAACTTCAGCTCGCAAGTACTGAGGTTGGCGATTCGTACCATCCCGGTGTTCCTGGCCATCATGGTGGGTCAGATCATCGGCGCTCACCTGTAATGCCAGGCACGCCGGTCCGGTTCTAAGCTTCTTGAAAGAGTTCCTTGACCGAGTGACCAGGCAAATAGCCTGGTGTTGCTGCGCCCAGATGTGCTGAAATGGCGAATGGTTTCTCGATCGCTAATCGCGCACATGGTTGTCGCGGCCGTTGCGGCCGGTCTTATCCTCATTGGGCTTCTTATCGCGACCCGCGTCGTCGGTGACGAATCTCTGCGGGCTCACGCGACGGCTAAGACTGGCGAAGGTACTGTCAGCGCTCTTCGTAATTCCTGGGACGGTTCGCAGCGAATAACAGTCATATGGTCCGACACCGACGCCTATGCAAAGCTGCACGTAAACTGGAGTGCGACACCGAAGGTTTACACTTCGAACTTCGAGGTCTTCGCCTCGCCCAGGTACTCCGTGGGCGATACGGTTGATGTGGCTTTCAATCGGCAGCATCCGGCCGCAGGTGCTGTCCTCGCTGACTCAAATCTGTCGGAAGACCCTGACCTTCGCGCCGACTCTGTGATGCAATCCCTGATCCCGTTTGCGCTAGCGGGAATCGTCCTCACGCTGTTGGTGATCTGGCCAGTGCGACGGTCGCCGGTCTTCAACGACTACTCGCTCGTATCGCTTCGGAAAGGCCTGTACTGGTATGTCTTGACGCCGTGCATCGCCTGTGCGGTGGCGGTGGCGATCCCTATAGCCATGCAGCACTTGGTGGCCGATTCCGTGCTGATGGATGTCGTGAGCTTGCTGGTAGTCGGTTTCATTAGCTGGCCCGTGGTCCGGGCAGTGCGTTACCGCCGACTGGAACTGCTGCTCACGACCACGCAGGACGCGGTGGATCTCGATGCGATCGTCACTTCGGTCGACGGTCGCAGGTTGCAAGTCGACACGAATTCCGGCGGCCGTGAGATAGCAGACGGCCAGCACGGTCGCATTGACGTCATTGCGCTACGCGGCCAGCCAGGCCAATTGTTTGCGGCTGGTGATCGAGTCAGATTCTACGGACGGTGGCGGACTCGCGGCCCGATACTGCTTGCAGCGGGCGTCGCGGGTTATGAAAAGCTGCTCATCGGCTTCGGCCGACGACGCGTCGCCGACTTGCAAGGCAGTCATCCGTACGCAGGCTCTAGGGAGTCGTCTGCATGATCTTCATCACCGCAAAGTTCCGAATCCTGCCCGAGTATGCGGACAGCTGGCCAGAGATCGCCGGGCCGTTCACTGAGGCGACCCGCAGCGAGCCGGGCTGCTTGTGGTTCGACTGGTCGCGGAGCGTGGACGACCCGAACGAGTACGTCCTGGTGGAGGCATTCCGTGACGGCGACGCAGGCGGCGCGCACGTGCAGTCGGCGCACTTCAAGCATGCGCAGCAGACTCTTCCCGCGCACCTGGCTGAGACACCGCGGATCGTGAACTTCGCGATCCCGCAAGATGGCTGGTCGGAGCTCGGCGAGATGGCCGTTCCAGGCCGCGGCTGACGACGGCAGGAGTTGCTGCTACCAGAGGTCGCCGCTGGTGAGCACGTAGATGAACGGCACAACGGGAATCAGAGCGAACAGGCCCCATGCCACCTTCACTCCACTGGAGTAGTCACGGCGAGTTGCCAGGTCGATCCAGATCAGCACGACAGCCACCGGGTGCAGGAAGCACACCAGCAGCTCAAGGATCTTCTTCATAGCTCGAACTTACTCAGCTACCTGGGGGCTATCGATCTCGCCGCGCGCGAGTAGGCGATTGACGCCATCATGGCCATGACTGCCAGCGTCACTCATCGCCGTCAGACTTGTTGAAGAAGACGTCGCGGGCGACGGCGTACCAAAGCGCGATCGCGGAAATCTCGCCCAGCGTCATGTGGACGATCAGCCAGTAGAGCACGATCAGCATCCAGTACGGCCCCAGGCTTGAGAGGTCCGCTTGCCTGACGGAGCGCGCGATGCGACTTGCCGCCTGACCAAGTGGCGAGTGCTTGGGGATCTTGTCGGCTTCCTCGGCGACTAGGTGAAGCTGATCGGTGAGCTCTGCTACCCGAGCACGGAACTCGTCTTCAGCGGCTACCAGGTCCTTGGCCAGGGAACGCCGGGCGGCCGCGCGCCGGTTAGCCGCCTTGCGCGCGGACTCCTCGTCCGGGGACTTCGCAGTGACGGCAATGAGGGCCAGCGTCTCTTCCTGACGGCGGACTATGCCCTCGATGCTCTTGTCGCGGGACAGCTGCTCCAGTGCGCGGCGCACCACCTGCCATTCCCGGTCGGCGTAGAGATCCCCGAGGAACATGCCGGCGACGGAGCCCAGGGACTTGGGCGGATGCTGGCGCTCGGCGGCAGCGCGCGTGAACCAGTCCCGTAAGAGGTGATGTTCCGGCTGCTTGTCGTCTGCGGTCATCGCTGACAAGCGTAACGGGAAATCACGCTCGGCAGGCTACGGCCGGTTGGGGTCGGGATGAACCGCGACGAACACCGACCAGGCCGGCGCGGATGCATCGTCTGGGAGGTCGGCGAAGTCGTCGAGAAGGTCGCGCAGCCGGTCTCGGAACCGCTCCATGTTGGACGGCGACAGCCGCAGGCCAAGCCGCGACATATCGACGTCCGTGGCGGGTACAAGTCCGATCTCTTCGAGGAACGTGTCGAGCATGATCGAGCCATGCGCCGGAGTGCTCAGTGTCCAGGACTTCTTCGTCGCCAGGTATGGGATCTCTCGTGCTCCGCGCGTGCCTCGCCTGATGGGCTGCGGTTCAAGAAAGCCGGTCCGGACGAGCGTCCTGATGTGGTGCAGGACGCTCGCGGGGTCGAGCTCGAGAGTTACGGCGATCTGCTTGTTCGTTCGCGCCTCACCCAGGCAGATGCGCAGTATCCGGAGCCGGAGCGAGGACGCGAGCGCTTTGGCTTCGTCGTCGGTCGACTGCCTGCGCTCAATCATGAACATACTATAAAGTGATTGACAAAACTCAATCACTTGTTGAGGCTAGCTAACGTGAGTGGATCGCAAACCGCACCTGATCGGCAACGCCAGCGTGGCGCGCTGTGGGCACACCTTGGCTTCCGCAGGTTGTGGATCGGCGAGACAGTAAGCCAGTTCGGCACGATGGTCAGCCAGCTTGCGCTGCCGCTGGTGGCGATCCTCATCTTGCACGCGTCGACGTTCGAAGTCGGCCTGCTGACCGCATTAGAGACTGCTGCGTTTGCGGTTATCACGCTGCCGGCCGGAGCCTGGGTCGAGCGGATGCGGTTCCGCTCGGTTCTCATCGTCAATGACGTCATCCGCGCGGTCGCGCTGGCATCGCTTCCGCTCGCCCAGTTGCTCGGCATCCTGACGATTGGGCAGCTGTATGCGGTAGCCCTCGTTACCGGCATATGCACTGTGTTCTTTGACGTCGCCTATCAGTCCTACCTGCCCGAACTCGTCGGCCGGGAGCGGCTCGTCGAAGGAAACGCGAAACTGCAGGGCAGCGAGTCCGTCAGTCAGATCGCCGGTCCCAGTCTGGGCGGTCTGTTGATCCAGGCGCTGACAGCGCCATATGCGGTCCTCGTCGATGCGCTGAGCTTCATCTGGTCAGCCGGGTGGGTCGCCGCGATCGAGCCGGGACCACCGAAGCCGAAGCGTTCGGCTGAGCCCAACCTGCGCAGGGAGATGGCCGAGGGCCTGAAGTTCGTGCTCGGCAACCGGATGTTGCGGTCGATCGCCATCTGCACCGGCACATCGAACCTGTTCAGCTCGGTGATCTTCGCAGTGTTCTACGTCCTGTTGGCGCGGCAGCTTGGCCTATCGCCTGGGCTCATCGGCCTGTTCACATCGGCGACTGCCGTCGGCGGACTGATTGGCGCGCTTGTGGCCAGCAGGTTCGCGGCCCGGGTCGGCCAAGGTCCGGCCATCTGGATCTCCTCAGCGATCATCGGGCCGTGCCTGTTCGTCACTCCATTCGTGCACCGGGACTGGACGCTGGGCCTGCTGGCCATCGGTCAGGTTGGCGCTGGCATTGGCGTTGTCCTGTACAACGTCACTCAGGTGAGCTTCCGGCAAGGCCTGTGCCCGCCGGACCTGCTCGGCCGGATGAACGCGACCATGCGATTCCTGGTCTGGGGCACGCTTCCGCTCGGCGGCCTCATCGGAGGCGCCCTTGGCGCGGCAATCGGTGTACGGGCCACATTGCTGGTGGGCGCGATCGGCGGGACGCTCGCCTTCCTGCCGGTCTTCTTCTCACCGTTGCGTCACGCTCGTGAGCTGCCCTCGCATCAAGAGGAGCCATCGGCCGACGCAATCGATCCCATGGCCCAAGCCGAGGCTTAACAGTCGCGCTCCGGAAAGTACTAGCCGAGGATCTGAGGGCTCAGTAACCTCGGGCTGCGTGCACGCAACCTCGGAGGCCACGTGTTAGCCAAAACCGAGTATCTTGCTCTCCTCGACGCCGATTCCGCCGCCCTTATCGCTGCCGCGGAAGATCACCTCGACCTGCCAGTTCCCTCGTGCCCGGGCTGGCGCGTGATCGACCTCGTCGTTCACACCGGTGTCGTCCATCGAGCTTGGGCTCAAGTCGTAGCTACCCGGGCGACGGAAGCTTCTGAGATCAAGAGGGAGGCTCTGTTCCCGGTACCCGGCCTGCTGGAGTGGTTTGAGAACTCAGTGTTGTCTGGCAAGCAGTCAGATCTGACGAGCATCCCGCCTGGCGTCGGAGGCTGGTTCAGGGACGGCTCAGCTGATCTCGTGCATGCTCTCTCTGAAGCGGATCCGGCCGATGCCGCATGGAGCTGGTCCGCGGACCAGTCAGTGACGCATCACCTGCGGATGATGCCGATCGAGACCGCGGTGCATAGGTGGGACGCTCAGGGGGCCGTCGGCGTTCCGGAACCGATCGCTGCGAACCTGGCCGCGGATGGAATCGGCCACACCTTCGTGGTCATGGCGCCCTATCGGCGATCGATAAGACCGG
>Ga0126373_10004382_pt1 | contig 10783 bp, 8 predicted proteins | sample PanSoiMetPlot_11_FD_92545 | JGI IMG/M metagenome (GOLD analysis project Ga0126373, IMG submission 92545) | Tropical forest soil microbial communities from Panama - MetaG Plot_11 | ecosystem: Environmental > Terrestrial > Soil > Tropical forest > Bulk soil | place: Panama | collected 2016-02-17
GCCTTGGCCTTCTTACTCCGCGATTTCTTCTTCTTTTTCAACTCCACGTCAGGCAGGCGTATGCCGATCGTCTTCTTGGGCAAGTCCATCACGTGCCCCACGGACGCCTTGACGGTGAAGTTCCGGCCCAAGTATTTATTGATGGTTTTCGCCTTGGCCGGCGATTCCACAATTACGAGTGATCGTGCCATTCTTTCCTTTTCTTCCTAATTTCTCTCAAACTACGCGCCCATTTTCAAATCGGCGCTCTGTTTGACGCTTCGAGCGCCCCCTTCGACTCACGAGCGGCCATACTACCGCCTGCGCACGCGCCACAGCGCAACATCATCCTAACTTGCATTTGCGGGTGCGTTTACAACAGGACTTTCAGAAATTGCTTACCCGGCAACGGCCGCACCACGCCCTTCCTCTCGAGATCGAACAGCGTCGCGAGCACTTTCAACGAGCTGAGCCCGGAATTTTCCACTCGATCGTCCACGTCCCGCGGCGCATCCAGCGCCAGGAGTTCGTAAATCGACCGTTCCCCCGGCTTTCCTCCACCCGCATGGCGCGCTGCTCGCTCGTCGCTGTTTCGACGGGAACCAGTTCCGCCCGGACCGGCGTGGGCAGTTCCTCCACCACGTCTTCCCAGCCGGTCACCAGAAGCTCGGCGCCCTTGCTTGATCAGCTGATTCGGACCGAGCTCGAAGGTTCAGTTGCCGGGGACGCCGTAAACTTCCCTGCCGAACTCCATCGCGAGGCGGGCGGTGATCAGAGGTCCAGAATACTGCGCACCCTCGACAACTACAACTCCCAGTGCCATGCCGGCAATCTTCGCGGTTGCGAATCGGGAAGCTCTGCGGTGCGGGAAGTGTCCCAATCGGGAATTCGTTGATGATGACGCCGCACGTGTGCATCTCCTCGAAAGATCTTCTTGTTCTCCTTGGGGTAAACCACATCAATGCCATGATGCCCGCTCGAATCCACCCCGCGCGTCAGACCGCTGATGATTGCCAGGCCCGGTCGGCCAGATCTCGTCCCAGCCTTTCAGCCATTCGATTCCCGTAAGGGGTCGGACGACGCGAGCCGACAATCGCGATCGCGTAGCGATTTAGAAGTTCAGCGTTTCCAAGGACATACAGAGCAGCGGCGGCGGAGGGTAGGTCTCGCGCAGCCGCAAGGGGTACTCCGGCTCGTCCCAGGTGAGAAGGCGGCAGCCGAGCGACTGTATCTGCGCCAATTCCTTCGCCGCTAGGCTCAGCGGTTGGCACGTATCGATCGCCTGCGCTACCGCTGCCGGCAACTTCGGCGCTTCCAGGACAGTCAGCGACGCTTCGAAAATTGCTTCGGGGCTTCCGAACTTTCGAAGCAATTTCCGCGCCATGCGCGCGCCCAGACCGGGCGTCAACGCGAGCGCCAGCCATCCCAACTATTGGCAATCGAAGGTGCGCCTGCGGGCAGAGCCGACGGGGCGATGCGCGAAAATGTCAAGTTTTGGTCGCCGCGAATGCTACCGAAAGGGCTTACGTACAAACCGCAAGGCGATTCGCCTTAGCCCCCGGAATCGAGCAAATCGACCCGATACAAATTGCGCGCTCCTTCGACCGCCAGAATATTCAGGTCCCTTCCTTTCTTCATGAGGCGCTGAGGCCACCGGTCAAAATCAATATCGCCATCCGAATACAGCAGGAAGACCGGATACTTCTCCGCAAACGCTGCGTATTCATACACGCGAACCGACAGACAGCACCGAATCCCGAGCAGGCCTTTGTCGAGCGAATCGTTCCCCATGTCGGCCACGGACTGCCCCGGATCGATCAACGCTACGAGCCGCGCCGCGACCTCCGGCGGCGCATAGTGCGCGATCGACAGGTAGTCGAGCCCGTTCGACACCACCACCGGCAGACCGTCGCGCCCGGTGCGCCGCAAAATTTCTTCCAACGGCTTCGCCGGCGACACAAATTCCTTGTGCGCCGCCCAGAAGTGCCCTTCATGTCGCACCATCGCGCACAGAAGCAGGATCGTGACCATTACAGCTGCAAGGCGCGACCGAGAGACGGCAAACCCGAGCGCGAACGAAACGCCCAGCACGGCGGCAATCGCATATCGTGCCGTCATTCCGCCTCCAGCCATGCGCGCCCCGGCCAGCATGAACAGCGGCAAGCACATCAGCGCCGCCGCCAGCACGAACTCGTTCCAATGATCGCTCGCGGCAATCCGCGCACGCACGCGCGGAACCGCCACGAGCGCTAAGACCACCACGATCGCCGCCAGCAGTAACACAAGGGCAATCGTCTCGCGCGCTGGCGGCGACCCCTCGAATAACCAGCCCCACGTATCCGTGGCGCTGCGCAGCGAAGGCGTGGCCCAAAAATGCGGCCCGAAATACTTTCGCGCGGCCGCCAACAGCGGCCAGAAAAATATCAGCGGAAGGAAAGCCGCTGGAAAAGCGGCCCACACATTCAACCGCCATTCGCGCGTCTTCCACCACCGCGCCGCTTCCGCCATCACAAATGGCGCGAGCATGAAAACCCCGTAGTAGTGCCAGGAGACCGCGAGTAGAAAGCTCGCTTCCATCAGAATCACCCAGCGCCTTGCGGGCGCGCGCTGGTAACACACCGCCCCAAACGCGAAGCACGCGAGCACGAGGCTATACGGCCGCGCCTCAATCGCGTAGCGGTCAAATGCAATCGTCACCAGCAGCAGCGTCGAAGCGCCCAGCCCCGCCACCGCTCCGCATCGCCGCCGCACGAACATGAACACGCAAGCGAGCGTCACCGCGAATGCGATTATCGACGGTAGCCGGTACGCAAGCTCCTGATTGCGCAGCAGCAACCCAAATACATGCTCGACCACATAAAACGGCGGCGGATTCGGCTCTATTGCGCGGGCCGTGTCCTTCCACACCGCGCCCAATCCCGGCTGATGCGCTACCGCCCAAGTGCACATCTCATCGAACCAGAACGGCCGCGCCGCTGCCGCCACAACGCTGCGCGCACACGCATAGGCCACAAGCAGCGCATACGCGCACACGGCCGCGGCTTCGAGCACCCGCACCGCGCTCGATTTCAACGCGTCAGGATTGTCGAAGGAAGCCGAATCCGTCCGCTCGTGATTCCGCGCCTCAACCATCCAGCAGCAACCCGTCAGCCCGTCACTTCACTCGGAGCGTACGCATCCCGCCGCGAGCGGTGGTGGTGTCGCCTCACGGGCGGTGGCCCTTCGGAAGGTAATGGTGGAGATGTAGCCAGGTACGCCTGCAGCAGAAACAGCATCACATTCGAGGGGATGTGCAGATTGAAGTCAACTACGCTGTGCAGCAGGATGCCGCTTACCGCCGTAATACCAGCCGCATGTAGCCCGCGCGAAAAATGGCCCTGCTCGCTGCGGAAAATCGCCTGCGCCTGACGAAACAATATCCACAAAAAGATCAGCCCGCATAGGCCGCCCAGTAGTCCGGTTTCTGCCAGCGTCTCGATGTAATCGTTGTGCGCGTGGTCCACTACTTTGCCGTCGTAGAGCGTCTCGTACCGCGGATACACGGACACAAACGTACCCAGCCCCGCGCCGCTGAATTTGTGGTCGCGTAACAGGTGCGACGCGCCGATAAACATCGTCCAGCGCCGCGACAGCGTCACGTCGCCCGCGTGCAGCCCCGAAAACCGCTCGATGGCGTGTCCCGCTCCCAGCCATGCAATCAGCGCGATCGAGGCGAGCCCCAAAATCGCAATGGCGCCAATGCGCGGCCCTTCTTTCATCCGCGCACTGCGCGCCAGTAGCACGAGCACCCCGACTTCAAACCCAAACCCGACAATCCCACCGCGCGACCCGCTAAAGATAAGCGCGCCAATCGGCACGATTGCCAGCACGCCAGCCATCACAAACAAATCGCGACGCAATCCGCGGAACACAATCAGCGCCAGCGCCACTGGCGCCGTCAGTTCCACAAAGCCTGCAAAATGATTCCGGTTCACGTACGGACCAAACGGATCGCCGCCCACCGGCAGCTTGCGGAAGCCGTAAATCTCCGCTGGCGACGTGAAATGCTGGACGATGCCTTGCAGCGAAATCGCGAATCCGAGAAAAATCAGGAACCACAATAGCTTCGTCAAATCCGGCCGCGCGCGAAACGCCTGCACCGCCAGAAAGAAGAAAATGAAGTACGCGCCTAGCTTCAGCAGCTCGCCGCGCGTTAGGTAGGGATACGCCGTCCTGCCGAATAGCCACTGCGCGAATCCCACAAAGATGAACGCCAGAAAAGGCCAGTTCAGCGGGTGCCACTGAATCTTCGCTTCAGGATCGCGGTATACGAGCCAGGTCCAATAGAGAAGCAGCAGTGCCGCTCCCACCTCCAGCACGCACGCGGACCACGCCTCCACCACGCCGTGCGCCACCACTGCGAATCCCACCAGCGCACACAACCCGATGCGCAGCTCCCTCATCGCGACGCCTTCTCCGGCTCGTCCACCGGTTTCAGCCACACGTCCGCGATCCACGCCGCCCCGCTCAGCCTGTTGTCAAACATCCGGCTCGGCGCGCGGTAAAGCCGCACGTTCAGAAGATATGTCTCCGGGCTCGTCGTGAACTCCACTTCTTGCGGGGCCCATGTCCGCGTGCCGGTCAAGTTGTCCGTCATCGCTTGTACGCTGCGTTTCGCGTCGCTGATCGAAAAGCGTACGCCGCTTTCAGTGGTCATGCTTTCCGTGCGCATATACGCGTGAAACCGGTAGGTACGGTTCGGCTCTACCGGCACTAACTGCATTGGCCCCACCAGCTCGACGTTCGAGCCGCCCGCAAAATCCAGCCGCAGGGCGCGGCTGCCGTGTGAAGTCGGAGCCGTTTCGAAGTCCACCGCTACGCCAATCGGAGGACTCCACCGCCAGTCCAGACCGCCATTGAGGAATTCATGCTCGAAGTCGCCGTTCCAGATCAGCGATCCATCCGAAGGGTCCTCGTGCGACATTCCCGTCGCCACCAACGCCTCGGTCCACGCCCGCCGCGCTTCCGCCGGACGGTCTTCGCTCATCAGGCTGTCGATGAAGGGAAAAACGCGCCTCAAATCGAACGGCTGGTGCAAGTCGAGCACCCGCTGCCAAACCACCAGTTCGGCGGCCGGCTCGTGCACCGAGCCGAAATAATCGATGGCTTGAAAATACGCGCTCAGGTCCGCCGGCAGCACCTGCTCCAGCATTTGTGTCACATCGCCATTCGACCGCCAAGTCCTCGAAATCGCGAGCGGCAGCAGCGATTCATCGGACCTTAGCGCTCGGCGAATCTCCGCATAGCCGTCGGAAAGCTTCTGCTGGCGCAGCAGAAAATTTCCGTAGTTCCATGCCACTTCCGCCGAGAGCGGATATGCTGCCTTCGCTCGGTCGAGCGCCGTGCGCGCCTGCGCCATGTCGCCCGCACCTTCATAAGCGCTCGACAAATCCATCCAGTATTGAGCGGAATTCGGGTCGTCGCGCACCGCGCGCTGGTAGGCCTCAATCGCCGCCTGCGGATCCGGCTCAGAAAAATCCCACTGCTTCAGTCGGCCCAGGTGCTCCCAGCTCTCGCCGTTTTCCGGCTCGAGCGCCACCGCGCGCTGCGTCCAGCGTAATTCGCCCGACTGCACGCCGTGGTCCGCCGCCCAATCCTTCGCGCTTTGGTACGTGAATGCGAGCAGGATAAGAGACGCGGCGATCAGCAGCGCCCGGCGCGGTCGTAAGCCCTCGAGAGGAAGCTCCACAACTCTGTAATCTGCTACGAGCGCCCGCAGCTTCGCAAGAGCAAATTCAACACTCAACTAGCTTTACAAGCGGGGCGCCAGGCAGGACACGACCTGGAAGGAATTCAGTCCGGCCGAGGTTCTACTGCTTGTGCCCAAATCGCCGCGTCACGCCAAATGAGAGCCGGTAATTCGACTGCCCGGAAATCCCCGTCGACGTGAAGAATCGCGTGCTCTCGTAGTCAAACTCAATCGCCCGCAGCGACCATCGCTCGTTCAACCTGTAATCCACGCCGCCGCCGCCCGAAAGCGTGTACCGGTTGTCGGTTTTCAACGTGCCGGGAAATCCGCCATTGAACGGGAGCTTGGTGCGAATGTATCCGTCGCCAAAAAGCGCCTCGCCATACACGGTGAACTTGTGCCGATGCCCGAAGGGATAAATGCGCGGCCCGGCCGTCAGAGTGTAAATGTCCGTATAGCCGTCGGGGTTCTGGCTGCTGTAAGTCCCTGTCGCGTCCACGACGACGCCCAGGAAGTGCCGGAACAGGTTGTAGTTCAGGGTCGCCGTCCACCCGTTCGTCCCGAATCTCGGCATTGTGTTCGGGTAATACGACCGGTACTCGTATCCAATAGTAATGTCGTACTTCGGCGTCCATGTATCCGGCGGCTTCTCCTTCGGCTTGTCCTGCGCGAAAGCCGGCACAGCCAATGCCAACACACACAACAGGCCAGCAAACCTTGTCATCCCCCCGATCCTCCCTCGACGGTGTAGCGGAATTTGCCTATGAATTGCGACCGCGCATTATAAGCCCTTCGCCCTCACGGCCCTAGCGCGGCTATCTGGGATGCCGCCGCCCTCGCATCCGTTGTGCGCGCACCCCGCTCGCCCGACGCCTGCCCTTCTTGCCGGCGCTGGCTCCAAAAATAAATGCTTGCGCCGCGCCCCCGACTGGGATGACAATCCGCCTCAGTTAACTCGATTTCTCTCTTTCAAGGGCCCGCACCACGCCAATTTCTCTCCTTTGGCGTTCCGTGCGGGCCTTCTAATTCTCAGGTGGCCGCAGGGTCCACGGCCTCTTTTCAGAATCCGGGCCGGTGGCCTTGGCATCAACACGGGCGGCAGTACCCGCAGTCTCGGAATCCGGCAGGGATATTCGAATGGAGGAAAAGCATGGCAATCCGCGACATGATTCTCCCCGAGTTTGATCAGGAAATGGCTATTACCCGCAGGACTCTCGAACGCGTCCCCGAGGGCAATCCCGATTGGGCGCCCCACGACAAATCCATGAAGCTCGGCCGCCTCGCCGGCCATATCGCCGAACTTCCTAGCCTCGGCAGTGCCACGCTCGACACCGATTCTTTCGACATCGCCCCGCCGGGTGCGCCGCCGCGACAGCCCAACGTAATGACGTCGCGGCAGCAAGTCCTCGAGCTCTTCGACAAGAACGTGGCATCCGCGCGCGCGTCGCTCGCAAAAGCCACCGACGAGCAACTGATGCGAAATTGGGCCTTCCAGCGCGGAGGCAAGAACCTGTTCAACATCCCGAAGATCGCTGCCTTCCGCGGCTTCGTCATCAACCACGTCATCCACCACCGCGGCCAGCTCTCGGTTTACCTCCGCATGAACGGCGCGGCTGTACCATCCATCTACGGTCCGTCCGCGGACGAAAACCCTTTCGCATAGGTCGCGGTCGTCAGAGCACTGCTTGCCAATCGCCATCCCGGGGCGCGCACTCTGCGCCCCGATCTCCTCGCAAGGCCTCATACCTCACGCTCCCGTCTGCCACCACGCTTGTCCGTCCAGCGTCAAACAATGATAGATTCCACCACGCCCGGAGGTCGATCCGACCGCCATGCTGCCTGCGCGCCTATCGCTTCTCCTCGCGTTATTGTGCGCGCCCGCCTCGCTTCCGGCACCGTACCGACAGCGACAGCGGCCGCCCGTCCCCCAGCCTTCGCACACAGTCCGCTTCTCGAGCGATCGCCTGATCCTCCTCCCTTCGCCCGACGACCAATGGACGCTCGCCAACGGTTGCCACGGCTGTCCCGCCGGCCGCGTCCTCTGGCTCGCCAACAACGTCGACCACCATCGTCGCATCGTCCGCAAATACGAAAACACGATTGCCGGCGCGTGGTCCTCCGATAGCGCCAATTTTTTTGTAAATGACGAGCCGGAAAGCGGCGCCGTGCGCGCCTATGTAATCGAAGCTGCCAGCCTGAAGGTCACCGAAATCGAAAAACTCATCGTTGCCGCCGACGATGCCGCGCCCAAGCTTCTCCGCGCCCATCGCGCCGCTCTAGCCGTCGAACGCTGGCGCGGCCCCGACGAACTTCTTGTCGCGCTCACCGGCCGCGTCGAAGAACCCACTCCCACGGCCTTCGAAGTCCGCTACGACGTGAAGCTCTCCGGCGCTGTCCGTCGCGTCTCCGAACGCACTTGGGAACCCGAGCCCGATCCTCCTTCCCACTAGCTTCGCCGCGCCAGCCCTAGCTTGAAGCCTCCCTATCCCTATGCTAGATTCCGGTTTCTGCGCTCTGCGGGCCCGTCCCCGTGGGCTTGCTCAGCTTGGCGTCATCGCGCATCCGCCCGGGGGCGGCCCGTGATGTACCTCTTATCCACGAATCTGTGTCTTCCAAAATTCCGAAACGACGTCCCTGTGCATCCGGGCTGCTTTCGACTTTTACCTTCCAACTCCGAGGTGAACGATGAAATCCTATAGCACCGATTGGATCCGCAACGTGGGCATTGTAGGTCACGGCGATACGGGGAAAACCCAGCTCGTATCGTCGTTGCTCTTCACCGCCGGGATGACTCCTCGGCTGGGCAGGGTCACCGAAGGCAACACGGTGACCGACTGGGACGAAGAGGAAATCGCCCGCAAAATTTCCATCCAAACCGCCATCGCCTACGCCGAATGGCAGGCTCCCGGCGCCACCGAAAAAGCCAAAATCAATTTACTCGATTCCCCCGGCTATTCCACCTTCATTAACGAAACAAAAGCCTCCCTGATTGCCGCGGACGCGTCCTTGATCCTCGTTGACGCCGCCGCCGGGGTCCAGGTCGTCACCGAAAAAGTGTGGGATTACGCCACCGAATACGACCAGCCCCGCGCCTTTGTCCTGAATTGGATGGACCGCGAACTTGCCAGCTTCGAGCGCGCGCTCGGCTCGCTCCAGCAGGTCTTCGGCCGCGGTGTTGTGCCTGTGCAGCTCCCCATCGGCGCTGAAAAAAGTTTCAAGGGCGTAATCGATCTCGTCTCCATGAAGGCGCTGATCTACACGCCCGACGGCGACGGCAAAGCCAAAATCGAAGAAATTCCCTCCGATCTGGCGGATGAAGCTAAGGCTGCGCACGAAGCCCTTGTCGAAATGGTCGCCGAGGGCGACGACGCCTTAATGGAAGAATTCTTCGAAAAGGGCACCCTGCCCATCGAGGACCTGAAAAAAGGTCTGCACGAAGCAGTTAACGCGAAGCGCATTTTTCCGGTCCTTCTCAGCTCCGCGCTTCACAATGTCGGCTCGGACGCGATTCTGAACTTCATCGTCGATATCTACCCGTCGCCTACCGCCCGCAAGACCGTTACCGCCCACAAATCACCCGACCATAAGGGCGAAACCGTCGAGCGCAAAATCGCCAGCACGGAACCCGCCTCGATCTTCGTCTTCAAAACCATCGCCGACCCTTTCGCTGGTCGCATCACCTATTTCAAAGTCGTCAGCGGCGTCGTGAAAAACGATGCCACGCTCAACAATTTCAATCGCGGAACGCAGGAGCGCTTCCAGCACCTGCAAGTCATGCAGGGCAAAACGGCCGTCGGCGTCAACGACCTCCACGCGGGCGACATCGGCGCCGTCGCGAAACTAAAAGACACACTCACCGGCGACACGCTCGGCGACAAGGGTGCGCCCATTTACTATCCGCTCGCGCGCATTCCTGAGCCCTCCATCACTTTCGCCGTCGAGCCCAAAACTCGCGCCGACGAAGACCGCATCGGCACGGCCATTCACAAAATTCTCGAGGAAGATCTCGCCCTGCGCTTCTCGCGCGACCCGCAGACCAAGGAATTCCTCCTCGCGGGCGCCGGCCAGCAGCACATCGAAGTCGTGGTCGCCAAGCTGCGCAAGCGCTACCACGTCGAAATGACGCTGAAACCTCCGAAAGTCCCCTACCGCGAAACCATCCGCGCCAAGGCTGACGCCGAGGGCAAGCACAAGAAACAAACCGGCGGCCACGGCCAGTTCGGCCTCTGCCGCATCAAGATGGAGCCGCTTCCGCGTGGCAAGGGCATAGAATTCGTGGACGACATTTTTGGCGGCGCGATCCCGAAGAACTGGATTCCTTCGGTGGAAAAAGGCATCCGCGACACCGCCGAGCGCGGCTACCTTGCCGGCTTCCCCGTCGTCGATTTCCGTGCCAGTCTCTACGACGGCAAGTATCACGACGTCGATTCGAGCGACATCGCTTTCAAAATCGCCGGTGGCCTCGCCTTCAAAGAATGCATGAAGCAAGCGAGGCCCGCGCTCCTCGAGCCGATCATGCACGTTGAGGTGTACGCGCCCGATCAATACTCCGGCGACTTGATGGGGAATCTCAGCTCGCGGCGCGGAAAAATCAGCGGCAGCGAAGTGCGTGGCGGAAGCGTAGTCGTCAAAGCCCAGGTGCCGCTCGCCGAAATGCTCAGCTATGCCAACGAGCTCACTTCGATGACACAGGGCCGCGGCAGCTACTCCATGGAATTCTCACACTACGACTTCGTGCCGAACGAGCTCGCAGAAAAAGTGATCGCGGCCCACAAGCCGCATCACGCCGCCGAAGACGAAGCTGCCGCCTCCGCCTAGCCCGCGGTCGTGCCGTCGTAGAGTTTTTTGGTTTTTAGATTTGCTTTTTCAGGTGCCCCTCGCGTCCGCCGCGGCGGACGAAGGGTGGGTCTTGCTACGGCTTCGGTTGGTGCCTGAGATCTGAGATTTGAAATCTGAGATCTGAAATTGCTTTTCGCTTCTACGCCGAATCCAAAACGAAGTACAAATCCTATCCTGCCAAAACCACTCTAGCTCTTTGAATGCAGATGAAGCGCCCGCAATAACCGCGTAAATTTA
>Ga0126373_10004384_pt1 | contig 10782 bp, 8 predicted proteins | sample PanSoiMetPlot_11_FD_92545 | JGI IMG/M metagenome (GOLD analysis project Ga0126373, IMG submission 92545) | Tropical forest soil microbial communities from Panama - MetaG Plot_11 | ecosystem: Environmental > Terrestrial > Soil > Tropical forest > Bulk soil | place: Panama | collected 2016-02-17
CCGTGCAACCGGAACCCGTGCAACCGGAGTCCGCGCAACCCGAGCCCGCGCCGGAACCGGCCACGCCAGCCGCACTGGATCTAACCACGCAGCCCGAGGCGGAGACGGCGGCGCCGATTGAGCCGGAACTGACCGCACTGCCCGAGGCGGAGACGGCGGCGCCGATTGAGCCGGAACTGACCGCGCTGCCCGAGGCGCAGCTGGCAACGCCGATTTGGCCCGAAGCAACCACGCTGCCCGGCGTGGTCTCGGCAACATCCACCGAGCCGCTGGCCGACGTCCCCGACCTGAACCCCTGGCCGGAGCGAGTCCGCGCTGTCGACGTAGATCCGGACGCCGCCGACACCGACTTGGACTTGGTGCAGGCGCGCCAGGACAGGGCCTGACGCCGGTCGACTATGTCGGGCCAGTCGGGGGCTGCTTTGACGAGCGACCATCGGGTGGTCGGCCCAGTCCCGGCCTGATCGGCGGAATCGGCTTCCAGTCCTTGTACCGCCGGGGTCCCGACCACAGGGCAGGAACTGCGTCGATGGCATAGGCGATGGCGAATGCCGCATCCTCATAGTTGACCCGCCAGCCGACGAAGTCGGGCCAGGCTTCCTGCGGATCCCGCTCGATGAGGAAGTCGACCTCTTCGAGGCGGTTGATCGCGTCGAGGAATTCTTCGTACGTGATCCTGATGCCTGCCTCTGGGTCAGGCTCCATCGGGATGTCGAATCCCATGGCCCTGGCGACGTCCCGGAAGCACGTAAATCCGGCCCGCAGGCACAGCCGGGCGGGCACCACCGGCGCCGAGGATGGGTTCAGCGAGAGCATCAGCGCGGCCGAGTCCAAGACGCACAGCAGGGACGTGACCCAGGATGACAATGGCTTGGGCGAGCGGAACCTGACCAGCGGTAGGTACGTCGTGTGGCTCTCGCCGACGTCGGAAGCCCAGGTCTCCCAGCTCGCGTACAGATCGGGCAGCGTGTTGAGGGCGGAAACGCCGGAACCGAGCGCGTAGTGCGTGCGAGCGAGCAGCTCAGGCCCCCAGCTCGGGGCGCCCGCCCGCGCGTTGAGCAACGACACGCCGTTCTCCCGGCGGTTGAACTCTGAATACAGGGTGGGCAGGTAGGCAATCTGCAGCGTTACCGTGATGAGGCCCGCGAGCGCGGCGATGTCGAGGATGGCCTGCTGCAATCCGCCTTGCGCCAGGTCGGAGCCGATTTGCCAGATGCCGGGTCCGGCGAGCCTGAATGCCGTGGTGATTCCGCCGTGCACCAGTGGCCAGAAGATGAGCGCGAAGCCGACGAAGAACAACGCCAGCCAGGCGAAGATCTGAGCCAGCAGCAGTGTCGCGGCCTGCGCAGCCAGGATTCGGTCACGTCGGCGGTAGCTATGCATCGGCACAACCAGGCAAACAAACAGCCAATCGACCAGCCAGTCCACGTGCTTGGTTAGCCAGCTGCCTGAAGACCGGGGCACTATCAGCGTGCCGATCACGCTGCCCGCCGAGGTGACGACAAGCAGTACCCCCACGACTAGCGCCACGTAGCGCGCCGCCAGCGGTACGACCATCGTTCTCCTCGCGCAAAAGGCGTGGGGGATGCTGCGGCAGACTAGCGCACAGGCTCCAGCCCGCACGGAACCGGGCCGTGCGGGATCACCCCGATGCTGGTCCGGCAGCGTCAACCACGCGTCTTGGAATGGACGATCAGCCAATTGGTGCAGTCGTTTTGACCCAGTAACTGTAACGAGATCACATTCCACGCACTTGCGTGCGCAGCGTCATCGTGCAATTCTCAATATGCACTCTTGTGCTGTTCAGGAATGGCCCGTTCGCGCGGGCAACGAGGTCGCCTGTATCCCGCCGCCGGGGAGGGAGCGAGCAGGTGAACACCGTGGAGTATCAGCAGGTGCCAGGGCGCGGCATCGCCTCGGGGCACCGCCACCACGGTCCTTCCCAACCCCAGCATGCTGGCGTCGCAGACTTGCCCGTAGTCCCAGAGTCACGCGGTGCCGGCGAGCCGCCGCGCTCCCCAGCAGCCGACGGTCTGCGGCTCGTTCTAGCCCGGGCGCACTCGCTGTGCGCGATGTTCGGCGAGAGTTGTGCCCCGGCGCTGCCGACCCTGCGATCCGCCACCGAGCGCGCGTGCGCTCTGGCCAGCGCGGGCGAGTTCGACCAGCTGACGGATGTGCTCGGCAAGCTGCTTCCAGGGCTCGAGGCCGCCGTGCGGACCATGCCGCCGCCGCTTCAGTCCGACGCGTACGAGCTGACCGCGATGGCCTATCAGGCGTGCTCGGCCGCCCTCGTGAGGCTCGCCGAGCCGCTCGCCGCGTGGGTCGCCGCCGACCGCGCGATGGCCGCCGCTGAGCAGGCGGGAAACGTGGTGCTGGCCGCCGCTGGCCAGTTCCGACTCGCTTCGGTGTTGCTGGAGTCGCGCGAGTACGCGCTCGCTGACGAGATGGCCCGGACGACGCTCCTCGCCTTGCGCGGTCTCGCGGAGCTTGCTGATCCCGATGCGCTATCCCTCTGCGGCGGCCTGACAGTCCTGCGTGCTGTGATCGCCGCGCGAACCAACAAGCCCGCCGCGGCGTGCGGCCATCTCGCCAAGGCGCGCCTGCTCGCCAGCCGACTGGGGACACGCCAGGTCAGCGCTCTGCCTGAGTTCAGCGCGTCGTACGTTGCCCTGGCTGAGATAGCGGTTAGCGTCGACCTCGCCGATGCTGGATCGGCGCTGCGGGCCGCAGCGTCGCTCGATCCGGCGAGCCTGTCACCGCCGTTGCGCGCGCGGATGTTCATCGACTTGGCCCGCGCACACGCGCTTCGCGGGGACGTCGACGAGGCGACCAAGACCCTCTCTCGTGCCGTGGATATGAGTTCCGGCCAGGTGCGCGATCGAGTGCGTGTCGGCCAGCTTATGGGCGACCTGCTCGCGTTGCAGACCCCGCCCGGTCCGGCGCTCGCTGCGCTGGCAAACCGACTAGGCCCGCTTCCGCCCTGAGAGCGCCGCTCGGAGCTGCGGCGCCCCCGGCAGAAACCGCCGCTTCCGAGCTGGCGGGCCGCCGCGCCGGGCTTGCATCAGTCCGGCGCGGCTGGCGCATCCGGGCGCAAACCAGCTTGCTCAGCCGCCGCTCCGCGGCTGCATGAGACTTTGCAGATCGGCGAGCGGACCGAGGTGCTGGAGCTTGCTCCGGCTGATGACCGAGCGGATGGTCTGGACTTGGCCATCGGCGATGTCGATGCTGAGCACGGCGATCAAGCTGCCGTCGCTCGCTAGGGCGAGCGCGCCGGGCTGCCCGTTCACCTCGGTCGGTCGCAGCGACCCGTGCAGGTGACGCACCTGGTTTGCGAGGACGGTCAGAAGCTTTGCGACGTGATCGCGGCCAACAATCGGCCGGCGCCAGCTTGGCGGCGCGCCGCCGCTGTCGCCGTGCACCTCAACGTCGGCGGCGAGGAGGTTCAGCAGTCCGTCCATGTTGCCGCTGTCCACCGCAGCGAAGAACTTTTCGGCGAGGGCGGCCCGCTCGCTGGCCGCGACGTCGAACCTAGGCCGGCCGGCCTCGATGTGCTGCCTGGCCCGGCGGCCAAGCTGGCGGCAGGCTGTCACGCTCCGGCCGACGACGCCCGCGGTCTCGTCATAGCCATAATCGAAGACGTCGTGCAGCAAGAACACGGCCCGCTCCAGCGGCGTCAGCCGCTCGAGCAGCAACAGGAAGGCCATGGACAGCGAGTCGGCCTGCTCGGCGTGTGCGGCCGGGTCGGGGGTGGGTTGGTTGAGGAAGTCCGGATCTGTCAGCAGCGGTTCGGGCAGCCATTCACCGACATAGGACTCGCGTTGCGACCGCGCCGAGCGCAGCTCGTCTATTGCTAGTCGTGTGACCACGGTGGACAAGTAGGCCTTAGGCGAATCGGGCTGGCCGTGGTCGGCGACGGCCCGGTGGTAGCGCAGGAACGCTTCCTGCACGACATCCTCCGCCGCCGTCACGGCGCCGAGCATCCGGTAGGCGATCGAAAACAGCAACGGCCGCAGGTCCTCATACAGGGCCGCGGTGCCCCGATCGCTGATCTGGTCCGCGCGCTGGCTTGTCATCTGCTTCACCTAGCCCAGCTCAGCTTGCGTCATGCCCGGCGGGATACGCCGCGGTCATGCCGGCCGCGAACCCTTGCCGCCAGCTCGGCCAGACGAGCTGCCAGCCCAGTTCGCGCTTGGCCTTGGCGTTTGATGCGCCGCGGACCTGGGTCATCATCGACAGCCCGGCCGAACCGGCCGCTAGCCTTCCCAGCCAGGCCGGTACGCGCAGCGGAGTCCGGGCGCCGACGGCGCGCGCCACTACCGGCAGCCACTCCGCGACGGCGGCTGGTTCGTCGTCCACGATGTTGTAGACGCCGGGTGGTCCACCGTGGGCAGCCGCTACCGCCGCGCCTGCGGCGTCGGTGACGTGCAGGAACGACCAGATGCCCGCGCCGTCACCGATCATGGGCACCCGGCGGCTCTTCAGCATCCTGACGAAGATGTCGGACGCGCCAGGCCCGTACAGGCTGCCGTAGCGCAGAGCGACTCCTTCAAGCGGGGCGGACGTCACGGCGCTCTCCAGGTGCCGGATCGCCGCCAGCGAGGCGCACTGGGCGGCGGGCGGGTCGGGGTCGAACGGATCCGCCTCGGTCTTCACCGGACCGCCGGATCTGATGGCGGGCCAGCCCGCGTAGCTCTGCGCGATCACGCGGCGCACACCTTGCGCCGTGGCGGCTGCGAGCAGGTGGTCGATCCCGGCGGTGCGCAGCAAGTTTGTTGCCGCGAAGCTCTTATCGAAGTTGCGCAGGTTGATCACCGGCGGGATCGCGGTCATCTCGTGGATGACGACCTCGGGCTCTGCTTTCGCCACCGCCTCCCCGACGGCCGTCGCGTCCAGTCCGTCTACCACGAGCGGCTCAGCGCCGGCGGCGTGCAGGTCGGCAACCTTGGCGGGGCTGCGGGTCGTGGCCGTGACCTGGTCCCCGGCGGCGATGAGCTGGGGCACGAGCTGCCTGCCGACCACCCCGGTCGCTCCGACTACCAGAACGCGCATGGTCTTCCCTCCAGTGCCTGATGTCTTCCTTCAGACTCTGAGACGAAACACAGGCCCACGCCGTGACACGGACCGCTCGGCCAGCGCGGCCCTGCTGCCAGCGCGGCCCTGCTGCCAGCGCGGCCCTGCTGCCAGCGCGCGGGAATCGCCGCCTGAACCGGGCGGTCTAGGCATGGGTCTCGCCGTCGGCGAACTCGGCCCGGACGCCGAGCAGCCGGACCGGCCGCCGGTCGGTGAATTTGCCCAGGGCGGCGAGCGCCGCCCGCTCGATCTCGGCCACGTCGGCAGTGGGCGTGTCCAGCGGCACCCCGTGCGTGTTAGTGAAGAACGGCTTGTACCGGACTTTTACCACTACGCGCACGGCGGGTCTCTCCTCAGCGATCACGTCTAGCGTGACACGCCGGGCGATCTGGGCCACCTCGGCGACGACTTGGTCCCAGTCGGTGATGTCTTGCTGGAACGTGACTTCGCGGCTGCGCGAGCGTGGCACGTAGGGCTCAGCCGTGACCGTCGAGACGTCCAGGCCGCGGGCGGTCTGGACCAGCCACGGTCCGATCGTCGGCCCGAACCGTGCCGCTACCGTGGCGATGTCCGCGGTTGCGAGATCGGTAACCGTCTGGATGCCGAGCGCTGCGAGCTTGGCGGCTGTCTTAGCGCCGACACCCCACAGGACGCTCGCCGGCTCCGCGCCGAGTATCTGAAACCAGGTCGCGTGCGTCAGCCGGAAGACGCCGGCCGGCTTGCCATAGTTGGTCGCGAGCTTGGCCTGCAGCTTGTTCTCACCGATGCCGACCGTGGAGTCCAGGTCCGTTGCCGCCTTGATCGTCTCCTGCACGCGCCGTGCGAATCCTTCCGGATCGTCGGTGCCCACGGCCAGGAACGCCTCGTCCCAGCCCATCACCTCCGTCACCGCGCCGAGGCTGCGGAGCGCCGTCATCACCTCGTCGGACGCGGCCTCATACGTCGCCCGGTCGTGCGGCAGGAACACGCAGTCCGGGCACCGTCGCGCCGCCGTCCGCATGGGTAGTCCTGAGTGGACGCCGAACACGCGAGCCTCGTACGAGGCAGTCGCGACGACGCCGCGCTTGGCGGGGTCACCGTCGCCGCCGACGACGACCGGCAGGCCGCGCAGCTCCGGCCGTCGCAGTATCTCGACGGCCGCGATGAACTGATCGAGGTCAACGTGCAGCACCCAGGCGGTCACGTGTCTAGTCTCGCGCCGTCCGGTTAGGCTCGCGACATGGCTGGCCAGGGCGGGACCAGGGCGACCGAGCAGCTCGCTCGCCTTGGCATTGAGCACGCGGTGCACCGATACCGGCACGATCCGCGGCATCCCTCGTACGGCCAGGAATCGAGCGAGGCACTCGGCGTCCCGCCCGCGCGCGTGTTCAAGACCCTCGTCGCCGACGTCGACGGCCAGCTCACGGTCGGGGTCGTCCCGGTCACGGGCAGCCTGGACCTGAAGGCTCTTGCGGCCGCGGTCGGCGGTAAGAAGGCCGTCATGGCAGACCCTGTACAAGCTCAAAAAGCCTCAGGCTACGTAACGGGCGGCATTGCGCCACTCGGGCTCCGCAGGCCGCTGCCGGTGGTCGTCGATGAGAGTGCCCTTGATCACGAGACTGTGTTCTGTAGCGCCGGGCAGCGTGGCGTGGAGATCGAGCTCGCGCCGGCCGATCTGATCAAGGCCGCGGTCGCGCGCACCGCGCCGATCGCTCGCGACTGAGCCATGCGCGCTCGGCCAGGCCGCCGCAGCAACCGCGCCACGAACGTTTCAGAGCCGGTCGCGCCGCCGTAGCGTGCCGTTGCCTGTCCTCGGCCGGTCCGACGCTCCGGCTTGCGAGTGCCAGGCTACGTCTTCGTCGTGCTCGATGACGTGCATGACCGCATTGATGAGTGCCAGGTGCGTAAACGCCTGGGGAAAGTTGCCGAGGTGCCGCCCGGACGCGGCCTCGATTTCCTCGGCATAGAGCAGCAGCGGGCTGGCGTACGAAAGCACTTTCTCACACAGGTCCCTCGCACGCCGGTGCTCGCCGATCTCCGAGAGCGCTGACACCAGCCAGAACGAGCAGATGGTGAATGTGCCTTCTTTCCCGGACAGCCCGTCGTCGGTCTGATCCACTCGGTACCTGAGCACCAGGCCGTCCTGGGTCAGCTCGTCGGCGATGGCGAGTACAGTCGCCCGGATGCGCGGGTCATCTGGCGGCAGGAACCGCAGCAATGGCATCAACAGCAGGGACGCGTCCAGGGCCGTGGTCTCGTAGTGCTGGGTGAAGACGCCGCGGTCGTCCAGTGCGTTGGCGCAGATGTCGGCGTGGATCTCATCTGCCGCCTCTTGCCAGCGGCGCGCGGAGTCTGCGTCTTCTCTGATCCTGGCGAGCCGCGCACCCCGATCGGCGGCCACCCAGCACATCATCTTCGACGAGGTGAAGTGCCGCGGGGTGCCGCGCACCTCCCAGATACCGCAGTCTGGCTCCCGCCAGTGCTCCAGTGCGTGCTCTACCTGTGTCTTGGCCAGCTGCCAGACGCGCTCGTCGAGCCTGTCGCGCGACCTGGTGTGCAGGTAGAGAGAGTCGAGCACCACGCCCCAGACGTCGTTCTGCTGCTGCGCGTAGGCGTCGTTGCCGATCCGAACCGGCTGCGCGCCCTGATAGCCGTGCAGGTGCTTGAGCTCCTGCTCCGGCAGCTCGCCGCGCCCGTCGATGCCGTACACGATCTGTATGTCTCCGCCGGCCCGCCCTACCACGTCGGTCAGGAACGCGAAGTAGTCGCTCGCCTCCCACTCGAAACCGAGCGTGAACAGACCCCACAGCGCAAAGGTGGCGTCGCGAATCCAGCTATAGCGGTAATCCCAGTTCCGCTCGCCGCCGGGCGTCTCCGGCAGAGATGTCGTCGCCGCTGCCGCGATGGCGCCCGTCGGAGCAAACGTGAGGCCCTTCAGCGTCAGCGCGCTGCGAGCAAGATGCGTGCGCCAGCGGTGATCCGGGAAGTCGCCGCGGGCGAGCCAGTGCTGCCAGTGGTGCGCCGTCCACACCAGCCGGCGGTAGGCCTCGGCATAATCGGCAGGTGCTTCCAGGCTGCCCCACGACAGGGCGACGAACCTCGTATCGCCCTCATGCAGCAGCGTCCGCGATCGCGCGCTCGGTCCTTCCAGGCCGATCCTGATGTCTGAGCTCAGCGTCAGCGTCAGGTCGCCTTCTTCCGACGTGATCTGGGCCTGGTAATACCCGCGGTCGGTGTGCTGCCAGCTTCCCCGGATCCGGCCGTAATCGAAGACGGGCTCACAATCCATGACCAGCTGCACGTTGCCGTTGACGCAGCGAACCGTCCGCAGCAGCGTGTGCTCGGCGTCATAGTCCGTTGGCGGGCGCGTGTGCGAGCTACGGCCCGGACGCTCGTGCCGCCACGGGCCCATGAGCAGGCAGTCCCGGACCACGATCCAGCCTTCGCCGCAGTCCCAGCTGGTCTCGAGAACCATCGTCCCCGGCAGGTAGCGGCGGTCAGCGGGCGTCGCGCCGCTTTCTGGCCCGAACTTGAACCGTCCCGCGTCGCGGTCGAGTATCGCTCCGAACACGCTCGGGGAGTCCAGCCTCGGCAGGCACATCCACTCGACGGCGCCGCTAGGCGCGATGAGCGCCGTCACTTCGCAGTCGGACAGGAAGGCGTAGTCCGCGATCGGCGGGTAGGGCGACGCCGCCGTGAAAGGCGACACTGCTGGATCAGGCAGATGGCCCGGCAACGGGACTGCGCCGCCGTCCGGAGCCATGGGCGCGGGCGTCGTGGCGGAGCCGGCCTGCCCGATGCCGGTAGGCCAGATCGCCTCGTGAACTCCGTCGCCAGCAGCCATCTTGGATACCTTGCCCAGGTATGGGGGCGTTCAACCACGCGTCAGCGCACGTCGCGTGGCCGGAACTGGACGCTGATGCGCGGGCCGGTGGGCCTGGCTGACTTCGGTATCGAATGTTGCCACGTGCGCTGGCAGCTTCCGCCCATGACCAAGAGGTCGCCGTGGCCGACGTCATAGCGCAGCGCCGAACCGCCACCGACCGGGCGGAGCAGGAGCGGACGCGGCGTGCCAAGTGACACGATAGCCACCATGGTGTCCTCCATACGGCCGCGCCCGATCGTGTCACCATGCCAGGCAACGCTGTCCCGGCCGTCGCGGTACAAGCACAAGCCTGCGGTCACGAAGTGCTCGCCAAGCTCGGCAGCGTAATGCGCGTTGAGTGCAGCCCTGGCAACTTGCAGTAGCGGATCCGGCAGGGTCTCGCCGTCGCCGTAAAAGCACAGCAGCCTGGGCACGTCGACGACTCGCTCATACATGCGCCGGCGCTCGGCGCGCCAGGGAACCGCCGGCAGCAGCCGCTCGAACAGCTCATCCGCACCGCCCATCCACGAAGGCAGGAGGTCGACCCACGCGCCGGCCGACAGGTCGGTGCGTTCAATCGCGTCCAGCGGCCCGGGCCCGGGCGTGTCGGTGAGGTCAAGCAGCGATCCTTGGAGGACTCCGTCCATACGTTCGATGATACTGCCAGGTTTCCAAATGTGTGTTCGCATGGCACATCAGGCTGCCGGCAAACCTGATGCACCGCGGAAGCGTTGCCAGTTACGGTCTGCGTAGCAACGGAGCGGGAAGGAAAGAGTAGTGCAGGAGATCAGCGAGCGGCTCCTGAGCTGGGCGTCGATTCTGGATGAGCAGACGCGCGAGCAGGCGGTACGAGCTGCGACGCTGCCGTTCATCTTTCCGCACGTGGCGCTCATGCCGGATGCGCACCTGGGCAAGGGTGCGACCGTCGGCTCGGTGATCCCGACGCTGGAGGCGGTGATCCCAGCCGCGGTCGGCGTGGACATCGGGTGCGGCATGATTGCCGTCCGGACCCAGTTCACGGCCGGCGATGTTGCCGCCCGCGCCGGTCTCGGGCCGCTGCGACAGTCAATCGAGCACGCGATACCGCTGTCCGCGGGTAAGTACAACCACGCGATTTTCGATTCCGGCACCGCGCAGCGGATCAGCGAGCTGGAAGAGCTGGACGGGGCTGAGAGCGCCGAGCAGATCTCCGGCAACTGGCGGATGCAGCTTGGTTCGCTCGGGTCCGGTAACCACTTCATCGAAGTGAGCCGGGACGAGGAGGACCGGGTCTGGGCGTTTCTGCACTCTGGCTCGCGGGGCGTCGGCAACAAGCTGGCGAGCAAGCACATCAAGGTCGCTCGCGGCCTGTGCGAGCGGCGACGGATTCAGCTGCCCGATCGCGACCTCGCCTACCTGTCGGAGAACGAACCCGAGTTCTGGGCGTACATCCGCGATCTGTGCTGGGCCCAGCGCTTCGCCTTCCTGAACCGCCAGGAGATGATGGCGCGTCTGCTTGGCTGCCTGGCGTCGTGGCTCGGGCATGACGTCAACGCGTCGGAGACCGTTAACTGCCACCACAACTACACGGCGCAAGAAGAGCACTTCGGCAAGCAGGTGTGGCTGTCGCGTAAGGGCGCGATCGACGCCTCGGCCGGCCGGCCTGGCGTTATCCCTGGCTCTATGGGCACGCGGTCGTATGTTGTGACCGGAAAGGGCTGCGCGGAGGCGCTCAACTCTGCCCCGCACGGCGCGGGCCGGATGTTCAGCCGCACTGCCGCTCGGCGGCAGTTCAGCCGGGCTGATCTCGAGGCCTCGATGGCCGGCATCGAGTGGCGGCATACCGACGCCTTCCTTGATGAAATACCGGCCGCCTACAAGGACATCGA
>Ga0126373_10004385_pt1 | contig 10780 bp, 13 predicted proteins | sample PanSoiMetPlot_11_FD_92545 | JGI IMG/M metagenome (GOLD analysis project Ga0126373, IMG submission 92545) | Tropical forest soil microbial communities from Panama - MetaG Plot_11 | ecosystem: Environmental > Terrestrial > Soil > Tropical forest > Bulk soil | place: Panama | collected 2016-02-17
CAAATGCGATGGACAACTTCCAGAGGCCAAATAAAAGAACTCATATTGCATTATGAATCAATCAGTTAATAGTAATTCTTCAACCATAACAGGAACCACTCCTTTGTATAGTTGTGAGATGCAACCCAACTCTGCTACCGTGCACAACAACACCTAGGGACACGGAGGGTTTCGTGACGCCGATCGATTATCTGATGATCGATGCGAAAGAAGCAATTCTGGAGGAGCAGCACCGACGATTCCAAGACCTTCATCGAGAAGGGCACTGGCTTGAAGCACTGCAGCAGATCCATGTAACGTTGACCTGTGCTTCAGATCTTCTGAACGAGTCACTTCGAGTCTTGGACGAGACGATCGAGAACTGTCACGCTCTCTCCTCGGATCAGAGCCGCCCGACAACCTAGCCTCGATTAATTGCCGAGTCCCCACACGCACCGATGCATCTTCTTCATGTTTCCTAAAGTGGGAATCCAGTCACTTCACGACGAGGAGTAGAATTACATTGGCTGGATGGCGACACAACCTCGCTTGACAGGCTCACGCGCAGTTGCTACGGTTCGGCAGGACGTTACCTTTCCCCAACAGTTCAGAGACCGTAGGCTGGCGTAGCTCAATCGGCAGAGCAGCGGTTTTGTAAACCGCAGGTTGGAGGTTCGATTCCTCTCGCCAGCTCCATTATGTCTCAACGACTTGCGCGGATGGAGTGATCGGCTCGCCCGCTCCCATTCCGGTTCCTGTCACGGTTCCACTTGGAATTGGCCTCGAATTGGCCGATTCGGGTGTGACCCGCTGTGCTGAGACTGACTCCCCTTTTCCATAGCTCGAGACCCGCTCTACCACGGCCCGTAAATGCGTCGGGCTGAGATGGGCATAACGCCGCACCAGAGTCGTGCCTGCATGTCGCAGGCAGGAGGCAATGTCGTACTCCGTCACGCCGCTCATCGCCAGCCGTGAGGCAAAGGTATGCCGCAAGGTGTGCCAAGTCACGCCCTTGAGCTTGGCCTCCGCCACTGCCTTGAGATACCGCCGATAGAAGTTACAGGCGTCGATTGGCTGGGCGGGATTCTCGCTCGGAAAGACCCAGGCCGAGCGCAGGGCCGGGGTCGCAATGGTCCGAGCCTCAGCCACGGCATGGAGCCGTTCGAGCAAGTGCTTCGCCTCGGCGTTCAACGGGATATGCTGCACATGGCCGGCTTTCGTGCGTGGCAGCGTCAGGAATCCGTGGACGAGATCCGCGTCCGCCCACCGAAGGCTAAACTGCTCCGAACGCCGTAAGCCTGTCAGAATCGCCAAGCGAATCCAGGGGGCATAGGTCGAACCAATGGCGAAACACAAGGCTGCTTCTTCCTCCACCGTGAGATAGCGGGTACTGCCGGACGGCTCCCGATACATCGAGAGCTTGCGAACGGGATTGCTCGAGAGCTTGCCGTCACGGATCGCCATGTTAAGCGCATGCCGGAGCCAGGCGAGATAGCGATTGACGCGCTGGGGCGTGCAGGGGCGTGCCGGATCGGCCAACGGATCAGAGCCCTGCGTCAGCAATTGCTTGCGGGCCTGTTCCAGCGCGTCCTGCGTAATGGCATTGAGGCGTTTGTCTCTGAAAAACTCCGTCCACCAGGCTTGAAACTGCCTCTCGCTCCGTTGGTCTCGTCGGTGTGTTCGTCTCGTGGCATGGTGCGCGAGAAAGTCGGCCACGAGATCGTACCCGCCGTGCTGATAGCGTTCGGGAAAGAAGCGGCCTTCCTTCTGTTCGAGCTTGGCCTTTTCGTAAAACTCCCGTGCTTTCGTTTTGTTTGGAAAACTGCCGAAGCGCCGTTCTCGGCCTTCGTGCCACAGCCGCACATACCACAGCCTGGTGCCGGCTGCGTCAACACGGCTTAAAAGCCCTCGATCTTTGCGCCCTGCTCGTGCCATACGCTCACCGTCCTTTCTTCACAGGAGCCTGATGAAATTCCCGCTCTAAGAGATGCCGGATAAACCCGCTCGCGGTCGTCCCCTGCGTGCGCAGCGCGTCCAGCTTGGCTTTCAAGGGGACCGGAAGCTGTATGTTGAGGCGAGTCATTTTCATCGCATCGAGCTCCTTTCATGCTCAGTACCAATGAGTACAATTGTAGTCATTGTATCATCTGGTGTCAAGTGGTGTTTGACTGTACTGAATGGAATAAGTACCCTGTGCCCCCATGAAATCCGACCACAAGGAAGAAATGACTGTGCTCAACCTGCGGGATATGCCTAAGGACCTGATTGCGAAACTCAAAGCCGCTGCTGCGTTAGAACATGCCTCATTAAAGGCTTATGTGACCACGCTCCTGCGGCACCATGTGAATGATCTAGAGAAGAAGGGGCTACTGCCAAAAGGGAAAGGGTGACCGACGCATGCCACACGAGAACGTGTCACCGGCCCCGTTGCCACCAACCACAACCCCAGCCACACCGCCAGGGTGGTATTGGTGGTCGGATGATAGGGCGTCTCGGGGAATCCTGGTGGAGGTCAGATTGATTGACGGGCAACTAACGCTCCCTAGATTTTACCGGGACGACATGCCTGTGGCAGACGCAAAAGGCTATTGGCGTGGTCCGCTCAAGCCCTTCACTGGAACAGGCAGTGGATAGACGATTCGATCCCAAGCTTGTTTCTGCTTGCTCGTAGGATATTTTCAGGGGAGTCAGGTCACGAACGCAGCAGCACGGGAAGGAGGGGTCGCCGCTGTCATAGGGCATTCCCTTATGGCAGGGACGGCATATGGTACCCCATATTTTGACAGGTTGTCACGTAGACGAATCTCCTTTATACGTAACGGCCTTCTCGTTGAACGTAGAGGTAGAGGCAGTAGCAGCGGGGTATCGACTGGCGGAGAATTGTCCGGGAAGTTGTAGTCTGAAGCGTGCAAAAACTCTGCACTAAGTGTGGCTTACCGTTTCACTGCGCGGCTCCTGAGCCTGGGTGTTGGTGCGAGAGCTTTTGGGGTTGGCAGGGTGCCTGCAAAGAAGATGCGGACTGTCTGTGCAACACGTGTCTGTCGTTGGCGTTCCTTCCCCCGAGTATCCGCACGAGGTGGGAAAATATCCCATAGCGGTGACCCTCGCACCGCCTGTCCTAATGCAAGCATTTGCCCCATTCGGCCCTATTGCGCCTTTCTTGGCAACACCCTTAGAATGCGCCACACTGCGACGTTCTCGTACCCTTGCCGATCTCCAGTGCAAGGGTGGCCGGATATGCGCCTCATTCAGAGAATGTCATGGGGCAGTCGGCGTGTGCGGTGTGACGAACGACGAAGACATGTGACGGGCCTGCAGAAGTAAACCTCCCTGAGATGCGGGCGTTCTACTTTCCCGTAGGTGAAAAGTTTGACTCCTCTTTCTCCACATTGACACCTGGTGAAGATCCCCATTCAAATACGTGTATCCACGGGAGATCAACCGATGGAGCTGCTGCCAAGCTAGGAGGATGAACAATCATGATTCTCTACTTCATATTCGGTATCTCACTCGTTCTGGCATTCAACCAGACCTCCCTGGTTCAAGCGGCGGCTCCGATCACTCCTTCAGGTCTAAACACGCAGGTCAACCTCTCGCAGACTCCGCCAGCGGGAAAGACGCAATTCGACATCACGGGCGGGACCAGACCAGGAGGCGGCCCGAATCTGTTTCATAGCTTTGGGCAATTCAATGTCCCTAACAACAACATCGCGAACTTTCTCAACGACTCGGGCTTAGCCACCTCCAACATCCTTGGTCGTGTCACTGGGGGAAACATCTCGAACATTTTCGGAACGATTCAAACCACCGGCTTCGGGAACGCGAATCTGTTCATGATGAATCCCGCCGGGTTCTTGTTTGGGCCGAACGCTACCATCAGCGTCGGCGGGATGGTGAGCTTCACATCCGCAGATTATCTTCGCCTTGCTGACGGAGCCCGGTTCAATGCCGCCCCGAATGCCGCCGCCGATGCGCTCTTGAGCGTGGCGCCCGTTTCCGCGTTCGGCTTCTTAGGGTCGAATCCGGGCGCCATCACTGTTCAAGGTAGTCAGTTTACGGTGACGCCGGGAACCGGCATCTCTCTCGTTGGAGGAGACATCACCGTTCAGAATGGAACGTTGGACAATGGGACCGTTCAGGCTGCAAAGCTCTCGGCGCCGGGTGGACAGATCACCGTGGCGAGCCTCGCAGGCGCCGGGGAATTGAGTATCGGCGTACCAGCAGCCGGTCCCACCGTCGTTGCCCAAAATCTAGCCAACGTCCCAAACGGAGGCACCATTCAACTGACCTCGGGGGCCCTGCTGCAGACCAGCTCCAGCACGGGTCCTGCCGGCTCTATCTCCATCCGAGGCGGGCAACTGGTCATGGAGAATGCCACGCTTGAGGCCAGTACGTCGTTCACGACAGCAAATCCAGCTCCCTCCTCGACCACTTCGGGCAATATTTTGATTCAGGCTGACAGCGTCAGTCTGAGCAAGGGAACGACGATTACCACCTCCACGAGTGGCGATGTCAATGCGGGCAACATTACGTTCGAAGTCGGAACGTTGCGCAGTAACATGGGCGCCGATGGCGTGCCCCTCAACGGCGCGCCGCCCGTCACTATTTCCGCCAACACCACTGGGCGAGGAGGAGCCGGAATCATCTCTATTACAGGACCGGCAGGGGGAGCCGCCGATACAGTTGCGCTCAGTAATACGACGATCGATGCGAGCCTGACCGATGCCGCCATCCCTACGCCTAGAATCCGTGACACGTTCCTCTCGACTGTCGAGCAGACTCAAACCGCATTTCCGGGCTTTACTCCTGCAGATCCTTCAGCGGATGTCGCGATCGCGATTACGGCTAACAAGGTCGTGCTCGTCAACGGAACGGTTCTCAAGGCGGACACCACCGGGGGTGCAGATGCCGGCGCCATTACGTTAAGTGTTGGTACGCTGAATACGCAAAGTGGACCGGATGGGCGTGTCCTCATTTCAAGTATTAGCAACTGTGAAGGATGCCTGGGCGGGCAAGCCGGCGATATTATGATTCAAGGGATACCCGGTGTGACTCCGACAGTCACACAAAGCTACGTATGGGTAGTCAGGCCGACCAGCGGCCCCACGGAAGTCTTTACTTATCATTTGGCAAACGGCATTGACCTCCACGGGACGGATATTCGTGCGGATGCTTTCGGCAATAGAGCGGCGGGTGGAACGGTGCTCATACGGGCGCAAGATCACGCCTCGTTCACGGACACGAACATCTCGGTTACGAGTCAAGACGTCCCCTTTCCCTTAATAAAGCCCAATGGAGGCCTTGCGCGGAATGATGGGGCCAGCCGCGTCGACATCATGGCTCAGAACATCGCCCTAAAAGACAGCACCATCTCAGCTAGTGCGCAGGGGGGCCCCAACGGCGGCGGCGGCGCAGGCGAGATTTGGTTACGCGCAGGGAATTCGGTGACCCTTGACAACTCGTCCATCACCAACACGGCCAGCGAGCAAGCCCAGGCTGGTATCATTAAGATCATTAAAGACAATCACTTCTCATTCGGCGCCGTTTGGGAACCGGATTACCCCGATACCCCGACCGGGACGGCTCGCCTCACCAATTCCGTGGTGACGGTCGAGTCTCTCAATAATGGGCTCCCAGGGTTTCTGAGGATTCGCGCTGACAACCTCACACTCGACCATTCCGTGCTGAATTCGAAAGTCAACAATGTGAGTGGGCAGTTTGGAGACGTGGTCGGAGCCGGTGAGAGAAGTCACGTCGTGTTAAATGGGAGAGCTGTCCAGGGAACTGTTGTAGTGGCGGCGAAGAACTTGGACATCATCGGTGGCGGAATCATTGCGCCCACTCTAGGGAACCGTATCGGTAGTAGCATCGAACTACATGCCGATCACCTGACGACTCAGCCGGGGACCAGACCGGGTGGGACCTTGGCCAATCCACAGATCTTAGATCCCACGAATCCAACCCAGGTGGTGATCTCCAGCAGCAGCACGGGCCTCGGAGGTGCTGGGTCAATCATTATTGTCGGAGAAGCCATACCGATCCCTGAAGGACCGCCAGGCAGCGGATTACCGAGCGGTGGCTGGCCGCCCGCCTCCTCCATCCATCTCAGCGGCACCGAGGTGTTGACCAACAGCGGGAACAATGCTCTCGGAGGGAAGATTGAATTGAAAGCCAGTGGGCCGATCCAGTTGGATCACACGACCATTTCCTCGAACGTGCACGACGTCCGGCCGCAGTCGCTTAGCGAGACCGATCAAGGCGGCACGATCACCCTCTCGGCGGGGAGCCTCTCGATGCAGAGCAGCGCGATTTCCTCCATTTCTACGGGGACTCAGAACGGTGGCAATATCGTCATCGCGGCGCAAGAATCGGTCAACGCCGGCGCCGGTTCAACCATTTCAGCGAGTAACACCGGCACGGCCAATGCCGGCAACATTACGGTCAACGCCGGCAACCAATTTGCGATGACAAATAGCACGGTGACGACGGAGGCTCTGCACTCGAGCGGCGGGAAGATCACGATCACCACGAACCCGACCGGCACGGTGCAGCTGACTGACAGCACGATCAGCGCTTCGGTGCTCGATGGCACGGGCGGCGGCGGCAGTGTGACCATCGATCCGCAGTTTGTCCTCTTGCAAAACAGTCAGATCCTGGCGAATGCCGTCTTTGGGCCGGGCGGGAACATCTTTATTACGACGAATATGCTGTTGCCGGACTCGAGCAGTGTGATCTCGGCGTCCTCGCGATTCGGCCAGGACGGGACCGTCACGGTTCAATCGCCCATCGCGCCGGCCAGCAGAATTATTCAGCTCTCGCAGAAGCCGCTCGTTCAGACCTCGCTCTTAACCGCGCGCTGCGCGGCCGTGGCCCAGGGGAACTTCAGCAGCTTCACCGTCGCGCGACGAGAGAGTCTCCCCGCCGAACCAGGCAGCTGGCTGAACAGCCCACTGGTCCCGGCTATGGCTGAAGTAGTGGGCAGCACGGCGAGCGAGCCCGACACGCGCACGAGCCTGAGTGAGCCGACGGAAGAGATGCCTGTGCTGTCCTTGCGTCGGATCGCCCCGCCCGGCTTCTTGACCCAGAGCTTTGCCGTGGATGGGTCAGGCTGCACCTCATGACTGGTCGCTAGGCGGCGAAGGTATCAACTGGCAGGGAATTGTCACTGAAAGTACGTTGACTTCAGCCAGACAATAGCCACACCCTCCAATATTCCTCCTCGATCTCCTGACGTTATGGAGCGTCGGCGAATCTGCAATTCGCCCCTGGCGACATCAGTTCGCCGGATGATTGACTGCCTTATAATGCACTATGAGATCTGCCAACATTTTGTCCAAATCCTGTTCAAGCCGTTCGACTGTCGGTGCCCCAACTACCACATGTGGAACTAGGTCTGGGCCCTTGAAGAACCAGCTGATGAGCGGTACGCGTCCTTGCACTCTCTCAAAGTACGCCCACTCTTGCAGTTCCATCCGATGCGCGTAGGAGTAATGGTCAGGACATCCTTCAATCGGATAGGGAAAGAGGGTGATCAGAAGAATATAACCCCTGCCTTCCTCAACCACATGACGATCAATTTCCCGCTGTAGAGTCAGGCCAGCCTTCGAAAGAGCCTGGAGGGCCCGCTCAGTCAACTGCTTCTCGTATCGGGGCAGTGTCGCAATGTGGAGCTCTACCTCGTCAAACTTGACACCGGTCAGAGCCGAACGGAGGGCGAGAGCTTCAGAGGACATGAAGAGTCCACAAGCGATACCCAGCAGCATAGTCATGACATACGATGCCCGCAGATACATTGTCCCCCTCCTTTTGCTCATGGACGTGACGATAGTCGGACATGGTTCAAGCCGATGTTACATCGTGTGGAATGAACCAGTTCTGGGCCAAGGCTGCCATAGGAAGGATTCGATCATCGGACGCGTCGCCACAGCCACTGAAATATGGAAAGCATCGCGCCCGCCCTCCTTTCAAAAGATGCGGTAGCATATCCCGAACTTCACCATCAAGAAAGAGTCACATGCTACGGCTGAACTGTGGCAGAATTATTGGGCTCGATTTGGTTTGATTGGCCTATCGTGTGCCTCAGACTCCTTTAAGCGTACGTCTTCAATCTATTGACCTGGCAAGATCACCCTCGGCACCTTTGGCGACCACCTTGGCGAGGAGGTAAGGGCCACGCAAATGTGGCACCCTACTACCCTACAACCCTGCGACCCAAGCGTGTTGAGAACAACTGGCACAAGTATCAGACTGTCCAGCCGTCTCATCCTTGACACCTCCCCACGGACGGCCTAGCCTTCCCAGCATAACTCGAACATCAAACGACAAACCGTCACAAGCTCCCCTGCCACGGACCACAACCTCACCCACACAGCCTGGTTGGTATTGGTGATTGGATGATAGGGCGTCTCGGGGGATCTTGGTAGAGGTCAAATTGATTGACGGGCAATTAAAAATGCAGAGGTATTACCAGGGAGACGTGCCAGTCGGAGAGGCGAAAGGTCACTGGCGTGGTCCGATCCCGCCGTCTACTGGACCAGGCAGTGGATAGACGATTATACCTCTCACGATGCGCCCCTACCTTCGTTCCCTGCGCATTGCTTCGTTACGTAGCCAACGGGCTGCTGACCGGCATGTTGGCGACTGGTCGGCCCTGAAGGGCCGGCTCTCCCAGCCGGTCACGCAGGTGCGGGGATGATGACGGAACAGGAAGTCTCGAGCCTCGCGATTGTTGGGTTGACGGCGCTGTTTGGTTTCGCTTATCGTGATGGTGTGGGGATAGCAGGCGAAGAGACAAAAGTGCGTGATGGCGGGGACAGAGAACCCGCCATATCATTCTGTTGTCCTGTTGTCTGGGTCACAGTTGGGATAGTGCAGCTGCCACGAACGCTTTGGACCTATTGGCTCTCCGAGGGCAGGGCGGTTAGTCCAAGTTATGGGCCGCTCTTCGGTCGAGGAAACGCGACCTACATGCTCTGCTACTCCTACACCGAACTCTTCACTTGCTTGCGCATCATCTGTCGGGAAACACCCCCGCCCCGAGACTACTTCACGCCCACCCGTAAGGAGGTGGACCATGGCGCAAAGTGGATTGTTCGTTGCGTGGTTCCTTTCCTGACAGACGGAAATACACGCAGTTCCCGCTGACCCCCTACATCAGTTCTATTGCGTGTCCTGAGGGCACCTCCTAGAATACGCCTCGCTGCGATGCTCCTATGCCCCTCACGATCCGGCTCTACCTTCGCGTTCTGCCGCTGGTTTACTGTTCGGGTGCTTGCTCACTGATAACACTCTTGTTGTTGAGTGTTGGACCAGCGTATGCGGGGTGGGTGAAGGTTGCCGTCACCGACGATCTTTCAGTGACTGTATACGCCAATCCAGACACGATTCGGCGCAAAGAGGATACGGTGAAGATGTGGCTTTTACACGACTACAAGACGGTGCAAACCGCGATAGACGTATCGTATTTGTCGGCAAAGGTTAAAATTGAGTTCGACTGTTCAGAAGAACGTCAACGGATTCTCACCTTTACGGAATACTCAGGCAACATGGGGAGAGGCAAACCAGTTTATACAGACCCAGTTGAAGATGAGTGGGAACCAATTACACCAGATGCTATTAGTCAAACTCTTTGGAAAATCGCTTGCAAAAAGAAGTAGTCGTTGAATACGTGGATAACCGACGGCCTGATCGAGAAAGCATGTCCATCGAACAGCCGACCCACGACAAGATCACGGATCAGATTGTGGCGAAGCGGAAGTGAGCGCGATGTGGAGGGGATAATGAATGATCTTACTTATTTTGAGTCACTGAAAGTGATGCGGTTCATGCAATGGCGCTTGTTTCTTATACTTTTTATACCGGCGCTCATTATCGCACTGACTGGGATTCGTATAGACCAACCCGTGCAACAACTCATCACGGGCTTATCTGGCTTCGTGATTATGCCCATTATATTCAAACTGGCTATACGCAAGCACTATGAAGGGTTTAGGTTCCAAGTTGTACGGGCGGCACATCACGTCACGGCTACTTGTTCCGGCGAGTAGTATCTTGCTTTTGGCGCTGGGATTCGTCTCAGCAGTCAAAGCAGCCGACTTTTCCGGTCAAGTCGTTTCCGCCCTCGATGGCGACACCATCGAAGTCCTGCACAACAATCGCGCTGAACGCATCCGACTCAACCGCATCGACTGCCAGACCTACAGCCTGGTTGCGCCTCACAACCGGGTAGAGTTTAATAGCACGGCAGAAGCGGAAGAGGCGGGGTAGCGTGTGGCGGGGAATTGTCCGTGAGGTTCAACTTCTCCGCCGTGGGAGCGGAGGAAGAGTCAACGATCATTATGTTCCTGTTAATAAATGCTCTTGCTCACTTGATTTGATGGAGGGCTTTCAACACCGCTGGAGTTATAGTCCGTCACCACAAAGTAGTACGTATTTCCTATGACGAGATTGTTCACCACATACGAGGTCACATTCCCCACGTTGATAGGCGGTCCGTAGACTCCCGAGGCCGTTCCCACGTACACGTTATATCCGGCCACGCCTGCGCTGTTCGTGGGGGGGCTCCAGCTGAGCGACGCCGTCGTGCTGGTGCCGGTCGTCGGCGGTGCAGGTGCCACCGTCAACGCCACAGGAACCGACGCGTTCCCTCCTTTACCCAGCTGGATTGTGACCGTTGCGCTATAGGTGCCTGCAGCTAACCCGGAGGTATTCACCGCCACTGCAATCTGTGCTGTGCTTGTGATGTTCCCTGCCCCAGGGGATACCGCGAGCCAGGTCGCGTTATCCGTTGCCGTCCAGTTGG
>Ga0126373_10004386_pt1 | contig 10779 bp, 10 predicted proteins | sample PanSoiMetPlot_11_FD_92545 | JGI IMG/M metagenome (GOLD analysis project Ga0126373, IMG submission 92545) | Tropical forest soil microbial communities from Panama - MetaG Plot_11 | ecosystem: Environmental > Terrestrial > Soil > Tropical forest > Bulk soil | place: Panama | collected 2016-02-17
ACGTCAGGAAAAACGGCGCCAAGCGTAGCCGCGAAAATTGCAACGCGTGCTACTGATGTCCGATTCAACGATTGCGAAGCCTGATTGGCGGAGGAGTTTTGATTCGCGAAAAATGCTTTGCCGATCAGCGCGCCGGCGATTCCGTGTGTGACTGGGTCCATGAGACGTACGACAAGCAGTTTACACGAGGATTCAGAAGATGCTGATCAGCGGCGAGCGTTTTGCGACGACTTCACCAATTTGGTGCGCCGGGATATGGCTCCCCTCAAGTGCGGCGCGAAGCGCAGAGGCGCTCTCTCCGGCGACCGCTATTAACAAGCCGCCCGACGTTTGAGGGTCGAACAAAATAGCACGAGTCTCGTCCGGAATATTCGGCCCGAGGCCGACACAGGACTCGACGAAATCGCGATTGCTTTTCAGGCCTCCCGGCAGAAAGCCATCGCGAGCTGCTTCCAGTGCCCCTGGCAAAAGCGGAATAGTTGTGTGGTTGATGCGCAGTGAAACATTGCTGCCAGCGGCCATCTCCCGCGCGTGTCCCAGGAGGCCAAAGCCAGTTACGTCAGTGACTGCATGAATCGGTGAGTGGTCACTTGCGGATTCTTCGAAGCCGTGCAGCACCTCGGCCGTTTCGCGATTGAGCCGAGTCATGGACTGATTCGCGGCTTCGACCGATCCGTCTGGAGCTTCTTCCGCTTTCAGTGCAGTAGAGATCACGCCGGTGCCGATCGGCTTCGTCAGAATCAGCACATCTCCAGGAAGCGCGCCCACATTCCGCCAAATCTTTCGCGGGTCAATTATGCCGGTCACTGCGTATCCGAACTTCAGATCATCGTCGCGAACCGAGTGGCCCCCGAGAATCGTGCAGCGAGCTTCGTCCATTTTTGAAATACCACCGCGAAGAATCTGCTCGAGCACTCCGGCTTCGCCGCTCGGCGGAAATCCCACGATGGACAAAGCGGAAACCGGCTTCCCACCCATTGCGTAAATGTCGCTGAGCGAATTTGCGGCCGCAATTTGCCCGAACGTGAAAGGGTCGTCGGCAATCGGAGTCAGGAAATCGACGGTCTGCACAAGCGCGATCTCGTCGGTGAGACGATACACCCCTGCGTCATCGCTGGTTTCGAAGCCAACGAGAAGATTAGGATCAGCCGGTGGTGGCAAGCGGCGCAGCACGGAGTCCAAAAGACCTGGACTCAGTTTGGCCGCTCAACCGGCAGCTTTGGCTGCGGAGGTCAATCGCACCGGATCTGCCAAAGAAGCTTCTCTCCTCGATATCGAACTGCTCAAACCGCACGATTATACGCTCTACCGTGTACAAATCGGGCACCAGCGGGGCAGGAAGCAGGTTCCGTGGACGGCTTCTGAAGTAAAATAGGCTTTTCCTATGAAGGCTCCGAGTAAAGGAACTATCACAACTGCGGTGGTGCTGCTACTGGTTGCGGCTCTGCTGCCCCAAGTAGTTTCGGCGGGATGGCATCTGGCGCACGGCCGCACCGTGAACTACCGTTCATGGCAAGTCGTCGTGCCCTTCGGTTGGTACGCTACGAGCCACGGCGAAGTGCTGTCCGTGGAGCGAATGTCGGAGATTCCCTGGCAGAAACACCCTGCCGCTGAGTTTCAGCCCGTCCACTTCTCGAAGACCTATCCGTTCAGTTACGACCTTTTTGGCAAAGAGCAAGCGCTTACGCTGCGTTCGGCTGGCTATTCGCTCACGGGACAACGCGACGTTCATGTGGCAGACAAAGACGGGCGCTGCTGGACGTTTGAGAATCGGAAGAATCGCGAGCTTCTGTGGATTGCCTGCATCGTGCCGAAGGATTTCACCTCAGCGGACTACATCGGAGACGCCGCTTACGCAGACGATTTCCTTGCCCTGCTTGCTCAAAGCAAGCGCAACCCCGCAGCGACAAACTAGCCTTAGAATGGGATTTCTTCAGACTGGAACTGCGGGGCGAATCGGAATCGCGATGGGCTCATGTCCTTCGATGGCTGGCGAGAGCATGTGGCACTGTCCGTCAAGGACCCCACCTGGCTGAATGACCAAGCAAGGTGAATGAATTTCGCCGGTCACAACGCCCTTGGGCTGGATCTCTACGCGACCCTTGGCAAAAATTTGCCCGTCAAACCTGCCAGCGATGGTGACTTCGCTCGCGTCGATCTGCCCTTCTACTCGGGCGCGCTCACCCAGAAGCAGGCCATTCTCCGCGACGATATTTCCCTTCACGTCACCATCGATCCGGAACATGCCGGTGACGGTTATTTTTCCTTCAAACGACACGCCGCTGTCGATGAAACCAGCCCATTCAGACGATTTACCCGACTTTCCGCCTAGCCACCGGGAAGCCATTTCGCGCCTCCTGCAAAATAGAAGCTAAGCCGAAATTATCTCTCAACGATGAGGCGGTAGAGTCGGTCAAGATCGCCTTCGGTGTAGTATTCGACAATAATCTGTCCGGGGCGCCCGTGCGAGTGCGGATTGATCAATACGCGCGTGCCAAGAACACGCTGGAGTTCGTCAATCGCGGCGCGGGTGTTTGCATCGATGGTCGGTGCGGATGGTTCGTTCGGTGAACGCTGTCGGCGTGACCGCGTCGCGAGCCGCTCGATCTGGCGAACCGTTAAGCCGCCGCGCGCCGCTTTCCGCGCAGTTTCGAGGCGCAATGGTTCGTTTTCGATCGCTAGAAGCGCACGGGCGTGTCCACCCGTCAAGCGCCCATCTTCGACCATTTCGCGGATCGGCTTGTCAAGGCGCAGCAAACGCAGTGCGTTCGTGACGGTCGCCCGTTCTTTGCCGGTCCGGACGGCAGCTTCCTCCTGCGTGAGGTGGAACTCTTGAATGAGGCGATCGAAGGCGTGCGCCTGTTCGATGGGGTTCAGGTCTTCGCGTTGCAGATTCTCGACAAGCGTAATCTCAATCGCCTTCTCGTCGCTAACGTCCTGAAGGACTGCGGGGACGCGGTGAAGCCCCGCGAGTTGCGCGGCGCGCCAGCGTCGCTCGCCGGCAAGGAGCTGGTAACGTTGTGGGCCGTTTCGGCGAACGAGGATCGGCTGCACGATGCCGGTTTGGCGGACCGACTGCGCAAGTTCATCCAAAGCGCCTTGAGCGAAACGAGTGCGGGGTTGGAATGGACTGGGATCGATCAGATCGATGTCGAGTTGCAGAACAGAGCCAGAAGCGTCAGCGACGCGCGCTGGTGCCACAGCAGCCGCACTTACAGACGAATTGGATGCACCGGCGGGAGGATTATTGGCCGGCTGAGGAGCTTCGGGCTCGCGTATCAGTGCACTCAGCCCCTTGCCCAGCGCGTTTCTCGTCATTGGCGATGACCTCCTTGGAGAGTTGGAGGTAACTCTCCGCGCCTTTACTACTTATGTCGTATATGATTATTGGTTTTCCGTGGCTCGGAGCTTCGGCAAGCCGGACATTTCTTGGAATTACGGTATTGAAGACTTGCGAGCCAAAAAAACTTCGAAGGTCTGCTGCGACCTGTCTGGAGAGCGTGGTGCGGTCGTCGAACATGGTAAGAAGAATCCCCTCGATTGCAAGGGATGGATTGATTGCTCGACGGAGCCTCATAAGCGTGTCGTACAACTCCGCCACGCCTTCCATCGCATAGTATTCGCACTGAATCGGAATTAGCACCGAGTCGCTAGCAGCTAGGGCGTTGATTGTGAGCAGGTCGAGTGCTGGCGGGCAATCGACGATAACGAAGTCGTAATTCACGCGAATGCGTTCGGTGAAAGCCTTCAGACGGTACTCGCGGTTTTCCATACCGACAAGCTCGACTGCGGCACCGACGAGGTTTTTGTCTGACGGGAGAAGATCGAGACCGGCCACTTGGCTCTGAACGATAACGCGCTCTGCTGACTCGTCAAGGATGATCGCATTGTAGACGGTTCGACGGGAGGGGTCCTTCGGGAATCCAAGACCTCCGGTGGTGTTGCCTTGCGGATCGCAGTCGATAATCAGGGTTCGCTTCTGTTCGGCCGCCAGGGATGCGCCGAGATTGATAGCTGTGGTTGTCTTGCCGACGCCGCCCTTCTGATTGGCCACCGCGATAATTCTGCCCAACTTATTCCCTCTTGTGTCGTTGCGCGGAATCTATCAGAGATGAGAAGGGCGTGGCAACTAGATTTCGCTAGTAGGAAGCTCTATTCGGAGAAATTGTTCCACGTGGAACATTCGTTCGCATGTAGAGGGCCAGATTGTTCCACGTGAAACATTATCAAGACATCTTCTTTGTTCCACGCAGCAGAAACCTCCCGCGAGTGTTTGGAATCAACAGAGGAGTGTGCCAGTTCCATGCGGATTTCGCGCTAATTGCCTTTGCGTCATCGCTACTGACCCAAAGGAGGACAGATCCTTCTCGCGCAAGTCTCGCGTGACTCCAGTTCAAGAGGAGAGCGTGTTGCCCTAGGGCGCGGCATGCAACAGCCGCGAGAGAATCCCGATCGATCCCCGAGGACTCAAAGTCAGTGGGCAGTATCTGGACATCCGACAGATCCAAGGTTCGCGCCACCTCGTGGAGAAATGCGGATTTCTTCTTGTTTGGCTCAATCAATGTGGTGGAGAGTTTTGGTCTTGCAAGTTTGATGGCGAGGCCGGGGAACCCAGCACCGCTGCCGACGTCGGCGAGTCGACCATTGTTGATCTGACTGACGTGCAGAGCAAAAATACTCTCGCCAAAATGGAAGCGAACAATTTCCTCAGGATCGCGGATTGAGGTGAGAGAAACTCTGCCAGCCCATTTTTCGAGCAAAGTCATGTATTTCTGCACCTTGTGCTCGATGTTATCCGGTAAAGGACTAATATAGGGCTCCAAGAGCGTCCTGATTCGCTCCGGCTTCATTCCGATTGTCCGAGAAACAATCGCGTGGAGGCCACTCCGGCCGAAAAATCGACGGCAAAGTGAATTATCATCGATGGAACTAAACTGAGTGTCCAAGCCCTGACTGCCGAGAAGATTATGCCAACCACAAACGTCGTCACAACTCCTCGCCTTCCCTGGTATAGATGGGCTAAGCCGAAAAACGACGCGGAGATCACTGCCCCTGCCAGCACGGAGCTGAGGGTCCTCTGCAGTAAGGACTGAATGAAGCCGCGATAAATCAACTCCTCGCAAATCGCTACCGTCAGAACCAGGGCCAGCGCGACCCATCTCTCGCTCCGCGCCCGCGGCAATAGTCGGTCAGCAAGTTGACCGATGATTCCCCGCTCTTCCGCCGGAAGGTGGGCAAGCCTCGACACACTGAAGATCTGATTGAGTACGAGTACAGCCGAGATCGCGGTCGCAGCGACTAGGGCTCGCGCTAAATTGGGAGCAGCGATGCCCAACTCCGCGCGACTGAGACCATGTACATGGCATCGCCAGAGAATGATCAGAGCGATGGCCCACTGAAAGCCGATTGTCGACGTATATAATGTGGTTCTTTCTTCTGAGCTCAGTGTGCCACACTGTAGGAGGGATGTGAGACGCGCACGGCTCCGCCAAGGCACAATCACCGCCAGAACGAAGAGAATGGCCAGATAATCCCAATGCATTGTTCGCGCTCAATCTTATACAGAAGTTGGCTTGTTCGGAGAATGGGAAAATTACGCTGAAGGGTTGACAGAAAAGCGATGTGAGCCGTATCGTGCAGGTTTCGATTTCATGAAGATTCTTGTCATTGGCAGTGGCGCTCGCGAACACGCTCTCGTTTGGAAACTTCGCCAGAGTCCGAGTGTTCAGCACATCTGGTGTGCGCCTGGGAATGCTGGCATCGCGAAGATCGCAGAGTGCGTTCCACGAGACCTTGGCGATCTGAAGCAGCTTGCGGACATCGCACAACGTCTCAGGCCGGACCTGACAATCGTGGGGCCTGAGCAGCCTCTGGTGTTGGGTATCGCAGAGGAGTTTGAGAAGCGAGGCTTGCGACTACTGGGTCCTTCAGCCAAGGCTGCACGGCTTGAAGGAAGCAAGGTATTTGCCAAGGAGTTCATGGAGCGGCACCAGGTACCAACGGCATCGCTCTATGGAATATTTGACGATGTGTCGAGGGCTCACAAAGTTCTTCGAGAGGTGAGGGCACCTCTTGTTGTGAAGGCGGACGGACTATGTGCCGGGAAAGGCGTTCTCGTAGCGTCATCGCCGGCCGAGGCTGAGGATTTCATCGAGCGGCTGATCGATAAAGAGGAGTTTGGTGAAGCAGGTCGACATGTGATTCTCGAACAAGCCCTCGTCGGGAGAGAAATATCGTATATCGTCTTGACTGACGGCGAAACCTTTCTACCGCTCGCACCTACTCGCGATTACAAACGGATCTTCGACGGTGACCGAGGGCCAAATACCGGCGGGATGGGAGCAATTTCGAGCGGTAATTTGCTATCGAGCGAGCTCGAACGGATAATTCAAGACTCCATTGTCCGACCAACGATCCGAGGCATGGTGAAGGATGGCACGAAGTACCTCGGTTTTCTGTACTTCGGTCTGATGATGACGGAGAGCGGACCAATGGTTTTGGAGTTCAACTGCAGATTGGGCGATCCTGAGACCGAAGCACTGGTGATGCGCATGAACTTTGATCTTGCTAGGGCGGCGGAGGCAGTCGTTTCCGGGGGTCTTGCGAAACTCAGTACGGAATGGAGCCCGTCGGCGAGCGCCTGCGTGGTTCTCGCGAGTGCGGGATATCCGGGTAAGCCACAGACAGGGCAGAGGATATTCGGAGTTTCGTGCGACGATCCGCGGCCAGACGTTGCGGTGTTTCATGCGGCTACAGAAGCTAGGGACCAACAATACTATGTACGTAGTGGCCGCGTTTTGACAGTGGCGGCCGGAGCGGAAACGGTGGCCAAGGCGAGACAGGCAGCGTACGACGTCGCAGGGCGAATTTCCTTTGAGGGCAAGCAGTTTCGAAAGGACATTGGGGTTGAACTTGAAAATGCAGCGCGGATATGAGGAGGGAATTTGACGGAGGCAAAGCAAAGCGGGGTGATGGCTGGCGTAATCATGGGGTCCGATTCAGATTATCCTGTGATGGCTGAAGCCTGCAGGATGCTTGACAAATTTGGCATAGGCTACGAAGTGGAGGTTGTATCGGCGCATAGATCGCCGGCGCGCGCAGCGCACTACGCCGAAACGGCAGCCGACCGAGGTCTAAAGGCAATCATCGTGGGTGCCGGGGGTGCCGCTCATTTGGCGGGCGTGGTGGCCGCGTTGACGACGCTGCCGGTGATTGGCATACCAATGCCGTCGACGTCGCTGAACGGGATGGACTCGCTGTTATCCACGGTGCAGATGCCGGGTGGAGTCTCCGTGGCAACGATGGCGATCGGGAAGCCTGGTGCGATGAACGCGGGAATCTACGTCGCCCAAATTTTGGCAACTTCTGATGCCGCGATGGCGCGTAAGCTCGTTGATTACAAGAAGGAGCTTGATGCTTCGGTTGCGGAAAAGAGCCAGCGCTTGAAGCGCGAGATCTCGGCAGCCGCAGGGGCCGGAACAGTCGAGCGCAAGTAACCGACCGAAGATGCGCGGGAATTCCTGAAACCGAAGCTTGTTCAGTCCATCTAAATTCATGGGAACGCGGGTATGGGTGTGGCATTATGGAGTAACTTCGCAGGGCTTCTCGCGTTTTGATTTTAGGAGATGAAACCTAATAGGCTGTGCTGGTGACATGAGTACCCGTTTCCTCAGACACAAATTTCCTCAAACTCGGCGATGGCCGGTGTGGGTGGCGGCCATTCTGGGCGTTGCCTGCGGATGCGCAAAACCAGCCGCCAAACCCGGCGGATTTCCCGCGGCCGCGGTGAAAACCGTCGTGCTGCAAGAGGTAAACGTTCCCAATTATTCGGAGTACTTGAGCACTCTCAAGTCGAGACTGTCTGCCGCCATCAATCCGCAGGTAGAAGGCTGGATCATTAAGATCGACGTCCACTCGGGCGAGCGCGTTCAGCAGGGCGAGCCGCTCATGGCAATTGACCCGAGAGTTCAGGAGGCCAGCCTGAACAGCCAGGTAGCTGCGCGCAACGCGCAGGCCGCAACAATGGCGAACGCCCAGGCGCAGTACGAGCGCGGCAAGAAGCTGTATGAAGCCGGAATCATCAGCAAGCAAGACTTTGACACCTTCAAGACCAACTACGACAGCGCACTTGCACAAACGAAGGCCATGGATGCGCAAGTGAGCCAGCAGCAGGAGCAACTACATTACTACACGGTCTCCGCGCCGACCGAGGGTATCGTTGGCGATGTACCCGTACACGTGGGTGATCGCGTCACGAACACAACTCTGCTGACTACGGTAGACCAGGTCGGAAATCTTCAAGCATACATCAACGTTCCAGTCGAGCATTCGGCCAGCTTGCGTCTGGGCGAGCCGGTAGATCTTTTGGACGGTTCGGGCAATGTGATCGCACACAGCAGCATCTTTTTCATTTCGCCCGAAGTGGACAATACAACACAGACGGTGCTTGCGAAGGCGGTTATTCCGAATGGCAACCATAGCCTGCGCACCGATGAGCAGGTCAACGCGCGCATAACGTGGCGCACAAAGAAAGGTCTGGAGGTCCCCGTTCTCGCCACGCAACGAATTAACGGACAGGATTTCGTCTTTCTGACCGCGCAGAGCCCGAAGGGTAGTGTAGCGCGGCAGCAACAAATCCAGGTTGGCGACATCATCGGTAACAACTACATTGTTCTGGGCGGGCTTAACCCGGGAGACCACGTGATTGTCGGTGGTTTTCAGTTTCTCGCGGACGGGATGCCGGTCAAGGAAAGCATCGAGAATTCATCAACTGCGGCGGACCCGCATTGAGGCGCGGTTCCGCTAACTCTAACTGTCAGCTGCAGCAATCGGAGATCGGGCGTGTTTGTTGATTTCTTCATTCGGCGACCCATTTTTGCCACCGTTTGTGCCCTGATTATCGTTTTGGGCGGCGCGGTAGCAATCCCAACGCTGCCCGTCGCCCAGTTTCCCAACCTGGCTCCTCCTCAGGTAATCGTTACAAGCGCTTACACTGGTGCGGATGCGCAGACCGTTGAATCTGCGGTCACAATTCCTCTAGAGCGTTCGATCAACGGAGTAGAAGGCCTGAAATATTTGACTTCCACCAGCGCGAACGACGGCGTCAGCACAATCACCGCAACATTTGACGTGACGCGCGACCCAGATCTTGCCGCGGTAGACGTGCAGAATCGCGTGCAAGCTGCGGCCGGATTGTTACCGGCGCAGGTCAATGCCAATGGCGTGACCATCACGAAGGGATTTGCTGGATTCGTTTTTGCGGCCGCGTTTTACGCCGAGAACAACAAGTACAGCGGGCTGTTTATCAGCAACTATGTCGATGTGTACATCAGTGACGCTATCAAGCGCGTGCCCGGCGTGGCCAACGTTACGATTTTTGGACAGCGCGAATACGCCATGCGTGTCTGGCTCGATCCAACGAAACTGGCTGCCCGGCAACTCACCGCGACGGACGTAATTAACGCACTCGAAGAGCAAAACGTGCAGGTTGCTGCAGGGCAGATCGGTCAGCCCCCTGCGCCGCCCGGGCAGGCTTTCCAGATCAGTGTGCGCGCGATGGGCCAGCTAGTCGAGCCCTCCGAATTCGACAACATCATCTTGAAGACAGGAGCCGATGGCACGCTGGTGCGCGTGAAGGATGTCGGCTACTCAGAACTTGGCGCACAGGACTACAGCAACAATCTTTTCATTGATGGCCACGAGGCGATCGGGCTTGCCGTTCAGCAACTGCCGAATTCGAACGCGCTGGAAGTGGATACTCTTTGCAAGCAAGCGTTGGACAAGCTTGCGCCGAGTTTTCCTGCGGGATTGAAGTACGGAGTAGCCTTCGACACCACAACCGCCGTGAGCGAAGGAATTCGCGACGTTATTACGACGTTGATTGAAGCGATTGTCTTGGTCATCGCGGTTATTTTCATTTTCTTGCAGGATTGGCGCAGCACGTTCATACCGGCGATCACGATTCCCGTTTCACTGGTCGGGACGTTTATCTTCGTCAAGGTGCTCGGATTCTCGATCAACACGCTGACGATGTTCGGCATTACCTTAGCCACAGGGCTCGTGGTTGATGATGCGATCGTTGTGATTGAAAACGTGCAGCGGCATATTACGGAAGGTCTGTCTGAGCCTCATCGAGCCGCGTCTGTAGCCATGAGCGAGGTGGCTGGCGCGGTGGTCGCAACATCGCTCGTGCTGGTATCGGTTTTCGTTCCTGTCGCGCTTTTTCCCGGTACCACCGGGATCCTGTTCCGGCAGTTTGCTCTGACGATTGCGTTCTCTGTAGCGATCTCCGCATTCAATGCGTTGACGTTGACCCCGGCACTGTCCGCAATTTTTTTGGGCCACGAGAAGCAGGGCCGGCTGAGTCATCGAATCTTCGATCCGTTCAACCGCATGGTCATCGGAGGGACGAATCTCTATCGCGCCACCCTGCGACACCTCTTCAACTGGAAATTCGCGACGACGATTCTGTTTTTGCTGTTGGCGGGGCTGACATATTGGGTGTTCACCAAAGTTCCGCGCGGATTCGTGCCTGACGAAGATCAGGGCTACATCATGATTCTCGTCCAGGCACCGTCGGGCGCGTCGTTGGAATACACTTCAAACATTTGCCATCAAATAGAAGGGATTTTGTGGAAGCAGCCTGAAACAGCAGACATTTTTTCGGTCGCGGGTTTCAGTTTCACCGGGTCCGCTTCGAACTATGCAATGGTGTTCGTGAATCTGAAACCATTCGCTCAGCGGCAAGGTCAAGCCCACAGTGCCCCGGCGCTTGTAAAT
>Ga0126373_10004389_pt1 | contig 10777 bp, 6 predicted proteins | sample PanSoiMetPlot_11_FD_92545 | JGI IMG/M metagenome (GOLD analysis project Ga0126373, IMG submission 92545) | Tropical forest soil microbial communities from Panama - MetaG Plot_11 | ecosystem: Environmental > Terrestrial > Soil > Tropical forest > Bulk soil | place: Panama | collected 2016-02-17
AAATCAACTTCCCCTACGGTGCCTCGACGGAAGACGCCCGCCACAAGCTGACCTACGATCTATATTACCTAAAAAATCGCAGCTTTTTTTTAGACTCTCTGATATTGCTCCAGACTGTCCGCGTGATATTCTGGAATCAGGGAGCAAGATAACAGTTGAGCGCTGATTTCTTAGTAACCGAGACAGTATACTCGGGCTGCGCACTGGCTTTCGTCGCGCTGATCGTGCTGATGGGCTTGCACGGCCGCACGAGCAGAACCGGTACTGCAATTCTCATTTGCTGCTTCCTGTCGCTGTTGTGGGCAAGCGCAACTGCCACGGGGGCTCCGATCGCCATTCTCGGCCTGTTGGACAGCATCAGGCTGTCGGCTTGGCTGTTGTTTGCCGTTGCTCTCGTCACGATACGCGCGCGCGATGGGTCGGGCCTCGGCCGGGCCTACCTGGTCGGCGCTGCGGGATTTTCTTTGTTGGCGGTTGCCGACGACCTTTGGATCCTCGTTGTCGCTCCGGCTTCGCCAGCCGTCTTCATCTCACAGATTTTGCTCCGTATCGGGTTCGGGGTAGCCGGCCTGCTGACGATAGAGAATTTCTGGCGCAATACCGAGCCTCAGCGGCATTGGCATGTTTGGCCGCTTTGTCTCGCACTCGGTGGCTTATTTGCGTATGAGCTGTTCTTGTTCTCCGACGCCTTCATCACGCGGGGCCACGTCGATACCGGCCTCGCGCTGGGCCGTCCGATCGTCGCGGCATTCATGGCTCCGTTGCTCGCGCTGGCGATGGCCCGCAACCGCGAGTGGCGCGTCGACATCCATGTGTCGCGGCAGGTCGTGCTGCACACGGCTACGCTCGTCGCCAGCGGGTGCTTTTTGGTCGCGGTCGCCGTCGTCGCGATGCTGCTGCGCGGGTTCGGCGGCGAATGGGGGCTGGTGCTCCAACTCGCGATGCTGTTCGGCAGCATCGTCGTGCTCGCCACGGTGCTGTCGTCAGGGAGTGTGCGGCGGCGGCTCAAATTCTTGATTTCACGTAATTTTTTTACACATCGGTACGACTACCGCGTGGAGTGGCTGAAATTCATTGAACTGGTTTCGGAACCCAAGGATGGCGAGGAGCTATCGGTCAGAATCATCCGCGCGTTGGCAGAGTTCGTCGACAGTCCCGGCGGGGTTTTGTGGTCGCTCAGTCGGGGCATTGCCTACTTTCCTGCGGCGACCTGGAACCAGCCGTTCCCCGACAACGGCAAAATGCCGATCGACGACCTGTTCGTGCCCGGCTTCCGAGACGGCAGCTGGATACAGGAGCGCGCGCGTCACGCCGACGAGGACGCTTGGCCGTTTGCTTCCAGCAGGGCGTGGCTGGCGGTGCCTTTGTCGCATCGCAACGAAATGGTCGGCTTCGTTGTGCTCGACCGCTCCTCCCACATTGTGAGCCCCGACTGGGAGGCCTTTGACTTATTGCGTGCGGCCGGGCGACAGGCGGCCAGCTATCTTGCCGAAGAGCGATCGACGAAGGTTCTCCGCGATTCTGAACTGTTAACGGAATACAGCAAGCGCTTTGCCTTTGTCGTACACGACATCAAGAATCTGGCCAGCCAACTCAATTTGATCGTGTCCAATGCCGCCAGGCATATCGGAGACCCTGAGTTTCAGCGCGATATGCTGAAAACCGTCGAGAACTCCGTCGAACGCATGAACAACCTGCTTAGCCAACTAAAGGCCGACGCGGCTCCGCGGCCGCAGCGCGCCCTCAACCCAACCTTGGTCGTTCGGGCCGTCGCCGACGAGTTCTCCGACGCTCCGATAGCCGTCGAGACGCGGAACGAAACCGGTCCGTGTGCAGTTGCGATCGACCCGGAGCGGCTTCGGTCTGCCCTTACCCACCTCGTTCAGAACGCAGTCGACGTTTCATCCGCAAGCGATCGGGTAATCATTTCCTCCCATCGTTCTGGCGGTCGGCTTTTGATTGATGTGATCGATAACGGTCCAGGCATGGACGACGCATTTATTCGTGAGGAGCTCTTCCAGCCATTTCGCTCGACGAAGCCGACGGGTTATGGGATCGGTGCCTTTCAGACACGCGAGCTCATTCGCATGGCGGGAGGCGATCTCGAAGTAATCTCCGAAAAAGGTTTGGGAACTACTATGAGGATTGTTCTACCGCTGCACTCCGATCGGGAGCCCGCCCGTTCCTCGGCGATGACCTGAGCATGCCCTCCCCTCCAAAACCGCTGCTGATCGTGGACGACGACGCCGGGCTGTTGCGTCAATTCCGCTGGGCGTTTTCCGACCACAAGGTGTTTCCGGCGGGAACTCGCCAGGAGGCCGTGGATCTCGTCAAACGCGAGCCCATCGCGGTAGTCATTCTTGATCTTGGGCTGCCCCCCGATCCCGATGGGGCGTCGGAGGGGTTGGCGGCGCTTGCCGAGATACTGGCGATTGCGCCAGCGGCAAAGGTCATCATCGCGACCGGCAACGAAACCCGCGAGTATGCATTGCGCGCCATCGCGCTCGGTGCCTACGATTTCTATCAGAAGCCGATCGATATCGACGTGCTGCGGCTTATTGTCGGCCGCGCCGAGCGAATGTTTGAGCTCGAAGACGAGAACCGCAGGCTGGCCGAGAATGCTCAAACTTCGCCAATCGACGGCATTATCGCGAGCAGCCCGGAGATGCTGCGCATCTTGCGCACGATCGAGAAAATAGCACCCACCGATGTTGCGGTGCTGCTCCTGGGAGAAAGCGGCACCGGCAAAGAACTGCTGGCCCAAGCACTGCACAAGATGAGCCCCCGCGCCAACGGGCCATTCGTTCCGATCAACTGCGCGGCAATTCCGGAAACCTTGCTCGAAAGCGAGCTTTTCGGCCATGAGAAAGGTGCCTTCACCGGCGCCTTGCGGCAGACAATCGGCAGGATCGAGAGTGCCGACCGCGGTACGCTCTTTCTCGACGAGATCGGCGATGTGCCGCTGCCGATGCAAGTCAAGCTTTTGAGGTTCCTGCAGGACCAGATTGTCGAACGGGTCGGCGGGCGCAAGCCGGTGCAGGTCGATGTTCGGATCGTGTGCGCTACGAACCAGGACCTCGACCGCATGATGCGCGAGGGTCGCTTCCGCGAAGACCTCTATTACCGATTGAACGAGATGACGGTACGGGTCCCGCCGCTTCGTGAACGATTCGGGGACGCGGTAGTCCTGGCCAGTTTCTTTGTGCGCCGCTTCGCATCGGAATACGGCCGCGCGGTGCGCGGCTTCGCCCCCACTGCGCTGGCGGCAATCAAAGACTATGCCTGGCCAGGCCAACGTTCGAGAGCTGGAGAATCGGCTGAAGCGCGCGGTGGTGATGGCCGATGGCTCGCTGCTTTCTGCCGCCGATCTCGGATTTTCGACTCGGCCGGAGGAGCCGCAGTCGCTCGGCATCCGCGCCGCCCGTGCGCGTGCCGAGCGTGAGGTGCTGCAACTGGCACTCGCCCAGGCGGGCTCCAATCTGTCGAAAGCTGCAAAGCTGCTCGGGATCAGTCGGCCCACGCTCTACGATCTGATGCAGCAGCACCAGATCGGTCTGGGTGCGTAGCGGTCATTAACGAGGAAGGAAGTCAATGCCGCAGGGTCATAGCCCGCTTCGATGGCGCTGTGCGGTTTTCGCTGCGGCCATCGCCGCAGTCTGCAGCCCGGCCGCGTACGCCAAGGATACCGCAGCCTCGGTCAAGGAGGCTGAGCAATACGCCGCGAAGGGAAACCTCAAGGCGGCCGAGATCGAGCTGCGAAACGCCATCCGGGAATCGCCGCAAGACCCGCTGTTGCACGCGCGGTTGGCCGACGTCTATCTGCAACTCGGCGACACGGCTGGAGCGGAGCGCGAGGCGCGCTCGGCGCTCGAGCGCAACGGCAACGAGGCGGATTACCTAGGGGTCCTGATGGACGCCCTGCTGCGGCAGGAGAAGTTTGCAAACCTCCTCGAATTGGTCAAGCCGGGCGACCGCAATCCGGCTCTGGAAAGCAAGGTGAGAACCGCACTCGGCACCGCGGAGGCGGGGCTGCGCGATCGGGACAAGGCCGAGCAGCTGTTGCGCGAGGCAATCGGCCTCGATCCGAGCGCCGCCCGGCCAAAAATACAGCTCGCGCGGCTGCTGCTCGGAACAAAGCCCGATCAGGCCGATAAGCTTATCGACGAAGCAATCGCGGCCAATCCGCGCTCGGCCGAAGCGTTGCAAGTCAAAGGAGAGATGTTGCGCAGCCGCGGCGACCAAGCTGGCGCTATTCGGTTGTTTGACGAGGCGCTCAAGATCGATCCGAAATACGTGCTGGCCCGTTTGAGCCGAGCCAACGTGAACATAGCACTGGGCAAATACGACGCGGCGAACGAGGATCTCGACCCTATTCTGAAGGCGGCGCCCAATAACTTCATGGCGAATTACCTGAAGGCGCTGGAGCTCGCCAAGAAACAAGATTATGCCGCCGCCGATCGCATTTTCGATCGCATCAGTCCCGGCTTCTCGGTTTTCTGGGCAGGCTATTATCTGCAGGGGGCGACGAAATTCGCCCTCGGGCAATATGCCCAGGCCGAGACGATATTGGCGAAATACCTCAACCGCGTCCCGGATGATCTGAAAGCCGCCCGGTTGATCGCTACCGCTGCGATGCAGCAGCATTCCCCAGCTCGAGCGATCGAATATCTGAGGCCGATCGTTGACAAAGTGACCGCGGACGCGGCCGCCCTGACCGTCCTAGGCAACGCCTACATGGCGGACGGCAAACCCGACCTCGCGCTGCAGCAATTCGAGAAAGCCGCCGCCCTGGACCCAGACAACCCTGCGATCAAGACGCGGGTCGGTATTTCGGAGATCGACACCGGCCAAGGACAGCAAGGATTGGCGACGCTCGAGCAGGTATTCGCTACTGAGAGCGGCGCGCCAGTCGCCGGTCCAACCCTGGTTCTGAGCGAGCTGCGCGCCAAGCGTCTCGACAAGGCGGCCGAGGTCGCCGGCTCCTTGGTGGGCCGGGACCCCAAAAACCCGCTGTATCAGACTCTAAAGGGCGTCGTTCGCGTCGCGCAGCAGGATTACCCCGCTGCAGAGAAGTCGTTTCGAGCTGCGCTCGCGATCAATCCCGAGTTCCCTGCCGCCGCACGCGATCTGGCCCAGCTGTTTCTGGCAACCAATCGTGTCGACGATGCGCGGAAGGTTTACACCGATCTACTCGACAAGAAGTCCGACGACGTCGCCGCGCTACTTGGATTGGCGGACATCTACATTTTCGAGAAGAAGTGGCCGGAAGCAACGGATACGATCAATCGCGCCCGCTCGGCGGCCAAAAACGATCCGGCGCCCGGTCTCAAGCTGGTCGACCTTTATGAGGCGCGTCAGGATTGGCGGAGCGCCAAGAGCGTGGCTACAGAACTGGCCACGCAGTTCCCCGGAAATGTCAAGGTCCTGGAAGCGCAGGGACGTGCTCAATATGGAGCCGGCGACATGAACGGCGCCGTATCCAGCTACAAACGCGCCTACGAGCTGGCCCCGAACTCGGCTTCGATCCTTTCCCGCTACCTCTCTTTGCTCAATGGGAACAAATACTACGTCGAGGCGCGCAGCGTATTGCAGGACGCTATCGCCCGTGACCCCCGTAATCTCTCTCTGAAGGGCGATCTGATCCGCGTCGAGGGAGAGATAAACGGCGTCGATGCGGCTACGGCGAAGGCTCAGTCCTTAGCCAAGGACGATCCGGGAAACAACATCTACTATCGCGTAGCGACTGAACTCTATGAAAGGTCGGGGCGGACTGGCGATGCGATAGCAATGCTCGACAAAGCCGTCGCGACGCGGCCGACCGACGACGCCTTGATTCTGCTGCTGGCCCAGCTCTACTCCCGCTCGGCGGATTTCGGCAAGGCCGAGGCCGTCTTGACGCGCCGGCTCAAGGCCGATCCACAAGACGCCGCGATTAGGGTGGGGTTGGCCTCGTTATACGTGAATACCGGTCGGATCGCAGATGCCAAGAAAATTTACGATGAGCTGAATAAACAGCGGCCGGATGCCGTCGCGCCGTTGCTGGGGTTAGCCGAAATCGCGGCGAAGGAAAAGAATTGGCAGCAAGCGACGGACTACATCAACCGAGCCCGCACGGCCGCGCCTGCCGACCCTGCGCCGGGCATTGCGATGGTCAATCTCTACGGCTCGCGACAGGATTGGAAGAACGCGACTGCGACGGCGGCCGAGCTCGCCGATCAGTTCCCCAGTAATGCCGAAGTTCTCGACGCGAAGGGGCGCGTCCAGATGGCATCAGGGGACAAAGACGGAGCAATTGCGACATATAAACGTCTGCACGAAATCGCTCCCAATTCGACGCCGATTTTGGCGCGCTATCTGGCGTTGCTCAATGCGGCAAAAAATTTTCCCGAGGCGCACAGCGTTCTCGAGGCGGCTCTCGCGCGCGACCCGAAGAATGCTCAGCTGAAAGGCGACATGATTCGCGTCGAAGCCGAAATCAACGGTTTGGAGGCGGGCCTCGCCAAGGCGCGCGCGTTTGCTCAAGAGGATCCGGGTAGCCCTGTTTACGACATGGTCTCGGCGGAATTGTGGGAGAAGGCGGGACACACCGGTGACGCCGTCAAGTTGCTCGAAAAGGCTGTTGCCGCTCGGCCCTCCGAAGACAACTTGGTGGCCGCGCTGTCCCGGCTCTACGTTCGGACGGGCGAACCCGCCAGGGCAGAGCAGGTCCTGAATACTCGCTTGAAGATCGAGCCGAAGGACCTATTGATCCGCTCTACACTGGCCGCTCTCTATCTAGAAGAAAAGAAATACGACGACGCAATAAGTGAATACACTCGGATCAACGCGGATCACCCGGCCGACGCCACAGCCTTGAACAACTTGGCTTGGCTCTATCAGCAAAAGGGCGATCTCGCCAAGGCGCGCAGTTTGGCCGAGCGGGCGAACGCCGCCTCCCCGCGCGTGCCGCAGATCGACGACACGCTGGGCTGGATCCTCCTGGCGCAAGGCGAGACAGACAAGGCGCTCAATTATCTGAGCGCCGCCAACGTATCGGCTCCGACAAATCCCGACATCCAATACCACCTGGCGGTCGCCCTCCACCGGGTCGGACGGCAGGCCGACGCGCAGGCGACCTTGGAGAGCCTGCTGGGTTCCGGCGCGTCCTTTGCCGACAAGCCCGAAGCGGAAAAGCTCCTGCAGGAGCTGAAGCGCGGCTGATGATGCGCAGGTGCACCGATCAGTGCAACTTAGTCCAAGAGCCAGGGCGCGGCGGAAGCTTGGGCGATCTGGCGCACCTGGTTCAATAGGCCCGGGCCGACCGGGATCCCTTCCGCGAGGCGCTTCTGCGCATTGTTCCACTGCGGGTCGCCGGCGACCATGACCGGCTGCGCCGGATCGACCGGCTTTGTCGCCCTGAGACCGTCGCAAAGGCTCGTCACATCAGCGGTGAACTCCTCGCGCTCGCGGAACAGCGCCGGATCGATCGCGATGAAGCAATGGCCGATGTCGTTGCCATTTGGCTTCTTGCCATGCATCGGGTCGGTGATGAGGCTCGCGCCCGAAAGGCACGCGCCGAGGATGTTAACCATCACCGCGAGTCCGTAGCCCTTGTGGCTGGAATTTTCCGGCGAGCCGCCGAGCGAGGTAAGAAACCCGCCCTTCTCTCGCGCCTCCAGCGGGTCGGTGCTGGGCAAGCCATTCTTGTCGAGCACCCAGCCGGGCGGGCACGGGAGGCCCTCATTGGCCTTGTTGCGGATGCGCCCGGCCGCCACTGTCGTCGTTGCCATGTCGAGCAAGAACGGCCGCCCATCGGCTGTCGGTGCAGCAAAGGACCAGGGATCGGTGCCCAGCTTCGCCTCCTTGCCGAAAGTCGGTGCGACCTGCACGCTCGACGCGCCCGTGCACGCCATGCCGATAAGCCCCTCATTCGCCGCCATCAACGTGTAATAGCCCGTCGCGCCGAAATGAGCGGAGTTGCGCACCGCCACGATCGCCATGCCCGCTTGTTTGGCCTTGTCGATCGCGACCTGCATTGCAAAGCGCGCCGGCACGTGACCGAGGCCGCCGTCACCGTCGACGAGTGCTGAGACCGGCGTCTCTTTGATGATGTGCGGCCGCGCCGCCATGTTCGCGCGCCCACCGCGGCGGAGCCGATCGTAACCGGGGAGCATCGAGATGCCGTGGCTGTCGACCCCGTGCAGGTCGGCCCAGGACAGGATATCGGCCGTCGCCTCGGCATTGTCCTCGGGCATCCCCCAGGCTGACAGGATGGCTTTGAGCTGTGCGCGGTGTGTTTCGTAGGGCGCGGACATGGACCCCTCCTTAGATTGCTTTCAACCTTGCTTAATGCGCTCATTCCGGCAAGCTTTGTGAAGGCGCACTTCCTGCGCAGGAGGCCGCCCGTATGGACACGAGCTTTTTCGGAACGGAACAAGTAACGGAGGAGGACCGCGGTTACCGCGGCTCGCGCTTTTCCGAGGTGCGCGACGCGCTCTTCGCCAATCCCTACCAGAAGGTTTGGGGCGCGCCCGGCGAACCCCCGCTCCCCGTCTACAACGTCACATTGAGCGGTGCAGTGCGCGGTGCGGTGTCGGTCGGCATCCCGTTTTTTTTCAGGCAGGCCGTTGCCAGAGCCGTCGATTCTGGGGCCGATCTGCGCTGGGGTGCCGACCGCAAAGGGTTCCGCCGGATCATTCATCCGAACGGCATCTGCCTGACGGGGCTGTGGGAGATCTCTGCGCCAACGCCGTATTCAGGCTACTTCCGCGAGGGAAGCCGCGCCCTCCTGGTCGGGCGCTATTCGACCTGCTGCAAGGAAACCCGCCGGGGACATGAACGATCGTTGTCGCTCGTCGGCAAGCTGTTTCCGACGGCAGAGCCGGAGCACAGCGAGCGGCTGCAAACCGCCAACTTCTTCACGCAACAGGACCTTGGCGGGGAACGGACCGACTGCATCAACGACGCGGAGCTGCGCAACGCGCCCGATACTCATAGCTGGCGCCGCGGGTTTGGCCTGCCGGTGCTGCTCGTCGAGGCCCTCCTTTTCAACAAGACCGACAAGGAACCGACGCAGCGGCAGCTCTACCAGATCGCCGAGCTGGGCAAACCGGCCGAACAACCGACACGCGCTCCCGCCTTCATGCGCCTACTCGTCGACGCGGCCCAGCCGAGGATTCCCGGCGAGGCGTTGGATTTTCGCGACGAGATCATGGCGCAGATCTATGACCGTGGCGATCCCGCGCCGAAGCGCACCCTCACCTTCAACGTCGAGGTGACCGACGAAGGCTCGACCCACGGTCCAGAATTTTTCCAGCGGCGCAACTTTGGCGATTGGACCCGCATCGGCAGATTGGTGTTTACCGAGGCGGTCGCCTCCTACAACGGCGATTTCGTCATCCACTTCAACCACCCGACTTGGCGGGACGACCGCAACGACCCATCGACGGCAACGCGCGTCAATGAACGCAAGGTGAGGTGATCCGGAGCGGCAGACCCGCTGGCGGGTCATGGCGGAAGAGGTCCGGGTGGAGGCCGACGGGTTCTCGACATAATCGGCAAGAGAGACACTGCCGGATGTTGCCGAGAGCTGGGACCTGATGGCCGAAAACCTGGAAAGGCGGTTGGCCCGGCGGGGCAGCTGAGCCTGCCGGCTAGCTGCGCCGCGGCGGCTCGATCGGCATTGTCGCAATGTTGGTCCACGCTACCGGGGCGCCGGCTTTCGCGGCGGCCTCTTCAGGCGGCAGGCCGTGATCCCAATGCACAGCGAGAAAGCGCCGCCCGGTCACGCCGCCGGCCGCGTCTGAGACCAGCCAGTTGAGCGGCGGCGCCATCACCGCGGGCTGGATCATCTCCGCACGGTCGTAGCCGGCCTCCAACGGCACCATCCCGGTATTCGTGACCCCGCCCGGCACCAGCACATTGACGGTGACGCCGGTGCCGGCGAGGTCCTTGGCCATGATCGCCGAAAACGCCTCCAACGCCGCCTTTGACGGGCCGTAGGTCGGCGAGCCCTCGCGGATCATTGTCCCGAGGCTCGTCGTGATGTTGACGATGCGGCCCCATTTCTGCCGCATCATGTCGTGAACGACGGCGCGCGACAGGGCCATTGGCGCATTGGTGTGCACAGCAACAAACAGCTTCCACTGCTCCGGCATGACTTCCCAGAACTTGATCGGCTGCTCCCGGTTGTCACGCCGCATCGTCGCCTGGCCGACCCCGGCATTGTTGACCAGAATGTCGATGACACCGAAACGGCCACGCGCCTGCGACACGATTTCATCGATCGACTCGTCGCGCGCGAGGTCGGCCTCGACCGTCATCAAATTGGCGCCTTGCTGGCGCTGCTCCGCGGCTCGGGCGAGCTCGGCGAGCCCTTCCGCGGCGCGGTCGACCGCCGCGACCCTCAGGCCATTGCCGAGCAATCCGAGCACGAGCTCGCGGCCAATGCCGCCGGCCGCGCCGGTCACAAGCGCTACGCGCTGCTGTTCGCTCATCCTGTCCTCCGTCGTGCGATGCGCCATCCTAACGCCGTTGTTGCAAGGGATGCGATCCGCAAAGTGCGGGAAAAAGGCGGGGCGAATTGGCGTGGGTTCCGGGGGCACATTTACCGATGTCTGTCTGCCTGCTCGAGGAAGACAGCAGCCGGCTCGCGGCTGGCGCCGCGGACGGACCCGCTGCATAGGTCTCCTGTCAAACGGGAAACCTGCGAGACACGCTTGTTCTGAGTTTGCAAGCCGCGACCTCGAGCGGACATGCCGCTTCCACCTCACGGCGACCGCTTCTGGCGCCTCAGTCC
>Ga0126373_10004390_pt1 | contig 10777 bp, 12 predicted proteins | sample PanSoiMetPlot_11_FD_92545 | JGI IMG/M metagenome (GOLD analysis project Ga0126373, IMG submission 92545) | Tropical forest soil microbial communities from Panama - MetaG Plot_11 | ecosystem: Environmental > Terrestrial > Soil > Tropical forest > Bulk soil | place: Panama | collected 2016-02-17
CCGGGAACAGCGATTCCAATCCGCCTCGGATTTGGCCTTTGCGCTCGAAGCCCTTTCCGACCCATCAAACCTCCGCAGCTCCGTTCTCGAGCTAGCGGACCGAAGTTGGGGGAAACGAGGATGGCTCGGCACGGTTATTGGAGGTACGGGATGCGCAGCCCTCTTGTTGATCGCGTATTACGCCCGACCCGCAATGCCGTTACCCCGCGTCAGCCGCGTTGTACAGCTTACCAAGAGCGGCTCTGTCCGTGGTGGGGAGCCCCTCTACAGCGAAGGTCCACGCGTTTTTTATCAGTCGAACGGGCCGCTGGCGACAGACTGGCAGCTCAGACAAGTGCTGTTCAATGGCGAGCAGGATGCTCCGGTCGGCCTCCCCGCCGGGCGATTTCACATTCGCGGCCTTTCTCCCGACGGCACCGAATTCGTGGCGCTGTCCTACACGGCAGGACAGTCTACAGTATGGGAGATACCGGTCGCCGGAGGTTCAGCGCGCCGTGTCGATGACCTCGTGGCCAACGATATTTCCTGGTCCCATGATGGCCGTTCCTTCGCCTACGCACAAGGCAACCAGCTTTTCCTGGCAAACGTTGATGGAACCTCGCCTCGGCTCTTGGCCACTGCACCCAGAGTTTCCGCCGAGAGTGAACACGTTCGCTTCTCGGCGACAGCACCTGATATTGCTGCACAAGTTGACCATGTGCGCTGGTCCCCGGATGACCATCGGATCCGCTTCACACTCATCAGCGAGGCAACGCAATCGCTCTGGGAGGTTGCAGTTGACGGCGGGTATCTCCACGAGATGCGGTTCAATTGGCCAGGCAACGCGATGGAATGCTGCGGGGAGTGGACCCCTGACGGACGTTACTTTGTGTTTAAGTCTGGCCGCGAAAACATCTCTAATGTCTGGGCCCTCGAAGAGAAGTCTGACTGGTGGCGCAGGGCCAATCGCGATCCCGTACAACTGACGTTCGGCCCTGTAAATTATGACGAACCGGTTTCGAGCCTAGACGGTAAGAGTATTTTCGCCATCGGAGTCCAACGATCCGGTGAGCTTGTCCGATACGATGCCTCGAGGAAAGATTTTGTCCCCTTCCTCGGCGGACGGTCTCTGGCTCGATTGGCATTTAGCCACGATGGCCAGTGGCTCGCTTATGTCGCTTACCCGGAAGGAACACTCTGGCGAGCCCGCAGTGATGGGACCGAACAGATCCAGCTCACGTTTTCTCCTCTGCAGGTGTTGACGGTGGGTTGGTCCTCAGACGGAAAGAGGATTGGTTTCACCGGAGCCCAACCGGGACAGTTGCTCAAGGGTTACGTGATTTCCGCCGAGGGCGGCAACCCGGAACCTTTTCCATCCGAGTCGTTGTCCCAGTCGAGTCCGGCTTGGATACCGGGCCGAGATGCACTGATGTACAGTCGTGCCTATGGGGCAGACAATCCTGCGCTGTATGTGTTTGACCGCCCATCAGGGAACATCGAAAAAATTCCTGGCACGGATGGCCTGTACGGAGCGGCGTGGTCGCCCGATGCTCACTATGTGGCCGCGGTGGATGCCGCCACTGACGAGCTGTTGCTCGTTGACTTCAAACTCGGCAAGCGGACTCAGATTGCCGGCCCGGCAGCGTTTACGACCTGGTCGCCTGATTCTCAATACATTTACTTTGTGAGATGGGGCGTTAATTGGATCTTCCGCGTTCATGTACCCGGCGGACAAGAAGAAAAGTTTCTGGAGATACCGTTCCGTCAGCCGTCTTGGCCTTTCACCGTGGCGCCGGATGGCGGCCTTATCCTTTTGCGCGAACATGGCCGTTACGACGTCTACTCTCTTTCGCTGTCAATTCAGTAAAAGAGATGGGATCTATTTAAGATGGTTCGTCTCGCGGCCCTGTTTTGCGCTTCGCAATGCACTCCCAGGAAACTGGTGTGTGGGCGATTTGCCCAAATTCCGCGCATTCCGTTGCGGACGAATGTGCACCATACTCTGGTCCCCTCGATTACGTTCCTTATATCTCACGACGTCAATTGATAGGACAGATCACCGCGATAGGACCAGCGTTACCCAACGAGTCCTCCCCCGAAGCTGTTGGACTGGCTGGTCCCGATGCGGATTTCGAGGATTCTCGGTCGTGTCTTGACCCCCTCTATCTCAGTAGGCGTAACTTGACTGTCGATTTTGCGCTTGAAAGAGTTTTTTTTTGCATTTTGACGAGGCCGCGCAGACGGCGCCGCCCGGGCAAAAAGAAGATCGCCCCACCCTGTCCCAAAGACCTTTCCCATTCGATGAAGTCGGCGAACTTAGTGTTTCACTTCGCCCAACGCTGAATGACGATGCCAGCGGCGACATCCTCTTTTAGGCAAGGTCGCTCTTGCCGGCTCCTTACGGAAGTTGGTTCAACGCGCGATTAAGCCAGGCCTGAGCCACCCGCAGATCGCGCCGCACGGTTTGGACTGGCAATTCGAGCACGGTTGCCGACTCTTCCGCGGTGAGTCCGCCAAAAAAACGCATCTCGATGAGGCGGGCTTTTCGGGGATCGCGACTCGCAAGTTCATTGAGTGCGTCATCGATTCGAACCATAACAGCAGGCCTTTCCATGCAGACGTCCTGCGCTTCGTCGAGCGACAATTTTTGCTGTCGCGCCCCGCGTTTCTGAGCATATTTCGTCCGGGCATGATCGATCAGAATTTGCCGCATCACGTGCGAAGCCACGCTCAAAAAATGAACCCGATCGCGAAGTTCCGGAGGAGACTGTACGGCGAGTTTGGCATACATCTCGTGCACTAGCGCAGTCGGTTGCAGCGTGTGCCCCGGACGTTCATCTCGCAAGTGCTTTTGCGCGATGCGTCGCAGCTCGGCATATACCAGAGGCAACAAACGATCAAGTGCAACCCTGTCGCCATTGGCATATGCGTGTACTAGCACCGTGATGGAGGAAGGTGATGTCATCGCGCGAGTTGAGCGTTAATTGGAGTCAACGTTCTCGAACCTGGGACGGAACCTCGAAGCCGAACTGATGTCGGCGAGAGATTGGAGCAACCTTGTCTGGCTCCTCGCCAGAAGATCTGCGAATTCTCTAACGCAAGGGCGAGGGGAGTCAAGAAAATTGCAGGGAAACTGGGTTCAGAACAAGCTCGAGCTGGCCTCTATCAAGAAGCCACCGTGCCGGGTAGCAGATAGGGCAGCCTATGAAGATTTGAAGAGGATTCATTCAGCACTATACCGTCGATTCCTGCACCTCCCTTGCTGCCCCGGGGTACTCTTCGCTCCCCACAAAATGAAATTTTCTGCCCGCTCTCCGCAAAATCTTCTCGTGTTTTTCGCTTACCTAGCAGAGGGAAGCTATGAAAAGCGTAACGTACCGTTTAAGTGCGCTGAGTTCGCGGTTTATGGCAAGAATCCGCCATCGAGGTGGGGCTTAGCTGCCGCCATCGCGACGTACACGACAGGATCGAAGTCCGGCCGTCTCACAGTTCGGTGAGAAGTCCGCTGTCCAGGATACCGACTTTCAAGGGATAGTCTCGATTTGGACCTGCTTGCCTTTGCCCCATGTTGGCTTGCTCGCCACGGTCCCGGTTTCAAGGACATGTACCTCTGATATGCATTCTCCAGGAGATGGTTCCTATGCAGGTTAGCCAGGATTATGTGTCGGGAAGCCGTTGGGGCGTGTCGAAGATTCGTGTAAGCTGGCCGGCTGCTATCAGCGTTACCGCTTACTTGACCCTTTGGACCGCTTCTGTCATGGCGATCCGTGGCCAGGCAGGCCTCGACCCAACCGAACCGCTGCTCATTTTCGCCATTATGGGTGTTGGATTCTCGGCTCTGGCTTGGCTTGTCACTCGAAGCGCAGAACCTCTGCGGTTTGCAGTCAAAAATCCGAGAGTTGAATGCACCGTGCTCGCCGTTTGGCTGGTGGTGGTGGGTCTGTTTCTGACCTGGGGAATCGATGCCCTCAAGACTAGCGTGGCGCGCGAGCCTTGGCAGATGCTAACGCTGCTGGGGGCCAAGCTGGGGCTTTTCGTTCTCTTTCCTCTCTTATTGCTCTGCACATTCGGAAAATACAAAATCAGGGAACTCATGCCCGTTTCCTATAATGCGAAACACCTGAGAGCGGCTCTTTGGATGTCGCTCGCTTTGCTATTGTTCGAGACGGTATTAGGGAGGGGCGTATCGGAGATTCGACATTCAAGACTGCCGCTGTGGTCGGTCGCCGTTGGTTTGCCGTTTGCGTTTGCCTGGTTGATGCTTGAAGCGGGCTTGGTTGAGGAGTTCTTCTTTCGAGTGCTCCTTCAATCAAGGCTCAGTGCGCTGTTGAAGTCGGAAGTGGCTGGAATTTTGCTGATGGCGCTGCTTTTCGGTCTGGCTCATGCACCGGGACTTTATTTTCGCAGCGCGGTGACCCTGGAAGGTTTAGGAGTACACCCGTCATGGTTGGTAGCGGTCAGCTACTCGATAGCGATAATCTCGGTCGCTGGAATCTTCTTAGGAGTGCTTTGGGCTCGGACCAGAAACATTCTGGTCGTGATGCTTGTTCACGCGGCAACTGATCTGCTGCCCAACCTGGTTCACTTTCTAAAAGCATGGTGAGATTCCTTCCGCCCGCTTTCAGCAGATTCACCTTGTGCAGTCCCACTGGACTGCCCGCAACGCCGCTTGCTGACGGCCGGTAGTCGTCGGCTTCATCAGACGCATCTCCCTTTTTCGATTGTTGATGCCAGGAATAGTGATGGCCTTGCGTGCTTTTTTCGGCAAAATCCTCGGCCGATTCTTCGCCTACCTGAGTAGAGAGATTCCTAAAGCCCGACGGAATCGGAACAGAGAGGATCGTTATGTTGACAAACCGAAGCAGAATGACGTGCAACCGGCTGCGGATTGATTGCTCCGACGGATCCGTAGCTGTCGAGTACAGAATCGAAGATGGTCGCGTAGAACGTAAGATCACGCAAGCTCCAACCCAAGGCCGACTCGCTTCCGAAGTTGAGTGGCAGCGCCTTACTCCAGAGCAGCTCTGTTCCGAGATACTGGCACAAAACGTGGTTGCTCATTGGCTATCTCACCAGCTGGGCCTTCATGCCCTGATCCGCGCTTGCCAGCACCCTTCATCGGCCCGCGACGAAGGACAAGAGGAACGCCGGAACGGGTCACCAGTTCCCTGTTGGTGAGGTCGGGCCGTTCGCTGAGATGAGACTTGTCACACAGACACGAACGGCCGGCCATAATTCTGTCGCCTGGCTTGGACTCTGCCCTCGCAACCAGAAAAAACCACCCCGGTTTTCGCGGTTCCTGACTGCAGAGGATTTGTAGTTTGCCGCTTCTATGTTCCTTCCGTATCGATCGCGATGGGGCTCACAAAACACCTTCTCGATGTCAGGATTCCGCAAGCTCATAACTACTAGCTTGATGGAGCGGGATAGGCCTCGAAATCATCCTGCCTTTCCATTCACAAGCAATCCTGGACTGGCTGCCTCAGCCTGACTGGCATTTTGCGTAGGCTCGACCAGCATTGCCAAGATTTTTTTTCTTTCGAGCGCAAAATCGACGGTCAAGTTACGCCTACCAAGATAGAGAGGGTCAAGCATCACTCGGAGCCCTCCAAATCCGCATCGGGACCAGCCACTCCAGCAGCTTCGGGGGAGGACTCGTTGGCTACCGCTGGTCCTTTCGCGGCCATTTGCAGGATCTGCATCGTACGGTCGACACTCGCCTGCAGTAACAAGCGCACATCTGAACAGATGGCCGGCAGCCGATGGCGCGCTACAGCAGCTACCCCATTTTGCATTTCCGTTGTGTTATAGAAAGGGCGAACTCATGCATCCGGGTATACATTTTCGCTGGCTCGAATTGGCCCGGCGATTTCAGGCGCTAGGGCAAACCGGGCTGGCATATTGCACGGACCCCTATGATCGAGAGCGTTATGAGGAAATAGGGCGTCTGGCTGCTGAAATGATGACCTGGGGTGCGGGGCTGTCAAATACGGTTGCGATCGAAAACCTGTTCCAAACCGAAGTAGGCTATGCAACTCCGAAAGTCGATGTTCGCGCAGCGGTTTTTAACAACGATCGCATATTGCTGGTACAAGAGCGCAAGGATGGACTTTGGACTCTTCCCGGCGGGTGGGCAGACGTAGGTGATGCACCGAGCGCGTCCACTATTCGTGAGGTTAAGGAAGAGTCCGGCTACGATGTAGTGGTCAAGAAGTTAGCTTCGCTATACGACCGAGACAGGCATGGCCACCCGCCGATGCCGTACCACATCTATAAAATCTTTTTCATCTGCGAACTATGCGGTGGCTCACCTACGGATACGCTCGAAACCAGCGGCGTTGATTTCTTCGAGGAGAACGATCTTCCTCCACTCTCTTTGTCCCGCGTCACCCAAAGCCAGATCAGACACATGTTCGGCCATTATCGGCACCCCGAATGGCCGACTTCCTTCGATTGAAGACCCTGACTCAATGGGTAGCGCCTATAAACAATCACATTAAACAGTGACAGTTGTAGTCCCTTATCCACGATCGTAGATTTTTTCTTCCTCCAGCAAAATCCGGCTGCGGTTTTCGCCTAACTAATTGAAAGACATGTTAGACCCCGGCGGCGCGAGCAACCGCCAACGGCGTCGGGGGGGCTGTCGCAGCAGGCGGCACGGCATTCCATTGCTTTCCTACGTTGCCGAACGCTCACAGCAGGAGGACGCATGCCACTTACGTTGCTTCAGTCGCCATCGGAACCAGCACCACATCTCGATCTGGCCAAACGGGCCCTTGATATCCATCTTGATCACTATGGAGGTAAACGACTTCCTTACGTTTGTGTTTCTGCCTCTGGCCTAGTTCAGCACTTCATTCGCCTGGAAGGTCCGGACGCCGGAACTGAACTGTCGGTTATGGATGCCAGTGGTGGATACGCAAGTGCTTGCCTCGGAGCGGGACATCCCGAGATCGTAAGGGCCGCAATCAAGGCAGTCCAAAAAGATGGCTATGTGACCGACGAAATAGCCAGCACGGTCAGGTCCGACTTGTTGGTCAGTCTCTTCGAAGAAGGCGGATACTGGCACGACCGATTTCCTGCCAGCAAGTACCACGTGTCGGGACGCAGTTCCGGCTCAGAAGGCATTGAACTGGCGATGCGACTGGCGCTCGAAACTCGCTGGGACGCACGGCGTATGTGCTGGCATAACGATCGTCGGCAGCGGCGCTTGATCCTTGCCTTCGAAGGGGCATGGCATGGATGGACCTCTGCCTGTGTTTCTCTTCTGAATCGGACGTATTTCCGGCGCGGGCTCGCCCACGGCGATCAAGACGCAGACAGCGTGCAGACCGTTTTTCTTCCCTTTGGCGAAACCGCAGTTCTAGAGGATTTCTTCAATAACAATAAAGACAATGTACTGGCCGTATTAGTCGAGCCTATTCAAGGGGACGCCGGAATCGTCGTTCCTCCGCTCGGCTTTTTACGAAGACTCTCCGAACTTTGTCGTGTACACGAAGCGTTGCTCATCGCAGACGAAGTGTTGACCTTTGCCAAGACCGGAGCCTTTTTTGCGTTGCAGGATGATGCTCCCGTCACCGCCGATATAACCGTCATAGGCAAGAGTCTTGGATTCGGAGTGGCCCCGATTTCGATGGTCATTGCCCGGCGTGAGCTAGGCGTTCGCCCCATTGGCGCAGTCGCGACCTGTGATCTTCGCCCGTTTGCCTGTGGAGTCGTCAAGGCTGGGATCGAATACCTCGTGAAACAACGCCTTCTGGAGAGATCTCGCGTCCTCGGACAACGTTTGGCCGAGTTCCTGAGTCAGATCGCACAAGCATTTCCCAAGGTTTTCACCTGCGCGCGCGGCCGGGGATACCTCCATGGGTTAGAGCTGACGAAAGCGGCCGCGCCCTTTGGGCGAGACTTGCGCCTCTCGGTCCTCGAACATGGCGCACTGTTGGAGATGATGTCCGGCGCTGGCATTAGCTCGCACGGTCTTCCCTACTCCTATCCTGCATTGCGTGTGGCTCCGCCGCTGATCGCTGACGAGCACGACCTCCACACCATCGTGATGTCGATCTGGACTGGCGTTCAAGCTTTTGTCAATAAGGCGAGATGAATTGACGATTTCCCCTGTGGCCAAAAGTGCTCGTGGGAGCGGAGGCTCTGGAATGAACCAAGGCAAGCGAGGCGTGCGGCGGTCTATGTTCTGGCTCGTTACTCTGATGGCGCTCATGACTGTGGGTCATGCACTGCTCATTTTCGTGCGGTCCGGGTTTCAAAATCCCGTACGGGTCGTCCCCAACCTCCTGGCGATAGGGATTATTTGGAGCGTCTACTTCGGCGTCGTTCGTGACCTGCACGCTGCACATGGAAAAATGGCCGACAACTTGTCGATTCGAGTGGAGACCGCCGTGGGCTTGTGCTGCATACTGGGCTATAGCCTTTCGCTATCGTCGCTGTGGATTAATGTTGCTTAGTCTGCCGACGCGGTTGACCGTCCGGCAGAAATCCCCAAGTTGTTGTCTCCGTTCGGTGGACATAGTGAAGTTCGACGAAATTTCAGTGCCAGTTGCATTTCGACAGCCCGCGCCAGTTGATCCAACCATGCTGATCACACTGCGATTTGGAGACCAATGAATTATGAGTGAGGATTCAAACCAATCAATGCTGATCCTGATTGCCGGTCCCTACCGCTCAGGCACCAATGACAATCCGGCTTTGATGAGGAAGAACGTTCAGATGATGGAGTCTTATGCATTGCCAATCTTTCGTGCCGGACATACTCCAATTATCGGTGAATGGCTCGCGCTGCCGCTGGTTGATCTGGCAGGTTCCAGAAAGGTGGGTGACGAACCCTTCAATGAAATCTTTCATCCCATCGCGGTTCGACTGCTGGAGAAGTGCGACGCGGTATTGCGAGTCGGAGGACCTTCGACTGGGGCAGACGAAATGGTGAGGGTCGGCCAGGATCTTGGTCTGAAAATCTACACCGCGCTTGCGGAGATCCCTTCGGTCGATTCACCAAGATGAGAACACTGACCGTCTGGACGCAGCGGTCTTCCAGCCGACCGTATTCGGTCCTCCGTCCGGATGCTTCGCGAGTGCTGGGCCATGGTCGCTGTATGATTCCAGTCACCCGCCGCGGGCGAATGGTTCGGCTCAGCGCGGCAGCAGTTCCGGAGGCAATGTGAACACACTTCTGCTCTTAATTCCTTATCTGCTGATGAGTTTGGTCTGGGTCCCGATCCGTGCTGAGACTCCGAAATCGCCTGCGGAATTGTTGCACCTTGGATTGTCTGCCATGGGAGGCGAGGACAAGATTCGGAGTCTTAAGGCCGTGCACTTGGAGGCGTCGATGGTGCGCAATATGCTGGAACAGTCCGAGCGCCCTGAAGGCCCCTACATCGTCGAAAATGATCAGGTGGAAGAATGGCGTGACCTTGAAAACAACGCCTGGAAACAAATCGCCAGGCTGCATGTTGCCATGCAACCGGAATTTGTGATGACGACTGTCGTATCCGAGGGCATAGCCGCTCGCAGCTTCAACGGCCAGCCGGTCCCGGGCTCCGGCGAGCAATTGCAAGATGCCGGAGAAGCGCTGGCGCTCAGCCCCGAGCGCCTGCTGATCACAGCACTCAATAGCTCTGACCTCCATCGGTTGCCTGATCTCACATTGCAGGGCGTGCCGCACCAGTTGGTGGAGTTCACGTGGCAGGCATCGCCGGTTCGCATTTATCTGAATGGGGATACTCATTTGCCCACGGCGGTGGAATGGGTCGCAGCCGATCCATACGGAATCTTTTGGAGTATCTGGGGAGATGTGACCACACGGGTCTACTACTCATTCTGGTGGCTGCAAAATGGGATCCACTATCCACTTCAAGCCGATATTGTTCGCAATGGTTTGCCCGATCGGACAGTAACGGTAGTCAAGCTGGATTTCAATCCATCCCTTGGAGCCGACGCGTTTCGGATCCCGGCCGAAACTCGGACCGCGTTTCTGGGAACGGAAAAAAGAACCATGGATGATCGCGCGCCGTCAGCAACCACAAGCGAACTTGCTCCCGGCATAATTTTCATCCCCGGCGCCTGGAACACTACGATTGTCCGGCAGGATGACGGACTGGTAATCCTAGAGGCTCCTATGTCCTCCGGCTACTCCGCAAAAGTGATCCAGATGGCGGAACGCAAGTTTCCTGGAGTCGGAATCAAGGCGGTGATCACGACGTCGGACTCATGGCCCCACATTGGTGGGTTGCGCGAGTACGTAGCGCGCGGGGTCCCCGTATACGTATTGGACAGGACGGTTCCCTTGATTGAACGCTTGCTGCGGGCTCCGCGAACGCGCTATCCAGACAGCTTGGCGCGGACCCCTCGCCACGCCGAGATCCGCCCCGTCTCCTCCAAAACCTGGATTGGTGCAGGGTCAAATCGGATTGCGATTTATCCCATTTATGGCGAGACCAGCGAACGGCAGATGATGGTCTATTTCCCCGAACACAGGCTGCTCTACGGCAGCGATCCCTTCCAGCAATTGGAGGACGGAAAATTGTTTTATCCACAGACGGTGTTTGAATTACAGAATGCGGTCGAACGGGAACATCTTACGGTCGAACACTTCTTCATGATGCACATCGGTCCGACTCCGTGGTCCAAGGTGCTCGAAACAGTCGCAGATGCTCAATGATGAGCTTCATCCACAAAGGGTTGAAGGCAGCTTAGCTTTGTATGTATCGATAATATCCCATTTTATGGCATTATAGGACAGTGAAATTAAGCCAATGGGCGAAAGAGCAGGGCCTGACCTACAAAG
>Ga0126373_10004392_pt1 | contig 10774 bp, 15 predicted proteins | sample PanSoiMetPlot_11_FD_92545 | JGI IMG/M metagenome (GOLD analysis project Ga0126373, IMG submission 92545) | Tropical forest soil microbial communities from Panama - MetaG Plot_11 | ecosystem: Environmental > Terrestrial > Soil > Tropical forest > Bulk soil | place: Panama | collected 2016-02-17
GCGCTGCAGATGCTCAACGGACACTCCATAGGCCACGGCGGTTACGTCTTCATGCTCGCCGACACCGCGTTCGCCTGCGCGTGCAACAGCGACGGTGTAATGACCGTCGCGTCCGGAGCGGACATCAACTTCCTCGCCCCGGTTCACGAAGGCGACGTGCTGGTGGCGACAGCAGCCGAGCGGGACCGATTCGGCCGCAGCGGCATCTACGACGTCACGGTCCGCCGCGGCGACGACGTCGTGGCAGAATTCCGCGGCCGCAGCAGAACGCTCGGCTAGCGCTGCCCCTGGGGCGCGACCTTCGTGAGAACGGGCAATTTCCCGCCGGGAACGCGCAACTTCGGGGCTAGTCCGGACACAAGCAGGACGTGACCATAGCTGCGAATACAGGCCACGGAGACGCGGCGCTCTGGCAGGCCGCGGCCGCGGGAGAGCACGCGGCCTTCGGGCAGCTGTTCGACCGGCACGCGACCGCTGTCTACAACTACCTTTACCGGCGTACTGCCGACTGGTCGGCCGCCGAGGACCTTACCGCCGCGGTGTTCCTGCATGCCTGGCGCCGTCGCGGCGAGGTGGTGCTGGACCGCGACTCGGCCCTGCCGTGGCTGCTCGGCGTCGCCAGGCTCCAGCTGCGGAACGCGACCCGCTCCCGAGCACGTTACTTAGCCGCGCTCAGCCGGGTGGGCCGTGAGGCTATGACAGCGGGTGGTCTAGCACCGTGCATGCGACGTGCCCGCAGGAGCGGCACTGCCAGGTCGCGCTGCAATTCCAGGTTCCGGCCGGAGTGCGTGCGAGCCACCACGAACCTCGGCAGCGTGCGGCTGACCGGGCTGACGTCCCGCATTGGGGGGCTGAGGTGGAATACGTCAAGTCACCACGCACAGAGCCGTGCACCCCTGACGGCCCAGTTCCCGCGCCGCCCAAAGTCGAGCCGCAGGCTGCTGAGCCCACGTCCATCTGGGATCTGCCAGGTCCCCGATGGCTGTGGCACGAAGTCGATGTCGACAGAGAAGCAGAAATGGGATGATAAATAATAACAAGTCATTGTCATCGCATTGTCGAATGCGCGTGGATTTGGCTCAGGGGGAACGATGATCAGAAGGTTCGGGCCGGTTCTTGCTGCAGGAGCTGCCTGCGCACTGCTCCTCGCCGGTTCAGCGTCAGCAGCAGCCACAAACCACCACTCGAAGCGGTTCGCGAGCTGCAGCGCAAGGGGCGGCAACGCGACCTGTGTTGCTAGTGGCACCACCTATCACCCGCTGCGGATTTTCGTGCACGTCCGCGCGCAGCCGCGTCAGCGAGTGACCGGTTCCTGGACCGTTGTCTGCAGCAAGGGACTGGGTTCGGGTAGCAAGAAAGGCAGTTTCGACAGCCGGGCGTGGCCGACACTAACCCGAAAGCTACGAATGAACTACCGCCACCCCGACATGTGTGTAGTGACCGCTGACGCGCAGCTCTCACGAAGCGGCAACACGATCCATGTCTGGCTGACCAGAGTGAAGTAACCTCAGCCCGAAAATGCAGTTCAGGCCCCGGTCGCTACGGCCGGGGCTTATTGCTTCCTGGCCTGGCTGATGATTGCGCCGATCGCGCCGTCAGCCACCTGATACTGGCGGGCCAGCTCGGCATATGTGACGCCACCCGCCTGGTATCGACGGACGATCTCGTCACGCTGACTCGGGCTGAGCTTCGGATGACGGCCACCGCCTACGCGAGCGAACCCAGCGAGATAACCATGGTGACTGCACACCGTGGTGCCGGGCACGATGGCGTGCTTGCATCGCGCCGAGCCGATCATCCGGGAGCACTGAGGCAGCCGTAGTGCGTATCGGCTAGAAGATCGCCTCGTCGGACTGGATCAGACACCCGCCTGTTTCCTGATCAGTGTGACCTTCTTGAGGACCGGGTCGGTGCCGATCTCCTTGTTCCAGATCCGCCGGATCGCGGCCTGGGCGACCTCATTCGGCACGCCCGAACTGGTCACCGCATCTAGCCAGCTGGGCTCGGTGACGGTGACCGGCTAGCCACCTACTTCCCGGCCGCGCGGCACGGCAGCGCAGCCAAGCCGATCTTGGCTGGACCGACTGAGCCGCACCGGCTAGATTCGGCCACGTGCTGCTCCGCAAGCTCCGCATGCCGCTCCGCAAGCTCGCCGTCCGGGTTTACCGGCGGCGGCTGCGCCGGCGGCTCTTCCGCGGGCCATTGCCGCGGCACGTCGGCCTGATTATGGACGGCAACCGGCGCTGGGCCAAGCAGGCCGGGCTGGCCAGCCCCAGCGACGGTCACCGGTACGGCGCGGAGCACATCCTGGACGTGCTGGCCTGGTGCCAGGCGGCGGACATCCGCCACGTCACGCTGTTCCTGTGCTCGGCGGAGAACCTGGCCCGGCGGGACGACGCCGAGGTAGCCGCCCTGATGGGGGTCATCGAACGGATCGTGCTCAGCGGTATCGCCACCCCCGACCCGGCGTGGCAGGTGCACGTCGCCGGACTGGTGGACATGCTGCCGGCCAGCACCGCCGACGCGCTTAAACGGGCCGCCGAGGCCACCCGTACCTGCGCCACTGACGCGCACGTCACGCTGTGCGTCGGCTACGGCGGACGACAGGAGATCGCCGAGGCCGTCCGGATGCTGCTCCTGGAGCAGGCGGCCGCGGGCGTCAGTCTGGCAGAGCTGGCTGGCACGATCGCGGAAGACGACATCGCCAGGAACCTGGCCGGTGACGGCCAGCCGGAGCCCGACCTGATCATCAGGACCAGCGGCGAGCAGCGTATGTCGAACTTCCTGCTCTGGCAGAGCACGGGCGCCTACCTGCATTTCTGTGACTGCTACTGGCCGGCCTTCACCGAGGTCGACTTCCTCAGGGCCTTGCGGGACTTCGCCAGGCGATCGTCAGCGGCGGACGACTGAGGATGCGCGTCGCGGTCTTTCTCGGCAGTTCAGTCGGTAACCGGCCCGGATACGCTGCGGCGGCTGCCGAGTTCGGTGCCAGCCTGGCGCAGGCAGGCGTCGGCATTGTCTACGGCGGCGCCAGCGTCGGGATGATGGGTGCGATGGCTAACGCGGCGCTCGCGGCTGGCGGCGAGGTCATCGGCGTGATTCCAGGCGGTTTGTTCGCGGCCGAGATCCCGCATCCGGGCCTGACCCGGATGGAGGTCGTCGGTAGCATGCACGAGCGTAAGGCACTGATGGCCGACCTCGCTGACGGCTTCGCCGCGCTGCCTGGCGGCCTCGGCACCCTGGACGAGCTGTTCGAGATCCTGACCTGGCAGCAAATCGGGCTGCATGCCAAGCCGGTCGCTCTCGTCGACGTCGACGGCTTCTGGGATCCGCTGACTGTGTTGCTAGACGAGCTCTCCGGGGCCGGCTTCGTGCCGGAAGTTACCCGCAACTCGCTGGTCCGGGTCCGCGATGCCGCCGAGTTCCTCGGCCTGCTGCGCTCGGCGGCACCGCCGCCGGTACAGGCCACCCCCGACGTGGAACCATGACCAGCCAGATCGAGGACAGCGCGCTCGACGATGGCGACGTCGGCGCTGAACTAGAGTTCATCAGCGCTGAGCGGCTGATCTTCTTCTCCGACGCAGTCGCGGCAAACCACTGGCGGTCGCATCACCGGCTCTTCAGGTACGTCAACCGGCTCGACTCGCGCATCATCTCGCTGAACATGGTCTGGCTACTGATGATCGTGATCATCCCGTTCGCTACCAGGCTGCTATCTGGCAGTGGCGGCTTCGGCGTCCGGTTCAGCCTCTATGCGATCATCCAGGTCCTCACCATGCTGACCTTCCTGCTGATGAGCCGGCACATCCGGGGGAGCGAGCTGCAGCGGCCAGGTGCCCCGCCGCCCAGCCCACGGGATGATGACGCATCGTTGCTGGCAATCGCGGCAATGTTCGCAATCTCCATCCCGGTCGCCTTCGTGACGCAGTGGGCTTTCGTCTTCTGGGTCGCTTCGTCTCCGGCTGCGAAAGCCGTCAGGCGATACCGCGCCCTCGATAGCGGCGCGGAAAACGCCGGGTAAACCCGGCAGCCGCCGGGCTCAGGGCGCAGCCCGGCCAGCAATTGCGTTGTCTGTGGTGACAGCATCCCGCTAGCCTCGTCGGGCCGGCTGGCCGGCGCATCGCCGCGCCCTCGCCGGAGCAGAGGAGCTCATGACTACCAGAACCGACGACGTCCCCGTTAGCTGGGACGAGCGCACGATCTTGACGACCATGCTGGACTACGCGCGCGACACTGTGCACGCCAAGTGCGCCGGTCTGACCGACGAGAACGCCCGGCTGGCACCGCTGCCCGGTTCCCCGCTGATGACTATCGCCGGACTGGTTAGCCATCTGCGCTGGGTAGAGGACGGGTGGATCGAGGAGACTCTGCTCGGCGGCGAGGTTCATGCGCCGTGGACCGATGAGGATCCCGACCGTGAGTGGCGAATCGCGGTCGACATGCCGCTGGAGCAGTTGCTCGCGGACTACCGGGCCAGCTGCGCCCGGCACCGCGACCTCGTCGCGTCACTTGACCTCGATACTCCGTCGAAAGGCGAACTAACCTGGCGGACCGAGCCGGTGACGATGCGGTGGATCCTGTTCCACCTGATCGAGGAGACCGCCAGGCACAACGGCCACATCGACATACTCCGCGAGCTGGCAGACGGAGCGAAGGGAACCTAACGGCCTGGCTGTCCGCCGGTCAGTGTGTGCGCTACTCGGGGATTTGGCTCGACAGGCAGAACGGGTGACCCGCCGGATCCAGCAGCACCCGCCACCGGTCAGGAGCGGGCTGAGTGGCCGGCAGAGTCGCACCGAGCCGGATAGCTTCGGCCTCCGCCTTATCAAGGTCGTCGACGGCGAGGTCCAGGTGCATCTGCTTTGGCACGGCCGGATCGGGCCAGCTCGGCTGGCGGTAGTTTTCGACGCGCACGGTCGCGAGCCAGCCGTGGTCAGTCTTGACCGCGCAGAATTCGTCGCTGGTGAAGGCGACCTCGCCGCCGACCAGCAGGGACCAGAACGCAGCGAGCGCAGACGGGTCTGAGCAATCCAGTGCAGTTGACGCCAATCGAGCTACCGGCATGACGCTGAGGCTACCGGAGCGGGCCGGAGCCCGGCCCACCGGTTGCGGCGACCGTAGTTGCGAGCAACAGCTGGGCGGTAGTCACCGGACCGACCCCGCCAGGCACGGGGGACAGGGCGCCGGCCACCTCAGTCACCGCGGCACCGGCATCACCGACCAGCCTGCCGTCGGCGGTGGTACTTGTGCCGACGTCAACGACGACCGCACCGGGCCGCACGTGCGCGGGAGTGATGATGCCCGGCCGCCCAGCGGCCGCGACAAGCACCTCGGCCTCACTGGTAACGCCCGCCAGGTCGGGAGTGCGCGAATGACAGATGGTTACCGTAGCGTCGCGGGCCAGCAATAGCTGTGCTACCGGTTTGCCTACGACGGTGGAGCGGCCCACGACGACGGCCCGGCGACCGGACAGCTCGACGTCGTGGAAGTCGAGCAGCCGCACGACAGCCTCGGCCGTAGCAGGGGTGAACGCGGGCAAGCCTGCAGTAAGCCGGCCTAGCGAAGCCGGGTTCGCACCATCGACATCCTTGGCCGGGTCGATAGCCTCGGCCAGCTCCGCAGCAATCGCACCCGCGGGGACCGGAGTTTGCAGGATGATGCCGTGCACCTTCGGGTCTGCAGACAGCCGGGCCAGCTCCATTGCAATCTGGCCGGGTGCCGCGCCCGCACCCAGGTCGGCGATCTCGCACTCGATCCCTGCCCTGGTCGCCGCGCCGCTGAGCGAGCGCACATACCACGCCGCTGACTCATCCTGCGTCGCCATCACGATCGCGAGCCGGACCGTGGTTCCGCCGTCAGCTGCCGCGGCAGCCGCGTCAGCAGCTCGGGCGCGCAGGCTGGCGGCGAGATCCTTACCGTCGAGCCGTCGCGCGGTCACCGCACCAGATCCGCGCGGACTGCCGAAGCCACCGCATCTGCCCGGGCCAGCAGCATGTCGACTCGCGCGAGCACTTCGCCATACCGCTCGCGAGCGGCGGTGTCAGTGATGCCGGCCATATTGGCTTCGACGAGGATCCGCGAAGTAGCTGCCGCCGCGCGGATAGCATCCGCAGCAGCGGCGAGGTCGCCGAGCACGGTACGGTTGCCGGCCGGCGCGAGGGCCTCGGCCAGGTCGAGCAGGCGAGCCGCAGCAGCGATCACTGCGGCCGGTGGCTCGGTCGCATGGACGAGTGCCGCGGCTATTGCCGCAGACCGGGCTCCCCGCTGCTCGTCAGTCTCCTTCGGGAGCGCGTAGGCAGCTGCTACCGCGCCGAATGCCGCTGCGTCCGCTGCGATGAGATCCGTGCACTCCGCACGCAGCTGGCCTGCCTCGCGAGTCACGCGCTCGGCGGTCTGCGCCACGGCCGCGTACTTGGGGCCGGTCGTGTACCGGGCGACCATCGCGAGCAGTGCCGCGGCCTGGGCACCATTCAGCGCTGCCACCGCACCGCCCGCTGGCGCGGCGGTCCTCGCGGCAAGCTTCTCGAGGAAGCTGCCTATCGTCTCATCGCGGGCTGTCCTCTCATCGCGCAAGAGGCGGTCTCCTGTTCGTCGGACTGATCTGTCAGCGTCGGCTCCGCGAAGGGCACTAGGAGCCAGCGGCGCAGTACTGCGGGCCTCAGTCCCCGACCGCTGCTTGGCCCTGCGCCACGGCATTCACAGTCAGCACGTGGTATCTGCGGTTCGCGCACGTCAGGCCGCTCAACGACAAGCGTACGGAAGTCGTCAGGCCAGGCGGATGGACGAGGATGCCGCTCACTTTGGTCTGGCGGCAGCCACGCGGGTACATCTTCGCGTTCGCCACGCTGACCTGCGCGATGGCGAATCCTTCAGGCGGAAGCGTGATCAGATGCTCGGTGCTGCCATGGTTTCTCCTGGCCGCCGATCCCACCTGTTCCGAGTAGTTCTCGCCGAAGAAGGCCACGTCGGGGAAGCCATGCAGCGTGCACGGGGCGAGCGACATGTTCATGAACTCGATCGGGTAGTGAGTCGCGCCGCGAGCAGCCCTGGCATGTTCGAGTACGACGCTCAGCTTGCCGGCCTTGCACGATGCCGGCCCGGCCGACGTGCTGGGCGTCGCCGATGGCGAAGCGAGTCCGGACGAAGAAGCCCGCACCGTGCTCCGGACCCCCGGGCCGGCTGACGCATTGCCCGTGCTGCAGCCGGCCAGGAGCAGGGCTGCTCCTGCAAGCAATACAGCCAGCAGCCGGCCGGCCCCGGTCGACGTATCCATGACAACTCCAGGCGAAGAGACCTGGACCAGCATGACAGCCCGATGCCATGACGGACAGCTCATACCGGCCAAGCCCAGCGCTAGTTGATCATTTCTATACCGATCCCGTATGACTTCAAGACGAACTCGGCGGCACCTTAACAACGACACCCTGCTGGTTTGGTGACCTCTGACGCCCGGTATGCGAAGTTTGCCCCTGACCAAATCAGCAGGGTGTCGCCAACACGGGTGCTCACTTTCGGAGACTTCTGCCATACTTCGTGCAGCGTCACTGAGACGAAAGGAGGCCGCCATGTCATACGTCAAACAGCGCGCCTCCGCCCGGCATCCCTGACTGACGCCCCGCCGTCGGCCGGCGCGCGCCTGAACCAAAGGGAAGCCACATGCTCACTATCCGCAGCATCACTGTCGATTGTGCTAATCCGTACAAGCAGGCGCTGTTCTGGAGCGAGGTCACCGGCTGGCGCGAAGATCCGGATGACCCGAACCACCCTGATGATCCGGCGGGCCGGATCGTCGAGGGCCACGGGATCAACCTGCTTTTCATCCCGGTGCCGGAGGGCAAAACCGTCAAAAATCGGATGCACCTTGACCTGATGCCGACGCAGCGCAGCCGGGACGAGGAAGTCACCCGGTTGCTCGGCATCGGCGCCAGCATGGTCGAGGACCACCGCGAGCCAGACGGGACCGGCTGGGTAACCCTCGCCGATCCGGAAGGCAACGAGTTCTGCGTCGAACGCAGCGACCAGGAGCGCAGCCGGGGCTGAAACCCTCGCGCAGCGATCCCTGCGGCGGTGCCCGGATGCGGGCACCGCCGCCTTGGGGCTGCGCTCGATGGCGTCGTCCCTGCTCGTGCCGTGCCCTCCGGAAGCCAGGACGTTCGGTCATCGGATCTTCCCGCCGGCGGACAGACCAGTGACGACCGCGGCACACGAACGGGACGATCGGATATAGTGATCGCGAAGGGGAGTAGTCCTTTCGCTGGCAGGCCGACATACCGGCGCGATGCGCGCCCGGCCCCCAGGCCACTGGAGGAGTGGCGGACGAGACCTTCGGCTGTTGAGTCAGATCCGGCCGAAGATGCTCCCAAACTGGGACTTCTCGGGCGGCCGAGCGTAAAGGACGCCTGTTCATGCCCCAGCTTGCAGTGATCGGCATCGCGTTCGCGGTGACGTTCCTTGCCGAGCTGCCGGACAAGTCGATGTTCGCCTCGCTGGTGCTGGCCACCAGGCATCGAGCTGGATGGGTATGGGCAGGAGCCGCGGCGGCATTCACGCTGCACATGGCGATCGCGGTCACGGCGGGCCAGCTTCTTACCCTGCTACCGCACCGGATCGTCGACTGGGTTGTGGCAGGGCTCTTCACAGCGGGAGCCGCATACCTGTGGTTCACCAGCTTCCGGCCCGGGCGCAAAGACGGGGAGGATGCAGCCCGGCAGGGCGGTGTGCCGCCGTCGTTCCTCCGCGTCGCCGCGACCAGCTTCACCCTCATCTTCGTGGCCGAGTGGGGTGACATCACGCAGCTCACGGCTGCGAACCTGGCAGCGCGGTACAACCCGGTGCTGGTCTTCGCCGGGGCGACCATTGGCCTGTGGGCTGTCGCCGCAATAGCGGTCAGCGTCGGCGCCAAGAGCCTCAGCCTGATCCCGATGGCCTGGGTCAACCGGATCACCGGGCTCATCCTGCTAGTGCTAGGCAGTTACGCCGCGTTCTCCGCAGTTACCGGCTAGCTGCCAAACCGAACAAGGCCTGGCATCTGGCTGTAAAAGTTTAGTAACTAGATAGTTTGCGTAGCTGTACATTGGAGCGATGAGACCACGATCCGTGGACTGGGCTGACCTTCAGGATCACGACGAGCAGGACAGCGGGGAAGGCCTACGCGAGCGGAAGAAGCGCCTGCTGCGGCAGCAGTTGAGTGACACAGCAACGGAGATGTTCCTCGAACGAGGCTTTGATGCCGTCAAGGTCGTCGAAGTGGCAGCAGCGTGCGACGTCTCCGAGAAGACCGTCTACAACTACTTCCCGACCAAGGAGTCGCTGATCCTCGACCGGTGGGAGGGCACGATGGCCGCCATCCGGACGGCCCTAGCCGACACCGGAGTGAGTCCGGTCGACGCGGTGCTGCGGATCCTGGCCGACGAGCTCGGCGCGCTGGCGGCCTGGCTCGCGACCCAACCGGACCTGGCCGGCGCGACTTCGTCGGTTCGCCGGTTCGGCGAGCTGATCGCGACGACCCCGGCGTTGCGCGCCTATCAGACTGGCACGCTGACCGAGTTGACCGCGGTCGCCGCCGAAACCCTGGCCGGGCGCTACGGCCTGAGCCCCGATGATCCGGAACCGCAGATCGCCGCTATCGCCCTGCTCGGGCTATGGCACATCCATTTTCGTGCACTGGGCAAGTATCTCGACGGCACTGCGACACCCGCTCAGGTTGAGCAGGCCGTCAGCCGCGAGGTCGAGCGAGCGGGCAAGCTCATCGCGGCCGGCCTGCGGACGCTGGGCTCGGAGGCGCGCGGCAGGTCTGCCGCTACCGCGCCGGCCTGAGTCAGCCGGCGGACCGCTGCTTGCCCTCATCACCGATGCTGGCGAGAACGGCAGGCAGCCCCTTGTCGAGCATCCAGCGCCGGACCGGCCTCAGGATCAGCTTCGACATCACAAAGCCTTCGGCACCCGGAAGCCGACATGGTCATAGCTGAAGCGCGTCCCGTCGCCGTGCGGCTCGATTCGGTAGGTCACCTGCGTGGTCTTGCCGACGAAGCGGAACCGGTTCCCAACCTCAGGGGAAAAGCCCTCAGGAGTCCCGCCGCGGCCGGTCGATGTCCAGAGCGGGACAAGTACGGGATCGGTCACCGCGCGCCACAGCTGGTCTGGCGAGTAAGCGCCCTCATGGCCCCACCCACGCGACTCGGCAGCACTTGACGGCCCGTTCACTGCCGTGACTGGATTGTGACGAAAGATGCTCGCGGAGGGACTGATCGTGGCTGAGACAACGTATGAGGCGCTGCGCCGTAAGTACGCGCAAGAGCGTGACAAGCGGTTGCGGCCCGACGGCAACGATCAGTACGTTCGGCTGACCGGCCAGTTCGGCCACTACCTGACCGACCCGTATACGGAGCGAGTCGAGCGCGAGCCCAAGCATGACCACGTCACCGTGGCGTTCGTTGGCGGGGGATTTGCCGGCCTGCTGACCGTCGCCCGCCTCAAGGATGCCGGGATCAACTCGGTACGCATCGTGGAGAAGGCCGGCGGATTCGGCGGCACCTGGTACTGGAACCGATATCCCGGCGCGCAGTGCGACACCGCCGCGCTGATCTACATGCCGTTGCTCGAGGAAACCGGGCACAGGCCGTCCGAACGCTACGCGCACGCCCCGGAAATCCTCGAGCACTGCGAGCGCATCGGCAAGCAGTACGGCCTGTACGAGGACGCACTCTTCCACACGCAGGTAACGGACCTGGAGTGGGACGCGCCCGGTCGCAGGTGGATCGTCCGGACCGACCGC
>Ga0126373_10004393_pt1 | contig 10773 bp, 10 predicted proteins | sample PanSoiMetPlot_11_FD_92545 | JGI IMG/M metagenome (GOLD analysis project Ga0126373, IMG submission 92545) | Tropical forest soil microbial communities from Panama - MetaG Plot_11 | ecosystem: Environmental > Terrestrial > Soil > Tropical forest > Bulk soil | place: Panama | collected 2016-02-17
CACACGCGCGGTTTGAAACTGGAACGGTCCGATGCTGGTCCAAGCGAGGGGTCCGAACACTGCAACCATGGGCACGTAGGCCGCTATCGAAGCCGTCACGAAGAGCGCAAAGAAACGCAGCGGATGCTGGCGTGCGTTTTCCGCCAATGTGCTCAGCGTGTCGCCGAATCCCGGCGCAAACGCGAAGATCGCCCCGGCCACCAGATCGAAGGCGAGGAGCAGCCAGATGAACCACGCCGGCCCAGTCGGCCAGTCACCCAACGAAAGCCAGTCGTGGAGGTAGCCCGCGACGCCGCGCCCTCCGGCTAGCAGGTAGGAGGGGTAGTAAGCCAACGGCGCGACGATCGCCGCCGCGAACAGGAACGGGATGCCCAAGCGCCTGAAACGATCGCGGAGGAAGGGCGCGTGTCCCTTACGCATCAGGCTCGGCCACACGAACAATCCCGACACGAAGAACATCAGCGCCATGAAGAAGGTGTCATTGAAGCTGACGAAAAGGGTGAGGAGCGCCGAATGCGCATGCGGGTCCACGACCGGGAACGCCCGCCATAGCATCGGGATTTTGAGCAGCGGCGCCCGCGAGGTTGGCACGCCCCAGAAATAGGCGACGGCGGAATGATGGGCGAGCACGAGGATGACAAGAAAGCCGCGCAGGTAGCCAATCGCTACGTTGTACCCGCGCCTTGCGGCATGCGCGATTGGTTCACCACCGACCTTGAGCGCGCCCGATGCGGGAATCACAACTGATGACGCCATGTCAAAGGCTCGAGGAGAGTCGCAATAACTTAATCGCCCGCTCGGGACAGGCTGAGACGCATAGACCGCAGGCGTGGCAATTTTGCGCGTCGACGGCGAATGCCTGGCGGTTTCCGTGGACCCAGGCTTTGAGTCGCACCCCCAGCGCCATCCCCTGCTTATCCCGGTTGCCTAGCTGGCGCATCTCGAAGACACCATACGGACAGACCTCCACGCAATCCTCTTTCCCTTCGCAGCGCGATCGGTCTATCACCGGGACAAACACGCCGGGTTCGTGCTTGCAATCGGAAGCTGAGGCGGCCATGCGATCCTCTGGCATCTACCGGAGCAATATTCGCGCCGCCCTAAAGGTTTGCCGTCTATAGCTTGAGAAGTCGATCTTCAGGGGTGGCAGGTGCAGGCTGCAGATTGCGCCGCAATTTTCCGATGACGTGCGGCGGACCTGGTGAGAAACCCCGACCCCCCAAGCGGCTCTCAAACGAATAGGCGTACCGTAACCCGACCTTTGCCAAGCTGGGTCGTTCAAGCCGCTAGTCCCTGTCACCACCGCGTCTGCAAGGTCCGCTAAGCCATGAGCATGATAACGAGTCCACCGCTGACGATCATGCCGCCGCCCAGCAATATCCGGTCGTCGGGAACCTGCCCGAACAGCGCCCACGAGATGATCTGCGAGACCACGAAGAACAGTGCGATATAAATTCCCATCAGCCGATTGAAATCGACCCCGCTCGTGTTGACGAGTACTCCATAAGCAAACAGCGTGATCGCACCGGCGGCCATCCAGTACTTCGGTCCCTCAAGTCCCATCCGGACGAGCGCGTCACCGCCGACTTCAAGTCCAGCGGCAAGCAACAGGACGATTAGCAATTTCAGGATCAAGCCCTTCCTCCTCCGCGTCGCACAGAATTCAGCATGCCTGTGAATCTATGCGACTTGAGGAATCTCGCACCAGCTGAAGTCTTGCGTTTTGCAACCCGAGCTCTAGTGGTGGCCGCCGCCGAAATGGCCGCCCGTGCCATGACCAAATCCTCCGCCTCCACCGAAACCATGCCCTCCCCCTCCACCATGACCACCGCCGCCACCAAAGCCACCGGCCTTACCTGGGCCGCCGCTCCCCGGTTTGGGGCTCTTAATTCCGCCTCCCTTATATCCACCGCCTCCGCCATATCCTCCGCTTCCTCCATATCCTCCGCTTCCGCCGTAGTAGCCCATTCCGTAGCCGTACCACGCACCCCATCCACCCCAAAAAAATGGCGAGGGTACCGCGCCATTGAACGCGCTCGCCATGAGTCCTTGTTGCGCGATGCTCTCCTCGGTCTCGTTTTGCTGGTATTGCGCGAGATCGTTTTGGTGCTGAAGGGCGAGCTCGTAGCGATCGGCTTCGGCCTGGTTTCCCTCAAAAAGGCACTGGCAATAGTCGGGGTCGTAGTACCAGAAGACCGTGCCGGAAGCGGTCTGGTATTGGTTCAATTTTAAGGTTGGAAGATTCTCCAGGTCTTCCGAGGGCGTATCGACCAGAACCTTGGTAAAGCCTGCATCCTCGAGCCTTGCTTCAGTGTCACGAACGGTTGCTTGATCGTTGGTCGCAGTCGCACAAGACCAGACCGTGCCGAGCAGGAGCACAAACAGCCCGAGCAGCGCGCGATGGGTCCGCACTTCCATCCCGACCTGATTTAAGGCTGGAAGCAGCCATGAACCAAGAGGTAATTTTCGGTGTCCGATCTCTTTCAGCGGTCGGCAGCACCACCTTAGTTAACTACGTTCACCGCAGCCTTGAGGTAGCTTCCGACAGACGCTCGTAACTCACTGTCATACATTGGTATTGTGCCCACATAGCGCTAGCGAACCGGGCTCTTGGACACCTGGGTGACCTGAGAACAGGCGAACGCGTCGAACAGGTCATGGAGGCGGAGACTGTGTACCGTGCGCCTTTTGGTGAACCGAGTTGACATTCACGACAGGCGGGACGGCCGGACCTTAAGCCCGGCCGTCCCCACGAGTAGCGAGCTACCCCTACCGGTGGCCGTCACGGAACCAGGGTCTGGTCAAACGCGATGCGCTTGCCCTGGATACCGAAATCTCCTTGAAAGAGAACGGCCGCGCTCGAATTGAAGGGATCCATCCCGGCCACCAACTTCACGTGGCATTTCGACTGGAATGAATTACCGTCTCTAGCCAGATCTATGTTGCAAGCATAAAAGCCGGAGGTGCCGTCGGGTTGCCCTTCCGTTGCCTCACTCCCTTCGCCGTTCGAGTTCACATCCTGGAAATTGAAGAACGGGTGCACCAGTCCGTAGGTGTTACCCTGAAGTTGCTTCCAGGTCCCAAGGCAGACGTTGCCGGTCAGAGTTGGTGCAGTATCGTTTTCGATTTCCGTTTGATCATCGTGGTACTGCTCAAACTGGAATGTGCCGCTGGGGTTACCGTTTGTGTCAGTGTAGGTGTCCTCCCACAGGCCGATAAGCTTCTGACCCTTTCCATTCTTGGCCATAGGCGCAGCCATTCCCTGCGGCATGGCCGCCCAACTCGCTGCCTTTGACTCGGCCGTGCTGTTACTAAAGGCAATCGGGGGTGGAGCGCATCCCGCTCTCACCGGAGCCGGCATACCAAGCACCATCGCGAGTGCCGGCAGGCCGGCTACCAAGGGTGCAAACTTGAATCGCCCAACGATTCTTCCCGCCATCATGTGTTTTCCCCTCCGAGTGTTTCGCCCGGTGGAATTGCCGGGCGCTTCTACCCAAAGAGGTGTGAAAAATTCGAGTACGTTGTACCCTCGGAGGGGAACAAATGAAGCTGGCGCGAGGGCTTCGCGGCGTTCAGAACTGCCAGCTAACCGGATGGTCGCGGTCGAAGTGATAACAGCAGAAGTAGCCGGTCGACACCGCGGTGCTCAGATGGCGGCCCAACTCGGGATCCATTGCACGAATCTGTTGGATGGCCGCCTTGATCCCCTTGGTCACCGCTACTCGCGCGCGTTCCGCATCGGTCGAAGCACGCCGTGAGCGGCCGCCAAGGCCCACCGCGCCGGCCAGATACGATTCGAGCTCCTCGATTTCGGCACGAGCCTTCGTGGCACGTCCCTCGTCATTGAAGCGTTCAGCCTCTTCCAGGTCCTCGCGCAGCTCTCCGATGCGATGGCGGTAATCCAACCGCGCTGTCGAGTCGAGAATCTCGTCTGCTCCGGCGCGACCATTCATCTCCGCACCGCCGGTCAGGACCAGTGCATGGATTTCGCGCTCCGGGTATCGGAGCAGTTGCGCGATGTAGCCGAGTCCCTTGGAATTCTTAAGCCGCAGAAGCTTGTCACCATAACGAATGGTCCAGAAGTCTCGCTCGCGGCGGAACAATGCCTCACCCGGTATGCTGTTGCCCGGTGTTGCAACAGGGCTCGCTACGCGTTCGGCCCTGACGCGATCGATCCAGGGCTGGCCCGCGCCAATCCCTCGGTAGATTTCGATCGCTTGGTCAAACTTCTCCGACGCGGCCGTGGTTTCACCTCTTGTGGCAAGGACTCTACCCCAGCAATAAAGTGCCTCGGCCTCTTCGAAGGGAAGCTGATATCGAATGAAGATCTCGATCGCTCGCCGGAACTCGGTCTCGGCGCCGGTCATCTCGCCACGGGCGGCTGCGATCATCGCCTCAGCCATGCAAACATTACCGGCCAGCCCTCTCCAGTCCTCGCCAGCGGATAGAATCTCGCGGCAGCGCATCAGCACGCTCTCGGCCTCGTCTGGTTGGTTCATCTCCGCACACACTGAAGCCAGCTGCGGTCTGATTTGCATTTCGATATGGGGATCATGAGGCGCGAGTTCGAGCGCCTCCTGCTCCAGTGCCTTCGCGCGCACCAGATCCCCCCGAAAGCGCTCGGCCCGACTCTGAGCACCCAGGCAGTGAGCGGCGCTGTGTTGATTCTCCTGGGCTCGGAAGGTTCTTACCGATTGAGCCAAGCGGTCGGAGGCTTCCTGCCAGTCCCCTTCTGCCCGACAAAAGGAGGCGCGGGAAGAGTCAGCGAGGGTGGATTCGAAGGTGAAACCACGACCATGGACTTCCATGAATGCCGCGGTTTTGAGAAACATTTCATGTGCCTGCGCGATCTTTCCGGCCATCAAAGAGCGTTTCACCAGACGGTCGTCGATTTGGATAAGGGTTGACCAACGGTTGGCAACTCCCGGACGAGAGCGTTCGGAGAGCAAAATGTCGATGCCCTTCAAAGGATCCCAGACTTCACCCATTATGTTGTCGATCGCCATCGAGACTAGCGACGTCAGTTCCGGGCTACCCAATTCGATTGCTTTCAACAAAGCCCTCTGCAACAGACCCAATCCTTCCTCCAGACTACCGATATAGAAAAGCATCTGAGCAAAAGCAGAGGTTGCTTGAACCCATCTCGTCGGGCTCCCAATCTTTTCGGCCAACTCCATGGCCAGTTGCGACCAATGGAGCCCGTCCTCGTATTTGCCAAGAAAGTAGCAGGTGTCTGACATTGCGACGTAGAGCGCCGCCAGCGTCTCGTCCTCTTCTTTTCTAACCAGAAGGCTTTCGGCTCTCTTGAGATATGCCAGGGCACTCGGGAGGCTGACGTCGAAACGAACTGAAGAACCCAAGCGGATCAAGACGCGCGCGGCTGAGGAAACTTCTCCAACCTCTTCATACAGCTTAGCCGCGGATTCGAGATTTTTTTTTGCCTCGGAAGAGGTTTGATTGATGTTGTCGATCGCGATGCCGAGACTATCCAGGATAGAGGCGCGTCGCAGCGCACTCTGGTTCGATTTTTCCGCAAGGTCTTTAGCCGTGGCAAGGTGCGATATCTCCTGCTCGTACGCATAGATTGAGCGAGCCGCGGCTGCCGCTCGAATCGAATAGTCAATTGCCCGCTCATCGTGCCCAGCTAGCTGACAATGGTGCGCCAGTTGAGCTAGATACACACTGTCGGCGCCCTGAAGCTCCTCAAGCGCCGTCGCGATCGCGCGATGCAGCCGCACACGTTCGCCGCCGGTACGCTCTCGGGACAGAACCTCGCGGAGCAGCGGATGGGCGAAGCGGCACAGTGACTTCCCCACGGAACTCGCGATACCCACCTCCCGCGCACTGCTGATAAGCTCGGCGACTCGCTCAGGTGCCGTCGCGGTCGCCTTCCCGAGCAGTCCAGGCTCGAACTCCAGGCCTATAAGCGCTGCGGTGGTAAGCAGGGTGCGCGCCTCGGGCGAGAGCAGACCGAGCCAGCGCTGGATCGCCGCGCGCACCTCGTCGGGAAGTTGGTAGTTCTCCAGGGCTATCGGGCGAGCGCTCCTAAACCTGCCTTCTGCAGCCAGAACCCGAATAATTCCATCGACAAAGAGCGGGTTACCCGCGGTCGTGCGGCAGAGAGCCGCCACGAACTCCGAGTCCGCCGCACGCTGCGCCCGCACTTCCACCATCCGCCCCACTTCGTCCTCGGCCAGTCCCGCCAGCCGAAAGTGGGTCGCATCGCGCAGGATATCCGGGATGATCGCGGCACGCTCCGGCGAATGGCGCATCTCGGCATCTCGATACGTGCCGACGATGATGAGATTTGCGTCGTGTGCCACCCGCGCCACGAACTTGAGCAGCTGCAGAGAGGCCAGGTCCGCTTCGTGCAGGTCATCGAGCACCAACATCATCGGCTTCACAGACGCCGAGTCTCTCAGGAGCCTCGCTACCGCATCGAAGAGGCGAAAGCGTAATTGCTCGGGGTCGCCCGTCTCCGGCCGGGGCGCCTCCGCCCCCAGTTCCGGAAGCATCCGGACAATGTCGGCGGGCAAGGTGCGCGAGTACTGACTTCGGGCGTCCGCGATTATCCGGCGAAGGACCTGAATCCACGGCCAGTAAGCAGGAGCACCACTGTCCTCGAAGCATCGACCCCAATGCACCCGCATGCCGCGAGAGGCCGCATGGATGGCTGTCTCATCAGCCAGCCGGGTCTTGCCGATCCCTGGCTCGCCGCTGAGACACAGTACCTTGCCGCGCCCGGCGAGCGCCGCGCTGACCGCGGCACCGATTTCGCCAAGTTCGTGCTGTCGGCCTACGAATAGATTGGCGGATTCATCCAAGGCGAGCCCGCCGCTGGGAAGTAGCCGCGCACCGTCAGGTGCCTGGCGATCTTCGTGGCTTGGCAATCGCAAACTCCCCCAGTCAGCGGCCTGTGGATGACGACGCGAATTCTTCGCAGAATTTCGCTCTCCAGGATTTCAGCTCCACAAATCGAGCAACGCATCGCGTCCCCTCGCGGCCCACCCTTCCCGAGCCGGCGGACCCGCAGCTCGGAAGCCGGAACCGACAGCCCTACACAGTTGTTCCGATCGTTTCCTTGACGCTCAGCTCTCTAGACAAAAGAGCAATTCCGCTGCGGAGTCGCTTCGTTGCAAAATCTGGACCCCCCCTGCGATCGCGGATCAATTCCAGGTAGGATTAGACCCCGTGGAAATGCTCACAGGTGGTTCGGAAATGTGGGGAGATCCAGGGCGATGCGTAACGCCACGTCCCGCCGCTTGAATGCCGAGCCGTTGGCGTCCGCCCTATCGTGGACTTTTTCCCTTCTTGCTGGGGACTACTGCCACACCCTTGCACTTGCGGTGCAGACTCGCATTAAGTTCTGAAGAACTAAGCTTCCACTCAAATTTCGGCATATCCCCCTTTCCATCGATTGAATGAGAGAACCACCAAGACAAGAAAGACCGGGCCCCGGTTTGGAATCGAAATACAAACCGAAAAGCGCGATGGGTCCGCACTCCATCCCGGCCTGATTTTAAGGCGGAAAGCAGCTCCCGAACCAAGAGGTCATTTTCGGTCCGTAGTCACTTTCAGTGAACAAGAGCCAAGAGACCAGCGGGGAAACGTGATGGGGCGGGCTTGGAGCTAGTCAAGTACAAGCTGCATTACCCGAGGGCCAAAACGAAGGGACAAGACCAACCCACAAGGGGGTAGCTCTACTTCGACGATCCAGCCCGTGAGCCGCTGCAGTCCTTTGGCGCGGTGAAGGGATGACCCTTGCAGACCTCCTTCCAGTTTCCGGTGCGACTCAAAGTTGTCCACGCGAAGCTGGTGGTCTTCGGTCCCTCGCGGCGGCCTGGGTAGCGCGATGGCTCGGTTCGTGCTGTGCAATACGTTCAGATTACAAATCATTCGGAACCAATGCGGAACAGGGCGAATGACAGAGGCTGCCTCCTGAAAGCGTTCGTTCAGCGCCATCGTCGCCTATCCGCTCCTTCAATTTGATGGTTGGACCCTGAGGAGAATTCCAATGCCGGCACCGCGAAAACCCAGGAAGAAGTCACCACTAGTGGCTACCACTGTCTCGGCTTGGGAAGTCGACCCCGGAGACGGGGTCAGATTGACTCGCCAAGCGCCGGACGTGTCGAAAAGACCCTTGGCATTTTCGTTTCCAAGGCCAGCATCGCCACCAAACATGTACCAACCGGGAACCCCGGAATTTCGCTATTGGACCGCGGCCGAAGCGCTCAGGCGTGGCGCCGACTATTGGGCCACTCGAGTGCCACTGTCGAAATGGGAGGTCGGCGCAGTACTAAAGGTGTTGCTCGATGAAGGAGCTGATCTGAACGCTTACTACGATCGCAAAGCCCTCAACTTCTTCCACGGTCCTTCGCCGACCGGCACAGTCTACTCGGGCGAGAGCCCCGATATCGTCTGCCACGAGATGGGCCACGCAGTACTCGATTCCTTCAAGCCTCGGCTTTGGGGAGCCGCCAGCCACGAAGTCGCGGCGTTCCACGAATCATTCGCGGACATCAGTGCCATCATGTCCGCATTGCAGCTGCCCAGTCTTCGCTCGGCGATACTGGTAGACACGGGAGGGCATTTGTATCGCAGCTCTCGTCTTTCGCGCCTCGCCGAGCAGCTCGGCGCCGCGATTCGAGCACAGTCCCCTGACGCCGTCGATCCGGACTGCCTGCGCAACGCTGTCAACTCGTTTACGTACCAAGACCCGATAAACTTGCCCCAAGGCGCCCCAGCCTCGCAGCTCTCCTCAGAGCCTCATTCCTTCTCGCGCGTCTTTACCGGCGCTTTCTTCGAAGCGCTGGGAAGTCTGTTGGCGGCGGTTGGGGCTAGTCCCAGCGCTCCCACCGAACAGGAGCTGGCTTCGGTGTCCAACGATCTCGCAGGAATTCTGGTGGCTGGCATCAAGGCCGCGCCGGTCGTTTCGAACTGGTACGCACAGGTTGCTGCGGCAATGGTGCAAGCCGCTGGAGCGGTGAATAGCAAGTATCCACCGATTCTTAAGGGTGTCTTCGTTCGACGGTCAATTCTTTCTTTACAATCCGCCAGCAGTCTCACAGCCTTCGGACCATCGATCGCGGCATTCGCGGCACGCATCCCGAAGGAGGAGCAGGGAGCTCTGGCGCGCGCAGCCCTACCCGCCGCACAATACGGACTCGACATGCCGCTTCTTGTCGAAACCCCTTCTCACCCGCGCGCTTTTCTTGCTACGGCGGCGGCTGCCGATGCGACCCCGATTGAACCTGCCAATGCGGTAACCGCAGCGCGGGCATTCGTCGATGATCTCTTCCGCAGAGGACGCGTCGACTACGGAAAGGTCGGTCGTCCTGAGGCTCGTCTGGAGCATGGGCGTCGTCTCCGCAGCCATCGGCTGGTCGAGGAGGCGGTCGGTATCAGACTTGAGCGCGTCCTGTTTGACTGCTCAGGCCATGCGATCGAACATGCCTAGTAGAGAGGAGCGGACGGACCACTGGCGAATTTATGCGGTCCAAGAAACCCGACAAAGAGGACCTCATAGTCCCGGAGACCGCCGAAGCAATAGACTTTGTGAAGGCGCTGGTCGCGCGCGGAGAGGCCGCCAAAGTTAATTCCGACGGTTCTCTACCGCCGGGTGCCACCCATGAAATAGTGGGACTGACGAAGAACGGCCTGCCGATTTTGCGACGGCGCCGCTATTCTGGGATTGTCTAGTCGCCGACAGAGTTGCAGCTTTCCCCTCTTTTGCCAGGCGCTGACCGGAATCGTCTCACCAATCGTTTTCATCTCCCCGTTTGAGATCGCGATCGTCAACTGCCTCTCGACAGGATTGACGCAATAATGAGCAGCCCCGTCCGTTTGCGGCCGGAGCGGCGCGAGGGGTTATCGAGCAGCGGAGGCGCTGGAAGCCTGTATGCGAGCGCGTGCCAGCAGGAGCGCTTCTTCCGCCGCAGTGTAGCCCGCGTCGTAGAAGCTGATGGTTGCCATCTTCTGATTCGCCGCGCGCTCTTCGTCCTCGGCCTGCGCTCGATTGATCGAAGCTGGAGTCTGGGCGCCGCCGGCCAGCACCGTCATGGCGCCGTCCTTCACCTCGGTGAGCCCGCCCGAGATCACCCAGGTTTCGACGCTGCCATCGTCTTTTTCGACCTTGAGCAGACCGGGCGTGAGCGAAGTGATGAAGTCGATGTGATTAGCAAGCACGCCGAATTCGCCGCGCGGGCCGGTCGCCGTCACCTGCCGGGCGCGTCCCTCAAAGACGACCCCGGTCGGCGTGACCACCCTGAGTGGAAAATTCTCTGCCAACTAGACCGCTCCCACCGGATCAGCCTTCGCGCGCCAGGCGCTCGGCCTTTTCGCGCGCATCGTCGATCGTGCCGACCAGCAGAAACGCCTGCTCGGGCAGATCGTCGCAGTGGCCGTCGAGAATTTCCTTGAAGCCGCGCACCGTTTCCTGGCGGGGCACGTACTTGCCCGGCAAGTTGGTGAACGGTTCGGCCACGAACATCGCCTGCGACAGAAAGCGCTCCACCCGTCGCGCGCGCGCCACCACCAGCTTGTCCTCCGCGGAGAGTTCCTCCATCCCCAGAATCGCAATGATGTCCTGGAGGTCCTTGTAGCGCTGCAGGATGGCCTGGACGCGGCGCGCCACCGTGTAGTGTTCCTCACCGACCACCTGCGCATCGAGAATTCGAGAGGTCGAGGTGAGCGGATCGACCGCCGGAAAGATCGCTTTCTCGAAAATTTTGCGATCGAGCGTGGTGACCGCATCGAGGTGCGTGAAGGTCGTGG
>Ga0126373_10004394_pt1 | contig 10773 bp, 12 predicted proteins | sample PanSoiMetPlot_11_FD_92545 | JGI IMG/M metagenome (GOLD analysis project Ga0126373, IMG submission 92545) | Tropical forest soil microbial communities from Panama - MetaG Plot_11 | ecosystem: Environmental > Terrestrial > Soil > Tropical forest > Bulk soil | place: Panama | collected 2016-02-17
ACCGGTTCCGAGCTTTCCCGCGTGCGAACCGAACTCAAGGGACGGCGAGTACTCGCGGCCATTCCGCCACATCCAGTACAAGCGAGCCCCCATCCTTCGTCCCATCGCTACGTTGGCAATGTTCCGTTGCCGGCGCATGGCTAGGTGTCGATAGCGGCGTCGCCAGTCCGCATTACAACGTACGGCGGCCTGTGCTGCCTCCACCAACAAGAAACGCGAAAAGCCACGTCAGACGCATCTGCTTTTGCGGGCCGCAGGCCGTAAAGGACACGGTCGAAAATCGTGCCGCCGATTGCCGCCTGAGTTTAGTAATTCGCCACCGACAGTTCCAATTCCGGGCTCTTGCGGTAGTGCAAAAGAAGGTCCTCGCGTCCGGCGAGAATGGGTCAATTGCAACAATTTGTCTTCCGAAGGCGATCGAGTCTTCGAGCGTGAACATCAACACCTACGAGACGCTACTGATTCAGGACAGGAATGTCTTTTGATGGTGGCGGTTTCGGCAGCGATCGAAGGAAGGTGTATATGTCTGCGAGCTCCGCGTCCGAGAGCACTTTCACAGGGTAGGGAGGCATCTGGTTGGTTGGCTGACGAACATAACTCACAAAAGACGCGAAGGGGATTTCTGGGGGTCCGAGTCGTGAGCCTCCGGTGGATACCGACCCCTGTCCTTCCCCATTGTGGCACTCATAACATCCGAAAGCTGCATAAAGCCGTTGGCCGTTTTTGGCGCTTGCGGACGAGGGAATCTCTGCGTTTGCGGATAGCCCCATTGACTGTAGGAACGCGTAGAGATCCGCCAGCTGTGAATCTGAAATCTCATGGCTCGAAAATGGGGGCATCTGGCCCGCAGGTCTTCGGACGAACCGCTTGAAAGCGAAAAGCGAAAGCCGACTCGGAGAGATTTGTGGCGCGGCGCCTTGCTTTTCAGTTCGCGTCCGCCCTTGCCCTTCACTGCCATGGCACTTTTGGCAACCCTGATTTTCGAATATTTGCTTTCCATTCTCGATATTTCGGGCGAAAGTGGCGTCGGATTTGTGCGAAGGGTTTGACGCTTGGGCCAGAATCGGACGTCCGGAGATCAAAATGACCGTCAAAGTCAGCAGGAAGAGGCTACCTCCGATAGCAAATAGCGGTTTCCTTCGCGAGCAGCGGTCACACTCCGCCTCGTGCGATTTCATTTTGGAAGAGCGATGACAAGTTGATGTCTTCATTCGGGACCTTCTATCGCGGCTGGGTGTGAACGTCAATCAGCGCAGGTTCCCCGCGCTTGACGACGTCGATAGCACGCCGAATAGCCGCCCCGAGATCCTTTGGATCGGAGATCGGTCCTTCCCCATGCATACCCATACTCTGTGCGAGCTTGGCATAGTCGATGCCAGGGTCGTCGATAGTGGTGCCTATCCAGGCGCGGTCAATCCCCCGGCTGTGGCGGTTAGCCATGATTTGCACCTGCATGACCTCCTGATGATACGCACGGTTGTTGTGCATGATGCTCAGAAGGGGAATGCGGTGATGCGCCGCCGTCCACAGAACTCCCGGCGCATCAGATCGCCGTCGCACTGGATGTTGACGGACAGCCGGCCGTGCTTCCGATTGGCAAGGGCTGCACCAACAGCGGCCGGCGCACCGTAGCCAATGCCGTAGCCGCCTGAGGTGCCGATGAATTGATAATACTTGTCAAAAGACCAAAGTCGCTGGGGCCAGCTACTCACAAAAAAAGTATCCGATACTAAGGACCAGTCCTCGTCTTTAATCTGTGCCCAGAGCTCAGATGACAGGCGGGCCGTACTAATCGGGCTCGCGTCCCAAGCAAAAGCGGCAGCGTCTCGCGCCTGTTGTAGAGCTTCCTTGTGTGCGGCAGCGAACTTGTCGCCTCGATCTCGAAGGGTCGCTTTGCGATTGCCGCTGAGCTGTAGTTTGACGGATTCGGTGAGCGAAGGTAGGGTCGCCTCAGCATCCGCAGCGATGTCAACATGGAGCTCGGTGAATCGCTGAAAGTCCTGGTAATTGCTTTTGATAAATAATGCTCCCGCGCTAATGCTAATGAGTTTGGCGTCCGTCTTCGTGATTGGCCGGGAGGTTCGTTGAACCTGGTCACGAACTAAATGGGTTGCGCCCCAGAAGTCGCTTAACTCCAGGCCGAGGATGACGTCCGCGTCGGCGATGAGTTCGCTGTAACGTTCGGATTGGTTCAGAGGATGGCGGGTGGGAAAGTTCATCCGCCCCCCTACGTCGAGCACCGGCGCCTGCAGGGTCTCGGCGAGTTCGATGAGTCGCGCCATACCGGCTGGTGTGCGTGCGGCACGGTCGACGACTAAGATCGGATTCTCGGCGTCAGCCAGAAGTCGCGCTGCCTCAGTAACAGAACCGGAATCGCCTTGGGGCGGCGAGGCCAGAACGAGATTGGGCAGGGGTGACGAAGCGGTCTCTGAAATTGGGTTTTCCTGCAGTTCTGCGTCTGCCACCAAGAGCACCGGCATCATCGGAGGTGTCATGGCAATCTTGTAAGCGCGCACGGCAGACTCGGCGAAGTGGGGCAAGGACGTCGGAAGGTCGTCCCATTTCACGTAATCGCGGACCATGGCGGCCGCATCTTGAACGCTGTGAGCCCATTCCACGGGCGGAATTCTTTTCGTAGCATCAATAATGTTGCCGCCAATGATGTAAACCGGGACACGGTCGCAGTACGCGTTGTAGATAGCCATTGCGGCGTGTTGAAAGCCAACCGTACCGTGCGCGAGCGCCACCAGCGGTTTCCCTTCAATCTTGGCGTAACCGTGAGCCATCGCCACCGACGACTCTTCGTGGAGACACGTAATGAATTCAGGGCTATGATTCCCCCCGTAGTTGATGATCGATTCCTGGAGTCCTCGGAAGCTTGAGCCTGGATTCGCGCATATATACTCGATACCCAGTGACTTGATGACATCGACCATGAAATCAGATCCGGTACGATTGGCAGTTAGCACCTCCGCGCTGGACGGCGTACCTACTTCAGCTGTCCGCGACATTGCGGGCGGGGTACCCGGCGGACGTACGGGTGTCGGTTCGCTTCCTGGCGCTTCAGACGCCGCAGCAAGGACCGCCGCACCTACCGCAGCATTCCTCAGAAAATCGCGGCGGTTCACTAATGTTTTCCTAGGCTTTGCCATCGTTTGCACCCTGATAAGTTCCGCTAACCGGCAATCTCTAACAGCGTCGGCTCTGTCAAGTTCTTTTTGGTTTTTTTCTGTCCTTTTTTTGATTTTCTTCTGTTTTTTGGCGCACTGCCACATTCACTCCGAAGAGTGGTCTTATTTGTTCCGTTAAACTCCACTTCGACGACCACGGCTCGAAAGACTACGCGAACGATCAGTTTCAGTCCGACCCTTTCATCTCTTCGCGATCTATACCTCGAGTCGCGGTGCAGGCGCGTGTCTTCGGCTTTATACTCGACACCCATCCTGCCCCCGCCGAGTTTCTCAAGGATGCAATAGTGGGAGATGGTCTTGCCGATGACCAAGTCGAAATCCGTCATTGTTACCGTCATCTTAGGGTTCAGACGGTTGGCAAGTCAACGAATCCGTGCGGTTTGTGTTTTGGCGACAAACTGAGCACTAGATCCTGGAACTATTAGGCGGAACGCGGATGTTTTGCGAGCTCAGCGATCCTCAACCCTCGCCACGATTTTCTTTGATCACCGTGCGTGCGTCCTTGTCCTCTCGTAGCCCAGCGAACTTTGAATGCTGTAGATGGTCGACTTACGCTTCACAATGCAGCTTCTCATGGCGTGAGCCAGCAAATCACGGGCCGAAAGATTCAATTAAGCGCTCTCCTTCGGAATTACGGGACGTATTTTGGAGGCGCGTCAGGCCGCAGGAGAGTTTTCATGAATGACAGACTACTGAACGACCAAAGTCAAGTTGGTAACGTGGGTTAGCGTCGTCGAACCAGAGGTGAAACTGCCTGATACGGATAGCGTGTAGGCTCCTGCACGGGTCCCTGGATTCCCGCCCCCTCCCTGTGAACTTCCGCTGCCACATGAGGCTAATGTGAGTGCGGCGCAAAGCACCAGGGCAAGCAGTGACACCGTGGCCGACGAGATGTGGTGCTCTGCACGCTGCTTAATTAGGCCAGCCATCATCGTCAGCCACAAAAACAGCAAGACCAGGAGCAGCGGGCTGTAATTAGGTGGGAGCTGCGGGCCTGCTCTCGGGAACCCGGGAGAAACGAGTGAAGAGGCGACCGTCTTCACAGTGACCGCCACAGGAGAAGAAGTCGATCCGTTTAAGGTGACGGAGCTCGGTGTGACGCTACAGGTTGAGAGGGCGGGGGCACCTGCGCAGGAGATGGATACAGTTTGGCTGAAACCACCTCCTGGCAAAATGGAAACCGTATAAGAAGCAGTCTGACCCGCCACGACAGTTGCAGTCGGTGCTGGAGCCCCAACGGCGAAATCCTGTCCCGTCCCAGCGAGAGCCACCGTCTGTGAGTTTCCAGTGGCGTTATCGGAAATTATTAGGGTACCTGTTCTTGCGCCGCTGACAGTCGGGTCAAAGAAAACACCAATCGCGCAGCTCACGCCCACACCGAGACTGCTTCCACAGGCACTGAGCGAGGCAAAGTCCGCAGGAGTCGTCGTGACGCTACTTATGTTGAGAGGGACGGTTCCTACGTTTGTTAGAGTAACGGACTGAGGAAGGCTGCTAGTTCCAACGTATTGGTTTGCGAAAGTAATGGTGGAGGGTGAAAAATTGGCAACTGGGGCCAGACCAATCCCTGCGAGCGACGCAATTTGCGGGCTAACCGCAGCGTTGTCAGCGACCACGACGGAAGCATTGCGGGCACCTGCCGCGGCAGGCGTAAAAGTGACGCTGATCGAACAGCTTCCTCCAGATGCGAGACTGCTTGAACTTGAGGGACAATTGTTCGTTTGAGAGAAGTCACTGCTATTGGTGCCGCTGATGACGATGCTGGAGAGTGTAAGTGAGGCGGTCCCAGTGTTTGTCAGAGTTAACATTTGGGCCGCGCTGCTGCTCCCCACGGGCGCGCTGTTGAAGCTGATGCTCGTCGGTGAAAGAGATGCTATGGGTGCCAGACCGGCACCACCCAGCAACACGGCTTGTGAACTGCCGGTTGCGTTGTCCGCAATCGTAAGAGATGCGCTTCGATTTCCAATCGCTAGCGGAGTGAAACTTACTTCGATGGTGCAACTCGCCCCTACTGCCACGGAACTGCTGCACGTGTTGGTCTGCGCAAAATCGGTGTTATTTGTTCCGGCCACTACAATACTGGCGATGGAGAGCGCCGCGTAACCTTTATTGGTCAAGGTTACTTGTTGCGATGCACTGGTCGTACCGACAGGCTGATTGGGGAACGTCAAGGTCGATGGTGACAAGGACACGACAGGGGCGGGGGCAATCCCAGTGCCGGTGATGCTTACAATCTGTGGACTCCCGGCAGCGTCATCTGTAATCGCGAGAGATGCACTGCGATTTCCGACCGTGCTGGGTGTGAAGATTATACTGGTCGCGCACCGCAATCCGGGCGCCAGACTGCTGCCGCAAGTGTTAGACTGACTAAAGTCGCCGGCATTCGTCCCCGTGATGGCGATACTCTTGAAGTTGAGCACGTTGGGTTGATTGTTTGCCAGCGTCACACTCTGAGCCGCGCTGCTTATATCTGTTGTTTGGTTGCCAAAGGCAATCGTTGCCGTTGATAGGGAAATCGCGGGTACGTCATACAGATCAGCGCTAGCCAGGACTGTCCCGTTATAGTCGGTGATCCCACCCGCTATCAGCACCTTTCCGTTGATTAATAGCGCCGCACCTGGAACAAGTCGCACTGCGGTCATATTGCCCGTTGCCGTGAAGGTTTCCGTTCCGGGATCATATAACTCAGCGCTGGCTAGTAGTGAGAAACCGTCTTCGCCTCCCGCAAGCAGTGCCAGTCCGTTACTCAGCAAATTAGCAATATGAACTTCGCGGACAGTGGTCATACTGCCTGTCGCAGTGAAGGTACCTGTTCCGGGGTCATACAACTCGGCGCTATTGAGGACTAAACTGACGTCGCCGCCCCCCGCAACCAGCACCTGTCCGTTGTTCAGCAGAGTCGCGGTATGACTATTTCGGGCGGTGATCATGTTGCCTGTCGCAGTGAAGGTACCTGTTCCGGGGTCATACAACTCGGCGCTATTGAGGACTAAGCTGCTGTCACCGCCCCCCGCAACCAGCACCTGTCCGTTGTTCAGCAGAGTCGCGGTATGACTATTTCGGGCCGTGATCATGTTGCCCGTCGCAGTGAACGTACCTGTTTGGGGATCATACAACTCGGCGCTATTGAGGTCTGGGCCATTGATCTGGCCGCCCCCCGCAACCAGCACCTTTCCGTTGTTCAGTAAAGTCGCAGTAGGATAAATACGGGCAGTGGTCATACTGCCAGTCGGCGTGAAGGTTCCTGTTGCGGGGTCGTACAATTCAGCACTACTCGGGACTGAGCCGTTGCTTCCTACGCCCCCGCCCGCAATCAGCACGCGTCCGTTGTTCAGTAAAGTTGCAGTAGCACCCCTGCGAGCAGTGGTCATACTGCCAGTCGGCGTGAAGGTTCCTGTTGCGGGGTCATACAACTCAGCGCTTGCCAGGTCCGGGCATGGCGAGATCGTGTTGCAGGCTCGGCCCCCCGCAACTAGCACTTTGCCATTTGTGAGTAACGTGGCGGTGTGACTAGTGCGGGGCGTGGTCATGCTTCCAGTGGATACGAACACAACTCCCTGTGCAAGCGTACGGCTCGCAAAAGCCGTCAAGCTAACGCAAAGGAGCGCGAGAGCGACAAATAGCGGCAGAACACCACGCAAGCCCGACGTTAGACTTGGCAGAGGCCCACACGAACGGCTCGGAAAGTTAAGTGACTCTTTCATTGGTTACGGGTCTCGACGGGGAAGCGAGACGACTTGCAGACCGAGGCACGGCCGGGGGGCGAGTGGTTGCGTCTTCTCCCGCCTCTCCACCGAAAACCTGGCATAAAATTACTAGTAGTTAATTGAGAAGTCAATTTATTTGCCGAGTTACGCGGGATAAAGTGCCGTTTTGAGAACTAGGGAAGACGCGTTGGGAGCCGCAGCGACTGTGGCTCCTGAAAACTCCAGCCGGCTTCAAATCAACAAGACAACGGTGAGCCTGTGTAACGCATTGCCTCGTCCTCAAGAAAAAACAGTGGGCGCACTCCAACAGGTTGAAGGACGATCCTCAACTTCAAATTCAATGTCTCTGGATAGATGGAAAGAGAGTTCGCAAGTCTTCCCTTGTAGGGGCCGTATTTCCTCTCTCTGCCTTGCTCTTCCGAACTGTTTGAGACTTCGTCATAAACCTCTTGCCGAATAGAAGCCCACACTCCCCAAAGAAAAGGCTGGTCGCTCCCAACGATTGGAATTTCAATCATGCCTCGGAGAAAAAACCAAGGGAATCCAGAATACACTGGTCGGAACCGATGATGGCACGAGGGACCCGCTCTTCCTTCGAGATGAGGAAACTGGTAACTTGAATTAGCAGGCGGAACATGGAGGTTTTGCGACGGTCAGCAATCCTCAACCCTTGCCACCATGTTCTTTGATCACCGTGCGTGCGTCCTTGTCGTCTCGTAGCCCAGCGAACTTGGAATGCCGTAGATGGTCCGAGGCGGTCCATTCGAGAAATTCGATACGCGCCACAATCTTGGGTCTGACCCAAACGCATTTGTCCATGTCAGCCGCGGTTAACCCTTCACCCCAACGTCCCTTATGTCTCTCCGGAAGGTTGACGAACGGCCATTTTGGGATGAGCAAGGGCTTGAGCCTAGCGAATACCTGGCGTCTCGAAGCCGGAACAAAGCCGTTCCGAACTCGGGCCACGTAAAGCAGATCCTCTCCCCGGTAATAGCCGACAACGATGGCGTCCACTCCGTGTGTGCCTGGGATGTAGCCTCCGATCACAAGTTCTTGTCCACTGTTCAAACGATACTTGGCCCAAGACCCGCTGCGCTTGCCAGCTTCATACCGACTGTCCTTTCGTTTCGCAACGACGCCTTCCAGTCCTTGCTCGGCGGTGCTTTCGAGCATTGCTTGGGCTGTGGTCTCGAAGTATTCGGCGATTCGGATTCGAGGAGACTGGAATTTGAGCACAGACTTCAAGAGTTCACGGCGCTCGATGAGCGGGAGCTGCGTAAGGTCATGATTCTTACAGATGAGCACGTCAAAGACGAAATAGCAGATGCGCTTCGCCTGGCTCTTGGAATGCTGAAGAAAATTAAAGTTGGGGCGACCGGCTTCGTCGAGTGCAACAATTTCTCCATCGACAACGGTGTTTTCTGGTAGATCGTGCAGAGCGTCGAAAATGTGCCGGTACTGATGGTTGAAAGACTTCCGCCTTCGGGAGTAGAGGCTGAGCTTGCCATTCGAGTTGATTGCAAGCGCGCGGTAGCCGTCCAATTTAATCTCATACACCCATTCCGCTCCGTCCGGCAGTTTTGCGACTGCGAGACACTCCATGGGTTCGACGAAGCCAGCTTCGCGGCTGGGTAGGGAACGCAAGCTCCGCATTGGAAGAATGCTATATCACGTGAATGGCACGATCATGAGAAGTTTTTTGCTTGCTATGGTGCTGTATATATATGGTAGTATGGAAAAAACCCTGGCCAACCGTGGCCGCCCGTCGTCTTTTAAAGGGAGGTGGGAGGGGTGAAGGTGAAAGCGGTTAGGTATTCGAAGATCGAGCTCAATGCAGGAGTTAGGTATGTCCGAAGCGAAAGGAACAGTCGGTGAAAGGTCAAGTATTTCGCAGCGATTGTTAACTTTGCCGGAAGCGGCACAGTATCTTGGTTGTACGCTCTGGTCCGTGCGGGAACTCATCTGGAAGGGGCAGCTCCCGTACACCCGCTTCGGCAAGCGGTTTCAAGTGGATCGCCGAGATTTGGATGAATTGGTTGATCGAGAGAAACGATGCGAGGGGTGCGGTCCGATGACCGGTGATTAAGGGCCGGGCGGCAAAATTCTCGCGATTGCACAACCCGGCGAAGGCGAACGAGTGGAGTACGAAGATGGGGCAAGCGCGCGCAAAACTGGACAGTGAACCGCCAAAGGTCAATTCTCAGAAACTCAAAGTCCTAGAGAAGAGGGTTGAATCTCGAAAGCGCAGAGTCTCGGGTACAGGCGGGATCTTCGAGAAGAAGGGCAGCCGTTTTCTCTACATAAGCTACCGTGATGTCAATGGCGTACTTCGGCAGGAGAGCACGAAGTCAGAGTCGTTGATGGTCGCTGAGAACATGTTGCGGGACCGCCTGGGGAAGGTGGAACAGGGGCTGCCCGTTACGGAAATGAAGAGGCTGAGATACGAGGATATTCGAGAGACGCTGATCATGGATTACCGGACGCGCGGCGTCAAAATGCTGGAAGAAGAGGATAATGGCACACCTTATGTTTGGGGTTTCGAACATCTCGATCCATTTTTCAAGAATCGTGTGGTTAGGACAATCACGACAGATCTGCTCTATCGATTTATCGAGAAACGCCAGACCGAGGGAGCGAGGAATGCGACCATAAACCGGAATCTGAGCCTATTGCGAAGGATGATGAGCCTGGTGCGGCGAGAAGGGAAGTTGGCCCAGGTTCCCTACTTCCCAATGCTGAAAGAGGACAACGTCCGCCAAGGCTTTGTAACACCGGTTCAGTTCGCGAACCTGCGCAAGGCACTGCCAAAGCATCTGCATCCACTGATGACGTTCTTATACTTCACCGGCTGCAGGATCGGTGCCGCACGGGCAATCACGTGGTCGCAAATAGAGTTTGAAAAGGGGAGATTCCAGCTTCGCATCGAGGGTAGCCAAACGAAGAATGAGGAGCCTATCCTGCTTCCGTTGCCGTTCGAACTCAACCAGGTGCTCAAGAAAATGTCTCGAGAAGGGCAGGTTTTTGATGCCACGAACCTGCGCAAGTCTTTCCAAGCTGCATGCGTTAAGGTAGGATTAGGAAAAGACGGGTCCCAACGTTTGGCAGTACAAGGGCCTGCTGATTCACGACTTACGCCGTAGCGGGGTCCGGAACTTGATTCGGTCAGGGGTTCCCCGGAGGATAGCGATGAAGATTTCGGGCCATCTGACGGAATCCACTTTTGAGCGATATAACATCGTGGATTCGACCGACCTGCACGAGGCGATGAAGAAGGTTGAAAAGCACTTTGATGGCAGTTTGATGGCAGTTCGGTCAAGGCGAGGTCGGGCAGGTCGGTAAGGTCTTTGTTGTCAAGCAGGGCCGAGGTAGCTCAGTGGTAGAGCAGCCGATTCGTAATCGGCAGGTCGCGGGTTCAAGTCCCGCCCTCGGCTCCAGATTTTTCAATAACTTACAGATCAGTTCACCGAGACCTGCTGCACATCTGCTGCACAAGCAATTTTCTGTTCCAGTCGCTTCATCGCTTCGGTCACCACGCTCGGCACCGTCTTGATGTAGCTCCTCTGCGTCGTCTTTACGTCTTCGTGGCGGAGGATCGCTGGAATCACCTTGTCGGGGATTCCGAGTTCGTGCACGTTCGTAGCTAGACCCCGGCGATAGGCGTGCCAGCCTTTCCACTTCAGGCCATTCGCTTTCAGCACTGGCTTGATCACGCGGTCGGCAAGATTGTCGAGGTCGAGCGCCCCGCCGATGCTGTTCGCGAACATCCAACCCGACCCGGCTTGAGGTCGAATTTGGTCAAGCATGAGACGAAGCGGCTGAATGATGGGCACAACGCCGGGGTCTTCCTCATCCTCGTGCGTCTTGGTCTCGTCCAG